>ERZ777011.9-NODE-9-length-353013-cov-16.691051_pt1 | contig 353013 bp, 292 predicted proteins | sample MGYA00374964_ERZ777011 | MGnify/ENA primary metagenome ERZ777011 (study PRJEB29310, sample SAMD00008975) | mouse gut metagenome | study: EMG produced TPA metagenomics assembly of the Metagenome analysis of fecal microbiota from mouse which was promoted... | reverse complement strand
AGGTCGAGGAGCCTAAGCAGACGAGCGGCAAGCAGGAGAAGTATGAGACGATAGTGGCTCTTTACACGAAGTGATAAACATATAGTTTTTATAGCAATAAAATCTCCGCAAGCATGTCGGCTTGCGGAGATTTTATTTTGTCGTTGATCTTAACGTCCATACAACAATTGCGCTTTTGTGGTGCGTTAATTTGTTTTTCGGTTTCTGAAAAAGAGGCATCCAATGGTTTTTTCTTATGAAAAAGGATTAAGCCGTAACATCCGTTATGCTTTTTTATCTCGTTGTTTTTAGTATGTAAGGCTGTTTCGGGATATATTTGTACCTGTGATATCTGCCGGTGTGTTTTTGTGCGACCGTCGGTTATCGTTGGGACATTCCCTTGTGTATTATATAATAATGTGTAACATGTTAAAATCAATGTACTATGAAAAATGGAGTAATGATGCAATATTTCGAATGGAATTTGCCGGACAACGGAGAATTGTGGAAACAGTTGAAAGAAGATGCCCGTCATTTGCATGACATAGGAGTTACCGCTGTATGGATACCGCCGGCATACAAGGGCTGCGGAAGCGAAGACGTGGGTTACGGCACTTACGACCTGTATGACCTGGGAGAGTTCGACCAGAAAGGGACAGTGCGCACGAAATACGGTACGAAGGAGGAAATGAGAGAGATGATAGACGCTTTGCATGAATGCGGCATATCCGTATATATGGATGCGGTGATGAACCATAAGGCGGGAGCCGATCGCGTGGAAACCTGCATGGCCCGCCTTGTTGATCCCGACGACCGTGACCAGCCGCTTTGCGAGCCGTATGAAATAGACTGTTGGACCGGATTTGATTTTCCTGGACGAGGTGAACAGTATTCCGGCTTTAAATGGCATTGGTTCCATTTTTCCGGTACCGACTATAACGAGCGGGATAAAAAGACGGGAATATACCAGATTGTTAGTTACGGCAAGGCGTGGAGCGTCGGAGTGGATTGCGAAAACGGAAATTATGATTATCTTATGTTTTCAGATATCGATCTTGACCATCCAGATGTTATAGCCGAGTTGAACCGTTGGGGAGTATGGGTGACAAAGGAGATGAAACTTGACGGAATGCGTCTTGATGCCGTGAAACACATGAACGACAGGTTTGTGAAGCGGTTTCTCGAAGCCGTGAGAGCCGAGTGTGGAAAAGACTTCTATGCCGTCGGAGAATATTGGATAGACGATATAGACACGTTGGAAGGTTATTTGGCCAATGTAGGATATGGAATAGATCTTTTCGACGTATGCCTGCATTATAATATGTGCAAGGCCTCGAAAGAGGGGGCTGACTATGATTTGCGCACCCTTCTCGACGGCACTCTCGTGTCTCGTCATCCGGAGCTGGCGGTGACATTTGTCGATAATCATGATTCGCAACCGGGCAGTTCGTTGGAATCCTGTATAGATGATTGGTTCAAGCCTTCGGCATACGCCCTGATATTGTTGATGGAAAACGGCTATCCGTGTGTATTCTATGGCGACTATTACGGAATGTCAGGAAACGCGTCGCCACATAGGGAGGTGATAGACGCACTGCTGTCGGTGCGCAGGAGGTGTGCACATGGCATGCAGACTGATTATTTTGATTATCCGTGTACGATCGGTATCACTCGCCAGGGAGTGGAGGATAAACCTGGCTCAGGCCTTGCGTTGCTGATATCTAACGGAGAGGATGGCGAGAAGCTGATGAATGTGGGAGTACAGCATGCCGGAGAGGTATGGCGTGAAGTTACAGGAAACCGGACGGAAGAAGTGACTATCGATGCCGACGGTAACGGCATGTTCCTTGTGTCTGGAGGTAAAGTGGCGGTGTGGACGCCTTGATTGTGTAATGATAATATCATAAAAAACGTGCTTTCAATTTTTGTAAAATAGAAAATCAACTGTATATACATTGCGATATGCGATACGATATCGTGGTTGTCACATTGTGCCGGGAAGATGATTTTACCTGCAACGGGATACCCGTTGGAGAGTGTTTGGCAGGTGATTGCACGCCGTTTAGCCGCCCGTTGCAATCCAACGGGCGGCTAAATGCAGGGCAACGGGCATCTAAATGCAAAAATGGCTCATGCCGGAGAATTCAAATATGACAGTGACGTAAATGCTTTTGATGTATAGTGTTGATATTCAGATTGTTGTGTGGGGATAGAAAATACGGAGATATTTCAGGCCGTCGTTTCTTTTAATTTTAAATGATTGAAATATAAAAGGCTTTTTGTAAATATTATTCATGACAACCGTTTTTATTTAGTTACGTGTATTTGCTCATGTCTTTATATGGAATACACAGCGAAGAACTTGTCTTTCCGGTATGGCTAAGGATTTTTTTGATAAATAAAAACAAGTGTTTTTAACTGGTTTTAGTTTATTATTTATAATTAAAATGCTGTTTTTGGGTTAATAAGATAAAAATTAAAGAAATGTTTTAACTAAAATATTTTGACTTGCGATAAAAACATATACCTTTGCCGACATGAAGAAATCAACGATATGGACAATAGCGATAGTGATGGGATTTTCGTTCCTCGGACTACTCTTCATGCAACTGTCATATATAGAGGATATGGCAAAGATGAAGAAGGAGCAGTTTGATGAGTCTGTAAATCGCAGTCTGTATCAGGCATCGCGAAATCTGGAACTCACAGAGACGCTGCGTTTTCTTGAGCGGGATGTCAATGATACTGAGCGCAGAACATTCCGTCGCGATTCGGCAAGGCTGAGTCGTAGCGGCAAGGCCGGTTCGGTGGTTCCGCCCCGGCAGTATACACTGACAGGCAAGACCGGTGCCGTATATCCTTCGTTCCAGTTGAAGACGATAGCGACAAGTCCATCGTCTGTTCCTAAAGCGATGATATTGCGACCAGAAAAAGACGAGCATTTCGCCGTGTCGGAATCGTTGCGTGAAGTTGTCAGAAACAGGTATGTGTACCAGAAGGCACTGCTCGATGAGGTGGTATATAATATATTGTACACGGCAAGCGAGCGTTCGCTGAAAGAGCGTGTGAACTTCAAGTTGCTCGACCGTGACATTAGAACCGAGCTTCTCAACAACGGAATAAGCATACCTTATCATTTTACGGTCTCTATGTCGGACGGGCGCGAGATATACCGTTGTCTCGACTATACGGACGAAGGCAAGGAAAACAGCTATTCGCACGTGCTTTTCCGCAATGACCCCTCGTCTAACATGGGACTTGTGACAATACACTTCCCCGGAATAAACAACTATATATTTTCGAGTGTGAGGTTCATGATACCTTCGATAGTCTTCACGGGGGTACTTTTGATAACGTTTGTGCTCACGATAGTGCTCACTTTCCGCCAGAAGCGCTATTCGGAGATAAAGAACGACTTTATAAACAATATGACGCATGAATTGAAGACACCGATAGCGAGCATTTCGCTCGCGGCGCAGATGCTGAACGACGAAAGCATATCGAAGAGTCCGAGGATGCTCAAACATTTGGGAGGAGTGATTAACGACGAGTCGAAGCGTCTGAGGTTTCTTGTCGAAAAGGTGTTGCAGATGTCGATGTTCGAGCGCAAGAAGGCGGTACTCAAAAAGAAGGAGCTCGACCTGAACGAGCTGGTGGAGAGCGCGGCACACTCATTTTCTCTGCGTGTGGAGCATACCGGAGGTAAGATATATACACAGATAGAAGCGGTCTACTCGACCATATACGTGGATGAGATGCACTTCCAGAACGTGATTTTCAACCTGATGGACAATGCCGTGAAGTATTGTGACCCCAACAGGCCGCTCGACATATATCTAAAGACATGGAACGATGCCAACCGCCTTTACCTGTCGGTTCGGGATACCGGTATCGGAATAAAACGGGATAATCTGAAAAAGATATTCGATAAGTTTTACAGGGTCCACACCGGAAACAGGCATGATGTCAAGGGATTCGGCCTTGGTCTGGCCTATGTTAAAAAGATGGTGGACATGCATCAGGGAGAGATTTCGGTTGAAAGCGAGTATGGCAACGGTACAACGTTTGTAATATCGCTTCCGATAATAAAAAACGATAAATGAGAGAAAAAATAATATTATCATCAAACCATTAAAAATTTTATGATTATGGATGAAAATTTGAAGATTCTTCTTTGTGAAGACGATGAGAACTTGGGAATGTTGCTTCGTGAGTATTTGGCTGCAAAGGGCTACTCGGCAGAGTTGTGTCCCGACGGAGAGGCCGGATACAAGGCATTCTTGAAGAGCAAGTTTGATATTTGCGTGCTTGACGTGATGATGCCTAAGAAAGACGGTTTCACGCTGGCGCAGGAGATACGTTCGGCCAATGCCGAGATACCGATAATATTCCTTACAGCCAAGACACTGAAAGAGGATATTCTCGAGGGATTTAAGATAGGTGCGGATGACTATATAACAAAACCGTTCTCTATGGAAGAACTGGTGTTCCGTATAGAGGCTATTCTACGTCGTGTGCGTGGAAAGAAGAACAAGGAAAGCTCGGTATATCACATCGGCCGATTCACGTTCGACACACAGAAGCAATTGCTGTGTATCGGTGACAAGCAGACAAAGCTGACAACCAAGGAGAACGAACTGCTTGCGCTTCTTTGCAGCCATGCCAATGAGATTTTGCAACGCGATTTCGCTTTGAAGACTATCTGGATCGATGACAATTATTTCAACGCACGCTCAATGGATGTGTATATCACCAAACTGCGCAAGCACTTGAAAGACGATGATCAGATAGAAATCATAAACATTCACGGCAAGGGTTATAAATTGATTACTCCGGAAGAGTAAGCGGGATGCAGCTTCATTTAAGCCGATAGAATAGATAAAATGTAATGCCGCAGGTAAGCTTGTCTGACCTGCGGCATTTTCTATGTATTCCGTTTAGCGGCAGATTTTTCAGTATTTGCTGCCGTTTTTCATGAACGCTACATGTATTATTATACCTGCCGCTATTAGTGACAATGCCGCCAAAAGTATTCCATTGTCGTCTGACGAAAAGACTTTATCTTTTACGGCGAGTAATAAAACACCTGCCGACAAAAGCACGATACCTGCATGTTTTATATATTTATTCATGTAAAAAGCCGAATTTAGCGGCAAAAATAATAAAATAATTCGTAATCAGGTGCTTGTTATTCAATAATATTTAGTAACTTTGCACCGCAATTTTGCAAATTAACATTTAATTTTTTTATTTAAACAGTATGAATCAATACGAAACCGTTTTCATTTTGACCCCCGTTTTGTCTGATGAACAGATGAAGGAAACGGTCGCTAAATTCAAGAAGGTTCTCACCGACAACGGTGCGGAAATCTTGAACGAGGAGGCTTGGGGTTTGAAGAAGATGGCTTATGCTATTCAGAAGAAATCTACCGGCTTCTATTGCTTGGTGGAGTTCAAGGCAGAGCCGACAGTAATCAAGACTCTTGATGTGGCCTATCGCCGCGATGAGAAAGTGATCCGTTACATGACGGTAAAACTCGATAAGTATGCTGCACAGTATGCTGAGAAGAGAAGAAACAAAACAGGTAAAAAAGAGGAGGCATAAGCAATGGCACAAGAATCAGAAATCAGATATTTGACTCCGCCCTCAGTGGACACAAAGAAAAAGAAGTATTGCCGTTTCAAGAAGAGCGGTATAAAGTATATCGACTATAAGGATCCTGAATTCCTGAAGAAATTTCTTAACGAGCAGGGTAAGATTCTTCCCCGTCGTATCACAGGTACTTCTTTGAAGTATCAGCGTCGTGTGGCTCAGGCTATAAAGCGTGCACGTCAGATAGCTTTGCTGCCTTATGTAACTGACTTGATGAAATAATAAGGAGGAGACAGAATGGAATTAATATTAAAAGAAGATATAATCGGACTTGGATTCAAGAACGATATCGTGGATGTAAAGCCAGGATACGGTCGTAACTACCTTATCCCCACTGGCAAGGCTATCATCGCTTCGGCATCTGCAAAGAAAGTTCTTGCTGAAAACCTCAGACAGCAGGCTCACAAGATCGCAGCTTTGAAAGCGGAAGCCGAGAAAAAAGCGGAAGCAATTAAGGATGTGGCTCTCGTGATTACCGCCAAGGTAAGTGCGACAGGTGTGACTTACGGCTCTGTAAATGCCGCTCATGTAGCAGAGGAATTGAAGAAGTTAGGACATGAGATAGACCGCAAGATTATTGTAATGCGCGATATCAAGACTGTTGGCGACTATATCGCTACTGTTCATTTCCATAAGGAAGTGGCCGTTGAGGTGCCTGTAAAGGTTGTAGCCGAGAACGCTCCCCAAGCAGAGAAAGCAGAAGAAGCTCCAGTGGCAGAGACTGTTTCTACAGAAGTTCCCGCTCAGGAAGTTGAGTCTCAGGAAGCAGAATAATTTTCGCTGTAAAGCAAAATCATTTTTATTATACGATAAAATCCCCGTCACCGTAAAGGATGGCGGGGATTTTTTTTTGACTCATTTCATAATGTCTGTTTATATTGTGGCTGTGATTTTGTCTACTTTTTTTATGATATGACCGGTATTGTTATAGTCTGATATTTATTTCCCGGTCTTTAATGAATTATATTTGCTTGCAGAAATCATTTTCAATGAGAGGAAATTCGATAAATTATATATAATAAGCCGGTACTGTTGGATTTGGTGATTTGTCTTCAGGCTAGGATACGATGCTTCTGATTTATAAAAGGGGTACTCTTAATCTTGGTAGAAGTATTTTGGGGGTCTTGAATTAGGATTTTTTGTCCGATGAATAAGTATCTGTCTTGCTGTTAAGAAGAGTTCGTCTTGTGGATGGTAATGGGTTCTCGGGTATAAAAAAATCCGCCGAGTATCATCTACTCAGCGGATTCTCTGTTCTTTCTTAGTTAGTTTGTAGCTAACAATTAAGCAACTGTATCAGCGGCAACTGTATCAGCGGCAACTGTATCAACAGCAGCGCTATCAACGTCAACAACAACAGTATCAGAATCTACGGGAGCAGCCTGATTTGTTTTGTTACCACAAGATGCGAAAGAGATAGCTGCAACAGCTACAAACATAAATACTAATTTTTTCATTTTCTTTGCTTTTTTAATTTCTGTAAAACAATCATTTGTTTATTAAAACGTTGCAAAGGTATACATTTTTTTGATACGTTGTTTGTTTTTTTATGACTTTTTTATGCCTGTAGTTGTAACTTTTTGGTAATGCACTGAAAATCAGTATGTTGCGAAGTGTTAAAAATGATGTATTTGTGATTGTTTGTGATAAATAGTATCATTTATATGTTGATTGGTAAAAAATGCGTATCTTTGTCTTGGTTAAATGACCCATCGACAGGATTTAAGATATACATTATTTTATATATATGATAGATACATCAGCTTTTCAAGGCAAAAAAGCGGCTTATTTCACTTTGGGGTGCAAGTTGAATTTCTCCGAGACATCCACATTTGGTAAGATGTTGCAGGATATGGGAGTATGCACGGTGAAGAAGGGGGAACAAGCTGATTTATGTCTTATAAACACATGTTCGGTCACAGAGGTGGCAGACCATAAATGCAGGCAGGCCATTCACCGGCTTGTGAGAAACAATCCGGGCGCGTTTGTCGTTGTGACCGGATGCTATGCACAGTTGGAGGCGGAGACGGTCAGCAAGATAGATGGCGTGGATCTTGTGCTTGGCTCAAATGAGAAAGCCAATCTTATACAGTTTCTATCTGAAGCGTGGAGTGGTAGGTTGGCTATGAGTGATACTGAGTGTGAGAGTCTTCACCGTTTTCATAGAGTTAAGACAAAAGATATTAAGAGTTTTGCCCCAAGTTGTTCGCGTGGCAATCGCACACGATATTTCCTGAAAGTGCAGGACGGATGTGATTATTTCTGCACTTACTGCACCATTCCGTATGCCCGAGGGTTCAGTCGTAATCCCTCGGTGGCCTCTCTTGTGGCACAAGCGGAGGAAGCTGCCCGTGACGGGGGGCGGGAGATTGTGCTTACGGGTGTGAACATTGGAGATTTCGGCAAGACGACAGGCGAGAGTTTCACAGATCTTGTCATGGCGTTGGATAAAGTTGATGGAATAAAACGTTTCAGGATAAGCAGCCTTGAACCGGATTTGCTTTCAGACGAACTTATCGGCTATTGTGCGTCGAGCAGGGCTTTTATGCCTCATTTTCATATTCCGTTGCAGAGTGGCAGTGACACGGTGCTGAAACTCATGCACCGTCATTATGACACCTCATTGTTTGCGGATAAGATAGTTAAGATAAAGCAGGCCATGCCGGACGCATTCATTGGGGTAGACGTGATGGTGGGATGCAGAGGGGAGACTCATGAGTGTTTTGAGGAAACTTACTGTTTTCTGAAATCACTTGATGTGACACAGTTGCATGTGTTTCCATACTCCGAGCGTCCTGGGACATCGGCTTTGAGCATCCCGTATATAGTGGACGACAAAACCAAGAAGCTGCGTAGCAAGCGTTTGCTCGAACTGTCGGAAGAGAAAACCCGTTCGTTTTATTCGCGTTATATAGGCCGTGAGGTCGAAGTTTTGTTTGAGAAAGCTCCTCGTGGAAAAGCCATGCATGGGTTTACTGATAATTATGTGCGTGTCGAGCTTTCTCCTGCCGATGCCAGGCCGGAATATGACAATATGCTGATGAGAGTGAGACTTGGTGATTTTAATCATGATAAAACGGCCTTAAAGGTTGATGGGATATGGACAAAATAGCTATAGTGATACTCAACTGGAATGGGGCTGATATGCTGAGGAAATATCTTCCTTCCGTGTTGGCAAATTCGGGAGATGGGGTGTCGGTATACGTGGCCGACAACAAGTCTTCCGATGACTCGTTGACTCTTTTACGCAATGAGTTTTCCGAATGCAGGATAATAGAACTTGAAAAAAACTGGGGCTTTGCCGAGGGATATAACAAGGCTTTGGCCGGGATAGATGCAGAGTACTATCTGTTGCTCAACTCAGATATTGAAGTGACGGAAAACTGGCTTCGTCCTCTTGTCACTTTCATGGATTCTCATCCTGATGTTGCGGCATGCCAGCCCAAGTTACTGTCCATATGCGACAGGGGAACTTTTGAATATGCCGGCGCGAGCGGCGGATTTATAGATAAGTATGGCTATCCTTTCTGTCGCGGACGCATATTTGACACCGTGGAGCGTGATGAAGGGCAGTATGACGGCAATATTGAGATTTTTTGGGCCACGGGAGCGGCGTTGATGGTGAGGGCCGACGATTATAATACTGTTGGCGGTCTTGACGGCCGGTTCTTTGCCCATAACGAGGAGATAGACCTGTGTTGGCGTCTTCGTATGCTCGGAAAGGGGATATATTGCATTCCGGAAAGCAAGGTATATCATGTGGGTGGAGGAACGCTTCCAAAGAGTAATCCGATGAAGACATACCTTAATTTCAGGAATAACCTTACCATGTTGTATAAATGTCTGCCGGAAGCAGAGATCAGACGTGTGATGCGTATTCGTATGTTACTCGACTATCTGGCGGCGTTCGAGATGTTGCTGCTGAAGCGCAGTCCCAAGGATTTTATGGCCGTGCTGCGTGCCCGCAGGGAGTTTGGCAGGTGGAAAAAGGATTTCAAGGCCGAAAGGGAACACATAATGGAAGCATGTATGGTGAAAAAAATACCAGGCAGGTTTGATTTCTCTATCCTTTGGCAGTATTATGTTAAAGGATATAAGCGTTTTTCCGATTTGCCCATGGCTGATGGATAGTGGGAAACTGCCGATGGTTTATGATAATGGAATTACGGATTTAACACCTTGTTTTAGTGAAATATAATTGTCCGGTTCCTACATGCCACTATATTTAGTGTGGTGTTCCCACCTATGTATGAGATTGATGTTCAACAGGATTAATTCAATAGGCCAAATCATTATGATTTGGCCTATTGAATTAATTGGCCGGTACTTGTGTATATTGAAACGTTCAAGATACGTTTATTTGTGTACGTGTGGATTTTATTCCAGAATTATCGAGGCTTGAAGTACCTTAATAATAATGGTATTTCTCGAATTCATATTTCGGGATAATTCTCTTTTCTTTCCTTGTCATTTGATTTCTATGGGAGTTTCAAGTTCTTTCTTCCACGCTTTCAGATGCTCGAACCATGCGTCGGCACTGTGGAAACCGAAAGTCTCGTTGGCAGAGACGAAGGTTATGTTGTAGTGCAACTCGTCTGTTGCGTTTCCGATGACGTATGGGTAGTTGTCCTTGTTTGCGGGCAGTTCGCTTATCACGTTTGCCGCAGGAATGCAGATGCCGAGACCCACGGTCTCGCGCTTGTGGCCGGCCGAGTCTTTCTCGGATACGGGCCAGTCTGTTCCCCAGCAACCGCGCAGACCTTTGTTGTCGCTCATCTCAACCGAGTTTTTAACGTTTATGATACCGGTGGCAAATTGGTATTCCGGCACCGGTTTGTTGAACTTCACGTCCACGAAACAGTCGCGTCTTCCGGCGTAGAGCGTATATCTCATTGTCATGTCTATTTTGTCTTTGCCTGGGTTCATAGTATTCCATCCTTTGTCTATGACTTCTACAATGGTACGCAACGGTCCGCGTGCCACTAGGCGCAATGTTCTGTGGTCTACGTCTTTGAGCATTTGGGGCGCGTTGCCGTTCCATCCGCGCAGCGTTCCCAGTCCGAGTGTCTCGCCGACCCACAGGATGTCATCTCCGAAACCGGCCGCTTTCTGAGCCTTGTCGGGGTAGAACTGTGTCTCTTTCAGTTCCAGTCCTTTCTTGTATTTGCCATATATGTCTACTGTCTGGCGGTGATCGAAGTATATCCTGTACGCCACCATTTCATTTTCGAATGCCGGGCCGTGGTGATGCAGCATCCAATATGGGTTCGTGCCGTTGTCTACGGTCAGGCTGCTAATGTAAAGGTTCTGCTTGTTGGAACTTTTCACCTTTTTGTTTGACATCAGCATCTCGGCGTATACCTGCGGCTTGTACTCGCGGGGCTTGCCGTCCGGCATCAGTCGCACGCTGAACTTAAGCTCGCTTTTCTTGCTTATGTCTGTTATGAAGCACAACTCGTCAAATATTCCGTCGCCGTTCAGATCATCGAGCTGAGACGGTATCTCAGTGCCGTCGCTCTGTACCAAGGCTGATTTAACGTCCATGCCGTATTTTTTGAGGTCCAAGACCACCGGAACGGCCTTACGGTCTGTCTTTGATTTGTTGATTACATTCACGTCGAATGTTTTTTGTGCCATTGTCGCCGATGCCATGACGGTCAGCAATGCAGTCACAAGAAAAGTTCTTTTCATAATTATATAAAATGCTTTAATAGTTAGTATTAATCAGAATACAAAGTTAAGGAAAATAGCTTGAAAAGCCTGTTCGTTTTTGCGGAAATAAACAATGGAATAGGTTTCGTATGTTCTTTTTTCACTTTTTTTAGCTTACTTCTTTGTTAATGATTTTTTTATTCGTATATCTACCCGCATAATAAAAAACTTGTTTCCTTATGATATAATACGGACAGAGCAATATCATAGCAGATTATAAATGCCGGTTTTCATCAATTCTCGTTCCCCGATGTATGTAAATCATATATGAGGAACAGGAAAACAACCGTTCAACTCAGCATTAATATCTTATCATTTGCCTACAATTAGTTTTATTTATAGTCTTAGAGTTGAAGACAAGTAATATTTTAAACTTAATATAGTATTTTACTGGTTTGGGTGTTTTGTGTCAGAATAGTGGATTGTTAGTGACTTTTGTATTATCTAATGTTTCTTAAAGTTTTTTATTTTATTTATGTTGTAAGACTGAGATTCGCAAATGGGAAAACGTATATATCCATAATGATATTATGGTAGATCCTGCAATCTGAACTGTATGTAACAATCATAGTCTTGACATGCCACGTATTGGCATGTACCACTATTTTTCGGTTTCATAAATTTTAATCGGGTGCCGATGTCTTTTAAAAAAGCGGCGGATTGTGCCGTATTTAATATTTTTTTACTATATTTGCGGTAGCTTTACGATTTAGCCAGGAATAGAAATCAAATATCAGGTGCATAGGATATATTATATATTGCTTATCGTTTTATTCACTTGTGTAGGTTGCGAGTGGAAGATGAAATGGGGAGACAGTGATACGGATTTGCTGTTGCGTGTGGAGCGATATGACAAAGTGGAGACAAAATATCTCACTACAGGGGATTTTTCCGCATTGCAGCAGATGAATACCGGATATCCAATGCAGACATGTACTTTGATTGAGGATGTGTTGAGGATTGGTTATGTGAATGAGCCGCAGATAAACGCCAGATTTTTGAATTACTATCAGGACAGCACGCTCCAAGGTGTTTTGGGTGAGGTTGGGGAGCAATATGCCGATATGACTGATATAGACAAAGATTTGTCAGATGCTTTCGGACGTTTGAAAAGCATACTTCCAGACATGAAGATACCTTTAATCTACACCCAGATAGGTGCTTTTGACCAAAGTATTGTGGTAAACAATGGGATGATAGGCATATGTCTGGATAAGTACTTGGGTACCAAGTATCCTGTTTATTATAAGTATTATCCGGAGTCGCAACGCAAGCATATGGTGCGCTCGATGATTGTTCCTGATTGCGTTATGTTCTATGTTCTCAGTCTTTTTCCCGTTTCTCCAGAGGAAGATACATCCCATGCTCTTCATGATATGCACATAGGGAAAATACAGTGGGTGACGAACAAGATTGTCAGGCGGAATGTATTTGGAGGCAAATGTGTGTCAAAGGTGGAGAAATACATGCACAAGAACAGGCAGGTGACTCTGGAACAGTTGCTCAGACATGACAATTGTGCGTATATCTCGACCTATTGACCGTAATGTTTTTGCCCCTGAAAGATGTTGTTCCTTTTCAGATGATTGTTCAGAAGGTTGGTAAACTCGTGGTTTTTCAATCCCCACTGCGGGGCGACGAGCAGTTCTTTGGGCGATTGCGACACAAATCTTTCCAGTATCAGGTCGCTTCTCAGCATACTGATATACTCCGATATAAGTGTTACGTATTCCCCGGCAGTGTAAAGATGAAACGGTTTTTTATCGTAAATATCGGCCAGTCTTGTTCCTTTTATTATCTGCATCTGATGAATTTTAAGAATGTCGAGACGCAGGTCCGATATTAAAGGTGCTTGTCTGAGACTTTCGGCGCGGTCTTCTCCAGGCAGTCCTATGATGATATGTCCGCCGGTTGTTATCCCTCTTTCTGCCGTTCTCTCTATTGTTTCCTTTGCGCATTCAAACGTGTGGCCTCTGTTTATCTGCTTCAGGGTGTCGTTGTTGGCCGACTCTATGCCGTATTCCACGATGAGAAATGTCTGCCGGCTGAGCTGTTCCAGGTAGTCGAGCAGTTCTGTGGGCATGCAGTCGGGGCGCGTGCCGATTACTATTCCCACCACATCTTCCGTGCCCAGCGCCTCTTCATACAGCTCTTTCAGCTTGTCCACAGGGGCATAAGTATTCGTATATGCCTGGAAATAAGCCAAATATTTCATGTCGGGATATTTCCTTCCGAAAAACTTCTTTCCCTCTTCGAGTTGCAGCTTTATCGAGTCTTTCTTGTCGCAATACGACGGGTTGAAGGTACGGTTGTCGCAGAATATGCACCCGCCATGGCCTGTAAGCCCGTCTCTGTTGGGGCAGGAGAATCCGGCGTCGATGGATATTTTCTGTACTTTGAACGGGAATTTTGAGCGTATCCATGTCCCGAAGTCATTGTAGTGTGCGTCTGTTGTCATTGTCGCTTTGAAAAGAACAAAGTTACCGGTTTTTTCCTTAAAACTTGCATTCCGTTTCAAAATTTTGTATCTTTGCCAAAGATATTAAACTATATATAATATTTACGGTGTCTTTCAACAGACTGTCGTATTTATATGCCTTGAGATGTGCTTGCAGGGCTTCTTTGTAAAGATATTGCTTGCTGAAAATATATCCTTCTGTACGTTTATATTGCTTAAAAGCCGGTAGTTTTTGCTTTTGTTTAATTTATCTTCCGCCTTTTGATAGAAATCGATGGCGCGTGGAGCGTCGTTCAAATCACGGTATATGCTTCCGGCATAGTAGTATGCTTCGGGGAGAAAGCGTGTGTCGCCGGCGTTCTCGTAGTAGTCTACGAGTTTCATTATTGTGCTGTCCGACTTATGAGTTATGTATGTCTTGTCGGCAGCTTTGACGCGCAGCAACTCGTATAACATCCGTTCATGCTCCGGAGATGCCGGCATTTCGGCTCTCATCGAGTCGAGCATGGATACTGCTTTTTCGGGATTTTCGGCCATGATGCTGTCTGCCGTGAGCAAATCCCGGCAATATTCGTAGTTGGTGCATGCATGCAATAACGACATGGCAGCAACAGCCGACACAGTATATAGTATGTGTATGATATGTTTGTAAAGCTGCGTTTTCATTTCGTCAGACCATTAATAGCCGTTCATCAGTATGCAAAGATAGTAAAAAACGGACAACGGCAACTTCTTGTTGTTGTCATGCAACATGGGCTTAGAGTTTTCTTGTTCCGTTTTTTTATTCTTTTTCGTTAATAAAAAAGTCCTGTCGCAGTGGTCTTGGTTGAGATAACCTTTGCGACAGGACTTTCGTCTTATGCGTAAATAAATCTTTTGCCGGTGCTATTTCAGACTGTCTTTGTACCAATCGAAGAGTTTTTGCACTCCGTCCTCAATCTCAACCTTGTGTGTCCAGCCGAGAGAGTGCAGTTTTTCGACATCAATCAGTTTGCGGGGAGTGCCGTCCGGTTTAGAGCTGTCAAACTCAATGACTCCCTCGAAGCCCACCGTTTTCACCACTAGTTCCGATAACTCGCGTATGGTAAGCTCTTTTCCTGTGCCCACATTGATGTGGCAGTTGCGTATCTCGCCGAGTGCCGGTATCGCCCCGCCACGCCCTTCGCTGTTGTTGCGGTCTACATCGCCGTCGACAGATGCTCCGTGGAATACAGATGAGTATTTTTCTATGCCTATGATGTCTTTGAAATCAACGTTGAGCAGCACGTGAACGCTGGCATCCGCCATGTCTTCGCTCCACAGGAACTCGCGCAGCGGAGTGCCGGTGCCCCATAGTACGACCTTGTTATCTCCGATACCGTATTTTGCGAGCACGGCGAGTATATCGTCTTTTGTGTTGCTGCCAGTGACGCTTTCCACCGGCCGCTTGTCCATGTCGGTCTTGATGGCGTCCCAATTACTGTCGTGTATGAGTTTCGCCAGATACACTTTTCGCATCATTGCCGGCATCACATGGCTGTTTTCCAAGTGGAAATTGTCATTCGGTCCGTAGAGGTTGGTCGGCATTACGGCGATGTAGTTCGTGCCGTATTGCAGGTTATAGCTCTCGCACATCTTCAAGCCGGCAATCTTTGCTATCGCATATTCCTCGTTGCTGTATTCGAGTGGCGATGTCAGGAGGGCGTCTTCTTTCATCGGTTGCGGTGCGTTTTTGGGATATATGCACGTTGAACCGAGGAAAAGGAGTTTCTTCACACCGTGTGAGTAGGCGTTTCCAATGACGTTGCACTGCATCATCATGTTTTGCATTATGAAGTCGGCGCGGTATAATGAGTTTGCCATTATTCCGCCTACGAATGCAGCCGCAAGCACGACGGCATCAGGCCTTTCACTGTCGAAAAACTCTTTTACGGCTTTCTGGTCGGTGAGGTCGAGCTCTTTATGCGATCTGCCGATGAGATTTTTATAGCCTCTTGCATGCAGGTTATTCCAAATTGCGGAACCCACAAGCCCGTGGTGTCCCGCAATATATATCTTACTGTTCTTGTCCAACATTATTTCACGACTCCTTTTTCAAGATATTCGGCAAGGTTTGTTCTCATGACGCTGGCCACGTGGTCTGCCGCCACTTTCTGCATGTCATGCTTTACCATTATGTTGACGAGCTCTTCAAACGTGGTCTTCATCGGATCCCAGCCCAGTTCTTTCTTGGCTTTTGAGGGGTCGCCCCAAAGATTGACGACATCGGTAGGTCTGTAAAAGTCGGGTGACACCTCGATGAGGCATTTGCCTGTCTTGATGTCGTACCCTTTCTCGTCCATTCCTTCTCCTTTGAATTCCAGTTCTATTCCTGCGGCCTTGAAAGCGTATTGACAGAACTCACGCACCGAGTGCTGTACGCCCGTGGCTATTACGAAATCTTCCGGGGTGTCGTGTTGAAGAATCAGCCACATGCACTCCACATAATCTTTCGCATATCCCCAGTCGCGAAGTGACGACAGGTTGCCGAGATATAATTTCTCTTGTTTTCCTTGCGCGATACGTGCTGCGGCAAGGGTTATCTTGCGTGTGACGAAGGTCTCGCCACGGCGTTCGGACTCGTGATTGAACAGTATTCCCGAACAACAGAACATGTTGTATGCTTCCCGGTATTCCTTGATAATCCAAAAACCGTAGAGTTTTGCCACGGCATAGGGAGAGTACGGGTGAAAAGGTGTGTTCTCGTTTTGCGGTACCTCTTCTACTTTTCCATATAGTTCGGATGTGGATGCCTGATAGATACGGCATGTTTGTTCGAGATGATTGGCTCGAACGGCTTCCAAAATGCGAAGAACGCCGGTGGCATCAACATCAGCGGTGAACTCAGGAGAATCGAACGATACCTGGACGTGACTTTGGGCGGCAAGGTTATAAATCTCGGTCGGTTGTACTTTGCCAACCACTTTCACGAGAGACATCGAGTCACCCATGTCGGCATAGTGCAGGTGGAACTGCGGATGACCTTCAAGGTGGGCAATCCGTTCTCTGTAATCTACAGAGCTGCGGCGGATGATGCCATGTACATCGTATCCTTTCTTTATTAGAAATTCAGACAGGTAAGAGCCGTCCTGGCCTGTGACACCTGTGATTAATGCGACTTTTTTATTCATAATGCTTTGTTGATTGTTATTCTGTTGATATTGTTTAATTCTGTCCTGAGAATTGTTTTATGCGTTGTTCTTCCGATAGTTTACATATAAGGAGAGTGTCGTTGTTCTCCGCCACGATATAGCCGTCGAGCCCTTGGATGACCACTTTCTTTTCCTGCATGGTGTGGATCATGCAGTTGTGTGTCTCAAACAGGTTTATGTCTTTTCCTATGCAACTGTTTCCGTATAGGTCTTTCTTTGTCTGTGTGAGTAGGGATCCCCATGTGCCGAGATCGCTCCACCCGAAATCTGCCGGACAGATGAAAATCTCTTCGGCCTTTTCCATTATAGCGTAATCCACTGATATGTTCTCACACTCAGGAAACAGCCGGTTGATTTCTTTTTGCTCATTATCCGTATTGTATACAGGTATAAGCGATTCGAATATTTTTGCCATGGTTGGCTGGTATACTCTGAATGCGTTTACGATAGTGTTTACGTTCCAAATGAAGATACCTGCATTCCAGAAATAGTTTTTCTTCTGTATATATTGCTGTGCGGTTTGCAGATCGGGCTTTTCACGGAAAGAGTCTACTTTGTATATTTCTTTGTTTCTCAGTGAACTTGAAGACAGGTCGGCCTGTATGTATCCGTAGCCAGTTTCAGGACGTGAAGGTTTTATTCCAAGCGTGACTATGGCGTCGTTCTCGCTCGTGAACTTCATGCATCCGGAGATTACACGTGTGAATTCCGCTGTGTTTGTGACAATGTGGTCGCTTGGCGAAATCACGATATTGGCTTTGGGGTCTTTCGATTTTATTCTCCAACTTACATAAGCGATGCATGGTGCTGTGTTTCTTCTGCACGGTTCGCAAAGAATGTTGCTTTCGGGTATATCCGGAAGCTGTTCTTTCACGATGCCAATATATTTCTCGTTGGTTACAATCCATATATTGTCATGGTCGCATATATCTTTAAATCTCTCTACCGTGAGCTGTAACAGCGATTTTCCCACACCGAGGACATCGATAAACTGTTTCGGATTGTCCGTTGTGCTCATGGGCCAAAAACGGCTGCCTACGCCGCCTGCCATGATAACCAAGTGATTGTTGTTGGCTGCCATAATGATTAATTTGTTTAATTGTTATTTGGTGGATTTGCCGCGTTTGCTCATCATTCTTTTAATTACGAAGTAACCTACGGCGATGATAAACGCTACAATAATGAATAATTGAATCTGATGTGAGTATTCCGATATTTTATCATTGAGTTCGTTTTCCGGAACGATCGAATGCAGATACCAGCCGAGTGCGGCTAATATGCCGTTCCAGCAACCGGCTCCTATTGTTGTATAGAGCAGGAATTTCCAATAGTTCATCTTTGCCAGTCCGGCCGGAATGGATATTAATTGCCTTATTACAGGCAGCAGTCTTCCGGTCAGTGTCGCTACCGTGCCGTGATCATAAAAGTATTTTTCGCTTTTTTCCACTTTCTCCTGATTCAGTAAGCACATCTTTCCCCATCTGCTGTTGACAAATCTGTATATTATAGGTCTGCCTAGAAAATAAGCGGCAACATAATTTGCGGTAGCTCCAAGGTCAGCTCCGATGGTCGCAAATAGTATTACAAGAAAAATATCCAATTCACCTGCCGCGGCGTGATATGCCGCTGGTGCCACTACTACCTCCGACGGAAAAGGTATGGCACTGCTTTCGATGAACATTAAAAAGAGAATCGTTCCGTAATTAAGGTTGTCTAACAGTGTCGAGATAATATTCATTCTATTATTTATTATTTAATATTTAATTTGTTAATCATGTAATCAAAATAATTCTCAGGCTTGATATCTTTCGGGAAGATATTTGAAAGCACGTTTTCCGCTTCTTTCGGATTACGTTTTACTGCAATTTTAAGATAGTATAAAAACTCATCAGCTTTTTTCATATCCCAGCAGCAACGTGCCATATATGCGTATCCTTGATTGAAACCGTCTTCCGTTACTTCAAATAACTTTTTGAACATATTGTATGCCGCTTCGATGTATTTGTTATCGTATAATGATACTGTGATGCGTAATACAATCTCGGGATTGCTCTCAGATTTTATGATTGCTTGTTTGTATATGTCTTCCGCCTCTTCCAATCTGCCGTTTTCCAGTAATATATGTCCTTTAAGCACGTCTATATCGGCATGATTGCAGTCAATGCTTTTTGTCTTGTCGAGGACCTCCAGCGCTTTGTCTGGCATTTTTTTTGCGCTGTACGCAAAAGCGAGTTCCTGATAAATCTGCACTCTGTATGGTGAACTGGACTGTGCCGCGGCCTCAGCTTTAAGCAGGGCCTCTATTGCTTTGTCATATAAATCAAGATATGCGAGGCATGTACCAGTGTTTAGCCATCCGAATTCGTCATCGGGAACCACGTCGCAATATCTTTCATAATACTTCAATGCCTCTTCATAATTACCAAGACGGTACAGGCCGTTGGCCTTGGCTATCAGTCCGTCGGGGTCTGTAGGGTCGATGGCAATCGCATATTCGCTGCTCGTTATGGCATCGCTGAACTTCTCTTCCATGAACTGTGCGCTGGCCAAGGCATTCCAATAGTTCTTGGAATACGGATTTTCATCAATAAGCTCATTGAAAATATCGGCGCTGTCGCTGAATTTTCCCATTCCGAACAGTGCCCTTGCCATAAGTTCCTTATAGTCGGAACTGTGATGATTTTTTGCCCGCGTCATCCATTGATATGCCTTGTCGTTTATTCCATAGTCTATGTATATGTTTGCTATGTCAAGTACAAAATCGTCGTAATCATCCGGTTCAACGGTCATGAAATACTCATGAAGGAATTTTTCCGCTTTGTCGATTTCGTTTTTGGCTATCAATATTTCCGCTTCAAGATATTTATAGTCAGGTGTCTCTTTATCTGTGACACAGCCGGCAAGCTCTTCCGCATTTTCAATCCGGCCGTTTCTCAATTCTTCGCATGCTTTGAATATGAGCGGCGATGCGGCCTCGGGATACAATTCGAGCGCAAGCCCTATTGCTTCCCGAGACTTTGCCGCTTTGCCTTTGTAGTTATAATAGTCGGCAATATCAACCAAATCGTCAACATCCATAAAGGGAGTATCGCCCGATTCGATTGATTCTTCGTATGAGTTTAATACTTCCTTAAACTCTTTACTGTCGAAGTATTCGTCGTCTATTTGCATTACTTAAATATTCTTCGAGGCCTTATTTGTTCATTTTTGCCCATGTGTCTTTAAGTCCCACTGTGCGGTTGAATATCAACTTATCTTTTGTGGTATCCTTATCTATCGTGAAATATCCGATTCTCTGGAATTGCAGGAAGTCACCGACATTTTTTTCCGTGATGAATCTCTCCACATAACAATTGTTGAGTACTGTCAGTGATTTCGGATTGAGCAGTTCTCGGAAGTCACGATCATCGGCCGACGGATTTTCCACGCTGAACAGTCTGTCGTATAGGCGCACTTCGGCAGGCATACAGTGACCTGCGCTTAGCCAATGTAGCGTGCCTTTCACTTTTCTGTTTGCCCCGTCCATGCCGCTTTTACTCTGCGGGTCATACTCGGCATAGATTTCTTCTATCTCCCCGTTTGCGTTTTTTTTGCATCCGGTGCACATTATTATATAGGCGTTTTTGAGTCTCACTTCCTTTCCTGGTGTCATGCGGAAAAACTTCTTCGGAGCGTCTTCCATGAAGTCATCCCGTTCTATCCACAGTTCACGGCTGAACGTGATGGTATGGGTTCCCTCGGCTTCGTTTTCCGGATTGTTCACCGCTTCCATCTCTTCCGTCTTTCCTTCGGGATAGTTTGTGATGATAAGTTTCACGGGATTTATCACTGCCGATATGCGTGTAGCTCTCTTGTTGAGATCATCTCGAACGGCTGCTTCGAGCAGTGCGTAGTCGTTCAGTGCGTCAAACTTGGTGTAACCGATTGAGCGTATGAAATTTCTTATGCTCTCTGATGAATACCCGCGTCGTCTCATACCGCAGATGGTGGGCATTCGCGGGTCGTCCCATCCGTTTACGAGATGTTCGTCCACGAGAGTGTGCAGTTTGCGCTTGCTCATCACTGTGTACGTGATGTTCAGGCGGTTAAACTCAATCTGTCTCGGACGGTAGCCTGACTCGTTTTCCGTTTTGTTTTCCGACTCTTTGAGCAGGTCTATGAACTTGTCGTATAGAGGGCGGTGAGGCACAAACTCCAGCGTGCATATAGAGTGGGTGACACCCTCGAAATAGTCGCTCTGTCCGTGTGCGAAGTCGTACATCGGGTAGGCGTGCCATTTCGTTCCGGTGCGGTGATGCGGAGTGTGGATGATGCGATACATTACCGGGTCGCGGAAGTGCATGTTGGGATTTGCCATGTCCATTTTGGCTCTCAGTACCATTGAACCTTCCACGGCCTCGGGTGTGTTCATCTTGTTGAACAGTTTGAGACTTTCCTCTATCGGGCGGTCACGGTACGGACTCGGCTTTCCCGGAGTGGTCGGAGTGCCTTTTTGTTCGGCAATCTGCTCCGATGTCTGTTCGTCTATGTATGCGAGATTGTTTTTTATCATCCATATTGCGAAATCCCAAAGTTGTGGGAAATAGTCGGATGCATAATAAACGTTGCCCCATTTAAAACCGAGCCACTTGATGTCGTTGAGTATCGAGTCAACATATTCGGTGTCTTCTTTCGAAGGATTGGTGTCGTCGAAGCGCAGATTGCATACTCCGCCGTATTTTTCCGCCACTCCGAAGTCCATACAGATAGCCTTGGCGTGTCCGATATGGATATATCCGTTTGGCTCGGGAGGAAATCGTGTCTGTATTTTTCCTCCGTTTTTCCCTTCCGCAAGGTCGTTTTCAACCATCTGTTCAACGAAGCTCAAGCTTTTTTTCTCTTCGTTTTCACTGCAATTTTTCTCAACCATAATAATCTTATGTTTTTTGTATTTGTGAATGCAAAGTTACTAAATATCATGGCACAAAGCCATCGTCATATAATAAAATTATGTGGGATGCAAAGATACGAAATAAATGTCTAATAGATATTGTCAATATCTTTTTTTATGGATTTATTATAATAAAAATCCATTCCGGCGGCATAATACCATTCCAACCGTTTTATATCATTGTTGTAATCGTACCGTAAAACCCTGTCGTCATATATCTTTTGCGGCACGAAGACACTCATTCCGCCATATAGGCCTTCCGCGTCTTTGAAATCGAAATCAATATTGTATGACGTGGTCCATTTCCTCGTCCATTTCTTGTACACTACCGTTCTGTTGAGCTGTGCTTTCCATTCGTCGTATGCTTCGGCATACCGTATGTTTCCGCTCATTATGCAGTCTATATCGGTTAGAATCTTGATAACATCCGCTCTTGAACGTTCTCCATAATAAAAGATAGCATCTTCTGTTTTTATCGTTCCGTCTTCCGGCAGCAGTGCTATAATCCTGTTTGTGATGTAGGCCAGATACTCCATCTCGTTTGTCTTTATCACAGAGAGTGGCACTTTATTGCCGTAATAATCTTCTTGTTCGAAATATGTGTCTACGATTTTCTTATAGAAATCGTCTGATGTGCCGAACAGTAATGGCACTATTTTGTCGTAAGGCGCGCCGATAGCCGGTATTTCTGCCGGTGATCCTATTATGAAATCCGCGGTGTTGCGCAGTTCGTATGCGACTTCGGCCGACTGGAAGTTGCATATATCTGCGAGGATGAATTTGAATCGTATTCGAAGTCCTTCGAGAACATTTGCGAGAGTGGGTATGTTGATCCATTTTCGTCCGCCATTTCCGTCCATGTCCGCACCGGTATCATATCCGTAGGCCCTGCGTACCGTTTGGGAGGCTTGATGAGCGGTGCGGTATGCTATCGTGTCTTGTTCTATCAGCCATCCGCTTGCATGTCCCCATAGTACCAGTCCGTATTCTTCTGCCGGATACTCCGTAATGATTCTGCTCAGTATCTCGCTCATCTTTTGCGGGTCAGAGGCATAAAACTCATTTCCGGCACTGTTGTATCCCGTGTTCTTGCATATCTTTCCGCCTGCAATTCTTGCGATGTATGGAGGGTTGTTCTTGTCTGTATTGTCTACGAATGCCACCAGGTTTACATCGTCTGGAATGTTCTTCGACCCGGCTGCCATTTCTGTCAGGTCGGCAGTGGCGTTACCGGACAGATTGTTTTCAGCTATCATATATACAATCACTGTTTTCCTTGCGGCAGACGGGGGCTTGTGATTGTTAGGTATTTCATTATCATCGTTGCATGATATGAGCAGAAACACAGCCCAAATCATGGTTAATAAATACTTCATATATTAATATTTTTCGGCAAAGTTACATTTATTTTGTCAATAGTTAGTATCTTTGCAACCTAATTTTGCTATCATATAATGAAATATTTGACGATTATATTACTGCTTTTAATGTCCCTATACATGCGTGGTCAGGATTTTTACGAGCAGTGTGAGGATACTTGTACACACGTTCACGGAATAGACATGAGCCACTATCAGGGAGAAGTGTTCTGGGAGGCGGTGGGAGAAAACACCAAGATGGCATACGTGTACCTGAAAGCCACTGAGGGCGGTGACAGGATAGACTCGAGATATGAGCGTAACATAGAATTGGCCCACAGGCACGGACTGAAAGTGGGAAGCTATCATTTTTACCGCCCGAAGACCGAGCAGGCCAAGCAGTTGGAAAATTTCAAGACACAGTGTCTGCCGGGAGAACAGGACCTTATACCTATGATAGATATAGAGTCGACTGGCGGATACGGCACAGATGAGTTCTGCGACTCGCTTTTTAAGTTTCTTCGGCTTGTGGAAGAAGCATACCATCAGAAACCACTATTGTATACATATACCAATTTTTACAACAAGCATCTGTGTGGAAAAGTGGATGACTATCTTCTGATGATAGCCCAGTACACGGAGCGTGAGCCGGTATTGGCAGACGAGCGGGATATAGCCATGTGGCAGTATACCGGAAAAGGAAGCCTGAACGGGGTTAACGGGTATGTGGATAAAAGCAGGTTCATGGGAAATCACGGCCTGCGTGAAATCAGATACAGGCATAATGTCAAAGTTTCGAAAAAAACAAAAGAGTAGAATATGGCAATAATAAAGTGTCCGGAGTGTGGCCATCAGGTTAGCGACATGGCCAAGACGTGCCCGAGTTGTGGCATAGAGATAGCCGGAAAGGTGATGAAATGCCCCGATTGCGGAGAGGTCGTTTTTAATGATTTGGACTTGTGTCCGGGTTGTCATCATCAGTTGCACACCGTCAAGGCAACCCGAAATGATGGTGCCGGCAATGTAGGTGCACAGTCATCGGATGATTCAGTGGAATCTGTCGGTGCGGTTGATGCACCGAAGAAAAAGAAAACAGGGTATACTGTTTTTGCCGTTTGTTTTGTCATAGTTCTGATAGCCGTGTTCGTTGGCGTGTATTTTTATACTGGCGAGCAGCAGCGCAATGAGTTGGAGGCATACGAGAATGCAGTGTCGAGTGAAGAACCGGCTGTGTTGCAGACATATCTTGACATGTATGAGGACGCTCCGGCAGAGCATCGCGACTCGGTGAAAGCCTGTCTCGACAGGTTGGGCAAGATCGACGCAGAGTGGACCGATGCGGTTGTAAACGGAACGAAAACAGCTTTCGAGCGTTACATGAGGTTGCATCCTGGAAGTGTGCATAATGTGGAGGCAAAGATAAAGATAGACTCTCTCGACTGGATTTCGGCTACACAGACAGATACACGCGATTCGTACAGGAACTATATAGACGCGCATGCGGACGGAATGTATGTAGATGAGGCCCGTGACAGATTTGACCGCATGGAGGCAAAACGTGTGGACGATACAGACAAGACGGAGGTAAGCCGGTTGTTCACAGCTTTTTTCAACGCTCTTGCCACCGGTGACGAAGCCGGGCTGACTTCGTCTGTAAGTCCGGTAATGGACGATTTCTTGCACAAGGCAAATGCCACGAAGAGCGATGTCCTTGATTATATGGTACGCATACATGAGCCGGAAGACATAAATTCGATTGTATTCAGGCCTAATGGTGACTGGAAGATAAACAAGCAGGAGACGGCAGATGGAGGCCGTGAGTATGGCGTGATGTTCACGGTAGATATGAAGATAGACCGTAGTGACACAGAGAAAGAGACTTTCTGTACTTACAAGGTGGATGCGAAGATCACTTCCGACGGAAAGATAGGTGTGCTTAATATGAGGAAAATAGTGCAGTGAAGAACATCCTCTCATCAGGCAGGTTTGATTGGTTGGATATATTTACAAAAGCCTCTTGAATACTCGGTTGTTTTGAAATAAAACTCCAGTGGTCGAAAAAAACGTGTATTTTACGTTGTTTTGTTAAGTGTTTGATATACAGTGTATTACTGCTTATTGGGTGTTGAGGGTTTGTTTCCCGCTTTGCAACGGGATACTTATTGGTCTGCATTTAGCCGCTCGTTGCGTTGCGTTTAGCAATCCGTTATCTTCCAATTGGCAACCGAATGCAAGGCTACAAGCACCCTAATGTATCCAAAGGTAGTAGCCAGTGTTAAATATATGTAAATTATGTGTTTGAAAACAGCATAATTATAGACATGTTTGGGTAAAACAGCGCCTTTGATTTTCTATTTTGCGGAAAATTAAAGGCGTTTTTTTATGATATTATTATTACATCAGATACAGGGCGTTTGCCGGTCTATGTATGCTTTTCCTTATTTTTTTATTCCTCGATGCGTGATAGTGAGCGGGCAAAAGAAGCGAAGAAATTGGTGAAAATCTCAGCTGGATAATATTTGAAGAATTTTGCGGTGTGACGGATGTGCCATAGCATGGCATTCGAGTTGCTTGTCGTGACGAACACATGTTTGCCCTGGGTAAAGAACCAGTCTACTGTATGGCTGCCGTTCATGTCGAAAATGTCGTCGGTTATTGTAGTGGTGTCCGTGTCGTTTTTGAAGTTTATGAACGGTAGCTCATCCTCGTCAAATTTCATCAGCTTTACGAGAAGTGCTCCTTCGAGTAGTGCCATGTGTTGCAGCTGCAGTTTGCCGATCCATTTTTGCAGTTTTACGAAGTCCACCTTGTCTCCTTCTTTTCTGAGAAACATCCCGAAGTCGATAAGTTGTTTCAGGCTGATGCCTTCGTTCATGATATAGCGTGCCATGCGTACTATGATGATAAGAAGACTCAGTGTGTGAGGCACGATTTCTATTTTCGTTCCGTTTATGATGCGGTATGCGGAGTCGCAGCATCGTATTTCGCTATCTATAATCTTTTGTAAGCGCCTGTTGAGCAGTGCGTTTGTCAGATACATCATTTGCTTGTGATGCTCTATCTTAATGCCGTGACGGAAGTATTTCAGCATGTTTCTGTCACTCTCGTCTTTTTCTGTGCCATGCTCGATAGCCCATGCGTCGGCCTTTTCCGCTTGCGGTTTGTAAGGGAAATATATGTCTATGTCTCCTCCCGAGCGGTGATCGGGGCGGTCGTATAGTGATGCGAAGCCCTGGCCTTTCAGCAATATAGGGCGCAGGTGGGCATGATTGAACGTGTCGAAAAGCTCGGCCAGGCACATGTCTGTCTCTTTGTTTCGCTCTTCCGTCTCTTCGGTAATTCTATGCCAGTTATCCTTTTGCCTGTCCGACAGTTGCAAGAAAAAATCATCCGAGTATGCTTTTATTCCGTCTGCCACGAGTGCGCCTACACCGTGCATGAGCGCCAGTTGGCACAGTCGGTCCCATTTCCATTCGGACATGGGTTCCAATGGCTCGTCTTTTCTTCTGAAAGTCCCGCTGCGCAGGAGCCGGAAGAAGTTTCGCTGTATCACCGGCATTGTTTTCATGAGTATCGTTTCGGGTATCTGAATATGATGGCAAGTACGGCGACAGCACCTATGCTGAAAGGATAATAAAGATATGGGATGAGGCTCATGGGGCTTGTCGAGGCAATTCCGGCTGCCAGTAGCAGGTGTGCCCCGTATGGCAGCAACCCTTGGGTGAAGCACGACATGGTGTCGAGGATGCTGGCGCATTTGCGGTTGTCAAGGCCGAAACGTTGGCTTATGCGGCGGGCTATACCGCCGACGGTGATGATTGCCACCGTGTTGTTGGCCGTGCACATGGTCACTATGCTTACAAGTGCCGCTATCGACAGTTCGGCTCCGCGCTTGCCGGATATGCGGCGCGTCATGTTTTTGATGATGTAGTCTATACCACCGTTTACTTTTATCAGTTCGAGCATTCCTCCGGCGAGCATTGTTATTATTATAAGCTCGCCCATGCCTGTTATACCGTCGCCGATAGTCTTGAACCATCCGTAGGTGTCGAATGAGTTGTCGAGCAGTCCTATCAGTCCTGTGAGCGATATGCCGAGAACGAGAACGGCCATGACATTCAGTCCGCACACAGCCGTGATAAGTACTACGATATACGGTATTACTTTTGTATACTCCACGTCTGGGATAGTCTGAGGCGAGCTTATGTTGTTGCCGAGTAGTATGTATATGATGAGAATGAGGAACGCGGCCGGCATTACGAGAAATGAGTTGACCTTGAACTTATCGCTCATCTTGCATTCTTGAGTGGATGTGGATACGATGGTGGTATCGGAAATGAATGACAGGTTGTCGCCGAAAAAGGATCCTCCCACAACCACAGCCACCATCATCGGGACGCTTGCTCCCGTGGAATGCGCCAGACCTGAGGCTATCGGGGCGAGTGCCACGATGGTTCCGAAGCTCGTGCCGATAGACAGTGATATGAAGCATGACGCGAGAAAAAGACCGGCCAGGAGCATGTTTCCGGGGAGTACGGTCAGCATGAGGTTCACGGTGGCGTCTATGCTTCCCATCACCTTTGCGCTGTTTGCGAACGCTCCCGCCAGAATGAATATCCACAGCATCAGCATCATCTGTTCTGAGCCGGCGCCACGGCTGAAAATGTCGATGCGTTGGCGCAGTGTCCTGCCTCGGCTTATGATTACTGCATATACCGATGATGCCATGAACGCCACGGTAATCGGCACCTTGTAGAAATCACCTGCCACAATGGAGGTGACGAGATACAAGGTGACGAATACCAGTAGCGGACTTAATGCTATGAGACCTTTGTTCAAATCGTTATAGTGTTACACCGTTTTTGAATATTGCTATCTCACGGTAGTCGTTTATTTCGTTGCGGGCTTTCTCTCCGCTTGCCACTGCGAGTATCTTGTCGATGAACTCGGGTACAAGTTCCTGCATGGTTTTGCCCTCGATGAGCTGGCCTGCGCTGAAATCGATCCAGTTTGGCTTGCGGGCGGCCAGGGTGGGGTTGGTGGCTATTTTCATTGTCGGAACGAATGTGCCGAACGGTGTGCCGCGGCCGGTGGTGAAAAGTACAATCTGGCATCCGGCGGAAGCGAGTGCCGTTGAGGCTACCAGGTCATTGCCGGGAGCAGATAGCAGGTTTAGACCGTTGGTGTCGAGCCGTTCTCCATATTTGAGCACTCCGCTGACGGGAGCGCGTCCGCATTTCTGGGTGCAGCCGAGAGCTTTGTCCTCGAGGGTAGATATGCCTCCCGCCTTATTGCCCGGTGAGGGGTTTTCGCCCACGGGCTCGCCGTGGCTGAGGAAGTATTCTTTGAAATCATTTACCATGCTCACGGTTTTGCCGAACAGTTCAGCGGTCTCGCAACGGTTCATCAGAATAGTCTCGGCACCGAACATCTCCGGCACTTCGGTGAGTATTGATGTTCCGCCTTGGGCCACGAGCCAGTCGGAAAACTCGCCAACGAGCGGATTTGCAGTGATGCCGCTGAAACCGTCGCTGCCGCCGCATTTCAAGCCCACTCGCAACTTGCTTACACTCACATCCTCACGCTTGTCTTCCTTTGCCGTGGCGTAGAGACTGCGCAGAATATCCATTCCGGCCTCAATCTCATCGCCGTCAACCTTTTGGGTCACGAGGAATTTTATTCTTTCTTTATCATAGTCGCCGAGCAACTGCTCAAACAGTTCCGGCTGGTTGTTCTCGCATCCGAGTCCGAGCACGAGCACACCGCCAGCATTGGGGTGTAGGGCGATATCACGCAGCACGTTGCGTGTGTTCTCGTGGTCACCGCTGAGCTGTGAGCAGCCGTAATTGTGATGCCATGCATAGATATCGTCTATGCCTTCGCAGCCTGTCTCATGGCGCAGTTTGCCGGCAAGTTTCTCGGCAATGCCGTTGACACATCCCACAGTGGGCACGATCCATATCTCGTTTCTGGTGCCAACCTCGCCGTTTTTACGCATGTATCCCTTGAAGGTTCGTTTTTCATCCTTGATATCAAGAGTTTCCTTTACGGGGTTGTATGTATATTCGAGAGTTCCCGATAGATTGGTCTTCAAGTTGTTCTCATTGACCCAGTCGCCTGCTTTCAGGGGCTTGCAGGCGTGTCCTATCGGGTATCCGTATTTTATTATGTCGGCTCCTTCGGGGGTGTCGGTGATGAGGACTTTGTGTCCCGCCGGGGTGTCCTGGTTAAGGATGATGGTCTTGCCGTCTATTTCGATGGTGTCGCCTTTGCTTTTTTGTTGCAGGCAGACAACAACGGTGTCGGCCGGATTGATTTTGATGAATGTTTGTTCCATTTTAGTAGGTATTTTAAGTTATTGAAAATCATGATTGTTTGTCATGAATCGATATTCTTCATCCGTGAAGTCACGCTTTTTGCTCATTGGATTATATGTCTTCAGCGGTGATGTAGGGGATTTCATGGAATATGCGTTCATAGCTGTTGACGTCTGTAAAAGTCGACGTTTTCTTTTGTGAGAATTTCTATCGGCATATAGTTGATGGGTGTCACTTCTTTTTTTAGTACAATGGCTTCAAACAAAGTCTCGATACACGAGAAGCCTTGCATGTAGGCATGTTGTGCGATGAGGAACGAAATGGAACCTTGCTTTACACATTCAGCGTTTTTATTGACCATGTCATATCCCATGATTTGCACGTTACGTCTGTTGCTTTTCTGTAAAAACTCACCGACAAGATGTGCCTTTGAATTGAAGGTTATACAATGATGTACATGAGGGTGCTCTTTGAAGAAAGTGTCGAGAATGTCATCATATTGTTCACGCTCTTTGTTAAGAGGAAGATTTACCTCGGTTATTTTTACTTCGGGAAAATGATCCCGCATGTAATGCCGGAAGCCGGTCTCCCGGTTTTCCTGTTGCTTGCTCGCCACGTTGCCGTTTTTCATTTGTTTCATGAGCATTATCTCATTTTCTTTCGCTGCCAGCAGCATAAGCATGCGACCGGCAAAATATCCGCTGAAAAACGAGTCCTGCCCATAGAATGACAATGGTTTAAGATCCGGCATGTATGAGTCGAGGAGTATGAAAGGAATGTCTTGATCATGCAAGATGTCGGTGAACTCGCGCATCACATCAAGTGTCGTCGGAACTATAATCACTCCGTCCGGCTGGTCTTTGAGACACTGCTCTGTGACCTGCACGAATGTGTTCTTGTCAAAGCGATTGTAATACATCATTTTCATGTTGATATTGAAGTCGCGGCGATGCTCGCACGCACTCATCGCTCCTTCCTCTATCTCTTCCCAATATGCTTCGGATTCATGCTTTGGGATTATGAAATCAAAATTGTATTTCTTGTTGTAGGCAAGCGCGCTGGCATACATGTTGGGATGGTAGTCCATCTCTTTCAGTGCTTTCTCCACTTTCTCACGCGCTGTTTTGGATACATTCGGACGGTTGTGTATAACCCTGTCCACCGTACCTACCGATACACCGGCGAGTTCGGCAACGTCCTTGATTCTTATTTTGTCGGCGGCCATGTCTTATCAGTAATTTTTTACAATGCAAAAATACCAATAAAAAATGAATTGTGTAAATGCACAGTTCAATATTTTACAAAATAAGAAAGATTTTGTCAGTTTTGTTTCGCCATTTGAGAAATAAGTACTATTTTTGTGCTCACAAACTGTAGATCTATCAAAACAATAATAATAAAAATATTTTAGAAAAATGGCTAAGGTAGTTACATTGGGCGAGATAATGCTCCGCCTGTCTCCTAACGGCAATGACCGTTTCATTCAGACCGATTCTTTCCGTATCATTCCCGGTGGCGGAGAGGCTAACGTTGCGATAAGTTGCGCCAATTATGGACATGATGCGTATTTTGTCAGCAAGTTACCGGCTCACGAAATAGGTCAGATAGCGGTTAATTCATTGCGCCGTTACGGTGTAAATACACAGTTTATAGCACGTGGCGGAGAGCGTGTCGGGCTTTACTATGCCGAGACCGGAGCCTCAATGCGTCCGTCAAAGGTTATTTATGACCGTGCTCACAGTGCCATAGCTGACGCTGATCCGTCTGATTTCGATTTCGACGCAATTATGGAAGGTGCCGACTGGTTCCACTGGTCAGGTATCACTCCGGCCGTATCCGATAAAGCGGCAGAGTTGACAAAACTCGCTTGCGAGGCGGCAAAGCGTCATGGTGTTACTGTATCTGTTGACCTTAACTTCCGTAAGAAGCTTTGGACATCCGAGAAAGCAATCTCTATCATGCGCCCGTTGATGAAATATGTCGATGTATGTATAGGCAACGAGGAAGATGCAGAGCTTTGTTTAGGTTTCAAGCCGGATGCAGACGTTGAGGGAGGACAGACTGACGCTGCCGGATATGAGGGCATTTTCAAGCAGATGAAAGAAGAGTTCGGCTTTAAGTATGTTGTGTCAACATTGCGTGAGAGCTATTCGGCAACTTTCAACGGTTGGAAAGCGCTTATTTATAATGGTGAGGAGTTCTATCAGAGCAAGCGTTATGAAATCAACCCCATTATCGACCGTGTAGGCGGCGGTGACTCGTTCTCGGGCGGTCTTATCCACGGTCTGCTCACTAAGTCTACTCAGGGAGAGGCTCTTGAATTCGCTGTAGCCGCTTCGGCATTGAAGCATACAATCAACGGAGACTACAACCTTGTAAGCGTTGATGAGGTGGAGTCGCTTGCCGGAGGTAATGCCAACGGACGTGTGCAAAGATAACCTAATATTATTATAGTTTAAGAACATAAACTGATACGTTTAAATTTTAGATAATGGCAAAATTTGATAAAATAGCTGTTTTGGCAAAGATCGGCCAGACAGGAATGGTTCCTGTATTCTATCATAAGGACGCTGAGGTGGCAAAGAAGGTTGTGAAAGCTTGCTATGACGGCGGAGTACGTGCTTTTGAGTTTACCAATCGCGGTGATTTTGCTCACGAAGTGTTTGGGGAAGTGGTTAAATTTGCAGCCAAAGAGTGTCCGGAGCTGGCGCTTGGTGTCGGTTCTGTCGTAGATCCCGCCACGGCAGCTCTTTACATTCAGCTTGGTGCCTGCTTTATTGTAGGTCCGCTTTTCAATCCTGAAATATCCAAGATCTGTAACCGTCGTTTGGTTGCTTATACTCCCGGATGCGGTAGCGTGTCTGAGGTAGGAGCCGCTCAGGAGACAGGTTGCGATCTCTGCAAGATATTCCCCGGCGACGTTCTCGGTGCCAATCTCGTGAAAGGGCTTATGGCTCCGATGCCATGGTCTAAGCTGATGGTGACCGGTGGCGTATCTCCAGACGAGGCTAACCTTACATCGTGGATTAAAGCCGGTGTATATTGCGTCGGAATGGGTTCAAAGTTGTTCCCCAAAGACGTTATAGCGTCAGAGAATTGGCAGGCGATTACCGATAAATGTGTTGAGGCATTGGGATATATTGCTAAGGCACGCGGATAATGATATGACATTCACAAAAGGCTCCTTATGGCTTTTATGCCTGTGGAGCCTTTTGTTTTTTTCGGCATGTTCACGTTCCGATAGGCAGCAAGTGGACAAGTTGAATTCTATATCTTATGCCTATCATTATCGAAATCTCGATTCAACCTATTTTTATGCACGGCGTGCTTATGACATGTCTGCCGGTTACGGGGCGGGCAAGGCTGCCGCATTGAACAACATGGCATTTGTCAGTATTGCCAGGATGGATTATGAACTGGCGGAGAAGCAACTCGAAGAGGCTCTTGATGTTACCGATAATCAAATCGAATTGCTTGTAGCCGAGGTTCAGAAGATGCGTCTTTGCCAGCGAATGTCGCAAAACCGCAGGTTTTATGATTATCGGGAACGTGCCAACAGCCGTATATCCAGAATCAATGAGGAGCGTTTTGAACTGTCTGATGCCATGCTTCGACGTATGATATATGCGGAGACGGAATTTGCGATAGTCAATTCCACATACTATTTCTATGTAGGTCTGGAAAGGCAATCTATAGATGCCATATCCGTTATATCTCCTGATGGTGATATTAGGAAAGACACTGCGCAGTATTTGAATTATCTGTATAACATAGGTGTCGGCGGTATTATAACAGGCGGTTCGCAAGCAGAGATAAGCCAGCGTGAGTTTGACTATCTGATTAAATGCCTTATTATGGCCGGGCAGGGGAATTATCCGTTTTTTGTGGCCAACAGTCTTGAGGCTTTATCCGAGCACTTGTTAAAAATACGATACCGGAATAGACTGATAGAGGATAACGCTCCGGCCATGAAATACATCAATCCGACCAATGTTCCAGATTCTATTGTTCCGGAACTTTTGGCGAAAAGGTCACTTTCGATATTTCTTGATTATGGCGATGTGTACCAAACGGCGGGTGCTTACCGCACTTTGGCGTCATGTGTCATGGCTGTTGGCGACAATGCGGCGGCTTTGCAGTATCTTGATTCGGCCTTGGCTGATAGGAAAATATATCAGGCTCCCGATTTGGTGGCAAGTATCAGAGAACAGTTGAGCGTAACTTTTTCCGCTGTTAATGATAAGCAGGCAAGCGATTATAACCGTAATATCTATATAGACTTGCAGGAGCAGACGCGCCAGGACCGTTATTTGGAAGCCCGTGCAGACATGTATGATAAGGCTGCCAAACAGTTAAACATCATGATTATAGCCGTAATCGTGGCAATACTGGTGCTTGTATTCATGCTTTTGTTTTTTTATTATCTCAACAGAAAACGTCGTGATGAGTTTTCGATGGACATGCTTCTGCGTCCTTTGCGTTTATGGCAGCGGAAAGAGGAAGCGGAAATGAACCGGCTGACCGATTATGAGGAGGAGATAAAGGAAAGGCACGCCCTTCTCCTTTCACACATAGAATCAGGAGAGAGAGAGGCTCTTGAAAACAGGGCTAAAGTATTTCTTGTCAACAGTGTAATGCCGTTTATAGATAGGATAATAAACGAGGTGCGTATGTTGGAATGTAGAGATGAGCCGGATGATGTGCGTGCCGGTCGTTATACGTACATCTCAGAGCTGACCGACAGGATAAACGACTATAACGATGTGCTTACACATTGGATACGGATGCGTAGCGGCAGGCTTGGCTTGCGTATAGAGAGTTTCGCCCTTCAACCTCTCTTCGATATTGTGGGAAAGGGCGTATCCGGTTTCAGGATGAGCGGGATAGATTTGAAGGTGAAAGATACTTCGGCGGTAGTGAAAGCTGACAGGGCGCTGACTCTTTTTATGGTGAACACTCTTTCTGATAATGCCCGCAAGTTTACTCCTGCCGGCGGAACTGTCACCGTTAGCGCGAAAGAGACTGATGATTATGTCGAAATATCGGTTGAAGATACCGGTGAAGGTCTTACGGCGGACGAATTGAACTCTGTTTTCGAGCGAAAAGTGTACAATGGTACTGGGTTCGGATTGCTGAACTGCCGCGGAATAATAGACAAGTACCGCAAGACAAGCCGTATATTCGATGTCTGTATCATATCGGCAGAGAGCGATAAAGGTACCGGCAGTCGTTTCTTTTTCCGTCTTCCTGTCGGTATACGCCGCTCCGTTACGGTCCTTTTATTACTCTTTATTTCTTTATTGTCATCCGTGGCGGAGCCTGTCTCAAACATTTTCATGGCCAAGGCTTATGCAGACAGCGCTTATTTCTCGAATATAGACGGCACATACGAGCTTACGCTTCGGTATGCAGATTCGTGTAGGGCGTATCTCAACCGGCATTACCTGTCGCTATATCCCGATGGGCGGCATCTAATGGTGAGGGAAGGGAATATCTCCGTCATGTCTCCGGAGATAATATGGTATCATGACAAGGTCGCGACTAATTACAGCATTGTGCTCGATATGAGAAACGAAAGTGCCGTCGCTGCCCTCGCTCTTCATCGGTGGACATTATATGACTATAATAATAAGGTATATACGCAACTGTTTAAAGAGATTTCGGCAGACAATACACTTGCTGACTATTGCAGGATGATGCAAAGTTCGCAGACCAACAAAAACATAGCCGTGATACTGCTTGTACTTGTTTTGGTAAGCATTTTGCCTGCTTATTATTTTCTTTATTACCGTCATCGGATTTATTATCGTTTCTGTTTAGAGCGTATAAATACTATCAATGAGATCCTTCTTGATGATATAACGCCGGCGGAGAAGCTCGGCAGGATTGATTTACTGGCAAAAGAGCGTTATCCTGATGATTTGCGGAAGATTGTGTGTGACATAAAGAAATCTCTTGCCATGGCCGTGGATTCCCGTAGCCGGCTTAGTGCTGATATAGAACTTGCCGATGACGAATGCCGCCGTGCCGAACTCGAATGCAACAATCTGCATGTGGCCAATTCGGTGACAGACAACAGCCTGTCGGCATTGAAGCATGAGACTATGTACTATCCGGGGCGTATACGCCGCATTGTGGATGAGCCGGAAGTTGACGTGCATGCTCTTGGAGAGCTGGCCTCATATTATAGGGAATTGTATTCGGTGATGAGCAGGCAGGCCATGCGTCAGACAGAGAGCGTCAAACCTCATGTCAGGCCGTTGCCTGTATCTGATATACTGCCGGGCGATGACAGCGGGCTTGTTTTTCTTGCCGATAGAAATCTTATTGTTTTTCTTTTCGACATATTGCGCCGGCAGAACGGCCGCCAACCGCTTGATGCCGTTGTGCGGGCCGCAGGTGTGAAATATATAGAAGTGACGCTTGGTATGCCTGGTAAATATGCTGTGCCTGGCACTGCCCCGGATATATTCACACCTGCGGCTGACAATATCCCGTATCTGCTCTGCCGACAGATTGTGCGCGACCACTCGGAAGCTACAAACCGCCACGGATGTGGAATAAAAGTGAGTGTAAAAGACGGGAAGGCGGTGATGACGATAACGCTGCCAAGATATAAATAAATGAAAACGAATGACAAACAGACGTATGGATAAGTTTAAAGTGATAATCGTTGAAGACGTTCCGCTCGAACTGAAAGGTACCGAGGGAATAATACGCGGTGACATACCGGAAGCTGAGATTATAGGAACAGCAAGTACCGAGGCCGACTATTGGAGGCTGATGAAAGGGGATTTGCCCGACCTTGTACTGCTCGACCTCGGTCTCGGAGGTTCGACGACCGTGGGCGTTGAACTATGCCGTCATACGAAAGACACTCACCCTGAGATTAAAGTACTCATATTTACAGGTGAGATACTGAATGAGAAATTGTGGGTCGACGTTCTTGATGCCGGGGCAGACGGGATTATCCTTAAAAGTGGTGAACTGCTGACGAGAGTAGATGTGTGCCGCGTGATGGAAGGCAACCGCATGGTGTTCAACCAGCCGATATTGCAGAAAATAGTTGAGCGGTTCAAGTCTTCGGTAGGTAAGGAACTTGCTCGTCGGGAAGCTTTTGTCAATTATGAGATAGACGAGTATGATGAACGTTTTTTGCGTCATCTCGCTCTCGGATATACGAAAGAGCAAATAACAAACCTGCGTGGCATGCCGTTCGGTGTGAAGAGCCTTGAAAAACGCCAGAATGAGCTTTCACAGAAATTCTTTCCCGATGGGAACGGTGGTATGGGCATTAATGCCACGAGACTCGTGGTGCGTGCTTTCGAGATAGGAATACTCGACATTGATAACCTTGAGCCCGATGAGGAGTAGGATAACTGAATATTCTGTAGTGGCGCTGTGCCTGGTTCAACTTGTGCTTGTACCTTTGTCATGGTTACTCAGTGTGGCCGATGTGGGTTTTGAGGTGCGCAGCCTTATAAGCAGCGAGGGTATCAGGTGGTTTTTCGGACGTTTTGCCTCCATGTTGGCCTCTCCGTTTCTCGTCTGGCTTTTGCTGTTGTCAATGGCTTACGGATGTATAAAAGCCTGCGGATTACCGGGTTTGTTTGTGCGCAGACCGTTGCTCTTGCGTTATCGGGAGCGTGTGGCATTGCTGTTCGGCGGGTTGTCTCTTCTGCTTCTGTCATGTGGCTATTCCATGCTTGTTTTTGTTCCTCATGCCGTATTGCGCGGTGTTACCGGCGATTTGTTGCCGTCTCCATTTTCTGCTTCCGTCGTGCCGTCTGTCGCTTTCATTATTATTGTCGTCGGTATGGTATACGGGGCTGTGTCGGGCTGTTTTCATCGTGTCTCGGATGTTTGCCACTCGTTGTTTTCCGGAGTATCGTTCGCTGCTCCGTTGTTTCTATACTATATTTTGTTGATGCAGTTGTACCATTCCATAGTATTCGTTTTCGGTTGAAACGTTACTTTAAAATATTGTGTGTTTAGGATATTAATTCATATTTTTTTTCAATCGTTGATAACCGTATATATAATATGGAAAGATGAATTGCCGGAAGTGATATGTGGATTAAGTCGAAGGAATTAACTTCATGACGTTTTTATGATTTTGAATTGATCGGACGTAAAATCGGTCAATTCTTTTTTTGTTTGTTGGATTGCTGTTTGTTAAGATAATTCGCGGTGGGCCTGGCTTTCTTAATAGTTGCGTTTTGGGTGTGAAAAAATCATTTCCTGTATAAAAACCATTGAGAAATGATAAAAAAATGCCAGCGTTCATGCTCGTTTTTCTTTTTTCTGCGTTTGGATAGTCATCGCTCTGCGTTCGGTATCCCGTTACAATGCGTTTAGCGTCTAAACGCATTGTAACGGGATACCGAACGCAGAGCAACGGGTAGCCTATTAGAGGCTTGTTTGGCGTTGTTTTTCGGAAAATAAAAATCCCGTCGGTGCATATTCATGCACCGACGGGAACAATGTTCGGCCCTCACTGCTGTTCGCCGGGTGTCGACAGGCAAGACATTTATTCCTATTATGGAATGTGAGTGTTGCGCCGGTATGTTGCGGTATCAAATATTACAGTCGCTTTTTTGGGGCAGAATTTATTGCGGTTGTTATGGTGATTGTAAATATTTATCATGAAAGTTGTCATAAAAAGAGTTTTTGTTCATCACAAAGATAATATAAAACATGCCGTGAAAAAAGGATTGTTACGATACACTTTCATATACATGTGCATATGTCTGACTGTCTCGATTTATTTATTCCGCCATTGCGGTAATGTGGCACGGAGTATAAAAATTAGTCTTCCTATCGTTATTTAGGCGGTTCTGTAAACGGTTTTTCCGACGTTTTTTATTAATTTTGCATTGTTTTACACGATAAAAATAAAAACGATATATAGATTATGGAATTAGCAAGCAAGTACGACCCGCAAGCAGTGGAGTCGAAATGGTATCAGTATTGGCTTGACAACAAGCTGTTCAGCAGCAAGCCCGACGGTAGGAAACCATACACGATAGTGATTCCCCCGCCGAACGTGACGGGAGTGTTGCACATGGGGCATATGCTCAACAACACCATTCAAGATATCCTTGTGCGCCGTGCCCGCATGGAGGGTAAAAATGCTTGTTGGGTTCCCGGCACCGATCATGCATCTATTGCCACCGAGGCAAAGGTGGTGAACAGGCTCGCACAGCAGGGAATAAAGAAGACCGATCTTAGTCGTGACGAATTTCTGAGACATGCGTGGGAATGGACCGACGAGCACGGAGGTATAATATTGAAGCAGTTGCGCCGTCTGGGAGCGAGCTGTGATTGGGAACGCACGGCATTCACGATGGATGATACTCGCTCGGCAGGTGTTATAAAAGTGTTCTGTGACCTATATAAAAAAGGCCTTATCTACAGAGGCGCTCGTATGGTGAACTGGGATCCGCAGGCACAGACGGCTCTATCAGACGAAGAGGTAATATACAAGGAAGAGCAATCCAAACTCTATTATCTGCGCTATATGGTTGACGGCGAGCCTGGTAAGTATGCGGTGGTGGCTACCACGCGGCCGGAGACAATCATGGGCGATACGGCAATGTGCATCAATCCTGGCGATCCTAAAAATCAATGGCTTCGCGGCAAGCATGTGATTGTGCCGCTGGTGGGTCGCCGCATACCGGTGATAGAAGACGATTATGTGGATATTGAGTTCGGTACAGGTTGTCTGAAAGTCACTCCAGCGCATGACATTAACGACCATGCGCTCGGAATCAAGCATAATCTGGAAACGATAGATATATTCAACGACAACGGAACGATCAGTGAGGCTGCCGGAATGTATGTGGGAATGGATCGCATGGACGTGCGTGTCAAGATAGAGGATGACCTCAAAGCGGCCGGGCTGATGGAAAAAGTGGAAGACTATACCAACAAGGTGGGATGTTCAGAGCGTACCAATGTACCCATAGAACCTAAGCTGTCTACACAGTGGTTCCTGTCAATGAAGCATTTTGCTGATATAGCTCTGCCACCGGTGATGAACGATGAGATAAAGTTTTATCCGGTAAAATACAAGAATACGTACCGTCACTGGCTTGAAAATATCAAGGACTGGTGTATCAGCCGCCAGTTATGGTGGGGACACCGGATACCGGCTTACTATTTCACCACTGAAGACGGAAAACGTGATTTCGTTGTTGCCGAGAGCCGTGAGGAGGCTCTCATGATGGCACGGGAAAAGAACGCGGCTCTTGTCGAGGCTGATCTTGAGCAGGATGAGGACTGTCTCGACACGTGGTTCTCAAGCTGGTTGTGGCCGATGTCCGTGTTTGACGGAGTGAACAACCCTGACAATGAGGAGATAAACTATTATTATCCGACAAGTGACCTGGTGACAGGTCCGGATATTATATTCTTCTGGGTGGCGCGAATGATAATGGCCGGATATGAGTATCGTGGTACAATGCCGTTCAAGAATGTTTATTTCACGGGTATTGTCCGTGACAAACTCGGACGTAAGATGTCCAAGAGTCTCGGCAACTCGCCCGATCCGCTGCTGCTCATAGATAAGTATGGGGCGGACGGAGTGCGTATGGGCATGATGCTTTCGGCACCGGCCGGAAACGATATTCTCTTCGATGAGAGCCTGTGTGAGCAGGGACGCAACTTCAACAACAAGATATGGAATGCTTTCCGTCTTGTGAAGGGCTGGCAGGTAGCCGGCGTTGAGCAGCCAGAGGCAAACAGGATTGCCGTGGAATGGTTTGATGCGAAATTGCGCCAGACAAATGCAGAGATTAACGACCTGTTCCGCAAATACCGTATCAGTGAGGCTCTTATGGCCGTATATCGTCTTTTCTGGGATGAGTTTTCGAGTTGGTATCTCGAAATGATAAAGCCGGTTTACGGTCAGCCGATAGACAGCACGACGCTCGGTGCCACCTTGCGTTTCTTCGAGACGTTGCTGAAAATGCTTCATCCTTTCATGCCTTTCATCACCGAGGAACTGTGGCAGCATATTTATGATCGTCGTGACGGGGAGTCAATCATGAGCGACAAGCTCGAGATGGCGGAAATGACGGCAGTCGATGAGGCTCTGATTTCAGGAATAGAGAGCGTGAAGCAGATTGTGGGCGGTGTGCGCACGGTGCGTAACCAAAAGAACATAGCCCCAAAGGAGTCTTTGGCTTTGCAGGCAGTGAACGCCAACAGGTATGAGGCTTATAATAGTGTCATTGCCAAAATGGCCAATCTTGGTTCTATTGACATTGTTGAAGAGAAAGATGCCACTGCCGCTGCTTTCATGGTCGGGACAGATGAATTTGCCGTACCATTGGGCGATATGATAGATGTAGATGCAGAGATAGACAAGTTGGAAGGTCAGCTCAAGCATCTTGAAGGATTTCTTTCCGGAGTAAGGAAGAAACTGTCCAACGAGAAATTTGTGGCTCATGCTCCTGAGGCCGTAGTGGCTTTGGAACGCAAGAAGGAAAGTGACAGTGAGGAAAAGATAGCCGCAATAAAGGAGTCGCTTGCCGCATTGAGAAACAGATGATACATGGCCGGCTGGGTTAATGATGATACAATGTGCGTGGACAACCATCCACGCACATTTCATAAGTCTCGGTTACGGTAGTTGTAGTGTGGTGGTCTGGTGGCGAATAATAATGATTCGGATATCAATTACTGTTCGTCTCATTGTTTGAAATGTTTTATTCGCGCTGTTGATTGTAGATATACTCATTATCGGGCAGGAATAACGTTTTATGTATTTATAATGTTTATCAAGAAGATGAAGAAATCAGAAAGATATAAAGTTGTCTTGGAGTATTTCAGAAAGGAAATGCCCGATGTTGACACAGAGTTGCAGTTTGGCAGCATATTTCAGTTGCTTGTAGCCGTGATATTGAGTGCCCAATGTACCGATAAGCGTGTAAACCAGGTTACGCCGGCGCTGTTTCGGCGCTATCCTGCGGCAAAAGACATGGCAGTTGTTGAGCCTGAGGATGTGTTGGAATATGTGAAAAGTGTATCATACCCCAATGCCAAGGCTCGACACCTTGTGGAAATGGCGCGTTGTCTAATGGAAAAGCATGACGGTGAGGTACCGTCGGATCTGAAAGAACTGCTCGCTTTGCCGGGTGTGGGCCGCAAGACGGCGAATGTGATCCAAGCTGTCGCTTTCGGGAAACCTACAATGGCTGTCGATACGCATGTATTCAGGGTCAGTCACAGGCTCGGATTGGTATCGGATAAGGACGATACCCCTTATAAGGTGGAGCGGAATTTGATGAAATATATACCCGAAGATGATATACCATTGGCTCATCATTGGCTCTTGTTACATGGAAGATATGTATGTACATCAAGAAAGCCGCACTGTGAGAAGTGCGGCTTGGAGAGTATTTGTCCTAAAAATATAGATAATTCCAAACTTGGCTGAATATCAGTTGCTATATGGAGGGCATTCGGTTCTGATATAATGGGATATTCGTTCCTATATGACCGATATGGCAATTCTGATATAGCTGCAACCGGTTCCGGATTGGTATTTGAATCTGTTTGACAGAAGGCATGTTCCGATACAGCCGGTGTTCGATTTTAATATAATCGTAAATCTATTTTCTGCCTTTCTTTTGGTTGTTATCGTGCATTTTTTTCAGTGAACGCCTGTGAAACTTATTCTCCGCTTTTATGACATCAAGCAGTTTTCGTGCAGGTATGACGGTCAGAAACTTGTTGTGATATGACTGTTGTATCCTCTTCAGGTCTATTTCCAGTTTGTCGCACTGTTTGATTATATTCAGGCAGGCGGCATCGTCTGTCGGATTATTTCTGCTTAATTGGCGTATTCGGTCGAATTTCGCACGTTGGGCTTTTCTCATTTCATCGTATAGCGGAAAGAATTTCTCTGCCTCTTTGTTGGTCAGGCCGGCTTCTTTGATAATGAATTGTTCCAAATCAGCCTGAAATTTTTCTGGAGAGAACCCTTTTCCACGGTTATCCTGGGCACAGACAGACAGTGCAATGACCAATGAAACAAAACAAAGCAATAATCTTTTTCTCATATATTCCCTATTTTATTATTCGCTCATAAGGCAGGCATACATGTCTGCATTGTCCATCATGGCATGGTCGATTATGGCATCTTCCGCCGTGTATGTATACCCATTTGAGTGAGCAACGGATTCGTTTCGCATGGTGTCGTGTGTGTGTGGCTCTGTTTTAGACATATATACCGTGATGCCGAATATGGCGAGACACAGGCATGCTGCCGAGTAAAGTATCGGACGCAATATTTGCATGCGTGAGCGGCTATGGATTATCACGTGCTCTTGCTCTGGCAATTTGTCGATAATTGTTGAGGCAAAATTGTCGAAATAGCCTGTCGGCACACGGAAATGATTATCCTTGCCAAACCGATTTTTTATGTACCTTTCTTCTTTTACCATAACTGTTCTTTATCTTTTTGATGTATAATAAACTGAAAAGTTTAATCATGCAACTTGAAATACTCCGATATTTTCTTCACCGCAATGTGGTAAGAGGCTTTTAATGCGCCTTCGGATGTACTCAATATCTTACTTATTTCGCTGTATTTAAGTTCATCGTAATACCTCATGTTGAATACGCAACGCTGTACATCGGGCAGCTTGGATATTGCTTCTTGCAGCATCGCATGGGTCTCGTCGCCGTCGAAATACTTATCTGCAATCAACTCATTGGCGACGTTGGTATCTTCGGCGTCAGCGCTTATCAGTGTCATTGTCTTGCGTTTCCTGAGAAAGCCGAGGCTTTCGTTTACGGCAATGCGGTAAAGCCATGTGGAGATCTTGGAGTCGTTACGGAACGAACCGAGATTGGTCCATGCTTTTAGGAACACATTCTGCATCACATCGTCTGCGTCTTCATGAGTGATGACTATACGGCGGATTTGCCAATACAGCTGCTCGCTATATTGGCGTACGACCATTTCAAAGGCGTTGCGCTGGGTTTTGGGGTCGGCCAGCAACAATGTTATATGTCGTTCGTCGTATTTTTCCACTTTATTCTTTGACGATTTATTTCATTAAAGGTTTAATACCGTTCCGGTAAATGCTTTATTATGCTTCATCAGGTGTCTGGCACGGCCTCGTGATATGCTCGATATGGTATAGTGAGGTGTTTAATCCTGTCTCATAAACGGTTTGATGTGCATGCTCATTATATTGTCGTATCCGTATACATCGGGATAGCTCCGTAACGAGCCGTCCGGTTCTTCAAATATAGTATAATAAGTTATGGATATCGGCACGTTTGGTTTGACGGTCAATGAGCGTATCAGCCGGCGGTTGTTGTCTTCGTTTTGTATATATCTTCGCCCTTTGTTGGTCTCCGGTGCGATATCCATTGATATACGCAATCTGTCAAGCAGCCATTCGTCGGGATTGTCTAACAGGAATACCGCCAGGTCGAAAGGCCGTTGAACTCTCACGCATCCGTGTGAGACGCTACGGTTTTCCCTGCCGAAAACGCCACGGCTCGACGTGTCGTGAAGAAATACCGAGAAGTTGTTTGGGAACCTAAATATTATGCGTCCGAGCGAATTGCCTGCTCCGCCTTCTTGAATGACCGCATAATGCCCTGAGCGCAAGTTACCGGCCGTCAGATTCTCTATGTCAATTCTGTTTCCGGTTTTTCTCTCGATGATGTAGTAATTGTTTCTTTCGAAATACGAGGCGTCACCCGCATGCGGTGCGACTTCGTTTCTGATGATGCTCATCGGGATGTTCCATACGGGATTAACTTCCATCCAACCTATTGCGCTTGTGAGTAACGGGGTCTTTGTCTTAAAGGCTCCGCATCCTATTCGCATGTCAATCACGTTCCCACTGCCGTATGCGTATAAGTGATATGCCGGGATGTTTACGATGATGTGCTTTCCCGTTGTGTCGCGGACGCCGTTTTGCCGCCATCTGCATCGCTCCATATTGCATAATATCCGCATTCGTGATTTGGTGTCATTGTCATTTTCGGATGCGGCCAATTCCTTTTGCAGGCGTAGATACAGAGGGTTTGCAGGCTTCACGCTGCGCAGAAAACCTGATATGCTGTCGTTGGTGATTTGGCTTAAGGCATGTATGAAGAATTTATCATCAGGCCTGCGTATTTCAATGTCGAAAAGCCGGCGGTAGCCAAGTACACGCTTTGTCGAATCGTCGCTGATGGCATCCAGTTTGTTAAACATATAATAAGGGTTCGTAAACCCGAAACTCTGTCCGGTTACATAGCGAAGATACGCTTTTGTAAGTCGGAATTCCAAGCGGGCCATTACATCGTTAATGGTATTTCCGTCTTTATCGAAATCAAGGTTGCGTATGCGCTGTATATCGTTTTCGATGAGTTCGGCATCGAAAGAACGGCTTGTAAATCCTATGCTGTCTTCCACCGTTTTCAGAACGGTAAGCAGGCTGTCGGCACAGCTTCCGACACCATATCTGTTTATCCATAAAAGCGAACCGTTGTTTACATAATGACTGCGTGTATGCCCGTCAGCGAATATAGTGTCAGTCTCAATGCGACAGATCTTGTCTATATTCTCTTTTATTTTATGTGAATTTATAACATATTCCTGCGTTCTCAAATCCGAAAACGCATCCATTGTTATATTATTATGATAATGATTGTGGCTGTTGTCACCGCACCCGGATATAATTGCCAATAGGCAAAACCAGATTAACGGATAGAGACTTTTCTTACAATCTTGCCGATTTTCAATATGTAGCAACCTTTGGGTACATTAAGTTCAACACGTTGTGCGGGGCTTTCTATCTTTATTTTCATCACAGGTTTGCCTGTGAGCGATACGACTTCGAGTATCAGCCCGTTCGCGCCTGTTACATGCACAGTAGCCTGTTCAACCGTTATGCTTATGGCCCGCTCATCAATCTGCTCCTGATAGCTCGCTTCCATCTCCGAGGCGAGTGCCGGTGAAGATGCCGCAAGTGTCATTATGGATATAATTGCAAGTATGAGTAGTCTTCTTGTCATATTCGATTTAATTTTATTTGCAAATATAATATTTTATATCCATACTGCAAAATATTTATTGTGAAAATACAATATAATCGTGAATGCAGAGTTGTATGGGGATGAAATTTTTATGCAATATTAAACAATCCTTTACGTAATATTAACCGAGATGAAACATTTATGAAATATAATGACTTTAATTTTGCATCGACAAAAGAAGTGAAATTATGGAATTAGTATTTTTAGGAATAATCATTACAATCTTTTTGCTGGCAGTCTTCGATCTCTCGGTGGGTGTAAGTAACGATGCGGTGAACTTTCTTAACTCCGCCATAGGCTCAAAGGCGGCATCATTCAGGGTCATTATAATCATCGCTTCGGTGGGTGTCTTCATCGGGGCGGCCATGAGTAACGGCATGATGGATATCGCGCGGCACGGTATTTTCCGTCCGGAGCATTTCTCTTTCTATGAGCTGATGTGTATTTTCATGGCGGTGATGGTCACAGACATCATTCTTCTTGACATTTTCAATTCAGTGGGGTTGCCCACGTCCACTACCGTTTCGCTTGTCTTTGAGTTGCTCGGTGCCGCGTTTGCCGTTGCCATCGTGAAGATAATCGGCGATGCGGGAGACTTGGGTATAAATGATTTGCTGAATACGGAGAAAGCGTTGTCTGTCATACTCGGTATATTCCTTTCTGTGGCCATCGCTTTTTTCTTCGGCACGGTTGTGCAGTTTATCACGAGAATGATATTCTCTTTCGGATATAAGAGTACGATGAAGTGGAAAATAGGGCTTTTCGGCGGTGTCGCCACCACGGCTATAATATACTTCCTGCTTCTTAAAGGTATAAAGGATATGGCCTTCATGACTCCTGAACTGAAAGGCTGCATACATGACAATACAATCGTCATTCTGGCTGTATGCTTCTTGTTTTTCACTGTCCTGATGCAGGTTTTATATTTTCTGAAGGTCAATGTGCTGAAAGTTGTGGTTCTTATCGGTACGTTCTCGCTGGCTATGGCGTTTGCGGGGAACGACTTGGTGAACTTTATAGGTGTGCCTCTCAGCGGATTGTCCTCTTACACGGACTACGTGACAAACGGTGCCGGTGATCCCCATTCGTTTATGATGGGGTCGTTGAACGCTCCTTCAGACACGCCGTTTTATTTCCTTGCCATTGCAGGCACGATAATGGTTATATCGCTTGCCACGTCCAAGAAAGCTCTTAACGTGTCGAAGACAGAGATAGGATTGGGCAGTCGTGATGCCGGCGACGAAATGTTCGGTTCGTCGCGTGCCGCCCGCAAGATTGTGCGTATGGTATTGTCTTTCAGTTCCTGGCTCAGGAGGTATATCCCCAAGCGTGTGCTGTCTTGGCTTAACGGTCGTTTTGATACTGAAAAAACAGAAATGGAGGACGGGGCGGCTTTCGATCTTATACGTGGAGCGGTAAACCTGACCCTGGCGGGAATGCTTATAGCCGTCGGTACGTCGCTGAAACTGCCTCTTTCCACTACTTTTGTCACTTTTATGGTGGCAATGGGTACGTCGCTTGCCGATAGGGCCTGGGGGCGTGAGAGTGCCGTCTTCCGCATAACGGGAGTCATATCTGTCATCGGTGGCTGGTTTATTACGGCCGGCGCGGCGTTTATCGGTGCGGCGGTGATAGTTCTTGTCATGCATCAGGGTGGTTATGTGGCAATGATAGCCGGTGCTGTGATAGCGGTAGTCTTGCTGATAAAGAGCAACATCAGGTTTAAGAACAGGAAGAAGGAAGACCAAAGCGACTCTCTCTTCCAGACCATTCTTACCACCAGGGACAAGAAGCAGGCTTGGAATCTGTTGTCGATATACATGGGTGAGCACCACAAAAAATTCCTGTTGCATGTAATCGAGACTTACAGTGACATCACATCCGGATTTATCAATGATAAGATAAACATGCTCAGCAAGAGCGAACGTGAACTGTACAGGCAGAAGTCTATATTGAAAGGTACGCGGAGGAGGGAGACTCTATGTCTCCGATATGTCAGCAAAGAGATTGCTATAGAGAAAAACACGTGGCTGCACCTTGCCAACAATTCTTGTATGGCGATGAACTATAATATGAGGCACATAAACGAAGTGTGCAAGGAGCATGTGGAAAACAATTTCAGGGTGCTTCCGTCGCAATATAAATCAGAGTTTGACGATATTCGCTCTGAAATAATGGATGTGCTGAACGAATCGTTGAGCGTGATAGATACGGACGGTTTTGAATACATAGCGATGATACGCAGGAAATGCGACAAGATAAAGGATGCCATATCTGTAAAATGCCGTCTTATGTTCGAACGTCTCAGAGATGGCGATCCGGCTGATATGGCTGTGCTGTACGTATATCTTAATATGCTACAGGAATCTCAGGAAATGATGTCAAATCTGCGTAAGTTGCTGCGCTCGGTAGACAAGTTGCACAGGCAGACCGGTTTTTAATCCGGCTGCCTGTGTTGCTTGGAAAATATATTACAAAAAACCTTTTGTATTTCGGTTTTTCTGAATTTAAAATCCTGTGGACGGAAATACCGGTGTATTTTGTCGTTTAGTTTAATTCGTTGAAATTCAGACAGATAGGTTAAGAGGTGAATTGCGGCATGCTTTCCATCTGGTCTCAAAACGCTTTCCGGGTTGTGTTTAGCGTCTAATTGCGTTCCATTTAGCGTCTGATTGTCTTCCAACGGGCTGCTAACCGTGTTGCGGTTAGTTGCCCGATGCGTTCCAACGGGCATCCGGTTGCGGAAAAACTGTTTACAAATAATATTCGGATGATTGTGCTATCGCAATGTATATGGCGATATGTATCGTTTACGCAATTCTGGTTTGAGAAAAAAGACAGGGCTTTTTTTATGATATATTTCTTACATATCGGGATATGCCTGAACCATTGTTTCCGGTTATATGGCTACTTCCTGCTTATGGAGAAGTGGAATTCCAGTCCTCCGTCACGTCTGTTGTTCACCGAGATGGTGCCGCCGTGAAGTTGTACCGAGTTTTTGACGATGGATAGTCCGAGGCCTGTTCCGCCTGCCTTTCGTGAGCGGCCTTTATCTATACGGTAGAAACGTTCAAACAGGTGAGGTATGTGTTCGTCCGGAACGCCTATACCGTTGTCAGACACAGAAAAAAAGTATTTATCGCTGTCGCTTGCTGTCAGTTTTATTTTTATATTGTCGCCTTGCGAGTATGTGATGGCATTGTCTATCAGGTTTCTGAATATTGATTCGAGAAACGGTGCGTTGCCGCATACCGTTAGATTGTCTTTAACGTTGTTATTGATATTGAATCCATGTGTCTCAGCGTGCGGTTTCTCATCGGTCACCACACCCGCTATCAGCAAGTCGAGTCTCAGTTTTTCTTTCTCTATAAGTCTCGAACCGTCGTCCATGCGTGTTATTGACGATACATCGGCCATCAGTCTGCCAAGCCGTTCACAGTTGTCATGGCACATTCGGATAAATTTAGTGCGCTTTTCTTCCGGCAGTTCGGGATGGTCGAGCAGTGTTTCAAGGCATGCCAGCATTGATGAAACGGGAGTTTTAAGCTCGTGGTTTATATTGTTGGTAAGTTGCTTTTTTATTCTTATCTTCTCCTGTTCCTCGTGTATGGCAACCTTGTGCTCGTGTTTAAGGTCGGTCGTGGCTTGTTGCAGTCGGGCATACAGTCTGACTATATGGCTCGATATGCTGCCAAGCTCATCGCTCGGGAAGTATCCGTCATCGTAGATTTTCTCTCCTTTCTCTGCTTTTTCCGCAAAATCGTTGAGTCTGGTGATGGTGCGTCCGAGACGCCGTGTGGCAAAATATCCTATTATGCTTATTCCGAGTGTTACGAAAAGCATGAACCACAGGAATGTGTTATCCGTTTTGAGCACGGCTTGCAGCGGCAAGGAGTAGGGCACGGCCGATCGTATGATGATGTCGCCGCCCCTTGTGGCAGAGTAGAAATATGTGTTGTCGGTGCTCTGTGAGTGTCGTCTCAGTGTGTAGTCGTGTCCGTATTTTATTGCGTTTGAGATCTCGGTGCGGCTGAGGTGGTTTTCAGACGGCAGGGTGTCGAGCGAGTTGTCGAATACCACATGTCCTGACAGGTCTGTGATTGTGACACGGATGTCGTCCATAGGCTTTCTTGAGTCGTTCAGAACCCGGTCTATGGGTGTGTCGGCAGATATGGCATCGAGCAGATGCACGTTGTATAGTTGCAGTTGGCTGTCCAGTTTGTCTATCTTGAACTGTTTTTCGCGTTCATACTGAAAAGCCACGAAGCAGACGACCATCAGCCATGAAAAGCCAAGCAATAGAATGAAAAGCTTCGTATGATATGACATTTTACCCCTTGAAACCATATCCGTATCCTACTCGTGTGAAAATATTTTTTCCGTATTCTCCTATTTTGGAGCGCAGGCGCGTGATATTCACGTCTACCACTCTGTCTGCCACGACAACTTCTTCCGGCCATACTTTTGAAAGTATTTCATGCCGCGAGAAAACCCTGCCTTGGTGTGTCAGCAACAGACAAAGTATTTCATATTCCTTTCGTGGTAGTATCACTTCCTTGTTGTCTACAAGACAGCGTTTAAGGGAAAGCTCGAGCGAAAGCCCTTTGTATGACAAAATGTCCGGATTGGTGTCGGCTGTGTGGCGGGTGCGTTTCAAAACCGTTTTTACCCTGGCCATAACATTCCGCACAGAGTACGGCTTGACTATGTAGTCATCGGCACCGATATTCAGTCCGGCCACCATGTCGTCTTCAGAGTCTTTTGCCGTGCAGAAAATGATTGGTATTCCGGCTGTTTCAGGTGCGTTTTTTAGTATGCGCGCCATTTTGAACCCGTTGATGTCGCCCATCATCACATCGAGCAGTATGAGTGAGTAGCGGCTTATGTCTTTTTCCAACGCTTCCTCTGCACTGTATGCCACATCTACTTCATAGCCCTCAACTTCGAGATTAAACTGCAAAACCTCGCAGAGAGTCTCTTCGTCGTCTACGACCAGTATTCTGTCTTTTTCCATTTTAGGTGGGTTTATATGCTGTTAATTCAGTAAAAAAACGGTAAAAGGCTGTATGGCGGCAAATATGATTTGCCTGAATGAAAGAGTCATACGTCGATGACAGCCATTTCATCGGATAGAATAGTGTTTTCAAATACGGCCCGTGCCTCGTTGAGCAATATGGTTTCGTCCTCGTATCGTGACGAGTAATGGCCCAGTACAAGTTGTTTCACTCCAGCGGCAAGTGCCGTACGGGCTGCTTCTTCGGCTGTGGAGTGCTTGTATTTGATAGCCATTCGCTGATTATCGTTGGCGTATGTACTTTCGTGGTAGAGAGTGCTTGCTCCAGATATGAGTTTATGAAGTCCGGGTATATAACGCGTATCGCTGCAATAAGCATAGCTGCGCACAGGGTCGGCCGGTGTCGTGAGCTTTGAGTTAGGTATGACATCCCCGTCTTCCGTGGTCCAGTCGTGTCCGTTTTTGATATTGTCTATCTGGCTTACCGGTATTCCGTAGAGATCGATGATGTCTCGCCTGATATGTGGCATGGTGGGTTTCTCTTTGAAAAGAAAGCCGCAACATGGCATACGGTGGTTTAGGGGGATTGTAGTTACGGTAAGGCTGCGGTCTTCATAGATGACGGTACTTTTTGCGGTGTCTATCGGGTGAAAGCATATTTCGTAGTCAAGTCCGGAGCAAAAGGCTGCCAGACTCGATTTCAGTATCGGGCCAAGTTCTTCCGTGGCGAAGATGTGCATGGGTGCCGTGCGGCCCAACATTCCGAACGTGGACAGCATTCCGATAAGGCCGAGGCAATGGTCGCCATGCAGGTGTGAAATGAATATGTGGTTTATCTTGGTAAATCGGATTCGGGAACGTCGCAGCTGCATCTGCGTTCCTTCTCCGCAATCTATCATGAAAAGTTTCTTGCGCACCTCGACAACTTGCGATGATGCGTAATGCTTAAGGGTGGGGAGGGCACTGCCGCATCCCAATATATGGACTTTAAACGGTTCCAAAAGCTGATCAGGATTTTTAATTATCCGGTTTATTTCTGACGGCAGTATTCAAAAATATCTTCGTCGTTTCCGAATACCAGCGAGTCGGCATCAAGCTTCTTTATGTCGTATACCTCGATTTCGTCCTCCTCGCTTCCTCCTTCCCGCATAAGTGTCAGTTCAAGGCGGCCATTGGTAATTCGCCATGCTTTATACACGATATTTGCCATGTCTATGCTTTCCGCTATACCGCCGTCTTTCAGGGCCATGCCCACTATCGAACTGCCGTCAAACGGGTCTGGCATAGTCCAATTGCCGAGCAGGGTTGTCTCGTTTATTACTTGCTTAGCTTCGGTTTTATCATCATTGAGCAATACGGCCATACGGTCTCCTATGCCGTAACCGCCAAATACATTGTTGTTTTCCTTGGCTTCGTTGACACTCAGAGACAATGTGTCGCCGCTGTCTGTTATCAATTGCAGGGTGTTCATGGCGGAAGCCTCTCCGCACATGCCGAATACGGTAAGTTCCTTGTTAATGACATTCTCAACCACATTTGTGCTGTCTTTCGGTGCTTGCCGTTCTGTCTTGTTGCCGCAACTGAAAAGTGTGGCCGCTACAGCTGTCACCATTAGTAATATTCTTTTGTCCATAAACTTTGATTTTAGTTGTTGGATAATCGTCATTCATTCTCATTTTTCTTGGCTTCGTTCCATAAGGCATCCATCTCTCCGAGAGTCATGTCTTTCAACGGTTTGCCTATTTTTATGCTGTGCTCCTCTATATAATTGAAACGACGGATAAACTTGTCGTTTGTCTTGTCAAGAGCGGTATCGGGATTGAGGTGATACAGGCGGCCGGCGTTTATTACGCTGAACAGGAAGTCTCCGAACTCGGCCTGCGCCCTTTGGGTGTCTTCACGTCTCAGTTCGGCTTCCAGTTCTTCGAGTTCCTCGCGTACTTTACCCCATACATCGCCTTTGTCTTCCCAATCGAAGCCTACGTTTCGTGCCTTGTCCTGAATGCGGTAGGCTTTTATCAGTGAGGGAAGTGATGTAGGAACACCGGACAGAACACTCTTGTTACCGTCTTTTTCAATCAACTTTATCTGTTCCCAGTTCTCCACTACTTGTTCGGCTGTTTTAGCATTTCGCATATCATCGCTCTTTTCACCGTTTTCTCCGTATGGTAATGGCTTGGGCGCAGCCGCGCCTACTTGCGACGGATGGTATACATGAGGATGCCGATATATTAGCTTGTCAACGAGCTTGTTGCAAACATCGGCTATGTCAAACTTGCCTTCCTCGCTGCCTATTTTAGCATAAAAACATATATGAAGCAATACATCGCCCAATTCTTTGCAAATATTCAGACTGTCATTTTTTAGCAGGGCATCGCACAGTTCGTATGTCTCCTCTATGGTATTGGGGCGTAGGCTTTCGTTTGTCTGCTTGTGGTCCCATGGGCATTTCTCCCTGAGTTGGTCAAGCACGTCAAGCAGTCTGCCGAAAGATTCCAACTGTTCTTCTCTTGTATGCATCGTGTTTTTATATTTTGAGTTCTTTCATTATCTCGCTCATTCGCTGTAATGTGGAGATTCTTGTTGGCACGAGCGGCAGTCGCAGTATATTGTTGATCATTCCCATCTCGTGAAGCATGGCCTTGACTCCGGCCGGATTGCCGTCTACGAACAGCAGGCTGAACAGGTCTGTAAACTTATGATGTATCTTTCTGGCTCCGTCGTATTCTCCTTTGAATTCAAGACGGATCATCTTTGAGAACTCACGTGGCAGCGCATTGCCTATAACGCTGATTACGCCCACGGCTCCACATGATATCATCGGGAATGTGAGAGCATCGTCTCCGCTTATCACATCAAAGTCGTTAGGTTTGTTCTTGATAATCTCGTCTACCTGTTCGAGGCTGCCACCGGCCTCTTTTATTGCAACGATATTCTTGCAGTCGCGTGCCAGCCTTACTGTTGTGGCGGCGGTGATGTTGACTCCCGTACGTCCCGGAACATTGTAAAGCACGACGGGCAGTTTTGTTGCGCCGGCGATAGCTTTGAAATGTTGGTATATACCTTCTTGCGACGGTTTGTTATAATAAGGACAGACACTGAGTATACCGTCTATGCCGCGAAAGTCTCCTGTTTGCAGCTCGTTTACGATCATGGCTGTATTGTTACCTCCGCAACCCATAAGAATAGGTACCCGTCCGCCGACTTTATCCACTACAAGTTGTTTGATCTTATTTTTTTCATCGGATGTGAGACATGGAGTCTCTGCCGTTGTGCCTAAAATGCAGAAAAAATCGGCACCGTTATTTAATTGATATTCCAGTAATTGGAGCAATGACGCATAATCAACGGAACCGTCTTCGTTGAACGGTGTGACCAACGCTATACCCAATCCCTTGAAAATATTATGTACCATAAAAAATAATGAAAGTCTGATTATGCCTACAAAATTATAAAAATTAATTGTAATCTGTTATTACAAATGTCACTTTTTTGATAAATCAATAATATAAAACATATATAAACAATAAGCCAGTGATATCAATGTGTCATAAAGACAACAGATATCACTGGCTTATTGTTTCATGATGATGTTATGGTGCTTATTCGGCTTTGAAGAGTTCTTTTATACCTCCTATACTGCCCATGAGGTTTGTCGCCTCGTAAGGCATGTATACAGTCTTGGTCTTGTCGCCTTCTGCGATGGTTTGAAGCATCTGGATGTATTTCTGTGCGAGCAGGTAATTGGCCGGATTGCTGCTTTTGCCTACAGCTTCGGTTATCTTCTCAATGGCGATGGCTTCGGCTTCGGCTTTTCGTATTCTTGCCTGAGCTTCACCTTCGGCATGTAAAATGGCCTCTTGCTTGGCTGCTTCGGCACGGTTGATGGTAGCCATTTTTTCTCCTTCAGACTGCAATATTTCAGATGCTTTCTCTCCTTCACTTGTCAGGATGGCGGCACGTTTGTTGCGTTCGGCCTGCATTTGTTTTTCCATTGCTGCAAGTACACTTGCAGGTGGAGTGATGTCTTGCAACTCTACACGGTTGACTTTTATTCCCCATTTGTTTGTGGCATCATCAAGCACGACACGTAGTTTGGTGTTGATTGTGTCACGGCTGGTCAATGTCTCGTCGAGTTCCAACTCTCCGATGATGTTTCGGAGCGTCGTTTGTGTGAGTTTCTCGATGGCGTTTGGCAGATTGCTTATCTCATATACAGCCTTGAACGGATCGACAATCTGGAAATAAAGCAAAGCGTTGATCTCTGTCTGGACATTGTCTTTGGTAATCACGTTCTGCTTCGGGAAATCATAAACTTGCTCTCTTAAATCTATGGATGTCGTATACATATAACGACCGCGTGAGAGAATAACAATCTCTTTTGCCCTGTCGATAAATGGGATTATCAGATTTATACCGGGGTTTAGCGTCGCATAGTATTTACCGAGACGCTCGATAATTTTTGTTTCTGACTGCGGAATGATCACCAAGGCCATTTTGGCAAATACCAAAATACATACTATTAGTACGATAAAAAAATACTCTATGAACATATTTTCTTTACTTTAAGGATTATACTTTCACGTCCTGTTACCATCACCTTTGCGCCGGCAGAGATGGTCGTGCCGTCTTCCGATTCAACTTTCCAGTTGTCGCCGTCTATCTCAATGCGGCCGTATCCGTCGCTCTCTATGGTCTGAACAACGAGGCCCGTGCGTCCTATGAGCGCATCGGCATTGCTTGGGCGCCATTTGCTGCCTGTATTTAGATAGCGGACCGCAAACGGCCTGACGAGGAATATGCTTATGGCCGAAACCACTGTGTATACAGTCAATTGTAGATATACGCCTCCGAAGAATGACGTTATCAAGGCGGATAAGGCTCCAACAGCAAAGCATGCGATGAAAAATCCGCTTGTGAAAATCTCAAATAAGATAGATATTAATGCTACAATCAACCAAAGTTGCCACATGTTATCTATTAAATAGCCAATCCAAGACATAATAAACATTAGATTTTAAATTCACCGTAAAGATACGAATATTTATTTGTCATGATGCTTTTTTTATTCTTTTTTTACATAAACTATGCAAAAAAGAATTTTACCATTGTATTCTTTTTCAGATAAACGGTTATCGTGAGCCTATGTATAGGAATATCATGCCGAGAATGACCAATGTCAAATCAATGAATTTGGATTTGAGATTTTTTTCATGGAAAGCTATCGCTCCTATTAAGAAACTGACAATAACGCTGCCACGACGGATCATTGACACAATGCTTATCATGGCGTCCTGCTGACTTAACGAGTAGAAATAAACGAAATCTGCCGTACTTAGGAATATGCTGACGAATATAATGCTCCAATCCCAGTGGAATGGTGTGGTGGATTTGCGTTTGGGCCACCATAAAATCATCATCATTATTCCCATCATGAAGCATTGGTATATATTGTACCAGCTTTGTACCATCATTTTGTCAAGTCCTACTCCTCCGCTGCTTTCTGGTGCCATTAGATATTTATCGTATAGTCCGCTGATGGCTCCGAGAACGGCCGCGCCGACTATCATCCATATCCATTGGTCGTGTTTGAAGTCTATCCCTTCTTTTTTGCCGCTGCGGCTGAGCATGAAAAATGATGCGATTGCAAGCAAGACACCTGTCCATTGCCATAAATTGAGCCTTTCTCCAAAGACAAGAAAAGCCCCGATGAGAACCATTACAGGGCGTGTGGCGTTGATAGGCCCGACGATTGTAAGCGGCAAATGTTTCATGCCGAAATATCCGAGAACCCAACTGCTGAGAACAATTATACTTTTAAGGATTATGTATTTATGTGCGTCCCAATTTCCGGATGCTACATGAAAGATAGTGGAATCGAAAACATCAGTGTGGTGGCTTAATATGATGAAAGGCAAAAATATGAGTGAGGAGAATAAGGTGTTGAGAAATAAAACAGGTATTACGGAATTGTTTCCGAGTGCTTTTTTCTTGAATGAATCGTAGAAGCCGAGTAGGGCGGCTGACATGAAAGCTAAGATTAACCACATAAATTATACAAATAGAACTTAATATTTTATGTCTTCCAGAAACAGAGCATTGCCTGGCATTGACTCTCCAGCCTCTGTTCGGCGCCGTCCTTCAATGACATTGCGGAACTCTTCTATTGCAAGGCGATGGCGTCCTACATCTACCAGTGTGCCGACAACAGCGCGGACCATGTTGCGAAGAAATCTGTTTGCGGTTATTTCGAAGTACCATGTTGTGGGTGACATGCGGTGCCATTCTGCTGATGTTACCTCGCATAATGTTGTCTTCACATCCGCATGGCTTTTACAGAATGCTCCAAAATCCTTATATTCAAGTAAAAGAGCGGCGGCTTCGTTCATTAAGTCAAAATCAAGTTGATAATGAAGCTCGCAGGAATAGGCTCTGAGGAATGGATTTTTGGCGGTGTGCACATAATAATGGTATGTGCGTGATGTGGCACTGAAACGAGCGTGCATATTGTTGCCGACAGGCTTTACTTCGCTAACGGAAATGTCTTTAGGTAAAAGCCTGTTCAGTTTGTATGCCAATTGCTGGCAGTTTAAATTTCTTTCAATATCAAAATGTGCTGTCATGAAACGTGCGTGTACGCCGGTATCGGTGCGTCCGGCACCAACTACGTTTATATCTTGGCGCAGCAAGATTGTCAATGCGCATTGAAGTTCGGCCTGGACTGTATTCCCGTTTGGCTGGATTTGCCATCCGTGATAGTTTGTTCCGTCATAACTGAGTGTTATAAAGTATCGCATATAAATCTTTTTACCATTTTAGCAAAGAAAGCCTTGTGCCATTTTTCAAGAAAAGAGATGCGGTAAGAACCTCATCTCTTTTTGTGATCCCGGAGGGATTCAAACCCTCGACCTTCAGAACCGGAATCTGACGCTCTATTCAGCTAAGCTACGGAACCAATGCGGATGCAAAGTTAATAAAAAGAATGGAAACTGCCTAATTTTTATACAGATAAATTCGTATCATAATATTTTTTGGCTGTACATGTCGGGGTGTTTGCGGCTTCTGCTTTTGATTGCATGCCCATGCGGAAACGACTGCTTTCTGTCGACGCACGATTGCAATTATATATATTATACTGTGGCGATTTGTATTTTCAGTTTAATTGTACGGGATTTGTCAAAACGTTATAAATAAACAGCCTTTTCTTTCTTTTAATTTAAAATACAGGTGCTGTCGCTTGCGTATTGGAGTGAAAAAGACTATCTTTGCAAACGATAAATGAATTGTATGGAAGTACGAGAGTAATCACATATTTATAGTTGGAATATATGAGTGAATTGATAAAGCCGGCAGGCTATAAGGCATTGCTTGACATGAAGCAGACAGAACAGGGGATAAAACTGATTAAAGAATTCTTCCAGCAAAATCTGTCTACGGAATTAAGGCTTCGTCGTGTCACGGCGCCGCTTTTTGTTTTGAAAGGGCTTGGTATAAATGATGATTTGAATGGAGTGGAGCGTGCGGTGTCGTTTCCGATAAAAGATCTTGGAGATGCGGAGGCAGAGGTTGTCCATTCTCTTGCCAAGTGGAAGAGGCTGTCGCTCGCAGAGTATGATATAGAACCCGGATACGGAATATATACAGATATGAACGCTATCCGTGCCGATGAGGAATTGGATAATCTCCATTCGCTGTATGTCGATCAATGGGACTGGGAAGCTGTAATAACGGATAGTCAGCGCAGTGTGGCTTATCTGAAGAATGTGGTGGAACGTATTTATGCGGCAATTCGTCGTACAGAGTATCTCACTTGTGAGACATATCCGCAGTTGATTCCTTTTCTGCCGGAGACGATAACTTTCATTCATAGTGAGGAACTGAGACAGATGTATCCGGGGCTTTCTTCAAAAGAGCGTGAGGATGAGATATGTAGAAAATACGGTGCGGTATTTATAATAGGTATAGGAGGAGAATTGGGTGACGGAAAGAAGCATGATGGTCGTGCACCTGACTATGACGACTGGTCTACTTTTGGCGAGAATGGGCTTGCCGGCCTTAATGGCGACATTCTTATATGGTATCCGGTTCTTGGCCGTTCGTTTGAACTGTCGTCTATGGGTATCCGTGTTGATGGCGGGTCACTTTTGCGCCAGCTGGCAATGGAGGGTAAGGAAGAGCGGGCATCGCTTTATTTTCACAGGAAACTTCTTGCCGGAGAACTTCCGTTGAGTATAGGAGGTGGAATAGGACAGAGTCGTCTTTGTATGGTGCTGCTTCAAAAAGCGCATATCGGTGAAATTCAGGCAAGTATCTGGCCGGATGACATGAGGCGGGCTTGTCGGGAATGGGGTATGCAACTTATTTAGTAAATGTAAAAAGCATAGAGCTTAAAAGTAAAAGTTAAAAGGCCGGCGGTTGGTTTTTATATCAATACTTATAATATAATCATGCCGCCGGCCTTTTACCTTTTATGCTTTTTTGTATGTGTTATGCTAGTTCAAGGTCAAGCAGTGCCCGTAATTTCTCAATGGCCGGATTTTGCCGGCTCATCATTTCAAATTGTTCTCTTCTGGTTAATACTTTCACTTGTTCGTTCCGCTCGGCCATTTTCATATTGAACGTGATCTCACTGTTATGCAGATAAAGCTTCAGCGTGTTTACGACGCTTCCTCGTATGGCTTGTATCTGATCGAGCATGATTTGGTTTTCCACTGTAACTTCAATATTCGGAAATTCCGTTATTACGGGATTCATATTTTTCATCCGTGCGGCTATGCCGCTCAGTTTCTGCGGCATCCGGTTGCACATGGACATCCACTGAAATTCAAGCTCTTGTTGAGTGAATTCCTGATATTCGTTTTTATTTGTCGAGTTCGGATCGTCTGTTCCGAGTGTACCAGGAATGATTTGCATTTTCTTCGGTTTTGACATTTGCCGAAGATTATTCCATGAGTATCCTAATGCTCCTTTACTGTCTTTGAGCACAATGCGTGATGTCGTTTTTTGTGTAGGTGATATAGAGTTGCCCGATTGTACGGTTGTCGTTTGCGGTTGGACATCAATATCGGCATTGTCGGATTTGGTATTTGTACTTACTGATATCTCTTTTTCTGGAGTAGCCACATTGTCTGTGGCTACAGGCTTTGTTGATTTAGCAATGCTTGAATTTTGCCCGGCGGCGGCCACCTGCGGAGCCTCCATGTGTTGTCGGGATTGCTGAATCAGGTTCTTGAACAGGGATTTTAATCTCTTGGGGCAACGCCCCGCGGCAGGAGAGTCTTCGGGTTGTGTTATTTGTCCTATCTCTATCAGCGTAAGCTCCACTAAAAGACGCTTGTTGCTGCTTTGACGGTAGTTTATATCGCAGTTGTTCATTATTTTCAATGCCTGATACAAAAATCTTGTATCACAGCGCCCGGCTTGCTGTTTGTACATTTCCCTGCGACTGTCGCTCACTTCAAGCAACGGGAGTGTGCTTTCATCTTTTGCCATCAGTACGTTGCGCACGTGCTTTGCCAGTCCGCCGATGAGCAGTCCACCGTCAAATCCATTGCTTATTAGATTGTTGAGCAATATCATTATTCCGCTGATATTGTTTTTGATACTCAGATCCACTATCTTGAAATAGTTGTCGGAATCAAGCACGTTGAGATCTTCGATAACTTTCTGGTATGTTATGTCGCCTTGGCAGAAACTTGCCGCCTGGTCGAATATGGAGAGGGCGTCCCGCATTCCTCCGTCAGCCTTATCTGCAATGACGGCCAACGCTTCCTCCTCATATTTGATGCCTTCGCTGTCTGCCACGTTTTTCAGATGTGCTATGGTGTCCTGCACTGTCATACGCTCGAAGTCATAGATTTGGCATCTTGACAGAATTGTAGGCAGGATTTTGTGCTTTTCTGTGGTCGCGAGCACGAATATGACATGTGCGGGCGGCTCTTCAAGTGTTTTTAGAAAGGCGTTGAATGCCGCTGTGGACAGCATGTGGACCTCATCTATGATGAACACCTTGTATTTTCCTACTTGGGGCGGGATGCGTGTCTGCTCCATAAGGGTTTTTATATGCTCCACTGAGTTGTTGCTCGCTGCGTCAAGTTCGAATATGTTGAATGAGCGTTGTTCGCTGAAAGCCTTGCAACTCTCGCATTCGCCGCATGCTTCTCCATCTGCTGTCGGGGTCATGCAGTTTATTGCCTTGGCGAAAATTCGTGCACAAGTGGTCTTGCCGACTCCTCTCGGTCCGCAGAAAAGATAGGCATGTGCCAACTTGCCGCTCTTCACCGCATTCTTTAATGTTGTTGTCAGAGATTTCTGTCCAACCACAGTATCGAATGATGCCGGCCGGTATTTACGTGCCGAAACGATGTATTCTCCCATAAATATACCAATTTAAATATGCTTGCAAAGATAGTAATTAAACCGCAAAAATCAGCCTTTGGTATATTAAAAAAGAAATGTATATAGCCTTTTTGATACTGCCTTTTTTCGTAATGTCAGCTTATGTTTCTCACGTCAAGGTCATATTCCTTTATCGTTTTTATCCTGGTTGGAATGGTTTTGCCATGTGCTTTATGCTTATTTGACAGGTTGGTCCTTGCTGGACGATATGCGTACTATATTATTCCGGAGTGGATAAAATCGTGTCAGTCTGTGGCTTCCCACTTATTGTTATCGCTTTTATATTGCTTTTAAAGGTAAAAAGCCTATGAAAGATTTTGCCATATCGGAAAATATTTGTAACTTTGCCGCCCGACAGTGAGTATAATCATTTATAACAATAATATTTTAAAACAACAATGAAACAAGGTATTCATCCAGAAAACTATCGCCCCGTCGTATTCAAGGATATGTCCAACGGCGATATGTTCCTTACACGTTCTACATGCAAGGCTACAGATACAGTAGAATTTGAAGGAGAAACTTACCCGGTGGTAAAAGTCGAAATCTCAAGCACATCTCACCCGTTCTATACAGGTAAGAGCAAGCTTGTTGACACGGCTGGTCGCGTAGATAAGTTCATGAGCCGCTACGGTAAGGCTGCGAAGAAATAAGATATATATTTATCTTTAAGAAATTACAAAGGATGCGTCGGTGTAGTTGCATATGCACAGACGCATCTTTTTTTGTTTATGGTATTGAAAGTCCCGTTTAATAAATGATAAAACCACGTCTGTTTATCAATTTTTTAATCTTAGATCTTTAATGTTTGGAAGTGTCGTTCTATTTGTATGGTGATGTCCAATTGAATAATCAAAGCATATAAAATATTTATTATTGCATGGTGAGAACTTGTGTGGTACATTTAAAAACATTTTATTATAGTGGACGGTTGGAGTTGGACATGTGAAAAAAAAGGATTGCTATATAGGGGGATATTTGTCTTTGAAATAAAAATGGCGGATCCACATCACCACGATGTAGGCCCGCCCGTTCATTTCTGCTAACTACTAGTTATAAAAATTACTCACTAAAAAACAAATATCTGCTCACGTAGGGCAAAATATCATTGTTTTCAATCTTATTTCTTTTTAATAGTCAATACGTAAATATGTTTACAATTTATTGTTGTTTGATTTGAAAATCTTTTTATTTTAATTCCTGATTACAAATTTACAATTAATGATAAGTAAATAACAATCAAAACGTTATGAAAATATGAATATATCACGATTTTTGACATATATCAACACAATTATCTGACAATAATAAAAAGATATTCAGATTGTCAAAAACATCATAAAAAGAGAATAAACATTTGGGGGTAAAGCGGAAAATGAGTACTTTTGCGACACAAACAATAAACAATGTAAACATTTATAATCGGATATAAACATTAATAATAAGAAGATGAAAACAGTTTATGATTTCTCTGTCAAGGACAGAAAGGGCAAGGATGTATCACTCAAAGAATATGCCAATGAAGTGTTGCTGATTGTCAACACTGCCACAAAGTGCGGCTTCACACCGCAGTATGAAGAGTTGGAGAAGTTGTATGAGAAATATCACAGCATGGGATTTGAGATCCTTGACTTTCCGTGCAATCAGTTCGGACAGCAGGCTCCCGGTACAGACGAGGCTATACATAGCTTCTGCAAGCTTACTTACGGAACGGAGTTCCCTCGCTTCAAGAAAATCAAGGTTAACGGAGAGGATGCCGATCCGTTGTATAAGTTCTTGACAGAACGAAAGGGATTTGCCGGGTTTGATATGACTCACCCGATTGCGCCGAAGCTTGATGAGATATTATCCAATGAGGATCCGGATTATAAGGAGAAAGCGGATATAAAGTGGAACTTTACCAAGTTCCTTACAAATAAGAAAGGTGTTGTAGTGGCACGCTTCGAGCCGACAGAAAAGATAGAAAACATAGCCAAGCAGATAGAAGAACTGCTTGCATAGTCTTTCTGTCGGGAACCGCATGATGTGGATTGAATATCTTAACAGTCTTTAATATCATGCTTCCATAAAGTAATATGCGTAATTTACATAATAGGAATACTTCCCATAAATAAAAAGCAATGGAACAAAACCATACCGAACACGTCCGTTGCCTCATTGTAGGTAGCGGACCTGCCGGATACACGGCAGCCATATATGCGGCCAGGGCCAATCTCAATCCGGTGATATACTGCGGAATACAGCCGGGCGGGCAATTGACGCAAACAACTACCGTTGAGAATTTTCCGGGCTATCCACAAGGAGTTGACGGCAACCAGATGATGATGGATCTGCGTGAGCAGGCCGAGCGTTTCGGAACCGACATACGAGACGGTGAAATAGTTAAGGCTGATTTTTCGCAAGCTCCTTACACTCTAACGGCAGAGGGTGGAAAGACAATCAAAACCGATACGGTGATTATCGCTACCGGTGCGTCTGCCAAGTATCTCGGGCTCGATGACGAGAAGAAATACAACGGCATGGGAGTATCTGCATGCGCCACTTGCGACGGATTTTTCTATCGTAAGAAAAATGTTGCGGTAGTGGGTGGTGGCGATACGGCCTGCGAGGAAGCCATATATCTGTCAGGTCTTGCGGCAAAGGTATACTTGATTGTGCGTAAGCCGTATCTTCGTGCTTCGAAAGTGATGCAGGAGCGTGTGATGAAAACAGAGAATATTGAGGTGCTCTTCGAGCATAATACCCTTGGATTATTCGGTGAAAACGGTGTAGAAGGCGCTCATCTTGTGAAGCGTAAGGGTGAACCTGATGAAGAATTGGTTGATATCAGCATCGACGGTTTCTTCCTCGCTATAGGCCATAAGCCCAATAGCGATGTATTCAAGGAGTGGCTTGACACCGATGAGGTTGGCTATATAAAGAAGATAGACGGCACGCCGAAAACCAAGGTTCCTGGTGTTTTTGTTGCCGGCGACGTGGCGGACCCTCACTATCGTCAGGCCATTTCAGCTGCAGGTTCCGGATGTCAGGCGGCGATAGAGGCTGAAAGATATTTGTCTAACATGCAATAAGATAAATACGAATATTCATATTTTATTATAATTCATTAATAAAAATACAAATGAAAAAAACAATCAGACTTGTTGCGGTGGCTATGTTCTGTGCCGCAACTGCATTGACATCGTGCGGTGATTCAAAGAAACAATGCGATGCGCAAGGTGGCGAGGCTCAGACAGAACTTTCCACTTCTCAAAAGATAAAGTTGAGAGCTTTTGAGAAAGAGATGGAGAGGGTGAACAAGCAGTTGCCTATGGACATGGGGCAGGGGCTTACACTTGTGAAAGCAGAGATCAAAGACGGTTTCATGACCAATACTTATACGTATAAGAAAGGCACGGATATTACAATAGACAACACCGAAGAGTCGAAAAAGGCTATCAAAGGTGCTGTCGGTGAGTCTATCAACCGTTTGAAAGAACTTAATCTCGGTGTGAAATATATCTATAAGGAGGAAGGCTCAAACATAGAGAACGTTATAACAATCTCTCCAGATGAGATGTGATAAGACCGGCAGATGCCTATCGTGGCATGGTTGACGGACACAAAAAGACAAAGGGGTAAAGCCGCATAATGCGTAATCGCAGAATGAAGACTTTATCCCTTTGTTTTTTTTGTTTATGTCCCGTTTACTAAAAGCATTTTGTATTTCAGTGAAAGTATTCTTGGCTTTTACTAAAAACATTCCCGCCTTTAATTAAAACTTAGTATGTATTTCTGTAAAATGTTGCTTCTGTTACAGTCAGATGATGTCCAACAGTTCGCTGAAATCATCTATCACATAGTCCGCATTGCCGAAGTCTTCTTTTTTGCCGTTGCCATATGTCACGGCACATGTTTTCGTTCCTGCGCTGCGTCCCATATCGATGTCAAATGTCGTGTCGCCCACCACAAGTGCCTCGTCGGCTCGTCCGCCTGTAGCTTCCAGTATCTTGTATACCATTTCGGGTGCCGGTTTGGCTTCTGTCACGTCCCATGCCGATACGATGTATGAGATATATGGTTCAAGTCCCATATCGTGTACAAACGCCACAAGCGTGTCCCGTCCTCTGCTGCTGGCTATGGTGAGTGTCAATCCGCGGTCGTGCATCTTTTTCAGGGTCTCCACCACGTTCGGGAATAAAGGTACTGCACCCGGCACGTTGTTTATGTCGAACAGTCTGGCGTAAGTCTCTTCGCACTTTTTTCCTGTCTTCTCATCCATCGGTATCAGTTCCGTGAAAGTGCGGCGTAGCGGCAGGCCTATCATAGCCGCACACTCATCATTTGTTCTTTCCGGTAATCCGAGCTTGGCTATCGTCTGCTGCATCGTTTTCACTATCAGTGAGTTGGTGTCGCCCATCGTACCGTCGAAATCCAGAATAATAGTCTTCATATCGTTTTTTTATTTATCAGTTGTATATATTGTTTTGCCTTTCACCTGCCGTTGTCATGTTCATTTCTTAATGTTCTGCCTGCCAATTCCCGACGCATACAGTCCGCAGAAAGTCAGCATACCGTTCATCATCAGCAATTCATAACCGAATTTATATCCGGTTAGCCGCTGTGTAAGCATATCTATTGCAAAACAAAGCAGCGGTGATGCTATGGCGATATAAGGTGTCCATGCGTCGTTCACGTTCCTTCGAGTTGCCAGTCCGAAGGCGAACAGTCCCAACAGTGGGCCGTAGCTGTATGAACATATTATATATATGGCATCTATCACGTTGGTGGAGTTGACTGTCTTGAACAGCAGTATGCACGCCACGAAAAGAATGCACATTGCTATATGCGTGCGTCGGCGAAGCGTTTCATCACCGTATCGCCGTCTGATATCCACACAATAGCTTGTGGTCAGCGATGTCAGAGCCGAGTCGGCACTGCTGAACGATGCCGCCACCATGCCGATTGTGAAAAGGATGACGACCGGTACTCCGAGGTTGCCTGTGGCGGCGAACAGAGGCAGAATGTCATCTGTGGCAGAAGGTAATGCCACTCCCTGCCTCTCGGCGAGCGTCACGAGCAGAACGCCGAGAGAGAGAAACATGAGATTGACCGGAACAAAGGCAAAACCGTATGTGCACACGTCTTTGCGGGCTTCGCGCAAAGTCTTGCACGTAAGGTTTTTCTGCATCATGTCCTGATCAAGCCCCGTCATTACTATAACGATGAATATTCCGCTTATAAACTGTTTCCAGAAATTTTGTTTCGACATCCAGTCGTCGAAGACAAAAATACGGCTCATGTCGCTGTTCGCTACCGTATGCACGGCCTCGCGGAAAGTAAGTCCGAGGGCATCGGCGACATTGACGAATATGAGAATGATGGCTGTAAACAGGCACACTGTCTGGAATGTGTCCGTCCATACAAGTGTCTTTATTCCTCCGCGATACGTGTACAGCCATATCAGTGCCACCATACAAATAACGGTGACAGCAAAGGGTATGCCGGCAGCGCCGAAGACAAACCGTTGCAGGATTATGCATACAACGTAGAATCTCACGGAGGCCATGGTCATCTTGGTGACGAGAAAGAACCATGATCCGGTCTTATAAGACCTGTCGCCAAGCCTTCTGCCGAGATAAGTGTAAATGGAAGTCAGGTTATGCTTGTAATAGAGAGGCAAGAGAACAAGCGCTATGGTGAAATATCCGAGTATGAAACCGAGGCATGTCTGTATATATGTCATGTCGGAATGTACCACCATGCCGGGCACCGACACAAATGTTATTCCGCTGATAGAGGCGCCAATCATGCCGAAGGCCACCATGTACCATGGCGAGCGACGTCCTGCCCTGTAAAAAGTCTCGTTTGTAGCTCCGCGCCCTGTTATCCTGCTTACAACGAAGAGTACAAGGAAATATACCAATACGGTGATGATGATTATCATGCCGCAAAGTTACTTTAATTCGTGCATTCGGCAAAGAAAAACGCCAAGAATACATGGATGATAGATGAAAAAGCCAGGTAACGATAATGTACCGACAGGCGATGTTGTCTGAAACTGTGATGATACAGTCGCTAATTTGCACTTTCTCTGTCTTTCAGTATCCGTATCTATTATAAAGCAAAAAAACGATAAGTGGTAAGTAATGGACTGATAACCTGTTTTTACAGATTGTCAGTTTTATTGTGGTATATTATTTGATTTATATCATAAAACATGTTATTTGAGTGTTGATTTAGTATTAAAACAATAAAAATAATAACAAAAACGATGTATAATGCAATAAAAATAATATACCTTTGCACTATTCAAACCAATAAACGAACATATATGTCGAAGCAAAAGAAATTCATTCTGGAAGAAAACAGTATACCCACCCGGTGGTATAATATACAGGCTGATATGCCCACCAAACCGTTGCCGCCGCTTAATCCGGCAACGAAGCGGCCGATGACGGTAGAGGAACTGGGCCGTGTTTTCGCTTTGGAGTGCTGCAAACAGGAACTCGATACCGAGCATGCGTGGATAGACATTCCGGAGGAGGTGCTCGACAAGTACAGGTATTACCGCTCTACACCGCTTGTGAGGGCTTACGCCCTTGAAAAAGCACTCGGCACACCGGCGCATATTTATTTCAAGAACGAGAGCGCCAACCCACTGGGCAGCCATAAGATAAACTCGGCGATTCCCCAGTGCTACTATTGCCGTGAGGAGGGAACGACCAATGTCACCACCGAGACGGGTGCCGGGCAGTGGGGCGCGGCTCTGTCGTATGCCGCAAAGATATACGGTCTTGAAGCCGCTGTGTATCAGGTAAAGATAAGCATGCAGCAGAAACCCTATAGAAGTTCGATAATGCGCACGTTCGGAGCCACGGTCACCGGATCACCGTCTATGTCCACCCGTGCCGGCAAGGATATCATCACTGCCGATCCTACTCATCCCGGCTCGCTTGGAACGGCAATATCCGAAGCCGTCGAACTGGCCACCACCACACCCGGTTGTAAGTATACGCTTGGTTCGGTGCTCAGTCATGTGACGCTGCACCAGACCATAATAGGTCTTGAGGCGGAGAGGCAGATGGAGATGGCTGATGAGTATCCTGACATGGTGATAGCCTGTTTTGGGGGCGGGTCGAATTTCGGAGGAACGGCATTCCCATTCATGCGGCATAACATAAAGGGCGGAAAAACAACGGAATTTATAGCTGCCGAGCCTGCAAGTTGTCCCAAATTGACGCGCGGCGTGTTCAGATACGACTTTGGAGACGAGGCGGGATACACACCGCTTCTGCCGATGTTCACGCTCGGGCATGGTTTCAAGCCCGCCAACATCCATGCCGGTGGTCTGCGTTATCATGGTGCGGGAACGATAGTAAGCCAACTGTTGAAAGACGGAATGATGCGTGGTGTGGATATACCGCAGCTCGAGTCTTTCGATGCCGGAATGCTCTTTGCCCGCACTGAGGGCATAATACCCGCACCTGAGAGTTGCCATGCCATTGCGGCGACCGTCAGGGAGGCAGTGAGATGCCGTGAGGCGGGTGAGAAGAAGACCATTCTGTTCTGTCTTTCGGGGCATGGTCTGATAGACATGACCTCCTACGACAGATATATCGACGGGGATCTGCAAAATTATTCCATTGCCGATGAAGACATAGAGAAGAACACGGCAGACCTGCTTCATGTGGAGTAGTGGGGAAGTAAAGGTCGTTTGATAAAGATAAAACGCCATGCACGGAAATGTGGTGGATATGTCACTTATAGTGAGATAGCCATGCGTTTTCGTGCATATGCGTTATTATAGATTTAATTTCAAGATTCGCTTGTCTTGTTTTTTATTTCCGAGAGTATCTCCACTCCTGCCGCTACGGTCTTTACATCGGTGATGATTATCGAGCGTTTGCCGTTCTGTTCTCTAAGATTACAGCGGCGGGGATTGTGAGATATGTAGCCGAGTATGCTGTCGAAAGCAGTGCTGCGATAGTAAGGACTGTTTGCGTTGCTAACGAAGAAAAGCGTCATGCGGTGCTGTTTTATCATTATCTTCTCGCAACCAAGGCTTTTGCCGAGACGACGCAGCGGTACCACGTTCATCAGTTCCTCGGCCACGGCAGGCACGGCTCCGAAGCGGTCGCACAGTCGCAGACGGTATTTGGCTATCTCGTCATCGTCGCGCAGGTTGTCAAGTTCACGGTAGAGAAGCATTCGTTCGCTGTCGCTTGGCACGTAACTGTCGGGGAAATACATCTCGATATCACTCTCAAAGGCGCAATCGTCCACGAAGTCGCCACCTTCGGCTATCGCTTCTTCGGCATATAGATCGGCAAACTCGTCATTCTTTAACTCGGCTACCGCCTGGTTTAAAATCTTCTGATATGTCTCATAACCCAAATCAGCGATGAATCCGCTCTGTTCCGCTCCGAGCAGATTACCGGCTCCGCGTATGTCGAGATCCTGCATGGCAATGTTTATTCCGCTGCCAAGGTCGGAGAAGTTTTCGAGTGCTTCGAGGCGACGGCGGGATTCCCGGCTGAGCGACGACAACGGCGGCGCGAGCAGATAGCAGAAAGCCTTGCGGTTGCCGCGCCCCACACGTCCGCGCATTTGGTGCAGGTCGCTAAGGCCGAAGTTGTGGGCTCCGTTTATTATGATGGTATTTGCGTTTGGTATGTCTATGCCGCTCTCAACTATAGTAGTGGATATGAGCACATCGTAGTCATGGTTGGAGAAGTCGATAAGGATGTGTTCGAGGTCTTCGGGTTTCATCTGTCCGTGCCCGATGGCTATCCGTGCGTCAGGAACATACTTGTGCACCATGTCGGCTATACGTGTAAGGTCGCTTATGCGGTTGTTTACAAAGTATACCTGACCGTTGCGGCTCATCTCGAAATTCACCGCATCGGCAATCACTTCAGGGTCAAACGTGTGTATTTCTGTATTTATCGGATATCGGTTTGGCGGCGGAGTCTGTATTATGCTGAGGTCTCTTGCGCCAACCAGAGAGAACTGCAAGGTGCGTGGTATTGGTGTGGCACTCATCGTCAGCGTGTCTACGTTGACTTTTATCTGTCTCAATTTCTCTTTCGTAGATACTCCGAATTTCTGTTCTTCGTCTATAATCAACAGGCCGAGATCCTTGAATTTCACCGTCTTGCCTATCAGTTTATGCGTTCCTATTAGTATGTCTATCTTGCCGTCGGCAAGGTCTTTGAGCACTTCTTTCGTCTGTTTTGCCGATCGTGCCCTTGTAAGATAGTCAACCCTGACAGGGAAATTCTTCAATCTGCCGCTGAAAGTGCGGAAGTGCTGATAGGCCAATACGGTTGTCGGGACGAGCACTGCCACCTGTTTTGAGTCGCATGCGGCCTTGAACGCCGCCCGAACGGCCACTTCCGTCTTGCCGAATCCTACATCACCGCATACCAGGCGGTCCATCGGACGGCGCCGTTCCATGTCCGCTTTTACGTCGTTGGTGGCTTTAAGCTGGTCGGGAGTGTCTTCATATAGAAATCCTGCTTCAAGCTCATGCTGCATGAATGAGTCTGAGCTGAAGGCGAAGCCCTGCTCTTGTTTGCGCCGTGCGTATAGTTTTATGAGGTCGCGCGCGATGTCTTTGAGCTTGTTCTTCGTCCGTTCTTTAAGCCGCTCCCACTGTCCGGTGCCCAAGTGGCTCAGTCTCGGTGCCTCGCCGTTGTCCTGCGCTTTGTATTTCGACACTTTATATAGTGAATGTATCGACACATATATGGAGTCGCCGTGCTGATACTGTATTTTTATCATCTCCTGATAACTGTCGCCTTGCGGCATTCGTACCAGTCCGCCGAAACGTCCTATGCCGTGGTCTACATGCACTACGTAGTCACCCGGTTCAAACTGGCGTATCTCTTTGAGCGTAAGAGCTACTTTTCCGCCTCGTGCCCTGTCGGAGCGAAGGTTGTATTTATGGAAGCGATCGAATATCTGGTGGTCTGTGAAGAAGCATACCCGCAGGTCATTGTCGGCAAAGCCCTCATGCAGTGTCTTGTCAACGGGTGTAAACTCTATCGTCTTGCCGTTTCCTGTGCGATTTTCTCCGCTGCCGAATATCTCTTTGAGACGTTCGTTCTGCTTGCGGCTGTCGGCAAGAATGAATAGTCGGTAGCCCCGAAGCAGATAGTCTTCGAGCGAACGTGTGATTAAATCGAAGTTCTTGTGAAAGAGCGGTTGCGGTGAGATGTCGAACTTGATGGTGGCATCCGGTTGGATGACAGGCCTGCGGCCAATCTCTATTATGCGGAAATCTGCGGTATCCTGTGCGAATCGGGAACCGCTGACCAGTTGCAGGTCTTTGCGCAACCGGCGGCTTATCTCCTGCTGTTCCATTTCCGTGGCTCCTTCCATCTGCTCCATCACGGCTTGCTGTGAGAAGCCCTCGTCGTAGATCCGGCTGACAGCGTGACGTATAAACTCGCTGTCTTTCATCACAAGCAACGTGTCGGCAGGCAGAAAGGACAACAACGGTACGCGGTCTTCGGCTATCCGTGCGAGTTCGGGCATTATGTCGATACACTCCTTACGCTCCAGCGACAACTGTGTCTCAACCTCAAATGTGCGTATTGAGTCAATCTCGTCGCCGAAGAAATCAAGGCGGAACGGATATTCGCAACTGTATGAATACACATCGAGAATGCTGCCTCGGAGAGCGAATTGCCCCGGCTCATATACATAATCGACCTCCCGAAAACCGAAATCGCGCAGTGTCCGCATCATGTCGGGCATGTCGGCGGTCTGTCCTTGTCTTAAAGATAATGTGCGGCTGTCGAGCCGTTTGCGTGAAACCACAAGCTCGGCCACTGCTTCCGGGTATGTGACGACATATAAGGGTGCGGTGTCTTCTGCTTTTCTGGCTGCCAGCCTGGACAGTGTCTCTGTGCGCAATATCTCGCTGGCGGCGTCTCTTTGGCCGTATTTCACTGCCCGTTTATATGATGACGGGAAATAAAGCACGGTCTCGCCGCCCGTCACCTGCGTGAGATCATGATAGAAATAACCTGCCTCGTCGGCGTCTTGCAGAATGAAAAGAACGGCAGATAGGCACTTGGAGGCAAGTGCTCCGAAGACCATTGGCGCGGCCGATGCCATGAGCCCGTCAAGGAAAACCGTCTTCACCGACTTGTCTTCCAATGTCTTTGCCAGCGCTCCAATTTTTGGAAGCCCGGCATACATAGTTTGTAAATCCTGTATGTTCATCGAGAATAGTAACGGCAAAGGTAATATTTTTTGGCCGTTCAACCAAAAAAAGAGCAGAATCAACACCGGCATGTACAGATAAAAAGGAATTAAAGGAGACGCGGTTGCGGCCTGTCGTTCCTTTAATTCCACCACAATTCACCAAAAGGATAAGGTATAGATATCTGGTTCCAGTCAGTTACGCATGTCTTGTACTTATCTCATTCCCATTTCAGCTTGTCGTACTCTTGGTCCGTCATCTCCTCAAGCCACTCGTTTGACGTGTTTTCTCCCGGTATCTCAAAAGCGAGGTGTGCAAACCAACTGTCAGATGCGGCTCCATGCCAGTGTTTAACGTTGGCGGGTATGTGTACCACATCGCCGGGCTTCATCATCCGTGCCGGTTTTCCCTCTTCCTGGTACCAGCCTCGTCCGGCCACACATACGAGCGTCTGGCCTCCGCCTTTGGTCGCGTGGTGTATGTGCCAGTTGTTTCTGCACCGTGGTTCGAATGTTACGTTGCTGAACGGTATCTGGCTTGCCGACACACGTGCCAGATAGCTTTTGCCCTTGAAGTACTTTGCGTATTCGGTGTTGGGCTCGCCTATCGGAAATATCATCTCATGCTGAAAAGCCGCTTTTGCGTCTTCGTTTGTCGTTTCGTCTCTCCATATATCTTTTGCAAGTCGGAATGCTCCCCATGCGTTTGGCCAGCCGGCATAAAAGGCGATGTGGGTCAGCGTCTCCGATATTTCCGTTCTGGTGACACCGTTTGACTTGGCAAATTGCAGATGATGACTGAGCGAAGAGTCGATGATGCCTTTACCGACAAGGGTTGCCACGGTTACCATGCTGCGGTCGTGGGCACTGAGTCCGGGGCGGTTCCATACTTCCCCGAACAAAACGTCGTCATTAAGCTCGGCGAATTTCGGAGCCAGGTCGCCGAGCTGGGTTTGTCCGGCGGTTTGTGTGATCTTTTTCTGTGCCATGATTGAATGTGTGACTGTTAATGCTGTAAAAAGAAAAAATGTGATTATAAGTCTTTTCATGTTATACTTTTTTGATTTGCAATGTATGCCTTCGGTTGCAAAATTACAACAGTACCGTAAAATTCCTTGTGCACATTTTCGTGAAAGATTTACCATATTCACGGTTTTGCCTGTGTCAATGAGGTTTATGTCTTTCATGCAGGGGCATATATGTGAGGATGAGAATATATTTTGTGGGCATGTCCTGTTATATGGCAAGGCGATTTTGAATAATTCTGACAAAAAGTTGTTTATAATTCGCTTGTTTATAAATAAAAATCCGCAGGCCGAGAATATCGGCGTATTTCAAAGGTTTTTGCAAATGCTTGTACGTCAGTTGTATACGTTCTCGGTTGCTAAAATTGACTCTAAGCAAAATGTATATTCTCATGCTCGTTTTTGCAATGGGACGCTCGTTGGCCTGCGTTTAGCGTCCCGTTGGAACACAACGGGACGCTAAACGGCTCGCAATTACTTGCCGAACACGGACCAACGGGTGTCCCGTTGCGAAAAAACTCATGAATTTACATATAGCGGAAGGTATTTCACTGCACTGTGTATAGCGATGTATATCGTGATCTCAGCTCTATTTCGACAAAAAAGAAAGTGTTAAATCCGTGACTTTATTATTACATATTTTACGGCAATGGGTTTAGGATGTATGAGCAAATACAAAATTTTGATAAATAAAATCGAATAAAGCAGTTTATCTTTGGCCGTTAAACGGCTTTGAAGTATCTTTGCGACTATAAAATAACACGTCCGACAATATAATATATAAATATTTGCGGCATAAAAAGACGTAGCATCATGAACAGTAGCGACAGCATAGTAATAATACCGACATACAACGAGAAAGAGAACATCGAGAAAATTATACGTGCGGTGTTTTCGCTTGACAAGTGTTTTCATATCCTCGTGATAGACGACGGATCACCAGACGGCACAGCGGGTATCGTTCACCGGATGATTGATACCGAGTTTGACGGCAGGCTCTTTATAATTGAGCGCACCGGTAAGCTTGGACTCGGTACGGCATATATCATGGGATTTAAGTGGGCGTTGGAACACGGGTACGATTATGTCTTTGAGATGGACGCTGATTTCAGTCATGATCCCAATGACCTTCCCCGACTGTATGCCGCCTGTCATGACGAGGGCTACGATGTGGCCATCGGGTCGCGTTATGTAAGCGGAGTGAATGTAGTCAACTGGCCAATAGGTCGAGTGCTGATGAGCTATTTTGCGTCTAAGTACGTGCGGTTGGTGACCGGTTTCAAAGTTAACGACACCACGGCCGGTTTCAAGTGCTACAAGCGCAGGGTACTCGAGACCATTGAACTTGACAAGATTCGTTTCAAGGGCTATGGGTTTCAGATAGAGATGAAGTTTACCGCCTACAAAATAGGATTTAGGATAAAGGAGGTTCCTGTGATATTCGTAAACCGTCGTGAAGGAGTGTCGAAGATGAGTGGAGGAATATTCGGGGAGGCATTCTTCGGGGTTATGCGTCTCAGATGGGACGGTTGGACGAGAAAATATCCCAAGATAGCACATTGAGACTTATTTCAACTCATGGTTGTTAGTGATGGGTGAATAGCCATGATTACAGCATGTGAATGCCTTTTGTACTGATGCGGTTACTGAACGGCATCGAGACTATGGCTGGTTATGCTCCGGAATCTATCGGTAATCACGGCTATTTATTTTGTACTATCCGCTCTAATACCGTAAACTATCGGGCATCGAGGGCGCTTGCCACTGAGTCATAGCTCTGTCGAAGCGTGGCTAAAACATTCTCCTGTCCCTTGCCCACCGGATATATAGGTTGATGGATTGTGAGGCGGAGCGGATGCCATGAAATCCAATGCCAGTCTTTCATGCGGGGTAGAACATCGAACGAACCGTTTATCGTAAGCGGTACGATGGGCAGTTGCAGTTCGTCTGATAGCATGAAAGCACCTTTCTTGAAGTCGCGCATCTGTCCGGTAAACGTGCGGGCACCCTCAGGAAAGACAACCAGGCTCATACCGCTGCTCAGCGTTTCGCGGGCCATGCCGTATGTCTCTCTTACCTTACCCGGATTTCGCTTGTCCACAAATATGAAGCGGGCTTTGCGGCAGGCATATCCCACGAAAGGGATTCTTTCCAGTTCGCGTTTCATCATCCACTTGAAGTTCCGCCCGAGATAGCCGTAGATAAGGAATATATCGAACGCTCCCTGATGGTTGGCTACGAATACATACGACTGCTCTGGTTCAAGGTTTTCGCGTCCCTCTACTGTCACAGGCAGCAGGAATATGCGTACCATGAGTTTAGACCACCACTTGCCGGGATAATACCCCCAGAAATGTCCGTTGCCGACTGTACAGCCTATAATAACGGTAACGGCTGTTGCCACTGTCGAAATAAAAGCCACGGGCAATGACACCAAAAGTTGGAAAGCACGGTATAAGTATTTCATCTTTGCGTTATTTTTAATGTAATTGTTTCGTTCCTTTATGCAATGTGATTACGACAATCTCTCCTGGAACGCCGAAGCGGAAAGGAATGAAGCCGCCAAGCCCCGTGCTGACGTTGATGGCACGGGTATTCTCATAGTACATGCCGCCCCACTCGGAGTATTTAAAGGCTACCGGCGACCATCCGAACAGTTCGAACTGCATGGCATGGGTATGGCCGCTGAGTGTCAAAGCCGCGTTAGAATGAGGTAATATACGGTTGCGCCATGATGTGGGGTCGTGTTCGAGCATGACGACAAAAGCACTGTCTGACACTCCTGCGAGCGTCTTTCCGATGTCTCCCTTTCTCGGGAAATGCTTTCCGTCTCCGTCGTTTTCCATTCCGGCTATGACGATGCTGTCTGTTCCGCGGAATATCGCACGGTTTTCGTTTCTGAGCAATGTCCACCCCATACGGGTCTGCAATTCGACAGTCTCACGCTCATTGGCTTCCTTCACACTTTGAGGAGCCGCTATGTAATCGGCATAGTCATGGTTGCCAAGCACAGAGAACACACCGTCATGTGCTTTTAATCGGTTGAGTACCGGTATGTGTGGGCGTATCTCTCCGGGATGCATGTTTTGCAAATCGCCAGTGAAAACAATCATGTCCGGCTGCCTGGCATTGATGCTGTCGACCGCACGGCTCAGCAGTCCGGCGCGGCTTCGACCGTATGTGCCCACATGGGCATCGGAAAACTGTACAATCCTGTACCCGTCGAACGATGCCGGCAACGTGTCGGAATAGTAATCTATATGGCGTACATCAAGTTTGCCGAAACCTATGAAAGAGCCGTAAAACAGGACATAAAGGCTTCCTGCGGCAAGAAAGACACCCATTGCCATACCGTAATTGCGGCGCATTCGGAACACCTTTTGCAAGGCAAGGCCCGCAGATGAGAACATGGCAAAGACAAGTTTGGGCACTACTGTAAGGCCGAGCAGAAACAGATATACGTTTAGTATGGCATTGTCTCTCGGAGCGAAATCGCGCATACATCCCATACAGACAGTGTATATCACCATCGATAGGGATGGCAGCCACCACAACAGTCGCGGCGGCAGGCGTGTCTTGGCACGGATATGGTTCAGATATATGTATATATCCGGTACCAAAATCATGAGTAACAGCGGTATTACTATCTTTGCAATCATGATACTTTTATCTATGATACATTCGTGTTTGTTGTTTTCTTATGTCTCAATCCACATTGGCGGCGAGAAATCTACGCATCATTTCCAACGGCACGCCGCGTCGCCTTGAATAATCGCGCAACTGGTCTTCGCCAATTTTTCCGATGCTGAAATAACGGGCGGCAGGGTGGGCGATGATCAGTCCGGAAACGCTTGCATGCGGTTTCATGGCGCCGCTTTCAGTCAGTCTTATGCCGATGTCGGCCATGCCGATAAGCCCGGCGATAATAAAGTTGATACCGGTGTCGGGCAAAGAGGGATATCCCACTGCCGGACGGATGCCGGCAAAACGCTCGGCGTGCATCTCTTCAATTGTCAGGCACTCATCGGGGGCATACCCCCAAAGGTTTTTCCGCACCTGTTCATGTAGGCGTTCGGCGGCCGCTTCGGCCAGACGGTCGGCCAGAAGTCTGGTCATCATCTTCATATATCCGTCGGACTCGAAGTCGGTTTCAAGCCCGATGTCCACCGTAGTGGCAAATACGCCCATGCTATCTTTTGCTCCAGATGACGCAGGACGCACGAAATCGGCAAGACAAAGGCAGTGTCCGGCAGTTCCTGCGGCATGTTGTTGGCGGAGCATCGGTATACGGACATCGCCTATGATAATGTCGTCTCCATCGCTCGCGGCATTGTCAATGACAACAATTCCATGGACGCGGTAATGCCCGTCAAGCCGTGACAGTATGTTCTCGGCCTCTATGCGTATGCGGGTTTGCTCTTCATGGTCGCGCAATTGCCATGCGAAATAGAAATAAGGCCAGTTGATGTAAGGTACAAGCTCGCCTATCTCATATCTCATTATATGTCTTGTCACTGTATCCCGGTTATCTGAAATCCACCGCACGGCCGACACGGCAACTGTCCACACGGCCATTCTCATATACTGTATGGCCGTTGCATATAGTGGCGGCTACGGTCCAGCCGAATGTCATTCCCTCAACGGGACTCCATCCGCACTTGCTCTCTATCATGTCTGCGGTGACGGTCATCGGTGTGTGCCGTACTATTGTTATATCGGCCTTATATCCCTCACGGATGAAACCGCGGTCACGGACACCGAACAGGCGTGCCGGATTATGACACATAAGTTCCACCATCCTTTCGCGGGTGAGGATGCCGGCATCCGTAAGAGTGAGCATTGCCGGTAGCGAGAACTGTATCATAGGCATACCGGACGCAGCCTTGTCGCACCCTCCTTCCTTATCGCATGACAGATGCGGGGCATGGTCTGTGGCCACTGTGTATATGCGGCCGTCGGTAAGCGCATGTCGCAAAGCATCCCTGTCGGACATGGTCTTTATTGCAGGATTAACCTTTATGCGTGCCCCGAGTCGCGAATAGTCCTCATTGCAGAACAACAAATGGCCGACGACAACTTCAGCGGTGATTTTAGTTCCGGTGGAGAAAAGTTCGAGTTCACGGGCTGTGGTAAGATGGGCCACGTGTAAACGGGCGTCATACTGCCGGGCAAGAGATACTGCCAGGGACGTACTTTGATAGCAACTCTCGGCCGAGCGTATTTCGGGATGAAGGGAAATGTCGGGAAAGCGTTGATCGGATAAACGTGCCTGCTCCATGTTTCGGTCGATAATGGACGTGTCTTCGCAATGTGCCATGAGTGGTAAACGTGCCGTTCGGAATATCTGTTCGAGTGCTTCGCGGCGGTCTACGAGCATGTTTCCGGTTGAAGAGCCCATGAATAGTTTTATGCCCGGAATGCGATGGGTGTCAAGATGGTCGAAAAGCGTCTGATTGTCGTTTGTGGCTCCGAAAAAGAACGAGTAGTTGACATAGCTGTTGCGTGAGGCAATGGCAAACTTCTCGTCGAGCGCTTCGAGCGTTGTTGTCTGCGGCACGGTGTTGGGCATGTCGAAATATGTCGTCACTCCACCTGCTGCCGCTGCTCTGCTCTCGCTCTCCATGTCGGCTTTGGCGGTCAATCCCGGTTCACGGAAATGCACATGAGTGTCTATCACACCGGGAATAACGAGACAGCCCGACGCATCTATCGTTTTGTCGACAGGTACACCGGGCTGTTGTTTGTTATTGTTTATTTGTAATATATAATCGTCTTCGATGATTATTGAACCTGAGAATGCTTTATTCTCGTTGACGATAGTCGCGTTTTCTATTAATGTTCTCATTGTCGTTTTATCACTGGATGTCGCCGGACAACTCTGTGTTTTCCGTCGAATCAACCGAAGATTCAGGCATCGTCTGTTCTTCTTCCGCTATCGGTGCCGGCATTTCATCCGACGGGTCGAGACCTTGCATGCGGTTCTCGTTATCGGTTGCGGTCTGATAATAGTCCTTTACGTATGGATTGTTTTTGAACTTTTCCGTGGCTTTGCTCATGATATCCTCTATCTGCGGTGTGAGGATAGGGTATCTGTAACCGCTGGTTATCATCATGAATACTCCCGGTCCGAGCACGTTGTCGAAGTTTTCAACAATGAAAGTGGTGACAAGTTTGTCTTCTTCCTTGGCTATCTTGCCGGCCTCACGTGACAACTCTTCGTTGATAATGTGTTCTTCTATGCCTTCAAGCATCATCTGGCTTTGGCGGTGAGACAGTTCGCTCATGCGGTTGTCGAGTTGATTGTGCTTTTTGAGAAACTGGTATAACTTCTCATTCAGCGGTGTTCCGCTAACTGTCTGTGTCGCATTGTCTATCTTGATTGTTATTTGCCCGCTTTCGAGTACTACCGGCATGACACTTTCATCACCGATGAACAGTGTTGCCATGCGCACGGTGTCGAGGACTCCGGAAAGTTGGAAACGGCCGTGCACGACATCACAGGAGTCAATTGTCTTTATCTCGTTTGACTTGACGGTTCTGAGATACATCATGTTTCCGTCAAGTGACGATATGGAAGAAGAGCCCTGTACGTTATAGGATTCGGCACATGATACCATCATTACCACAACAGCCAGTGCGTATAAGATTTTATTCATAGAAACAATTTTGTTCATTTGTCTTCGACAAAATTACAATGATATATCGACGTACGGAATTTTTTTTATGCTATTTAAAACATTTAGCCTTTCTTTTATATTTTTTTTGCCTCTTTATCGAGTTCTTTGCTTATCCTGTGCACCACATAAAACTGTAAAACAGCGGCGACAAGAAGAGTCACGACCCAGTTGTTATGAATATATTTAATATAGGTAAGCATGTCAAGCTTGAAAGGATTGCCGTGTCCGGCATACATGAGTAGGGCCGAAGCGAGCAATAAGACATCACTGAAAATCATTATACGGCGCAATCGTTGTATAGCGATGTTTCGTCCTTCGTATTTCTGGCGGAACTGCATCAAGACAAAAGCGATGGCTCCCATGGCGAATAAATACGGTGCCCATGGGTACATAAATATACTTGCCACGCTGCCAATGACCATCATTAAAGCTCCGAGAAGCAGGATTATGTTTTCTATTTTATTCAGTTGTTTCATCGGTTGGAATGTGTGTTGTCGGTTTGTCGTCACTTAACACGAAGATGTCCTCATCGTCCATTTTCATAAAATAACGCTCCCTTGCTATTTTCTCTATTGCCTTTGGGTTTCTGTCCAGTTCTCTCAGGCGGGTCTTGTCGCGTTCATAATCGGCGGTATAGCGCTCTATGTCACTTTTCAACTCGTTTATTTTCTGCTTATTCCTGAAATGATTCCAGACACTGTTCTCGTCGGCAAAGCCCACAATGGCAATCGCTCCGATTACAACCACGACATATTTCAGCGAATGGGAGCGGCGTATATAATTGAAAACGGTCTTGACGATTCTCATTATTTCCTGTTATATATTTCTGCAAAGATAATGTTTTTTTCGGAATTTTCAGTCTTTGCATATCAACATTAAGGTTTCTTAAAAACTGACGCTTATAGAGGCTTAAGCGTATATACATGGAAATAAGTCCGGTATGGTGATCGGAATATAACTTGATTTAGATGTATTGGGAAACAAATCCGGCTTTGAAACAATTCCGAAAGAGTATGAAACAAACGTCAAAGAATGTACAATGTATTTATATTAATTTTGTGGACAGAATGAGACGCGGTGGTGTCTTTAAAGGGAATAATGGAGTTTAATATACCATAATATATTTGAAATATGAAAATACGACTGTTTAAAATGTTTATTATGCTTGCTGTTTTCTTGTTGACGGCAGGCAAGGTCTCGGCGCAGGAACGGCGCCCCGTGGATGACAGACATCCGCTTTGGTTGATACATGTGGATGTATGGAATCAGGCTGATCCGCAAAAGATTATCAATCTTATTCCTGACGACATAAAACCGTATGTATGCCTTAACCTGTCTTTGTCGTGCAGCTATGATAAAGAAAAGGATGTGTATATGAGGCCGCAGAGTGCCGTTCGCACGTTTAAGTCGTGGGCTACGGTATGTCAGGCCAATAAGATGTGGTTCTCGTGCCAGCCTGCCAGTGGCGGCCATACCCATATAAAGGATGACGACTTGGAAACGTTCGAGTATTTCTACAAGCGTTACCCAAACTTTCTCGGGTGGAACTTCGCTGAGCAGTTTTGGGGCTTCGACGAACCGAACGATAAGAGTTCCAGTACGCAGCTTGATCGGTTGGAGCTTTTCTCCAAGTTAGTGCCGATGGCGCATAAGTATGGCGGCTTCCTTACTATCAGTTTCTGCGGAAACATCTGGTCGCACGGCCTCAACCCGGTGGGCATGATGAAGCGCAATGCCGCATTATTGCAGGCGTGCAGAGACTATCCCGAGGCAATATTATGGCTCTATAAGTATACTACATCATCGTGCTTCTATAACAACGAGAGTGTGACTTTCTCGCCGTTCATCTCCGGATTGGCAAAGAACTATGGCGTTCGGTATGACAATTGCGGATATAATGGTGCGCTTGGTGATATACTTGGTGAAGGGCACGGACGCAAATATCCCATTGCTGCCGGCATAGGTACCGTGATGGAGCAGACCTGTGTTAACGGTGGTGCGGTATGGGACGGCCCGGAACTGATATGGACAGAGGATTTCCAGAACCTTAGCAACTCTACTGTTGACGGATATACACGGCGTAACTGGGGCACGTTCCCCGGATTTGACAACGCATGGATAGACATGTTCCGCAAGATAATAGACGGTACAATGTACATTCCTACACGGGAGGAAGTTGTGAAACGCACAAAGATTGTTGTCGTAAATGATGTCGAGAATGGCAGCGATGAGGATAAATACGCTTCGTGGGGAACTCTTTATGACGGACTTTACAAGCAGGACGACCCGTTCAACAAGGACAACGGGCAATGGCATAACAACTATTGGTACTTGAAGAAGACCGCTAGATATGGCACCATTCCCGTGGCTGTGGAGCTTTATGACGATTTGGCGAAAGCTATTCCGGTGGTAGTTAAAAAGTCGGAACGTTCAACAAGGTGGTCTACGGAAGGGAAAAAGGTTGAAGAATACAATAAGATGTATCCGGAAATGAGTTCCGGCGACCTGTTTGTATCACGACATAGGAACCAGCTTGTCGTATATACCCCTTATACATATTTAAATAGTAAGACTACGGCTTCGGCAACTGTTCCGTTGGAATATAATACTTGCGACAGGCTGCAACTTACTTTCGGGCAGTTGTGCAGTGGCGTTATACGTGAATATGCGGACCATATAGACTGCTACTTGAATAATTATCGCACGGACGTGACAACGAATGTGGTTGATAAAATCGTGTTGGAAGGAGTGGCCTCCGAGCCGTCTTATAAAATGACCAAGCGTGGAAAAGCAACGGCGTTGGCAACAGCAAAATGGGATGAGGCAAACGGTGTGTATACATTGGAGGTGAAGCACAATGGACCTGTCGATGTGACAATAGACTGTGCCGGTGCGGCGACGGGGCGTAATACGGATGTGTTGCCTGCAAACGCTTTGACGGATAATCTTCCGAAACAGCCGGGAGAATATGCAGGTGAGCTTATTATAGAAGCGGAAGACATGGACTTTAAATATATAAAGGAGTGCGTCGTGCTGCCTTATTACAATCGTCCGAATGTCAGGGGATTCAGTGGCAATGGCTTTATGGAGATGGGGACGAACCGTTCGGGCAGTCTGCGGCACACTACTGATAAGCTGCAGGCGGGTACTTATGACATAACAGTGCGATATAGTTCTCCAAACAAGGCCGGCCGACTGAAAGCTTCCATAGGAGGGAAGGAATACACTTTGTCTTGTGAGAAGACTGGGACCAACCAGTGGCAAAAAGCAACATTTACAGCTGAAATTGCGGGAGGTTCCAACAGGCTGACCATTACCAATACGGATGGAGCGGATATGATGATAGATCAGGTGGTATATGCGCCTCAGGGAACTCCGGAAGAGGAATATCTCGTGACAATACGTGATGTGGAGCATGGCAAGGCGACGGCCAGTGTAAGCAAGGCGGCAGAAGGTTCAGAGGTAATGCTTACTGTACAGGCAGATGAAGGATATGCGCTTGCGGGTTGGGAGGTTATTCACGGCAATGTGTCGATAGGTGATGACCTTACATTTACCATGCCTGATGATAATGTTACGTTGCGTCCGTTGTTCGTAGATGTATCTTCCGTATATAAGCTTGACTTTGCAAAGGTGGGTACAGGTGCGATGCCGGAGGGATGGCGTGCTGTGCAAGGTAGCGGTGAAGTGCATGAGTATCCCAATACTTACGGTCAAGGTTCGCGTGCATTCTCTGGTTTCAACGGCTATCAAGGCAAGGCATTGTATTGGCGTGAGAACTGTGCCGAGTACGGTCGTCAGGATGCTTACCCACTTACACTGTCGCCCGGCACTTACAAGTTGTCGTATGCCGTCGCGGCATGGAAGGGCCAGCCGGGTTATAGAGTTGCCGTGCTTGATGCTGCCGGCAACGCCGTGGCGACATCATCGGTTCATACAGCGACTCCGAATGCCAATGGAAGTACTACTGCCAATGTGAGTGCGGCCGTATGTTATGAGCTTGATGTGAATATAAATAAAGAAGGTAAATACATTATCAGTTTCCAAAATTCAGGTGATGGTTTCAATGAATACCTGCTCTTGGAATGTAAATTGTCAGATGAAGACTTGGTAAATATCAGTCAAATCGTGGATGATGCCGATGAAGACGTGATTGGAATTTATAGTATAGATGGTGTGAAACGTTCCGGTTTGCAGAAAGGATTGAACATATTGCAGCTTCGTGGAGGAAAGACCAGAAAAGTGATATGCAGATAATAATAAGGAAATAAAAAAACAATACTTAAATAATAACGATAATGAAGAAAATCAGTTTAATTTTATGGGCTGTACTATCTGTCGTGACGATGACGGCACAGAACCCTTATCTGCCACTGTGGGAACATCTTCCCGATGGTGAGCCTCGTGTGTTTGAGGATCCGGATCGTCCTGGTAAGTATCGTGCTTATATCATCGGGTCGCACGACGTGACTTATTCCGCCTATTGCGGTAATGACATCCGTATGTGGTCGGCACCGGTAGAAGACCTTAGTCAATGGCGTGACGAAGGTCCTATCTTCACCTGGTTTGTCGATGGGCAGTGGGACACGATGTTCGCTCCCGACCTCGTGGAAGTGAAAGATCGTAAGACGGGAAAGAAGACATATTATCTCTATCCTCATTCGCGCGGTTGGCGTCGTGTCGCCATGGTTTGCAAAGGAGACAGGCCGAACGGTCCTTTCACTCCCGTTAACCTCACTGACGATGGCCGGCAGTGCCTTCCCGGTTCGCTTATAGATTTTGACCCGTCGGTATTTATCGAGAATATAACCGATAAACGCGATAAAGACTACGACCGTGGCTTCCGTGCATACGTGTTTTATGGTTTCCGCCACAGCACGGCATACGAGCTTGATCAGGATAACATGTATGCTGTCCGTCCGGGTACGGAGGTTCATGACTATTTCATTCCTGCCAGTGAGCGTTACGGAGTGGTGCGCGACCCGGAAGGAACGCAATATCCGGCGTTGTATAAAGACCAGAACCCCGGCGACTTCAATTTCTTTGAAGCGTCATCCATTCGTCAGGTTGGTAATAAGTATGTGATGGTATTCTCCGGATACAGCGGTCCCGATTATGGGCTGGGATCCACCAATTCGGCTTTGCGTTATGCTTTCGGTGATTCTCCGTTAGGGCCTTGGCGCTCGGGCGGTGTGTTGGTAGATTCGCGTGGTGTGGTGCCGAATGAAGACGGAACGCGCCTTGTAACCACCAATGCCGCTCACAATACTCACGGCTCTTTGCAGGAAATAAACGGTCAGTGGTATGTGTTCTATCATCGTCCGCCGCGTGGTTTCGGTAATGCCCGTCAGGCAATGGTCGCTCCTGTGAAGATTACATGGGACAAGAAGAAAGTGTCAGACGGCGGTATGGTGCGCATCACGGCATACGATCCATATACTAAGAACAATGAATGGACGGCTTCTGCGTCCAATGGCATGACCTATACCGGTGCGGAAGTGACCAGCGAGGGCTTCCAGATATTCGGTCTTCCGCCATACCGTTACTATTCGGCCGGCTTGGCTTGCTATATGACAGGCAACGAGTGGATGCAGGATAATCACGACGTATGGAATGATGGCATGGATTTGGCTGGTATCAATAATCGTGGTATTGTGGGATTTAAGTATTTCGGTTTCGGTGGATTGGATAAGGACACAAAGGGCGTCAAGGCTTTTGCCGGAACGAAAAAGGGCAATGGCACGTCTCTTTGTCTTGACTTGACTCCGGGTGGAAACGGTGCGTTTACTATTCGTGTGATGCTCGACGGCCCCTATGCCAACGATACATGGAAAGGCCGTGAGATTGGTTCAATCGACATTCCGGCCGGTGCACGCCGTGAGCGCACTGTTTATAATATACCTGTTCCGGAGGTGGATGGATTGAAAGGCAAGCATGCCATATATCTTGTGGCAGAGGGACCGGAAGTAAAACAACCCAAACAGGATTCTCGCGCTCAGCGTCAGCCCCGTCAGCCTCAGCGTCCTGTCGGATTGTTCGACCTTCACGGTATAGGTTTTTCCAAGTCTGACATGCCGTTCAAGCGTCCTGTCGTTCCTACTGTTACCATTATGGCCGATGGCAAGACTCTCAATATTCCTGCCACTCCGATACGTACCAGCAATGCGAACGGACTTACGGATGCCATCCGTTATCAGGTATACGCTCCGCTTACGGCCGGTTCCAAGATTACCGTTAAGGCGTCAGACCCGTCTGTAAAGGCTGAGGTAAGCCCCGTAATTGAGGGACGTGCAACTGTAAAGTGCACTTATAATGGTAAGGAGAAGATATATCTGATAAACTAATATTTGGCATAATATTGGATAAAGACTGAAATTTATCTATAAAACCGGAAATGGGAGCGTCATCGGTGGCGCTCCCATTTCCGGTTTATTATCCCAATGTCGTTGTGTGATTGCGGCGGTATAAGACTATATCGGCATTCCGATTTCATTTTTATTATCTTATTCCCCAGTAATTATAAGCGACTTTGCTTTCTACTTTGTACTCTATTCCGTCCGGCAGATTACAGAAGAAGTCTATGCCGGTGCGGGCTTCAAGCTCGTCGATTGTTATCACATAGTTGCGTAAATTGTCTTTCGACTGGTCTGTGTTTTTGTGCTCTGCCCAAAAAGCGAGAGCTGAATACTTGCCCTTTTTCTTTGATAGTAACGCCATGTAGAAATATTTCGGTACAATCATTTTGCCTTGGATGCGTGTCAGTATCTGGCTCTCGTTGTCTATTGTGCCGCCTTTGCACACAAATAGGGTATCCCCGATAGTATTCGGAGTCCAGTCCCTTACTTTCTGTTCCATTACAGCCCATAGTTTGGCATTGAACGTGTTTCGTTGCGGTTGCATATTTGTCATGTAGAAAGTCTGATAGTTTGCCTCTTTTGAATACTGACGGTCGGCAGACGGGCATATATGGCCGTGGTCATATCCGGAGCGCACAAATAAATCGTCGCTCCATCTGTATTGTGCCGGTAGTTGCGGGTCGTATGGGTATTGTCGCTCGTTTGGATGATTACCGGGGTTTCTGTTAGGGTCATATCGCCCGGCATTGCCTTTGTATGTGTGCTGTTTGTCATAGTTGGAGTGGTGATGGTCCACCATCATGTAACACGACCAGCGTTGCGATTTCTTCTCCGTGTCCCATTCCACGCAGTAGTTTAGGCCGTAAGTATCGCCTGAATAATACTTCAGTATGATGCTCTTTCCGTTTTTTACTTTAGGAAATTCCAGTCGTGCGAGTTCCGGATTAGCCGCTGTTACAATGTTTTTGTTCACGTTTGCATTATAATCAATGCCTCCATTATCATCATCGTCATTACATGATGTGAATGTGAAAGTGATTGCTGCGTAAACTAACAATGTCGATACTTTGAATAATCTATTCATATTTGTTATTTATATAGAAACAGACTGCAAAATTAAGTGTAATTTTGCAGTCTGCCAAATATAATTATATTTCTGTTGTAAAAATATTATATATAAATTTCAAGGAATAAAAATCCCGATGCGTATTTAATACGCATCGGGATTTTTGTTATGGATATAAACGTATTATTCTGCGTATGAAATAGCCATTGATTTTATACGGAATTGAGATGCGGTGCCTTTACCTTCATGGGCATTCTTGATGACAAATTTGTTGTTGCCGATGCTTTCAATCTTTACTATATTATCTTTGAATGATACATTTCCGCTTGTGCATGTAACTTTTTCTTCGGCGTTACATGTGATATTATTATATACATCTACTGTTACGGTAATATCTTTGACCGGTTTAACAGCATTTATGTCAATGGAATTTTGCGGATACATCCGGAATGTACCGCCGCCCCCTGTGTAATATGCGGGAGCCGTAGCTCCGTCACCTTTACTGAATGTGAGCGTTGTTCCATCTGTTAATGTAAGTGTGGTTAGTAAAGTCTGGTTTGTCAATCCAAACGAGTTGGGATCTACGATGAATGCGTTCGGGTCATCAATGTCGCCTCCGCCTGTACTTCCGCCGTTCTTTGTCAATGAATACAGATAACTTTCGTTTGGAACGGTTTCGGGAGTTGGGACGCCCTGTGTACCTACGTATTTAGTGAGTTTTCCGCATACTACGACATCGTCTCCGACAGCGATGTTCTCACCTTCGGTATACTTCACGTTGCCCAGATAGAGAGTGCGGAATACGTAGAACTGATTGTTTGTTGTGCCATCGTCAGAGATATTGAATGTGGCATTACCAAATTGAGTGCTGAATGTCTCTTTTATAGAAGAAATCTTACCCTTGATGTAGACTACTTCAGATTGCTCGTTGTCGCCGAGCGACATTGCGAGTTGGTTGGCTGCTACACTGTTGAATGGATTTTCAAGCGTACCGTCTCCTTTGGCTTCCCCTGTTATCGGTGGCTGGCCACCTTCCGAAGATGTTTTGCCGTTTATTGAGTAGATATATGCTTTATTCTGCACTGTCTCAGGAGTGTTACCCATATAGTTTGTAACTTTTCCGCATACAACCACCTCGTCACCTTCTTTGAGCAAATCTCCACTTGTGTATTTCTTGTTGCCAAGGTATAAAGCACGGAATATATAGAACTTGTTCGTGCTTGTTTCCGTATCTGCGATATAGAAAGCGGCGTTACCGAATTGTGTTGTGAAGTTTTCCTTTATTGATACAACTTTTCCTTTGATGTATATATCTGTGGCTGATTCCTCACCGGAAGCCAATTTAGATGTATATTCATTTGCGGCAATTGCATTGAATGGATTTGCCAATGTTCCGTCTCCGGTCGGCTCTTCTGTTGATGGCGTTTCCTCTCCGCTTCCTCCGGGAATATCATACGGTTCTGGTACATCTTCACAGCTTGTGAATGTGCATGTCGCCATTGCCATGGCGAATATTGAATATAATATCTTTTTCATAAATGTTTGTTTTAATGTATTTATTATAATTATGATACGTTTAATTACCGTTTTCGTTGTTTATAACCTCAACATCGCTTCCTTCGCGCAGCAGTATCTGCCATGTATATCCGTATTTTTTAGGGTCGTTGGCGTATACGGTGAATATACCGGTAAGGTTTATTTTCCCTGTCGGCATCACCTGGGCGGCGAAGTCGGCGTATGTGCTTGAACGCACCACAAACGACGCATAGCTGCCGCTCATGGGCACTTCCCCGTTCACTGCGATAGAGCGGCTCACACCGTTGCCGGCGTCTTTTTCAGCATCGCTTGCCCAGACTTTTGTACCGTCGGCCTCGGCCATTGTCACGCCTTTCACGGTCATGAGCTTGCCGCGGCACGCTTTCACGTAGTCGGCATCCTGCATGCGCGTCACATCAAACACCTCGGGTACGACAACCTCTGTCTTTGACGGATTCACATATTTGAAATGGCGTTGCCACAGCACACGGCTCATACGGCTGGGGAAAGTCTTTCCCGATGCGTTGGTATATGAAACGCCGATTTGCGGCTGGTTGCCATACAGGCCTATGTGCAGGCCTTTGAGGTCTACGAGTATCTCCTTGCCGACAGGCAGGTAGCCGTACAGGCCGCCTTGGGCAATGCAGATAAGTATCGCGCCCGTGGCGTCTTTCACCGCCACCTCGTTGTAGATATTGCCTTCAATGTCGTTTCCGGTAATCACTACTTTTATTTGCACGTCATCTTTGATGAGAACAGTATCGTTGGCGTTTGTCATCGGGTTGACATACCGCTGCAAAAGCTCGGCCACAGTGATGACGTTTGTTTCTTTCAGCTCCGGGTTCCCGTATGCGTTCTGAGTGTCGGGAGCGGTCCAGTCGGTGTCAAATCCATAATCTTCTCCGCCCATGCACCCTGTAAGCACCGCACAGGCGAAAGCCGCGAGAATATATTTTATCTTTTTCATGTTCGTAGCTGTTTTAGAATTTATATGTAATGTTCAGCATACCGTTTGTTCCGTAGGCATAGAACTTCATCGGGTTCTTCGAGAACCTGTATGTTCTCGTGTTTCCGCTTTGCGTGTAGTCGCTGCGGCTCTGCTCATATCCTCCGGTGACAATGTCGCGGTTGTTGAGCACGTTGGTCACCATCAGGTTGATAGACAGAGAGCCTTTTTTGAGGTATATGCTGCGGCCGATGGACGCGTCGAGCATAAATCCGCCTTTGCCCTTGGTCTGGTCAAGTACTCCCGGGAGGATGTTGCCTTCATTGTCGAATATCTCCAAGCCTGCGTCATGACGGTTTTGCAGCGAGCTTTCGTAGCGGTAGCTCGGAGAGTAAGACAGGTATATGCGGTCATAGTAGTTTCCGTTCAGGTCTATGTACCATCCGTTAGAGTGGTAGCTCAGTCCGAGACTCAGTGCCGTGAGCGGTGTTCCGTTCTCGCGCATATCCTTGTTGTAGCATATTTCCTCGGTATACTTGGCCGATGTGGAGTTCATGTAGCGCACGTTCGAGTTGTTTGCATACTTGGCCTCGCTCATCTGTCCGAGCAGTTTCACGCTGAATGCCGAGTTGATCTTCACGTTTGCTCCAAGTTCCACTCCGTAATACTCTTTCTCCACGTCTGTGAACGAAATATATGTGAACGAGTTTACGTCGTCATAATAGAAGTTCTGCCATTCCGTTCCGTCGGTGATTTTGGAGTAGTATCCGCTTAGCGAGAGGTTGAGCCATGACGAGCGCAACTGGTATCCAACCTCGGCAGACATCACTTTCTCGTTTTTCAGGTTTGTCACGAAGTCGTTGTTGATTTCCGGTGCGGCAAAGGCAGCCGACGGAGTGGGGGTGCGCAGTTCGTAACCTACGCCGAGTGCCACCGTGTTTCCTCGTCCGAGGTTTATGTTGGCTCCCGCTTTAGCTCCGCCGTCGAGGAAGCGTGCCGTGCCGCTCTTTCCGTAAGAGTTGTTCTTTGCCAGTCCGTTGCGCATCTTTCCGTCACGCTGCATTGATGTAGCGCCCACGCGTCCGCTGACGAAAGCGTGTACCGACTTGATGTTTGTCTTATATGTGGCCCATGCGTTTGCCTTGTCTACGAGTATGTTGTAGTTGTATCCGAACTTGTCTCCCTCGCGCACTTCTGCGTTCGGGTTGTTCATGTCATACTGCACCTCGTCTGAACCTGTCGGGTATGTACCCAGCGCATAGCTGTTTATATTATGGTAGATGTTCGCTCCGAGCAGGTCCTCCATTGTCTGGTAGTGCATGCCTTTTGTTGTCGACAGCGCTATACCGAGGTCGAGCGACGAGTTCTTCGTCAGTTCGGTTTTGAGCGATGACGACAGGTTGAATGCCAGCTGGTCGTTGTTCTTGGCCTGTATGTAGTACATGGCGTCCTTGCCTTGGGCCGCGAGCTGCTGGTTGCTGTAGTACAGTCTGTCCCAGTTTATCTGGCGGTTGGCTTTCGATGCCGTCCAAAAATCGTATGACGCGCGCCAGTCAGCGAGGTTCTGCTCCGTGCGGTTGGTAACATCGTTTTCATCCCATACGTTATAGAAGCTCGACGGCAGGTTTTTCCAGTAGTTAGGGTGCGGGTTGTCCGAGTTGCTGTAGTTCAGCTTCGTGCTCTTGTAGTGGCTGTACTTTCCGCTCAGTGCCGTCGTCAGCTTCATATAGTCGTTGATTTTATAGTCCCATGTGAGCAGAGCCGTAGGCGCAAAGTCATTGACTATTCGCGAATTGCGCTTCTTGCCGTTCTGGTATCCCCAGTTGGGGTTGTAGTAACGGTCGTTTGCCAGCCAGTAAGCCTCATCGGTGGCTGCGCCCTGCGACGCACGTTCCGTAGGGTTACCCCATGTCACGAGCGATACGGTGTGTTGGTCGTTTATGATTTTCTCCACGCCGAGGAAATAGGACAGGGAGTTGTAGAACGTGCCTTCCACGTATCCCCTGTTTGCCCAGCGATACATCACTCCGGCCGAGTATGCCCATCCGTTTGCGTTCACTCCCGAGTTGTAGGTGTAGCCTCCGCGCAGTGTGTAGCTGCGGTTGGCGCCGCTCAGTGTGAGCCTGTGGCCGGTGGGCTGTGCCGACGGGCGGAAGTTATAGTTGTTCGAGCCGCCCATTGCCGACATCGAGAAACTGTTCGCCTCGAACGGTAACGCAAACTCCATGTTCCGTGTCTGTGCGTTCAGTCCGCCTATCATTGAGTAGCGAAACTGTCCCGACTCGACATCGTTCATCGGCGCTCCGTTGATGTAAATCTCGTTGTACTTCTGGTTGAAAGCCCGGTATCTGAATCTCACCGGACTGAACAGGTATCCCACCTGGCTTGCGTAGAGGTTGCTGTTAGAGTTGATAATCGTCACGTTCTGCGACATGTCATCGTCTTCTCCCAGTTGAGCCTCGGTGAAAGTGAAGGCCGATTCTCCCGTGTCGACAGGCTTTTGTCCCTCCGTCTCGGTGGTGTTCTGGGCGAAAGCGGTTGCCGAACAGCAGATAGCCATCATTGCTAATCTCAGCTTTTTCTGCATAATTTATAAATTTGTTTGTTTATTATTTTCGCTACAAAGTAACTAAATAAAAATTGAATAATGGTATAAAAGTAGAATAAAATTAGATTAAAAAACATTCAAAAAGTGTATATTGTCATTTTATTTCCCGATATTTGCACAAAAATATACATGACCATGAACAGATTTATTTCATTATTGGCGTTTCTGCTCATCATTGTCGGTAGCGGAGCGCAGGCTCAAGAGAGGAAATTCTCCGTATATGCGGTAGGATTCTATAATCTTGAAAACCTTTTCGACACTTGTCATGACGAGGGAAAACGCGACTACGATTTTCTTCCAGAAGGGGCATATAAGTGGAACGGACGCAAGTATGCCAGCAAGCTCGACAACCTTGCCCGTGTGCTTGCCGACATGGGGACCGACGTGTTGCCCAAATCCGTAGGTTGCGCGGTAATAGGAGTGAGCGAGGTTGAGAACGCGAAAGTTCTCGACGACCTCACGGCCCGGAAGCCACTGGCAGACCGAGGATATAAGTATTGCCATATCGAAGGGCCCGACAGCCGCGGCGTCGATTGCGCGTTGCTCTACAATCCTCGTATTTTCACCGTGCGCGATGTAAAGCTCGTGCCGTACGTGCAGTCTCTCGCCAAGGACAGCAACTTCCATACCAGAGGCTTTCTCACGGTGAGCGGCACTATGGCCGGCGAGCACGTCACGGTGGTGGTGAACCATCTGCCCAGCCGTTTCAACGGCTCTTTCTATCGTGAGCAGGGCGGCCGCCAGTTGCGTCAGCTGAAAGACTCGCTGCTTCGTGAAGATCCGGCGGTGAAAGTGATTGTCATGGGTGACATGAACGATGACCCGATGGACAAGTCGATGGCCGTGGAGCTGGGTGCAAAGCGTAATATTAAAGATGTCGGTGACGGTGACATGTACAATCCATGGTGGGATATACTGGCAAAAGAGGGGCGTGGCACGCTTATGTATAACGGCGGATGGAATCTCTTTGACCAGATAATCCTTTCTCCGTCTCTTCTATGCCGTGACGGAAAGAAAGACTACTCCACACTCAAATATTTCAAGCATCAGATATTCACGCGCGACTATCTGTTCCAGCAGACCGGCAAATACAAGGGCAACCCGCTGCGCACCCATGCCGGCGGAGTGTGGCTCAACGGCTACAGCGACCACCTGCCCACTATCGTTTACCTTGTGAAAGAACAGAAATAGAGTATCGTATGCAAGGCGACATGACGATAGAGACACACCCGTTCGAGCCTTTTCTGCCGGCAGATGCGTGCCTGCTTATGTTGGGGACGTTTCCACCGGCAGAGAAACGGTGGTGCATGCCTTTCTATTACCCCAACTATCTTAACGACATGTGGCGTATTTTCGGTATCTGCTTTTTCGGAGACAAATCACATTTTGTCATCGGTGAAGAGAAGCGTTTCGATCTCGATGCCATCGTCCCGTTCCTGCGAAGTAAGGGAATAGCCCTTTTCGATACGGCTCAGAAGGTATGCCGAACCAAGAACACCGCCTCCGACAAAGATCTGGAAATAATAGAGCCGTCAGACCTCGACGGTATGCTCGAGGCCCTCCCTCTGTGCCGTGCCGTGATTACGGCCGGGCAGTTGGCTACGGATACTTTCTGTTCACACTACGGCATCGCGGCTCCAAAGGTTGGAGAGTATGCCGTTTTCAATTTCAGTGGAAGGGATATCAGGCTCTACCGCATGCCCAGTTCCTCAAGGGCATATCCAATGCGTGTAGAGCGCAAGGCCGGGTATTATGACAGGGTGTTCGCCTATCTCGGGCTTACCGACGCTTTATGACGAGCAAGTACGTGCCCCTGCCGCTGTTACGGCAGGGGCGATATGGAAAAAGATAACTTGAAAACAATCCCAAACAATGACTATAATAGGAATAGCCGGCGGTACCGGTTCTGGAAAAACCACCGTCGTGAGAAAAATAGCCGAGGCCTGTCCGCCTCATTATGTGACAGTGGTGCCTCTCGACTCGTATTATAACGACACATCGCACATGACAGAGGAAGAGCGGCATGCCATAAACTTCGACCATCCTGATGCGTTCGACTGGAAACTGCTCACCGAACATATCAGGCAGCTCAAATCGGGAAATGCCGTCGAGCAGCCTACATATTCGTATATCAAGTGCAACAGGCTGCCGGAGACGGTGCATGTGGAGCCGAAGCCCGTGATAATAATCGAGGGCATAATGACGCTTCTGAACAAAAAGTTGCGTGAGATGATGGATCTTAAAATATTCGTCGACACCGACCCCGACGAGCGTTTGATAAGGAATATCCGTCGCGACGTGGTGGAGCGCGGACGTACCGTTGAGATGGTGATAGACCGTTATCTCGACGTGCTCAAGCCGATGCACGAGCAGTTTATAGAGCCGACCAAGAAGTATGCCGACCTGATTGTGCCTCAGGGAGGAGACAACAAGACGGGCATAAGCATTCTGAAAGCATACATAGAAGGCATAGTGACAAGAATATGAAATATATTGGAAACACTCGGAATAATATTTACAAAGTGCTCCTCATATTTCGTTTGTTTTAAAATATAAAACCGGTGGCCGCAAATAAGCGGGTTTTAGACGTTTTTGTGTAACTGACTGGCAATAAGAGCAATAGGTCAAATCATAACGATTTGACCTGTTTTTGTATGTCCGTCTGAGCGGAACTTTTCATCAATTAGATGCTTATTGGTTTGCATTGGGGTGCTTATTGGAAGCCAACGAGCCGCTAAACGCATTGCGTTTACCTGCTAAACGCGTTCCAACGAGTATCCCGTTGCGTAAAAACGGTTGCCTGGAAGTGTAGGTTTCAATGTGCTATCGCGTAGCGTATAGTGATGCGTAGCGTGCGGGCATTTCTATTTCACGGAAAAACGAAGTGTTAAATCCGTGACTTTATCATTACATCCGCACGTTGAGATCAGGCTTTGCTTCCGGTAATCATAGCCCATTCTCCGGCTCATTGTGCATCGTCTTTTATCTCTGTGGCATTATCTTTTATTTCAACGGCATCATCGATGTCAAGTTTACGCCCCTTGGCCATGTATCGTTCTATTTTCTTGCGGTGAGCGTTTATTTTCAACTCGTTCACCACCTCTGTCACTCCATAGAGCAGCAGGCACCAGCCGATAATCACGAGCGGCGCTCCCGCTATCCACATGGGTTTGATGATGGCTATCATTCCAATGATGAGCACAAGCACCGGACTTATCCATAGAGCCGGGGTGATGCGGCCGAGCCTTCCTGCGGCGATGATGTTGAGCATCTGGTTGATGGCGCCGAGGATGAGTATTCCACCGAGTATGTAAGACAGGAAGTTAATCACCATGGCGGGAGAGATGACGAGCAGCAGACCGAGGGCCACGCTGCCCACTCCCACAATGGGGAATGTGGGGCGGTTGCAGGCAATCACCCGTCCGTCGCTGTCGAAGACCGTTGCCGTGTCGTCACGCCTTGTCACGAAAAAATAAGAAATGCACGATATTATGCCTGACAGAAGGAACAGGCCTCCTATTGCCATTGTGAGCCACACGGCAGTGTCGTCGGGATATTTTATCAGTAACGCTCCCACTGCTATCGAGCATATCGCACGGAAAATACTGCTTTGTATTGCTTTCATTGTTGTAAAGTTTAAGTTTTTGAAAATGACGTGTCTGTGCGTCGATATCGTTTGCAAAAGTACGCAATATAAATATGAAAAAGTAATTATTTTACTACTTTTGCAGAATAAAAACATTGATTATGACAACTCTATATCTTGTAAGGCATGGTGAGACGGAAGACAATGCGGCCATGATAATGCAGGGGCAGACACAGGGACGGCTGAGCCGGGAGGGGGAGAGGCAGGCTCGGCAACTGGCCGAACGGCTCGACGGCACGCACATAGACGCTTTTGTGTCGAGTGATTTGAGGCGCGCTTTCGATACGGCCGCCATAATAGCCGGCCGCCGCCGGATGGCAGTCGCCGTGACACCGCTGCTGCGCGAGCGTGATTGGGGCGATTTCACGGGCAGGTATATTCCCGATCTGAAAGACGAGCCGTGGCCCGAGAACGTGGAAACGGCGGACAGCCTCTGTGAGCGTGCCCGCCGTTTTATCGGTTATATAAAGAGAGAATATCCAGGAAAGTGTGTACTGGCCGTGGGGCATGGGATAATAAACAAGGCTGTCCAGGCCGTCTGTCACGGCAGGCCTATGAGCGGGATAGCCCGCATGGATAATGCCGAGGTCAGGGTGCTGGTGTTCTGACGCTTCATGTCGGTAGGGCTATCTGCTGCCTCCGAAGCGGCCTTTTGCTCCTCCTCCGTGACTCTTGCCGGCGTTTCCGCCTCCCCTCATCGCCGCTCCTGCTGATGAGTGCCTGCTCATTTTCGTGGCACTCTTGTTGACGGTAGGCGTGCTTCTGCTAATTTTGGATGTGTTTTGTTTCATCGTCGGCATGTTTCTGTCGAGCTTGCCCGTGTTGCGGTTGAGGTTGTCAATGCGTGAGCCGGTTGTTTCTTTTTTGCGGATGTCCGTTCCTTTGCTTATGCTGAAGCCCGGGTGTTTGCCGCTTACGGTTGTCGTGTGGCTTTCCTTGTTCAGGTCGAGCGTGCGCTTTTTTATTGTTGTTATGTTCGTTTTGTTGTCTTTTAATGTCACGTTAGTACGGCTTCCGCCAAATCCGTTACCGTTTTTCCCGTTACCGTTGATGTGCTTGTCGGTATTGTGCTTGTCGCCTCGTTTTGCTGTCACGTGCGTCGAACTGAGTTTTCCGTGTCCGTTGTTTTTGTTGAAATCGCCTTTGTCCCACTTGTCTCGCATGCCGTGATGCCCGTCGCCGCGGTGAAAGTCGTGCTTGCGTCCGTGATAGTAGCTGCGTCCGCCGTTGCTTCGCCAACTGTGTCCTCCTCTGTATGATATGTATACCGTGGGGCGACCGAAGTAGAAGTAATCTCGTCTGGGATAGCGGGCGTAGATGCCGAACCGCCAGTAGCCGCCGTGCCAGTATAGCGGACGGTAGAAATATGTGGCCGCCCTGAAAGCTCTCCACTGCCAGTCGAGCAGAATATAGCTGATGTCAAGATTGCGTCGTGTCCAGTATGTGCCGAAAACATCGTCGCGCCCGGTGACACCCATAAGGTAATCGAGGTTTATCTCGTATGCGGCGTCATACTGCTCATTTGTCAGGTTGAGTTCATAGGCCATCTTGTCCGTGAGGAAGAGGGCCTCTCTCCGTGCCTGGTCGTAACTCATCGCCGTGGCCGATACCGTTATTGTCAGCATTGCCATTATCGCTATTATCATCCGTTTCATAATCGTATGGTTTTATATGGGTTAAACATCGTTGTTTGTTTTCTCAGTGGCAAAGTAACGGATTTTTCTTCGTTCCGGCAAAGGATTTTCCCTAAATGGAGGTGGGAAAATCCCTATCATGGCATATTTGCTGTATTTTATGGATGTAAAGTGTTGTTTTTTCACTACCTTTGCAGAAGTTATAATTCGTCTTCGGGTGATGTGTTATTACTATTACCGGAAAAAGAATTAAGCCAACAGTAAAGACTCAATCATGAACAGAACGATAAAAATGTTGTTGTCGGCGGTCGCCTTTTTCTCGTGTCATGCCATGGCGGTTCATGCGCAGCAGGAGAGAACGCTGCTTGACGGACTTGAATATAAAGTGTCGGCCGAGGCTTCGGCTACCCACGGAGACCGCACCCCGTTGTGGTTGAACGCCAACAAATATGGTCTCAGCTCTCTTGAAAAGTATAACGGCCATGTCAGGGCGGGAGTGATAAGACCTCTTGCCGTCGACTCGGCTAGAAAATGGGGAGTGGGCTATGGCATAGACGTGGCCGGAGCGTTCCGCTATACGAGCAAGGCCATAGTGCAGCAGGCTTTTGTCGAGGGGCGGTGGCATAGGGGAGTACTGACCGTAGGAAGCAAGGAATATCCCATGGAATTGAAGAATGGAAAGTTGAGCAGCGGCTCGCAGGCGCTCGGCATAAACGCACGGCCTGTTCCGCAGGTGCGTATAGCGCTGCCACAATACTGGCCGTTGCCGTTCACAAACGGGTGGGTGAGCCTGAAAGGACATATCGCTTACGGCATGACTACCGACGGAGGATGGCAGCTCGACTTCACGCAGGGCAAGACTAAATACACTTCAAACACGCTGTATCACAGCAAGGCCGGATACATAAAGATCGGAAACAGCTACCGTTTTCTTCCCGTATCTCTTGAACTTGGGCTGGAAATGGCGGCGCAGTTTGGCGGCACGTCGTATAACGTGGGTGGAGTTGAAGGCGGTTTGCGGAATGAGATAAAGAACGACGGCGGCATTAAAGCTTTCTGGAACGTGTTCATCCCCGGAGGCTCTGACGCTCCGGAAGATGTGTATCGGAACATGTCGGGTAATCAACTCGGCACATGGATGATGCGACTGAACTTCGATTACGAGAACTGGTATCTGGGATTTTATGCCGAACACTATTTCGAGGACCAGTCGGCAATGTTCCATCTTGACTACGACGGATATGGAACAGGTGATAACTGGAACGTGAAGGAGAAGCGCCGCTATCTTTTGTACTCGCTGAAAGACATGATGCTTGGAATGGAACTGAAACTGAAGGGAAACAGATTGTACGTCAATGACATAGTCTTTGAGTATCTGTACTCAAAGTATCAGAGCGGACCTATATATCATGACAGAAACGTGAATATATCAGACCATATAGGGGGGAACGACAATTACTACAATCATTCCATCTTCACAGGGTGGCAGCACTGGGGGCAGGTGATGGGAAACCCGCTATATACGTCGCCTATATATAACGGAGACGGAATAATAGAGGTGAAGAACAACCGTTTCTACGCTTTCCACCTCGGAATAGGCGGTGAACCGTCTTATGACCTCAGCTATCGTCTGCTGGCTACATATCAAAGGGGATTCGGGCAGTATAACAATCCGTATCCGGACCCGCGTGACAATATCAGTGTGATGGCCGAGGCTCTTTACACTTTTGCCGAGGGTACGAGGCTTGACGGTTGGAGTGTTAAAGCGGCGTTCGGAATGGACAAGGGAAAACTGCTCGGCGACAACTATGGCGTGCAATTGACGGTGACGAAGAGAGGGTTGCTGAATTTTAGGAAATAGAACGAGATGAAAAAGATATTCTTTTTATTATTTGCGTGTGGGGCGTTCGCGGCCTGCGAGCTTGAAACATCCGGTAATGGCGATCTCGATGGCTTCTGGCAGTTGAAGAGCGTGGACACACTGGCTACGGGAACATCGGCAGACATGCGTGAAAGCGGTGTATACTGGGCGTTCCAGAACAAGATGATGTCTGTGAAGAAGATAAACCATGTGTCGGCTTTCCTGCGCTTCAATCATTCCGGTGACTCGCTGTTCCTCTCGGAACCGTATATAGACAACCGCGATTCTTCCGATATAGTGATTGATGATGTGGAGCTGCTCAGACCTGTAGGTATAAACGAGTTGGAGGAGCGTTTCGGTGTATCTCAACTTGATGGCGGCACGATGGTTCTTAAATCGAAGACTCTGAGGCTACGGTTCAGAAAGTATTGAGCCGTGTAATGGCTTGAACGGTTTTGGGGATAGACACAAAAACAAGTGTGGAGATACGGATTTTTTATCGTATCAGCGATATTGGTATTCCGTACTGTCGTGCATGCAGTGTATCTTCAAATGTTTTCAGGCTGTGTATTAACCTTATATCCGTATTGTATTACTGGGTGTTTCAGAATTTCTTTCCGGCGATAACGGAAAGGAACGTGTTTGCCACTATTTTCATGTCGAGCAGCAACGAGAAGTTGTTGAGATAGTCGAGATCCATGTCGAGCCGTCTTATCATCTTCTCCATAGTGTTTGTATATCCGTTGTAGAGGGTTGCCATGGAGGTTATTCCAGGCCGCATACGGTATAGCTCGGCATAATCGGGGCGTTGGGTCATGATCTTGTCTATGAAGTATTTGCGCTCCGGGCGGTAGCCTACAAACGACATGTCGCCTTTCAGTACGTTCCATAGCTGTGGCAGTTCGTCGATATGATGCTCGCGAAGGTACTTCCCGAACGTTGTCAGTCGCTCGTCGTTAACCTCGGCCAGGAGCGGTATCCCGTCTTCCTCGGTATTCGGAACCATTGTCCTGAACTTGTAGATGTCAAACGGTTTGCCGCCTTTTCCTATTCTTTCCTGTTTGAATATGGCGGGGCCTCGGCTTGTGATTTTCAGTATTATGTATATAACGATGTATGCGGGGATAAAGAAAATTATCCCGATAAGAGAGCAAACAATATCAAAAAAACGTTTAATTATCGTCATATTCCTTTTCAATATAAAAGACTTCTCCGCCTTTTTTCTTTATATAGTGGTTTATAGTCAGGTGAAACAAGACCCATATCATGATGTCCGTAATCAGTATCGTGCTGAAATCGAGATAGTTGTATGCTGATATGTTCAGGATGATATAAAAGCATGCGAGTCCAAGAATGAGAATGAGGGCATTGTGCTGGCTCATTCCTGTGCGCATTATTTTATGGTGTATGTGGTTCTTGTCGGCATCGAATATGGCTTTTCCGTGTTTCAACCGCACGAACGTGATTCTGAAAACATCGAATATCGGCACTATGAGCAGGCTGCCGGCAAGAAGCAGGTTGTTGTGCGGCAGGGTTATTACATCGGGATTTTTCATTGACAGTTTTACCAAAAGGAAACTCAAGATGAAGCCAAGCGTGAGGCTGCCGGAATCGCCCATGAATATTTTTGTGCCCTTTTCTGTGGTTCCGAAGATATTGAAATAAAGAAATGATATGAGCACTCCCATGAGTCCGGCAATCAGAATGCTGTAAACCCAGATGCCGCCGAGCATGAAATAGACAAGAAAGCCCATGAGGGCGATGAGTGAAAGCCCGGCTGATAAGCCGTCTATACCGTCGATAAGGTTTATGGCGTTGTTTATGAACACTATAGTGAGTACGGTGAACGGAGCACCGATGAAAAACGGGATGTCGTGTATTCCGAAGAGACCGTACAGGTCGTTGATATATAATCCGGAAAGTGGCAGGATACTGGCGGCGATGATTTGGAAGATGAACTTGGTCCTGGCGTTAAGTCCGAGGACGTCATCTACGAAACCGACAGTATATATGATAATCATGCTTACAAAGAAAAAGCAGGACCACAGGCTTATCGTTATTTGTCCGTTTGTACCAACGGTGTTGAAAACGGACATGGCAAGAAAGAATGCCGCAATCATGCTTGGCAGGAAACTGATGCCCCCGAGGCGTGGGATGCCTGTCTTGTGTATCTTCCGCACGCCGGGCAAATCATACAGTTTGCGTTTTTTGCAGAAACGGTTTATGATGGGAATGAATACGACCCCGCATATAAAACTTACAAAAAATGATCCTAATATATATAGTATATATCTATTCATACAATAGAGCAGTTGTTAAATATATAACTATATATGTGGTCTAAATATTGTATAAGAAAAGGAAAACTTTTCAACTTGGTTACTCTGTTGCGTACAAACGATGTGGCGGTATATTTCCGTATGTATGTGCATGTTGACCGATAACAATCTGAGTAATAATAAATTCCCTCGGATATGGCGGTTAACGGAATGAAATGTTTTGACGTTACGCCTGTTTACGGGAGGGAAAGAGAAAACCGAAAATCTTGTAAAGATACTTCACCGAGATGAAAGCGGTGTTCGTGTACATCCCGTTCCGGCGGCATGCGATCACGTCTTCGCGTGTTATGATAAGTCGGTTCTTGACATTCTTTGTACTCAGTCCGCCTGTGCGCATGGTGACAAAATCTTTCGATATGTATTTGGCTTTTATGTGGTGCTTGTGAAAAAGTCTCACCATCATGTCGTAATCGGCCGCTATCTTATAGTCGGTGGCATAGCCGCCATAATCAGCGTATACTTGTTTACGGACATAAAAAGAAGGGTGGGCCGGCATGAAACCGAAGCGGAGCAGGAACGGGCGGAACAGTTTTGATGAGTAATATCTCGTGATTTTGTCCGGTTCTCCGTCTCGGATGAAGTGTATGTCGCCATATACGGCGTCTATGTCATTGCGTGAAAACTCGTGGGCGATGCGCTCCACAACATCGTCCGATGTGTAATAATCATCGGAATTGAGTATTCCTATAACATCACCTGTACATAGTGCGATGCCTTTGTTCATCGCGTCATAGATACCTTTGTCAGGTTCTGATACATAACGCATGCGTCCCTCGAATTCCGGCTGTGCCTTGCGGAGTATCTCTTGTGTCCCGTCAGACGAGTTGCCGTCTATGACAATATATTCAATATCCTTGTATGTCTGTGACAGCACCGACTTTATCGTGTCACCGACGGTAGCCGCACTGTTATATGTTATGGTGATTATCGAGATCTTCATTATTGGTTGTTCTTTTCCTGTCGGTTACGACATTATTGTCATTTACTTTTCTTATTCATAGTGATAATATCCATTATTATATTTATTCTGAACATTATCTTTTGGATTATGGAATAATCACTTTTACTTGCAGTAGTTGAATTATTATGCCCATGTCTTCTGAACAGAATCAGTTTATCGGATATAAACTTTACTTTATATTTTGAGGAGGCAACATTTCCTATCCAAATATCGTGCATTGGTATATTTTTCGGGAAAGGAAGAGATTTTTCAAGTATATTTCTTCGGAAAGCCATACAGCATCCTAAATAACCGTTTTTGATTAGAAGATTATATGTGATACCTGTTTTTGTTTTGTTTGAATGGAAGAAAGATGGTGATGTTTGGTTCAGATTACCGTCAACTACGATGGCATCACTTATGATACAATCGTATTTTTTTAGATTTTCCATCATGATACAAACTTTATTTTCAAGCCAAACATCATCTTGATCGGCAAGAAATATATAGTCTCCACTTGCTCGTTTCAATGCATTTTCGAAATTCCATATAGGTGAACCTTTATGTGGTCCTTCTATTATTGTAATTCTTTTGTCTTGGAAACTTTTTATGATATTGATGGTTTCATCGTTAGAGCCATCATCCGAAATGATAATTTCATCTTTTTCTTCCAGTTGTTTCAGGATAGATGCTATTTGCTCTTTAATGTATTTTTCTCCATTATATGTTGCTATACAAACTGAAATCATTTCTTGAATAAGTATTTATTAATATAATATTTTATGAAAATGAACTTTTTTGTTCGTAATGTCAGTGATATAGTGTGTCTCAGGACATGGAATGAACACTTTGATTTGAAAGATGTATTAAGCGCTCCTTTTATATATAATATATACCGGCAGAAAAGTTTCTCAGTATCAGTTTCTTCGTTAGAGAAATCTTGAAAAGCCGTACTATCCATGAGAAAGAATTTATCTGAGTATTTTTTCAATCTCATGAAAAAATCGAAATCTGCAAAGTCGAGTTTTATTTTCTCATTATATCCGGATACGGTTATAAAAGAATTTAGATTAATGCATGCACCACTATTTACCGGAATGTACTTGTTTAGTGATAAAATTCCACTTTCAATATCAATACCTTTCAATGTCATATATTTGAACAGTACAGGTGAGAAAGAACGATTTTTACCATATTTGATTTTCGGTACGAAAACATTTATATCTTTGTATATATTCACACAATTTTCCAATTTATCTATATAATCTTTTTCAAAGATTGTATCTTGATCCAGTAACAATATAAAATCAAAGCATCCAAGCCGTTTGGCTTCTTTTGCTCCGTAGTTATATGCGCGTGAGACGCCACCATTATTTTTATCATGGAAATACAAAGTTTTTTTGTTCTTGTATTTTGCGTTTATGGGTATAGGTGAGTTGTCATATATTAACATTGGTCTTTCCGCATAATGACATATAAGGGATTTATAAGTATTACAATCCTTTATATCTGTCATGTATGTTACTATTATTGGAAAGATACGCATTTCTTGTGAATTATTACAAAGTTAAATAAATTATTTTATATATTCTATTACGTGTATTGTATTGTTTAATACTATACATTCAATGTTTTTTTACGTAAACTGATATTTGTGTGGCATATTATTATTATTATTATTGTTTGCAATATAGCTGATATGCCTTGCATTATCAATTCATCAAAAAACTGCATTATCAGCAATGTAAATATGTAAGCATACAAATATGTCATTATATTACATCCACTCTTTGAGTATTTATATATTGCACCGATGGCAATCCCTTCTAATAATGCGAATATAAAGATACCTTCAAAACCAAAATCCTTGTAGTATGGAAACATTACAGTATATACATTGGTTGGCATTGGAACAAGTTCAAAGTCCTGCAAAGCCTCAGTCGGCATGACATTAAATCCGAGACCATGCAATATATTGTAGAAAGGACGGAATGTCGTTTCTCCCCATTGCATGGAAGAATATGGTGTTATTGTTCCGAATGCAATGATTGATGATATTGTATAAATCAAAAGAATATTTCCAATCATTTCACCGTCTGTATTATTGTCTCCTCCTTGGCGCAATAATTGCATTATGGGAACCAATGATATGATGAAAAAGATGAATAAGGCAATTGGTTTTAGAGAAATCCTTTTCTTATTGTATAATATGTATAGGCCAGAGAATATATACATTAGTAATGTTAATTTAGCCATTGTTGCAATGAAAAACAGTATGCATAAAATTACAATCAATGACAATCTCCTTTTTCTGATTTTATCACGATTTAGCTCTATAATTAATAGCACGTTTATCACATAAATGAAATATTTAACAATACCTAATTGATTTTCTTCAGGATTTACGGCTTGTTCTCTTAAAGTATAAAACAATCCTTCTGGAGAAGCCATCATAACGGCATGTTGTATAGCTTTATATACGGCAAAAGGGACAAGAATCAGTGTCATTAATGTAATTATATCCACATTTTTCTCACACACAGCCCAAGGTCTTTTTTTATATTTTGGAAAAAAACTGTAAGCGATGAATGATGCTCCTGAGAATGTAAGAACCCATATCGTTATTCCGGTAACAAATTGCGTTGGAACAGCATATAATTCATCTTTGACACAAATATAAAGAAACAGAATTACTGCCCATATAAATGGGGTTATGCTCCATGGTGACAGTATTTGATGTTTTAATATCAGTGATACTGTCACAATCAGTGAAAAGATTATTATTAAAAATACAATATTTGTCAGCATGTTTTTCTTTTCGGTTATGTTATTTATTCCATATCCCGTCAGCCTTTCCCGTCAGCAGTTTGTTCAATTGGATGTTATTTGTAATAGCACATATAATATTTACTGTAATTAAAGCCAATACCACTCCCTCAATACCCAAATGTTTACTGAGATATATTGCCAATGGTATATATATAATGGCTTCTATGATTGTTATAATCGTTATTAATCTTATTTTCCCAATTCCAAACAGCATATTCGAATAGCATGTGCTGTATATGAGTATAATTATGTATAGTGCCATATATGTTGACATTTCCCATGTAATGTTTATTTGTTTTCCAATCCAGATATTATATGCTATTTGTGATAATGTTAGCATTATTCCTATACATACGAAAAACAACAACATAACTACCCTCATTCTTCTTAATGTTTTTTTTATCCATTCCATATCTTTATGGGAGTATGCATCGGTTGTTGCAGACCATAATGGAGCGGCAATGATGGTAAATATCATTATCGCAAGGCTGAAATATCTATATGATATTTGATAAGGAGTTACTTCTGACGGTGAAAAGAGATTTGATATAAGAACATTAGATGATGAAAAAATTACGATACCTGCTAATTGTACCATGAAAAAGTTTATACCTAAATCAAATAATCCTTTTAGTTCAGTTTTATCAAATAGTCTTATACGGGGTCTTAAATATTTATATTTTGTGAATGTTATAGGGTATGATATTATATACACAAATAATGGAGAAAGTGTATATATACAGGCAACACTGTATAATGATGAGACTTCTGTTTTACTCAATATAGCTATTCCTATTAGGGATACTGTCTGACCGGAGACAATCAGTAGATTATTTATGGCCGGTAATTGTAATCCCAAATAAATGTTTCCGATGAATTTGAATACAAATGTCATACAGATAATAGCAAATGAAAGTATCAAAATACCTTTAAGATTTGGTATTATGTCGGGATTGACATTCAACAATGTATGGCAATTGTTATATGTTATAAATAAGTATACTGCGATGAACACAGGCACCATTATCATAATGAGCATTACAAATGTGGTACTGATTTGTATTTGGCCTTTGTGTATGTCATTGATAGCAATGGATTCTGCAAGTTTGTTACGCAATCCATTTCCAAGACCGATATCGAAAGAATCAATCCATATAAGTATAGAATTGATGGTGAGCCATATTCCATATTCATATTGATTGAGGCAATTAAGAGTCAATGGAACTAAAAGGAGTTGTATGATGCAACTCCATCCCTTGATGAGAAAAGAATATAGTATGTTTTTTTTCACAAGGGAAGTTCTTGGGTCTCCCTTAAATATCTTTTCTATAAACATAAATAGAGGTTCCACAAAATGTCACGAAGAGCCAGAACATTACAAAAAACATCCTTTTAGGGCTTGATGGACGTAATGGTACCGATGCGCTTTGCAGCGTGGTGAAAGCAGGAGTACGTTCTTGAAGTTTCGCTTTTGCTAATTGCAGTTGTAGAGCTGTCTGCTGATAATTATTGAATAACAATTGCATTTCATTTTCAAGTTCGTCACGTTTCGCCTTAAAGCTTTCAAGTGCCAGTCCTTCATTGGCGTCAGCATAGGCTGCATACAGTTTTTGCGCTTTTAGGTATGATTGCTTTGCCTCAATGTTTAGTCTCTTAGCATAAGCAAGGTCTATTCTTGCTTTACTTGTTCTATAATTAGTGATAAACTGTTGTAATTTCACTCTTGCGGAGTCGGCAATAGTTGCACAGACAAGCGGGTCTTGATCCTCTACATTTATTGTGATGACATCAGTTTTCTTATCAACATTGCATTTTATCTTTCCTTCAATAATCTTTGCAATGTCGTTTTGGCTTTTTGACATCATGAACGGATTAACTTTATTTGACTGTCCATTTCCGGATATTTCTTCTTCATCTTTAGTGAACTTTGATAATATCCAAATAATGGCATAATCCCAATATGCGAATTTTTGATTGTTTTTCAAATAGTCAAAGTATGTTGTGTTAATTTTCCCGTTTTTTGTTGTTACTTTTACATCGAACATACTCACACGGAAATCGGTCGATTTCATGAGGTCAGGGTATAATTCTGGTATTATTGCATCTTGATTTGTCATATTTCCGATGTTCATGCCAAGCGAGGATGCAATAGAACTTAAACCACCGATGTTCGGAGAACTTGATTCCGGAGCAAGTTTCACTTCACAGATATATGTCCTTGGAATACAAATAACAATAAGACTGCTTATTACCAATGCAATCGGTAGAGTAAATAGAAAATATTTTTTACCCTTTATTATTTTTCTTATCAGTTCCGCTATATTTATTTCTCTTAAATAGGGGAGTCCCTGATTTACCTCTTTCATATCGTTAAGAAGTTATATAAATAGTATCTTGTATTTTATTACTTAATCAAATTCGCTATTGTTGCAATCATGGTTGCTACCGAAGCCGTTCCGGAACCTATTGCTACCATTTCGGCTACAGACATCTTTTGAGCCTTTTGTTTTGTCGGTACGATAATCTCGCATCCGGGGAGCGGTTTGGTTTTGTAGCCCACTTGTGCTTTCGTTCCGTTCATGTATACAATGAATGTTCTGCTCTTCTTGGCTCTGTTGCCCCATCCACCGGCCTGGTCCACGTAGTAGTTTACGCCCTTGCCCTCTCTGTAGGCCACAGTGGTGGGTGACATTACATCGCCGCTGATTTTCACTGTACTTGAAAATTCGGGTACAATGATGCGATCTCCTTCACGCAGTATCACGTCGTAGTTGCTGCCGGGATTTTCCATTGCCTTGTCAAGGTCTATCGCCACGTAATATGTCTCACCGAAGTCGAGTTTCTTGGTGTCGAGCGTATCTTTCTCTCCGCTTTGCGTGATGAGCATCTTTCTCACGTCTTCCATCTTCAGCCTCTCCTCGGGAGTGATTGTCCTTTCCAGTCGTGCGCCTTTTATGTAGGCCGTTTTTGTGAAACCGCCTGCTTGTTTTATTATCTCACTAACTCGCTGGCTTTTCTTTTCCAGTGTGTATGTACCGCTGTAGAGCACTTCGCCTTCCACTTTCACGTTCTGCTGTTTTGAGTATCCGGGGCTTGTTCTTACGTACACTTCATCATATGGTCTCAACACAAAGCCCTGCTCGCCGTCTATCACGAAGCCGTCTTTTATGGCAAACGAGTACGTTCTCGCTATCGTGTCAGACGATGTTGTGGCGTTGGGATCGCTTATTCTCCGTGCCACGTCGACTTTCATCACGGATGCAGCGGCATTAAGTCCGCCTGCTTGCAATATGAGGTCTTCTATCGTCTCGTTGTCGGCATACTTGTATACACCGGGGTAGATAACCTCACCGTGTATCGTTAAGGTCTGCTCCTCGAGCAGTTCTTTCTTGCTTGGGATATACAGAACGTCCTCATTGCGCAGCGGAATGTCGGGCACCCTGCCGCTCATGATGCCGGCCACGTCTACCGACAGCACTTCAAGCGTGCGGTCGGGTTTCATGCGGTGCATCACTCCTCGGGCCGTGAAAGCCTCTTCCGTCACACCTTCGGCAGTCTCGATTAGCGAGCGAACCGAGTTTATGTCACCACCCACCTGATACATGCCGGGGCGGAACACAGCTCCCTTTATCTCAGCCATATTCGAGTATCGTGGCAGTATGGAGTCGACGCTTAGCGAGTCTTCATCGTCAAGGCGGAACGAGTTCATGTCAAACTCGCCCACGTTGTATACCGAGTATTGTGTGCCGGCCTTGCGTATCAGTCTTATCGATTTCTTATATGCGTCGCCAGTGAATCCTCCCGAGTATTTGAGCAGCGTACCCACGCTCTCGCTCTTCTTCATCTCGTAGAACATCGGGCGCTTAACCTTTCCGGTAATGTTGACCAGGCAGTCGTAAGGCCCTACCACTATAACGTCGTTGTCTGTCAGACGCACGTTCCCTCTCAGATTTCCGTTCAGTATATAGTCGTATATGTCGACTGTAGTCACGAGTCTGTTGTTGCGGTATACCTTTATGTTTCGCAGTGTTCCGATGTCGTTTATTCCGCCTGCCATGTAGAGTGCGTGGAATACTGTGGCGAAGGCTGATAGAGTGTATGTGCCAGGTGTGGTTACTTCGCCCATCACGTTGACGGAAATCGTGCGTGTCTGTCCTACGGTGAGAGTTATTTTCGAACTGCTGTATCTTGATCCGAGTGTCGAGCGAAGGCGCGAGTTGGCCTGTTCGACTGTCAGTCCGCTAACGTTCACAGGGCCGTAGCCGTCTATGACTACCATACCGTCGGGTGACACAGTGCTTTCTATAGTCTTTTGCGACGCTCCGTAAATGTCTATAAACACGGCGTCACCCGGACCGAGCCGGTAGCTCTGCGGTGTGGCTATGTTCATGTTGGGTTCGAAAGTGAGGTCTTTATTGTTGAAGATATCCCGTCCGAACACCTTTCGCTTGTTCTTGTCCTTCTCTTTGTCTTTCATCATCATTTCGAGATATTTGCGGTCGTATATCTCGTCAGAGTCGGGCATGAAAGTGTTCAGTTCGCGCTGCATCAGCAGGTAGTCTTTGTCTTCCTCATCGAAAGTATGCGTGGTTTGCGGCTTTATTTTTCCATCCTTTACACGGTATTTCGATACGTTCCTGTCTTTTCCCGTTTTTTTGTCACCGTTGTTTTTCCTTGTGCGGTCTTCCTTGCCTGGCGTTGTAGTCAGGTTTTTGGCGCCGAGCGCCTCGTTGCCAGTCTCCTTTTCATATTTCTTTTTCACTCGGCGTATTTGGTCGATGGTGACTCCTTTCTGTATCAATTGTGTCACTATCTGCGATTGCGATGTTCCTTTCTGGTGTTCTTCTATCACGTATTCCATCACGGCCTGGTCGGTCATGGACGATTGGGCGAACGATGACGTTGCCGACGCAAGCATCATAAAAATAGAGATGATATATTTTTTCATGTTTCTTTTTGAAATCCTTGACTTGTGTTATAAATCCATATAGGATATAACTTTATTTTTACGAAATTGTTGCAAAGATAGCAAAATAATTTAAATAAAGGCCCGTCGTTTTGCATAAAATGCCTATCTTTGCAAAAGTTTCAAGCGTGAGACGCACGTAACATTTCGGGGTTGACTGGATTTGACAGCGGGTTGAGATGGTACGTAAGCATGCGGAGTGGCGGCTGTACACTCCATAATCCATTCGGTCAAAAATTTATCTGGCGAAAACAAGTATGCTCTCGCTGCCTAATCGAAGTACAGTAGATTATCGGCTTTATCCCGCTACAAGGTAGAGGGACGAGACATCGCTCAAAAGCTGTTGTTCCGAAGCTCTTTGGTAAAGCGGTGCAGTTAAATCGGGAATAGCCTCGTCGTGCCCCGCCGGCGTGGTGAAGTTTTTGGGGATAAGGTCGCGATCGGTGGTCCGGGTCTTGTCGCGACTCGAAAATCGAAGTCCGGAATAAGCATGTAGAAAGCGTATGGTTTCCCTGTTTGGACGAGGGTTCGATTCCCTCCAGCTCCACAATATGTTTGGAAATAAATCGGAAAACCAGGTGAAAAAACCGGAACCACCATGTGGCTCCGGTTTTTTGTGTGTCTTGAACCGTTTTTCCGAGAGTGTCGGTTTAGTTTTGATGTCTCGTTCGTTGTGTTGCGTACGGCTGTTTATGATGGCCGGAGGTTATATTTTCACTTATTCCGTATAGAATTTTATGAGTCTTGTCAATGCCTGTTGGCATACAAGGCAGAAATCTGGAACGTCGTTTGTACGCATTCTGCAATTCTCAAATCCTCTGAAAACTCCTTTCGGTTGATACCCGCCGCCTTCTATTAAGCCTGCTTTTTTCTCTTTTACCAGATTTTCCCATTTACCTTTAAATCCATGCTTTGTTGTAAGGTTGGGTTCCCACGGTTCCATATCCGGAAAATACATCGGGTCGTCATTGCCGTAATCGTATTCGTCGCCAAGTCCTCCGAAGCTGTGGCCGAACTCATGGACGACGACCGGTTTGAAGTGGCTTCCTTTCGTATATGACAGATTGTATGAGTTATAGATACCGCCACCTCCGTATTTTTCGGTGTTTACGAGTATGATTATATGCTCGTATGGTGTTCCGGCGAGTATGTTGTGGAGTGCTTTAATATTTAGTGTTGTGAGGTATCTGTCTGAATAGAACGTGTTGAAGTGCGAATGCAGGGCTGTGTTTTTCCATATATTTTTGCCCGGTTCGCTCGCTCCGCTGTCCTTGGATGGAGACATGACCGCCGTTACATGAAACCTGTTACGCATGGCTTTAAACGGTTCGTGGGCGAATAACGCGTCTGTGGCAGACTTTGCGTCGCTTATGAAAGCATCCATTTCTTCTTTCTTGTAGCCTTCCGCCACATACGATATGTGTATACATTTCGATGTGTCGGCAGCTGTTTGCAGGGTGATGTACGGCGTTATGTCTTGCTCGCCGAGGTGTCTGATCAGAATATCTTCCGAACAAACGCTGTGTGTCATCGTAGCGGTGATATTGCCGTGATAGTCATGTAATTCCACGGTTATATCGGCATCGTGCCTCGGATATGGCACAAGGAAAACATTTTGGAATGATTTTTGTGTCTGTTTCGCTTCTTTTGTGGCAAGCCATTCTTGGAATAGGGTGGAGAAAGAGTGTCTGTATATTGTCCGTTGGCTCTTTCTGTCTCTCACAGTGATCACTCCGTTGCCTTTCAATGGCAGTTCCGCAAGTCTGTCTCGCCTGCCATACCATCGTGGTATCACGTTGAGCTCGTCCACATATATTGCCTGGTGGCTTGTGTCTCCGGCAAATATATAGTCCAGTCGCAAGGTGTTGTCCGTGAAGTAATCATCGAACCCTTGCGCCTTGGTTGCCGTGCAGGCAGACAGCAACAAGGCAGTAAAGATCAGTTTGGATAGCCTTTTCATATTTCTTTAATTAATGTTTTTATGTATTCCCGTTCCCAGTCTGCCGGATGTTCTTTTCGTTTGTCGTATTTAAGAATGTCTATGTCTATTTTCACTATGTGCTTTTTCTTGTCATCGTGGTTTCTTCCGCATTTTTTCTCGATATTCTTTATGGCGGAATAAAGGTCTTCCAATTCAAGGGCGCAACTGCCCGAAACAATCATGTTCATGAACATATCGCACGTCATGTCTATCGGAGTGGTCCATAGCCTTCGGCTTTGTCTTATTCCGGTTATGATGTCTCCAAGCATGCATACAGCCTTGTCCATGTTGGGTTTATGGTCGGTGTTGGTACCCAGTGCAATGATGACTTCGTGCATTTCCTGTTCCGTCATTACTTGATACGCTCTGTTTTGATGAATGAATCGAAGCTGTCTTCATAGCCGTTGAATACGTTTATATCCACGTCCCCATGTATTCCGTTGACTCTTCCGTCAGGACTTAGTTGCCAGTATATCAGTTTGATGTCGGGCTTATATTCTCCATATCTAGCAATCCATATATTATAGTCTTTTTTAATGTCGGGAGCCGCATTCAGATATTTGTTCACGAAGTTCTGGCTTACATACAGTACAGGCTTCACGCCTGTGTGTTGCCTCACAATTCTCATCCATGTACGTATGGCGTTGAACAAAGCTGTCTCTCCTCCCATCTTTACGATTTGTTTATGTGTCGGTTCCACGTCGAGTACGGGCGGCAGGTCGCCTTTTTTGAAAAACGAGTTTCTTATGAAATATCTTGCTTGTGCCGTTGCGCTTGTCTTGGTTGAGAAGAAGTGATATGCGCCACAGTGAAAGCCGTGTTTTCTTGCCTGTTTGTAGTCGGCGGCATAGTAGCGGTTGCGTATTGATATTCCTTCGGTAGACTTGATGTAAACGAAAGATACGGGATAATTTACCACACCGCTGACGTTTTTCTTGCTTAGCCGTCCAAGGTCGGTTATCCTCAGCCTGTTCCAGTATATCGGATAATACTTGCGGCCTTTTCCGTGTTGATACCGTGAAATGTCAATACCATATATTCGTTCGGAAGTATAGCTTATGCGCTCTCCTTTATAAACGCCGTTCATCCATTCGCCGGCTTTCATGTGGCTGCGTCCCAATTCAAAACCGAACCCGTTTCGTAAGCCGCCTACCCATCTTCCTTCATAATACGTGCCGTCGGCTGCGGCAAAACTTCCGTGTCCTTCCGCTTCTTTTTCCTTGTTGAAATGTCCGTGGTATGTTCCTTTCCCGTCTGTTCTGCGTCCCTCCACTATTGTGTCAGCATTCCATGTGCCGCATATCAGGTTGCCTTTTCCGTCATGCGATATTCCTTTTCCTTCGCGTTTGGTGCGCAGCCATGTGCCGTAACGCCATATACCGCCGTCGGTCTCTACGAATATTCCGGAGTATGGTTTGCGCCCAGTGTCTTCGTATGATACTTTTCTTGATATTTCGAGTCTCGTACTGTCGGTTATTACGCTGAGCGTGTTGATTATTTTGCCCACTGCGATGCTTTCTTCCGACAGTTTATCGTAGTGTTTCGCAATCATGTCGAATCCTTCATCCCTCACGTTGTGTCTCTTGATGAAGTAGTCCATCTCGGCTTCTTTTTCGGTCAGTTCGATTTGCCGGTCCTTCAGGAACGCCTTATACCGTTTGACAATGCTGTGCAAGTCTTTCTCACTCACTGTGATTTTACTGCCGTATCTGATGTTGTCCGGCTTTATGTCGGCGTCACGTAATATGGAATCTTTTGTGATGTCCCTGAAAAATAATATGCTTTTTCCGTTTGCTTTAAGTATATTGTAAGACATTGTCTCGACTATAGCAGGCTTATGTCTTGTTTCGGATGGATGCCGGAACATGAGCACCACGGCTGCTGTCATCAATGTGATGGCGGCCATGCTGCATCCGAAAGCTGTTTTTTTCTTTATCAGAATATAGTCTTTCATCTGTTGATGAGTATAGAATGAAAAACCTGCGCAGTCTCCTTTTGCATGTTCATGGAGAGTGCGCAGCTTTTCAGTATGTTTTTATATATGTCTTTTTGGGGAAGACATACGTTTCCTATCCGTTCATGGACATGAGGAACTCTTCGTTGTTTCTTGCTTGCACGAGCCTGTCGCGTACGGTGTTCATGGCCTCTATCGGGTTCATCTCGCTGATGAACTTTCGTATGATCCACATTCTGTTCAGTGTGGTCGGGTCTTGCAGCAGATCGTCGCGGCGTGTGCTTGACTGCACAAGGTTTACTGCCGGGAATATGCGTTTGTTGCTCAGTGAGCGTTCGAGCAGTAATTCCATGTTGCCGGTGCCCTTGAACTCCTCAAAGATGACCTCGTCCATCTTCGAGCCAGTGTCTATCAATGCGGTGGCGATGATGGTCAGCGAGCCTCCGTTCTCTATGTTACGGGCTGCTCCGAAAAATCTTTTCGGCTTTTGCAGGGCGTTTGCGTCAACACCGCCGGTGAGTACTTTTCCGCTTGCCGGACTCACTGTGTTGTATGCCCGTGCGAGGCGTGTGATGGAGTCGAGGAATATCACTACGTCGTGTCCGCACTCAACCATCCGCTTTGCCTTTTCAAGCACTATGCCAGCTATTTTCACATGGCGGTCGGCCGGCTCGTCGAATGTGGAAGCTATGACCTCGGCGTTCACCGTGCGGCTCATGTCTGTCACTTCCTCCGGGCGTTCGTCGATGAGCAGCATCATCAGATATGCCTCCGGATGATTTGCCGCGATGGCATTGGCGATGTCTTTCATGAGTATGGTCTTACCAGTTTTCGGCTGTGCCACAATCAGTGCTCTCTGTCCTTTGCCTATCGGAGAGAAAAGGTCCACTATGCGTACGCTTGGGTTGCTTGTCTCCTTGTCGCCGCACAGAGAGAATTTCTCTTCGGGGAAGAGCGGGGTTAGGTGTTCGAAAGACACACGGTCGCGTACCTCGTTCGGGTCGCGTCCGTTAATGGCGTTGATGTTGCTCAGTGCAAAATACTTTTCGTTGTCGTGTGGCGGACGCACAGTGCAGTCGACCACGTCTCCTGTTTTCAGGCCGTATTTCTTTATCTGCTGCGGTGATACATATATGTCGTCTGGTGATGACAGATAGTTGTAGTCGCTTGAACGCAAGAAACCGTAACCGTCGGAGAGCACTTCCAGAACGCCGTTTCCGGATATGATGTCTGAGAAATCGAATGTTGGTTTCTGCTGGGTGGCAGGCATCGTGTTGTGTATCGGCTCAATCTCCTGTTGGGGCACGGTGGGTCTGTCGAACATGTCGAGCGTGGGCATCGCTCCCTGGTCTTCGATGGGAATGTCTACTACGGTGATGAAGTCGGTACCGTCTCCCGGGTCTCCTTCCCATACGGCAGCGGCGGTATCGTTTTTTTCTTCGTCCTGATTATGCTTTGACAGCTTTTCCTGTAATTGTTCCAGAAGTCCGATGTTGTCGTTGTTGTTGGTCTGATCATCGGAAAATTCGGCTTCGGGAACAGCCGCTTCTGTGTTGTCGTTGTCAGTGGTTTCTGCGGCTTGTTCGATAACGGGTTCTTCCTCGTTTTTCTCGGTCAGTTCGCTTTCTGCGGCGGTTTCTTCCTGTTCGTATTTTGGCTTGCGTCCTCTGCGTTTCGGAGTGGTTTTCTCCTGTGGCTCTGTGTTTTCTGTGCTTGCCGTCTCCTCGGCTATGCTCTCTGCCGTTGTTTCCGTGTCGTTGCTGACAGGGAGCTCACCAAACAGTGATGCCGGTTTCTCTGTTGTCTTGCCGTGCCTGTTCTTGACATCAAAGTTTTCACCTTCCTTGCCGTTAACGGTATAGACTTTATTTGTGTCTTTTTTCACTATTCTTGTTCTTTTTCTTTTGGGAGCCGTGGCAGCGTTTGCGGCGGTTTCTTCCGCGGCTTTGTCTAAAATGGAATAGACCACGGTCTCATGTTCGTCATTGGGCGAAACTTTTACGCCCAATTGGTCTGCGATACCCATCAACTGTGGAATATCCATAGATTCTAATTCTTCTTTTGTATACATACTATGATGCTATAAGTATATTACCGGATATGTAAATTCGAGGTAAAAACGTTTCGCGGATGGAAACGCTATTTTCTAAAACGGTGCAAATTTACGGTTTTTTTTTGAAACCGCCAAATAAAAGACGGTATAAATAATGTACAATACCGATATTCGTGTTTATGTATTTTGCGGCACGTGCGGTGGAGTTCTGTTGCCTTCTCATTTTTATGTGGATGTATATATGGAAGTGTATCGTGCTGATGTTTGCGTTATATTGATTTAATGTGTATATTTGTTTCCGGTTTTATATAAAAAGGAGGTGATGATTATGATATTTATTTACAAAATTGCATGTGGCAGAGAAGTTTTTATGCTGTTTTTTAGTACCGTGAATTTTGATATTTGTGTTTTGGAAAATTAAAAAAAGGTTGATGTGACACATTTATATGTTATTTGCATAAAGCCGCCCTTGACATAAGCATGCTGTTATAATGCCGTCAAGGTTATGCCGGAAATGAAGAAGGTGTGTGTGGTTGTTTGTAATAATGTTAATTTTTTTGTGATAACGAGGCTCTTGTTGCTCTGCAACGGGAGCCTCGTTGCTTTATAACGGGATACCCGTTGCTTTATAACGGGATACCCGTTGCATTGCGTTTAGTATCTAAATGGAATGTAACGGGTATCCCGTTGCGTAGAGAGTGGAGACAGAGCCTGCCTTGTCGGATTTTCTGTCATTTTTCGATGCAATATGTGTTGTTTTTTTATCGTTTTTGAATAAAACATTAATATAGGAAATATTGCGGGTTTTATGAATTTTATTTACAAAACAAGGCCGTTGCGACAAGTTGTCGTCTGTGGCCTGCGTATGGTTTTCGGGACGTTTGCCGCATATTTTCCGTATTTTTTGTATTTATCATACAGCCTGAAAATTTTGTAGTATCGAATAAATGATGTAACTTTGCCTTTTAAAAAGAAAATAACGAGACGTAAGAAAATGAAACAGACAAAGATTGTAGCTTCCATCAGTGACAGACGGTGTGATGTCGATTTTATTCGCCAGCTTTTTGACGCAGGAGTGAATGTGATAAGAATGAATACCGCCCACGCCACTCCGGATGGAATAAGGATGATAATCAGAAACACAAGGAGTGTGTCTCGCCACATCGGAATATTGATAGATACGAAAGGTCCTGAAATCAGGACTACGGGATGTGACAATCCCATTGAATACAAGACGGGAGACGTGGTGAAGATATTCGGCAGGCCTGATGTGGACACAGAGCATGATATAATTAATCTGTCGTATGTCAATTTCGTTGATGATGTCCAGATTGGAAATCATATACTTTTCGATGATGGGGCGCTTGATATGGAAATTATCGGTATCAACGGTCCGGCCGTCATCGCACAGGTCAAGAATGACGGCACGCTCGGTTCGCATAAGAGTGTGAATGTGCCTGGTGTGCATATCGATCTGCCCGCACTCACTGAGAAGGACAAGGCAAACATCAACCTTGCCATCGACGAGGATATAGACTTCATTGCCCATTCGTTTGTGCGCAGTGCGGCGGACGTGAAGGCAGTGCAGGATATACTCGACGAGCGTGGAAGCGACATAAAGATAATCTCGAAGATAGAAAATCAGGAAGGTGTAGACAATATCGATGAGATTATAGAGGCGTCGTATGGTATAATGATAGCCCGTGGCGACCTCGGAATAGAGGTCCCGATAGAGCGTATACCGGGTATACAGCGCAAGATCGTGCGCAAGTGCATGCTTGCCAAGAAACCGGTGATTGTGGCTACACAGATGCTGCACACCATGATAAACAATCCGCGCCCCACACGTGCGGAGGTGACAGATATTGCCAATGCAATATATTACCGTACTGATGCCCTGATGCTTAGCGGTGAGACCGCGAGCGGCAAGTATCCGGTGGAGGCGGTGAAAACGATGGCCGCCATTGCCGAACAGGCGGAGAAGGACAGGGCTTACAATATGGAATATGACATTCCGATAACCGAGAACACCGATATCGCAGAGTTTCTGTCGAGAAGCGCCATCGAGGCGACTGAGCGTCTGGGCGTTAAAGGTATCATAACAGACAGCAAGACAGGATATACAGCCCGTAATCTTGCCGCTTTCCGCGGTCCGAACCCCGTGTTGGCAATATGCTACAAAGAGAAGACCCAACGGTGGCTGGCGCTGAGTTACGGAGTCATTCCTGTTGCGCAGCATGAGCAGATAGGCCCGGAGGAGCAGTTTCTCGCAGCATTGCGAATGCTTCGCCAGAAAGGCTACCTGAGCATGGAAGACAAGGTCGCGCACCTGAGCGGAAGTTTTCATGAGGGAGGAGGAACCACATTCCTTGAAATAAATAGGGTAGGCGAGGTATTTGAGCGTTCGTATACGTTCCACATGCCAGAGGCTAAAAAAAACGCATAAATTCTTTTTTTTGAGATACTGAGAATATAAAAAATAATGGCAGAGAACGGTTGTTCTCTGCCATTATTTTTATATATCATCCCTCAAACCATCGGCGGGTGAGGGTAGTGCCGAGTAGTTTTATTTGTCTATCGGCATCTTGTCTATTCTCTTTTGGTGTCTTCCGCCCTCAAAAGTGGTCTTGAAAAATTCATCCATGATTTTTTCGGCAGTATTGTTGTCCACAAACCGTCCAGGCATCACTAATACGTTGGCATCGTTGTGCTGGCGTATGAGATGGGCAATCTCTGGTATCCATGCCAATCCGGCACGTACTCCCTGGTGCTTGTTGAGAGTCATGCTTATTCCTTCGCCGCTTCCGCATATTCCGATACCGGGGTATACCTCGCCGCTTTCGATGCCTTCGGCCAGCGCATGCCCGAAGTCGCTGTAGTCACAACTCATGTCACTGTAAGTGCCATAATCCTTATAATCGTATCCATGGTTTTCAAGATACTGAATGACGAATTTCTTTAAGGCAAACCCTGCGTGGTCGCAGGCTATTCCGATTCTTTTTATTTCCATATCCGTTGAATTTGAGTTTGGAAAAAATGTCATGGACACCAGCGGTGTCCATGACCTGATTATTTTTATGCAAGCATTTCTTTTACTTGCTTGTAAACGTTCTCACCGGTATATCCGAGTTTCTCATCGAGCACTTTGTATGGAGCCGAAAAACCGAAGCTCTGCATACCGAACACACGGCCGTTTGCACCTACAAGGCCTTCGAGTGTGACTGGCAGGCCGGCTGTCATGCCGAAGATCTTTGAACCGGTGGGGAGTATACTTTCCTGATACTCCTTGCTTTGGTTGCGGAACAGTCCCTCTGAGGGTACGCTCACGATGCGGATTTTCACGCCGTCTTTGCGCAACAGCTCGGCACCGGCGACAAGTGTGGATACTTCCGAACCGCTGGCGAGCAGTATGACATCGAAGTCTTCGTCTGAACCGGCCACGATGTAAGCACCCTTGCGGGCCTGCTCATAATCCGTGCCGGCAGGAAGTTTGGTAATGTTCTGACGGGATAGTACAAGGGCGGTCGGGGTTTCCATGTTTTCCATGGCCATCGCCCAGCATACGGTTGTCTCGTCGGCATCGGCCGGGCGGAATACACGCACGCTGTCTTTACCGTGGTGGTTTTTCAATTTCTCCATCAATCGGATTTGTGCTTCTTGCTCAACCGGCTCATGTGTAGGTCCGTCTTCGCCGACACGGAAAGCGTCGTGAGTCCAGATAAACTTGATGGGCACTTCCATCAAGGCAGCCATGCGTACGGCAGGTTTCATGTAGTCGGAGAAAACGAAGAATGTACCGCATGCGGGAATGACACCGCCATGGAGATACATGCCGATACACATGCAAGCCATGGTCAATTCGCTGACACCGGCCTGGAAGAATGCGCCTTCGAAACTGTCGGCTTGGAGTGATGTCGTTTTCTTCAGGAAACCGTCTGTCTTGTCAGAGTTGGACAGGTCGGCGGAAGCGCAAATCATGTTGGGTACCTGCTCGGCAAGCACGCCGAGGCATGCCGCGCTGGCCGCACGTGTGGCAGAGTTCTCTTTCTGTATGAGAGCGCTCCAATCCACTTTCGGAGCATTTCCGCTGAACCACTCTTTCAACAACGCGGCTTTCTCGGGGTTGGCTTTGGCCCATTCGGCCTCGGCGGCATGGCGCTCGGCAACGATCTTCTTCAATTCCTCTTTGCGGTCTGCATATAGTTTTTCCACTTCGGGGAAGATTACAAACGGGTTTGTGGGGTCTCCGCCGAGATTATTTATGGTGTTGACGTATGCGTCTCCGCCGAGTGGAGCACCGTGTGTTCCGATATTATGCTCGAAGCTCGAGCCGTCAGCTTTGAGAGCACCTTTGCCCATTACTGTCTTTCCGATAATCAAAGTGGGGCGCTTCTCTTCCTTTTGAGCGGCTTGTAGCGCTTTGCGGATTTCATCGGGATCATTGCCGTTTATGTTGATGACATTCCACCCCCACGCCTTATATTTGGCTTCAGTGTCTTCCTGCATCACGACATTGCACTCGGTTGAAAGCTGTATGTCGTTGCTATCGTAGAACATGATAAGGTTGTTGAGGCCGAGTATTCCGGCGATGCGGCCTGTTCCCTGTGAGATTTCCTCCTCTATGCCGCCATCGGAGATATAGGCATATATCTTATGGTTGACTACTTCTTTGCCAAGACGGGCTTCGAGGAACTTCTCTGCGATGGCCGCTCCGGCTCCGAATGTGTGGCCCTGACCAAGTGGTCCGCTGGTATTCTCGATGCCACGCTCGATATCACGTTCGGGGTGACCGGGGGTGGGAGAGCCCCACTGGCGGAACTCTTTTAGTTCTTCGAGCGTGAACTTGCCTTGCAGTGCCAATGCAGAATAAAGCATCGGAGACATGTGGCCGGGGTCGAGGAAGAAGCGGTCACGTCCTTCCCATGAAGGATTTTCGGGATCATAAACCAAAAATTCAGAGAAAAGCACATTGATGAAGTCCGCGCCTCCCATGGCTCCGCCGGGATGGCCGGAATTGGCTTTCTCTACCATTGATGCCGCAAGTATGCGGATATTGTCCGCAGCCTTGATCATTAGATTCTTGTCGTTCATATTCTTTTATTATAAAATTGTTTTTGATAATGTTTTTATTTATCGTATTGAAGATTTTATTTCACGTTTAATACAACGATTGACTTGGCGGGAATCTCAGCCGTAATGATATTCTTCTTCAGTTTTGCTTTTTTGAACTCCATCGGTTTTATGACATCAGGGTGCTCAAAGTCATTATAGTCTGTGACATTTTTTGACGTGAGTATGCGGCCTGTGATGTTCTTTGCGGCAAATCCTTTCAGGTCTATCGAAATAGTCTGATCCTTGTCGAGACTGATGTTAGACAAGGAGATGATAAGCGAACCGTCGGTTTGTTTTGCGGCTGAAGTATTGAGAACGGGTATCTTACGGCCGTCTTTTGCGTGTTGGTCTCCACGGACAGCGATACTGTCGCATGTAATATCCATAGGCAGGTATGTGGCTTCCTGAAATCCTTTGTACATGTCGAACACATGATATGTAGGTGTGAGAACCATGTGGCCTGTGCCTTTTTGGTCAGTGAGTATCATTGACTGTAATACGTTTACGATTTGTGCGATGTTGGCCATGCGCACACGATCGGTATGACGATGGAATACATTGAGCGATAGTGCTGCCACGAAAGCATCCCTCAGGGCGTTTTGCTGATACAGGTGCCCGGCTATCGTTCCCGGTTCTTCGTCCCACCATGTTCCCCATTCGTCAACGAGGAGACCTATTTTTTTTTGCGGGTCTTTGGCGTCCATGAGTTTTGAATGTTTTATTATCACGTCCTCAATGCCGAGGCATTTGCCCATTGTCCAATAGTAATCATCGTCATTAAACTTTGTAGCCGACCCTTTGCTGCCGCTCCATCCAGTTACGGTATAGTAGTGCAGGGATACTCCGTCCATGCGGTTACCGATGTTGTTCATCAGCACCTTGGTCCAGGTATAATCGTAATCACTTGCGCCACTGGCAATCTTGTAGAGTTTATTTCCATCATAATTACGGCAATAGACCGAATAGCGGCGATACAAATCGGCATAATACTCCGGACGCATGTTGCCGCCGCATCCCCAGCTCTCGTTGCCGACACCGAGGAATTTTACTTTCCATGCTTTGTCCCTGCCGTTTTTACGACGTAATTTTGCCATTGGTGTATCACCGTCGCTTGTCATATATTCAACCCATTTGGCAAGTTCCTCCACGGTTCCGCTTCCGACATTTCCGCTTATGTAAGGCTCGCAACCGAGCATTTCGCACAAGTTAAGGAATTCATGGGTGCCGAATGAGTTGTCTTCGATGGTTCCGCCCCAATTGTTATTCTGCATTTTCGGACGGTTCTCTTTCGGACCGATTCCATCCATCCAATGGTATTCATCGGCGAAACATCCGCCCGGCCAGCGTAATACTGGTACTTGCAGGTTTTTGAGGGCATCGAAAACATCTTTACGATAACCGTTGATGTTCGGGATTACGGAGTTTTCGCCGACCCAGAGTCCTCCGTATATACATGAGCCGAGGTGCTCGGCAAACTGACCGTATATCTCTTTATGTATTTTCTGACTCCCTTGTTTGATGTCGATGGTGGCTTTGGCGTCTTCCGCGGACATTGTCAAAGTACAGCCCAGCATTATGGCTGTTGTTATAAATACTTTTCTCATATATGTTATTTCTTAACGTTTACGGCCGCTTCTTCAATTGCCAGACAATTCCGATAATTCTCTATATATTTGTTGAAACCTGCCACTTCTTCTTCAGTTGGAGAAATTTCAACTCCAGATTCGCCGGTGAACACCTTGTATTCCAAAAAGTCGGCGAGTGAAAGTTGGCTGTTATTGTTTACAAGATACGATGCAAGCAGTGCTATACCCCATGCTCCTCCTTCTCCGGCGGTTTCCATGACAGAGATTGGAGAGTTGATGGCTGCGGCAAGTATTCGTTGCCCTACGCCTTTGGTCTTGAACAGACCGCCATGTCCTGTTATCCTGTCAACTTTGACTTGCTCGTCTTTAAAGAGGATGTCATTGCCTATTTTGAGTACACAAATGGAGGCATATAAGTGAGAGCGCATGAAGTTGGCAAGGTTGAACTTGTCGTTTGCCGAGCGGACAAACAACGGCCTGCCTTCCGAAAGGCCTGTTACAGGCTCACCGGAGAAATAGTTGTATGCGATAAGACCTCCGCAGTCAGTGTCGCCTTTTAACGCGTTGTTGTACAGTTTGCCGTATATCTCATTCATATCTACCGGAATACCGAGCAGTTCCTGGTATTCTTTGAAAATGTTGACCCATGCGTTCAAGTCGGACGTACAGTTGTTGCAATGGACCATTGCTACTGGGCTGCCATCAGGCGTGGTGACCATGTCTATCATCTCGTATGGCTTGGATAAGTCTTTTTCCAATACGATCATGGAGAACGAGGAGGTTCCGGCCGAGACATTACCTGTGCGGACTTTTACCGCATTTGTGGCAACCATTCCCGTTCCGGCGTCTCCTTCTGGCGGGCAGACGGGAATGCCGGCTTTCAAATGGCCGGAGATATCAAGACGTTTTGCTCCTTCTTCCGTCAGGAAACCGGCATTTTCTCCGGCAAGTAAAATCTCCGGCAGGATATCCGTAAGTTTCCAGGCATATCCTTTATCGGCAATGAGGCTGTTGAATTTGGCAGTCATATCGGCCGAGTAGTTTTTCGTTTCAGGATCAATCGGGAGCATGCCGGAGGCGTCTCCGATGCCTAATACTTTTTTGCCCGTTATCTGCCAGTGGATATATCCGGCAAGGGTAGTGATGAAGTCAATGTCTCTGACGTGTTCTTCCTTATCCAAGATAGCCTGGTACAGATGGGATATACTCCATCTGAGAGGGATGTTGTATACGAAAAGTTCGGATAATTCGGCAGCGGCCTTGGCTGTATTGGTGTTTCTCCATGTCCTGAAAGGCACGAGAATTTCCTGTTTTTTGTTGAAAGGCATATAACCGTGCATCATGGCACTTATTCCAATGGCCCCAAGTAGCTCTATCTCCGTATCATAGAGTTTCTTCACGTTGGAGCGAAGGTCTGCGTAGCAATTTTGCAAACCGTTCCAAATGGCTTCTATGCTGTAGGTCCACAGACCGTCGATCAACTGATTTTCCCACTCATGGCTTCCTTGGGCTATAGGGTTGTTGTTTTGATCTATGAGTACAGCTTTGATTCTTGTGGAGCCAAACTCTATTCCAAGGATCGCTTTGCCGCTGTCTATGGTGGATTTCGCTTCTGAATTCATTATGTATTAATAGTTTCTTGTGGTTAATAAAGATTTAAACATTAAGAGTCAAGATGTAAGGAATATTTTGTTGCCGTGGCAAGGGAAATGTATATTCTTATATCTTAACTCTTAATATTTATTATAATCAGCTCAATGCTTTGTTAAGCATGTAATAAACCTCATTGAACCGCAGTTCTTTGCGGAAATTGTCGACAGTGGTATCGTTGTTAATGAAAAGGCATTCTATTCCGGCTATCTCAGCATAGTCTTGCCAGTACTCATCTGTCAGATCATAAGAGAAACAGCTATGGTGTGTTCCGCCGGCATATATCCAGCATCCGGCACCTACCTCAAAGTTTGGTTGGGGAATCCATAATGCCGATGCGACAGGAAGTTTGGGCAGTGGTTTGGGCTCAATGCAATCAACATCATTCACTATCAGACGGAAGCGGTTTCCCATGTCGACAACCGTAGCGGTTACGCCTTTTCCAACCTTTGATGTGAACACAAGGCGTGCCGTTTTGCTCTTACGGATGCCGATGCCGAGGAAATGGACTTCGAGTCTTGGTCTTGAAGCTGCGATGAGAGGACATACTTCAAGCATGTGCGATTGAAGTATGGAACTTTGATCGCCATTGAAGTTTAGCGTATAGTCTTCGAGGAATGAACATCCGCCTTGCAGTCCTTGGTTCATGACCCATACACTGCGGTATAATGCAGCGGATTTCCAGTCGCCTTCCGCACCGAAGCCATAGCCCTCGGCCATAAGGCGCTGTGAAGCAAGACCTGGAATTTGATCAAAACCTTTTCCTGTCTCATTAACATTAATGTCTCCGAGATCATCAAAGTTGGTTGTGAACCCCTTTGCTCCTTTGGCTTTCAGTATGGCACGTAATGCCAACTCGGCCTTTGCAGAGTTCCATACTTTTTGATAATCCTCTGTTGTCTTGTCTTCAAGTGATGCGTCGTGTTCATAAAGAGCGAAATACTCTGTGACAAGTGAATTTACATCTTCATCCTTGACTTCATTGAAATAGCCCATGACTTCACTGAACGGGCAGTAGTCGACATGGTAGCCTAAAACTTGTTCGGCCGCTACTTTGTCGCCATCGGTGACGGCAACATTGTTCATTTGATCTCCGAAACGAAGAATGAGCATATCCTGTGAGTCAGCCCAGGCTGCACAGACACGCTCCCATATTGCGATGTGTTCTTGTGTTTTTGCTTCTTTCCAATATCCGACCACAAGTTTTCTGCGGATGCGCATTCGTGAAATAATGTGGCCGAACTCACGGTCTCCGTGCGCACTTTGATTTAGGTTCATGAAGTCCATATCGATGTCATTCCATGGAATCTCTTCATTGAATTGTGTGTGCAGGTGGAGCAGTGGTTTATGGAGAATTTGAAGACCGTGTATCCACATCTTCGCCGGTGAGAAGGTGTGCATCCATGTTATTACACCTACACACTTCTTCTCATTATTCGCTTGTGCAAATATATCGGCAACTTCTTTTGAACTGTTTGCCGTTCCTTTGTAAATTACTTTTATAGGTAGTCTTCCTGATTCATTGAGTCCTTCTACCATCTTTTTAGAGTGGTTGTCAACTTGTAATACTGCATCTCCTCCATAAAGAAGTTGTGCACCGGTGACGAACCAAACCTCCATGTTCTCAAAAGCTTTGACCATATTATATAATATTTTAAGTTATATGATTTATTGTTTTTTCTTTTGTCCGTAATATGCATTTGGGCCATGTTTACGACTGAAATGCTTTTCTATTAATAGGGGATTCATTGTCGTGCATGGGTTTACGGAATATGAGATAAATGCCATTTTGGCAACTTGTTCCATGACAACGGAATTATACACGGCATTATCTGCGTCTTTTCCCCACGAGAAAGGACCATGATTTTTCACTAACACTCCCGGAGTATGCATAGGGTTGATATTTGCAGCCTTGATTCTTTTTACTATTACGTTCCCTGTTTCCAACTCATAGTCACCCTTGACTTCTTTTTCTGTCATGTCATCGGTGCATGGAATGGAATCGTGGAAGTAATCGGCATGGGTTGTCCCTATGTTCGGTATGTCTTTGCCTGCCTGTGCCCATGCAGTGGCATAGGTGGAGTGTGTATGTACTATTCCTCCTATTTCGGTAAATTCTCTATATAAAGCAAGGTGCGTGGGTGTGTCTGATGATGGATTTAATTCTCCTTCCACGACTTCACCCGTATTTAAATCTACAACCACCATATCTGATGCTTTCATCTCATCATAGCTGACCCCGGACGGTTTAATGACAACCAATCCTTTTTCTCTGTCTATTCCAGATACATTGCCCCATGTAAAAATAACAAGATTATGTTTTACCAAATCAAGGTTGGCACGGAATACTTTTTCTTTCAGTTCTTCTAACATAAGTGATTGAATAATTATTTGTTATAGTTTAAAATTGGGATCTTCCTTATATGCTTTCTTGTTGAATCTATATAAGTATGCCCCGCGTTTTGAACTTGTTTTATCTATAAGCTCGGTTTTTTCAATAAAGTCCATTTCTTTTATGCGCTTACGGAAGTTGCGCTTGTCTACTTCCTCTCCGCATACAGCCTCATACACTTTCTGTAGTTGGGTAAGAGTGAAGAGATTGGGCAGTAAGCGAAAACTAATCGGCTCACGGGAAATTTTGTCTTTCATCATTTTGTGGGCTTTTCTTACCATCTCATTATGGTCGGAGTATAATTCCGGTAGGTCATTTATGTTTACCCAATGCACATCGTGCTGTTTTTGTTGCATGCTGTCATAGTCCGTTGTATTTATCAGCGCATAGTATACAATTGATATGACGCGTTCTCCCGGATCACGGTCAACCTGTCCGAATGCACCCACTTGTTGCATGTATAAATTTCTTAAGCCGGTAAGTTCCAATAGCACTCTATTGGCAGCCTCGTCAACACTCTCGTTGTTTCTGACAAATCCTCCATAAAGAGAATCTTTCCCTAATCCGGGTTCCATCTTGCGTTTGCCGATAAGAACTCGGAGTTCTCCCTCATTAAATCCGAAGATAATACAGTCAACAGAAACAAGAACTTTAGAATACTCGTTATAGAATTTTGTCATTTCAAAGAATTAAAGAGTGAAAAGAACGGAGGATATATTAAATCCTCCATTCTTTTTATTTACCAGAAATAGTAATAGAATGCAACAGTTATGGCTAAAATGATAGATGTGTGGATAATATCCCATTTATTCCAGCTTGCTCGTGTCTCGGCACGTTGTTCTGGAGTTGATGTTCCAAACACAAGACCACGTATCTTGTCTTCGGAAGGTGCTTCTGTCATTAGGCTGACGATAATAACAACGAGGCAGCATACGACCAGCATTACTCCACAGAAATACAGCCAGTTGAAATCATAGAACAACCATTTGAACCAGCAATCTGATGCATCAGTGTTATTGCTGTAATAAACTTTTGCTCCAAGGCGTGTGAGACCGATGACCATACCGGACAACAATCCCCACATTCCTCCTTTTGCGGAAGCGCGTTTCCATGTGATACCAAGTAGGAAGGCTGCTGCAATACCTGGGGCAAGTACCGATTGTACGTCTTGCAGGTAATTATATAGCACATCACCAACTGATTTCATGATAGGAATCCATAAAATTCCCAGAATAACGATGACAACAGTGGCCGCTTGTCCGATTTTCACCAGGGCTTTCTCTGATGTGTTGGGTTTAAAACGTTTATAGAAGTCTATGGTGAAGAGCATCGCCGAAGAATTGAAAAGTGATGCCAAAGAAGACATTAGGGCAGCAAGGATACCGCAGACAACAAGTCCTTTTACTCCTGCCGGCAACAACTTGGCTACCAATGACGGGAATGCGGCATCAGCACTGGGGAGAACATATACGCCTGTTGCAAGTTCTATTTGATTTTTTGACATTGCAAAGGCAATCATTCCGGGAATGAGGAACAGGAACACGGGGAGAAGCTTTAGATAAGCGCCAAAGATGGTTCCACGGCGCGCTTCTTTCTCATTCTTTCCAGATAGTACACGTTGTACAATGAATTGGTCTGTACACCAATACCAAAAACCGATGACTGCAGAACCGACCAATGCGCCGAGCCAAGGATAGTCTTTGTCACGAAGGTCGCGTATAAGGTCTGTCATGTGGTCGCCATATTGATTTACTTCAACGGCTTTGCATGTTTCCATCATCACATCCCAGCCTCCAAGTGCGCGAAGTCCTAAGACGAGGATGATGAGAGAACCCAGCAATAATATAGGAGTTTGTAATACAGACGTGTAAAGGACCGATTTCATACCTCCGAGAATGGTGTATAGGGCTGTTATGATAACAAGTCCGATGGCTGCGATCCAGAAGAAGTCTATGCCCCAAAGTTCTTTGATACCGAATACCTGTTGGAACACAAGGCCACCGGCATAAACTGTTACAGCAACTTTTGTGAGTACATAGGAAATCAATGAGATTACGGAGAGTATGGTGCGGCTGGCCGCATTGTATCGTCTTTCAAGGAACTCTGGCATTGTGTAAACCATAGACCGAGTGTAGAATGGAACGAATACCCATCCGAGAATAAGGATCATCCAGCCTTGAATTTCCCAATGTGCCATTGCCATACCGGATGAAGCTCCGGCTCCGGCAAGTCCTATCAAGTGTTCGGAACCTATGTTGGAAGCAAATATGGAAGCTCCGATTGCGATCCATGTCGCGTCTTTACCTCCAAGAAAATAATCTGCCGAGTTGTTGTTTTTTTGGCTGATGACCCAGATGACAATGCCAATTAGCGCAATGCAAAAGACACCAATTACAATCCAATCTAAAAGTGCCATAATTTATGTTTTAGTTTTTTGTTTGAACTTGAATTATTTGATAGAAAATTTATAAGCAACGTGGCTGTAATACTTTTCGCCCGGTTTCAGATAAGGGCTTGGCCAGTCTTTTTTATTCGGCGAGTCGGGGTATTTCTGACTTTCGAGACATACAGATACATGCTTGGGGTATTTAGTATTGTTCTTGCATGTAATGCCTGTGCCTTGGAAGTTACCTGTGTAGACTTGCACTCCGGGTTCGTTGGTAAACATTTCAAGGAATATTCCAGTTGAAGGAGAATAAAGGCTGGCACATACTTGAGTGTCATCGCCTTTACCGTCTTTATATGTATTTAAGCACCAGTTATGATCATATCCGGTCGCATTCTTTATCTGTTGGAAAGTGGTATCATTTATAGTTTCGCTTATAGCGTGCGGCTTACGGAAGTCCATAGGGGTGTTCTCGACCGTAGCTATTTCTCCTGTTGTCATGTATGTCTCGTCAGCCGGTGTGAAATTATCAGCGTTCACATATAAAACCATGTCTGTTCCTTCACGGGACGGATCACCGTTAAGGTTAAAGTAAGAATGGTTTGTCATATTAATCACTGTCTCTTTGTCTGTTGTGGCTTCGAATACAATGTCTAATGTGTTGTCGCTTAACAGTGTGTATGTGGTTGTTGCATTTATTGTACCCGGGAAGCCGTTATCTCCATCCGGTGAGACGATAGTCAGTTTCAGTGTCGAGTCATTTGGCTGTTCGGCATCATATACTTGATACATCCATCCGGAGTTACCGCCATGCAGGCAGTGTCCGAAGTTGTTTTGTGGTAATTGATATTCTTTTCCTTCGACAGTTATTTTGCCTTTGTTGATGCGGTTTGCATAACGTCCGACAGATGAGCCGTAGTCACTTGGTGAATTGACCGTATCTGCGTATTGGGCGATATTATCATATCCTAATACAACATCGGTCATGTTTCCGTTTTTATCAGGAACCATAATAGATACCACTCTTCCGCCGAAGTTGGTTATGCATACTTCCATCCCGTTGTTGTTTTTTATAGTAAACAAGGATGTTTTTTTGCCGTTGATGACAGAATCAAAAGCGGTAGGATTTAATCCGGATAAGGTGGTAAGCTCTTTTTGGCTCGTGGAGCAACCGGCAAGTAGCAGGGCTGCAAAGCCAAATCCCAAACAGGTCTTTTTAAGGTTTTTCATTATCAGAATGTTTTTAATAATTTTATTATAGATTATATTATTTAGGCGTAAAGTTACTATTTAAATTTTAAATCGCAACATAAAAAAGCATATTTTTTCACGCATAGTGTTTTCTTTACACTTAAAGGCGGTTTATTTAACGTACTATAACATATTTGTTGCATGATATTTATTATCAGGATACTATTAATCGTGTTGATGGATAAAGATTTGTGTCTCTTGATATTCATGCAAAAAGGCACTTACAGGATTGTAAGTGCCTTTTTGCATGAATATTATGGGGTTATTAGCAGACTTTTCTTGAACCGTCACTTATGACGATGTCATATACTTTCGGAGCGTGTCCGAATTTGGCTGCAAACTTCCCTTTTGCATCGGCGATGAACTTGTCGTATAGTTCTTCTTTTACGAGGTTGATTGTACATCCTCCGAAGCCTCCTCCCATTATTCGGCTTCCGGTTACACCGTTTGCTTTTGCCAATTCATTGAGATAATCCAGCTCTTCGCATGATACTTCATATTCTTTTGATAATCCGTGATGAGTTTCGTACATTTTTTTACCTACTGTTTCATAATCTCCGGCATTGAGAGCATCGCATACGGCCAATACGCGGTCTTTTTCACCAAGCACGAACTTGGCGCGGCTGTAATCCTCTGCGCCGACCTCATCTTTGACCTCTTCAAGTTGTTCCCATGTGCAGTCCCGTAATGTTTCGAATTTTCCTTCAGGATGTTTTTCCGCAATGTGTTTAACAACGTTCTCGCAACTGTTTCTACGGTCATTATACGGTGAGCCGGCCAATTCGTGCTTGACAACAGAATCCAACAATACCAGTTTGTAGCCGACCGGATTGAACGGGAAATACTCGAATTCGCGGCTGCGGCAGTCAAGACGCATCAAACATCCTTCCTTTCCAAATACGCTTGCAAATTGGTCCATTATACCACAATTGACACCGCAATAGTTATGTTCTGTCGCTTGACCAGCCAATGCCATATCCCATTTGCTCACCTTGTTGTCTCCAAACAAATCGTTTAGGGCGAGAGCGTAGCAACTTTCCAATGCTGCGGATGAGGACATGCCAGCTCCAAGTGGCACATCGCCTGCAAATGCGGTGTTAAATCCTTTGACATCCACGCCCAGTTTTTTCATTTCCTGGACGATTCCATAAATATAACGTGCCCAACTTGCCCGTGGGCCTTTCGGATCGTCAACCTTAAACTCTACGCGGTCTTTCAGGTCAATGGCGTATGCCATTATCGTGTCTGTTCCGTTAGGACGGATTTCACACATTATACCTTTGTCTACTGCTCCGGGGAATACAAATCCTCCGTTATAGTCGGTATGCTCGCCTATCAGGTTAATACGTCCGGGTGATGTATATATATTACCCGTTTTGCCGTCAAAGTGCTTGATGAAGCGGCTTCTTACAAATTCAATATCCATAGTTTTCAGGTTTTATAAAGTTATGAATGCTTTTTCTTATTTGCTTAATCCTATTCTGCTTCCCCAGTTGCAGAACCAGAATATATATAGGTAGTAGATGAACATCATGGCGATTGCGACTCCAACCCCAAGCCCCGGGTTGTCTACTACACGTCCCATTATTAATGGCAGTGTAGCGGCTCCGACGACACCAAGGTTGATTATTCCGGAAGCCGCTTTCGTGTGAGGTCCGAGTTCTTGCAACCCGAGATTGAATATGAGCGGCCACATGACAGAGTGGAAAAGGCCGGCAGCGAGCATTGTGTATACAGCGGCCATTCCGCTAAGTGCGAATGAAGCGGCTACACAAACAGCTCCAAGAATCAGGCATACCGAGAGAATCTTGCGCGGTTCGAACTTACTGAGCACTCCGGCACCCACGAAACGTCCAACCATCATGCCCCCCCAGTATAACCACAGGAAGTCTGTAGCGTTGCCAAGTGACGGGTCTGCCTTGAAATATGCCGGAAGCATGGAAGGAATACCGATCTCAACCCCCATATACATAAATATGCCTAATGCGCCGAGCCACACATGTGGATATTTGAAAACGCTGTTTTTATATTCGCGTTTCACGTCTCCGGTTTCTGCATCCTGTTCTTCTTCGTTGATATTTGGTAATTTGAGGAAATAAAGGATGATGCACAGTAATATTGTAAATAATCCGAGTCCTAAATAAGGATATGGTATATCGGATGGTACAGCTTCTTTTGCGTCTTTGCCGTTTAGGATGACATTGAGGATAAATATCGGTGCTACGGTGGTGGCAACAGAGTTGAGAGCCTGCGATAGGGTCATGCGGAACGCTCCTTTCTCAGGACTTCCAAGTACCATTACGTATGGGTTTGCCACGAGTTGCAGCATGACTATACCCAATGCGACAATGAACATGCAGGCCAAAAACATCCAGTATATAGATGCCGTACTGCCGTTTAAATTGCCGCTGATACAGAAATAGTTTATTACGAAACCTATGCCGACAACGGCAAGACCGAGAACCAGCGTGGCTTTATAGCCGATCTTATTCATCATGAATGCAAACGGTATCGACATTGCGTATGCGCCATAGAATGCCGAGTTTACCAATTGCCCTTGTGTCTCATTTAGGTTGAAAGCGTTTTTGCAAAACTCAATCATCGAATTGTTCATCGTTGTGACAAAACCGATGAGGAAGCATACGATAATTACGATTGTAAGAGCGAACGTATAGTTCGGTGTTTGTTTTTGATTCATTTTTTATAATGATTCTGATTGGTTATTTTAGTTAGATTTATTTCTCTATACCGAATTTGTATATTGTCTTCTGCTTGTATTGCTCGTTCGGATTGAGTATTACGGACGGGAAATAAGGATGGTTGGGTGTGTCAGGAAAATGCTGGCATTCGAAGCATATAGCGCTTCTGCGTGGGAAAGTGGCACCGTGTTGTCCGGTATATCCGTCTGCCCAGTTGTCGGTATAAACCTGTACTCCGGGTTCTGTGGTGTATACCTCCATTGTACGCCCGCTTGCCGGCTCTGTTATCTTTGCCGCATAACTTAACTCTCCTTCTTCTTCCTTGTTCAGGACGAAGCAATGATCATATCCGGCACCGTTCTTAATCTGTTCGTCATCGGCGTCAATGTCTTTTCCGACAGGTTTAGGCATTCTGAAATCGAAAGGTGTGCCCTTTACCAAACGAATTTCACCGGTAGGTATTGAAGTGTCGTCGATCGGCAGATAGTAATCGGCGTTAATCTCGCATATCAGATTGTCTATTGTCGGTGTCGGGTTTGCGATTCCGGCAAGACTGAAAAATCCGTGATGTGTCAGGTTTATGACAGTTTTCTTATTTGTTGTGGCAAGATACTCTATAATGAGTTCATTGTTGTCCGTGAATGTAAATTCCACTGTCACACGGCATTCACCGGTAAACCCTTCTTCTCCGTATGCAGATACATAGTTTAAGGCTAATGAGCGCGGCCCCATTTGTCTTGCGTCCCATACGCGGGCGTGAAAACCTGACGGGCCGCCGTGCAGGGCATTCGGGCCATTGTTGATTGCGAGTTGGTATTCCTTGGCGTTCAGTTTGAACTGTCCTCGACGGATGCGGTTCCCGTATCTGCCGATGAGAGTGGACAGGAATGGTTCGGGACTGTTGATGACATCCTGGATGTTGTCATGACCTTGAATGACATTGGCGATGTTGCCATCTTTGTCCGGTACCATTATCGCAACGATGGCTCCTCCGTAGTTTGTTATGGCTACTTCGTATCCTTTTCTGTTTCTCAATATGTATAAGTCCGTTTTCTTACCATTTAAAGTGGTCTGAAAATCTTTGCGGTTAAGGCCGCATAAATTGGTGTTTCCCGCTGTGTTCGTCATTATTCGTTTGTTTTAAGTTATTGATTATGTATTTGCAAAGTAACCTAAAAAAAACGATAATAACGAACGAATGTTTAAAAAAAACGTAATGCTCTTAGTTAAAAACACCTAAAAACAAGTTTTCATAAAGTCTGAAATGATATAGCAACTTCCGCCTATAAAAATCAAATCTTCGGGTTGTGCTGTGGCCTTTGCTGAACTATAAGCTTCCTTTATTGTGCTGAAACATTTTCCGTTTAATCCGTATGCGGCGGCGATGCTTTTTATTTTGTTTTCGTTTAATGCTCGTTTGTTGTCAGGTTTAGTGAAGTAGTAGCGCGCACCGGCCGGCATCAGTCTTATCACTCCTTCTATATCTTTATCGTCAACCATCCCGAACACGATGTGTATATTTTCTTTTCCGGCATTGCTGAGCTGCCGGCCTATGTATTCCCAGCCTCCGGTGTTATGCCCGGCATCACATATTACGGTCGGTCTTTCTTCTATTTTTTGCCATCTTCCCGTCAGTCCGGTAAGACGGGTCACTTCCATGAATGATTTTTTTATTATATTGTTTATGTCTTTGTTTTTTATGATGTGATTTCCCGCTATTAGTTCTTTAATTGCCGTAAGGATTGTTCTTGTGTTTTTTATTTGGTAATCTCCGCTTAGTTCGCCTTCGAATTTTCCGAATGAAAGTGTGTCGTATTCAATGCGCCCGTCTGCTGTATGTGCCGCTTTTAATATTTCGGCTGTGTCTTCTGCAAATACGGTTTTTACCCCTGTGTCCTGTGCCTTGTTTTTAAATACTTGGCGAGTGTCTTCCGTTGTCTCTCCTATGACAACCGGGACGCCTGGCTTCATTATCCCGGCTTTTTCACCTGCAATTTTTGCCAATGTGTTTCCTAAAAACTGTGTGTGGTCAAGGCTGATGTTAGTTATTACCGATAGGATGGGGGTTATGATGTTGGTACAGTCGAGCCGCCCTCCGAGTCCAACCTCAATTACGGCAATGTCAACTTGCATGTCACTGAAGTACTTGAAAGCCATTGCTGTTGTCACTTCGAAGAACGACGGGTGTAGCGGTTCGAAGAAGCCTCGTTCCTGCTCAACAAAATCTACGATATATTCTTCGCTTATCGTGATGCCGTTTATTCTTATCCTTTCCCGGAAGTCGATTATATGCGGCGAAGTGTATAATCCTACTTTGTATCCCATGTTTTGCAGTATTGCCGCTATGGTATGGGCGCACGAACCTTTTCCGTTTGTACCGGCAATGTGTATTGTTTTGTAGTTCCGGTGAGGATGCCCGAAGTGTGCGTCAAGTGTCATGGTGTTGTCGAGTCCTTCTTTGTACCCGGCTTTTCCCTGCTTCTCGAACATCGGCATCTGGTTGAATAAGTATTCGGTTGTTTCTTTGTATGTCATGGCATAATGTTAAAAAGCGGAAAGCATGTCTGTGCTTTCCGCTTTGTTTATCAGTTGAAATAATTTTTGAAGCGTTCGAATATCGATCGTTTGGTCGATGAGTCGCCCTTGAAATTATCACTGTCCTTGAATTGTGTTAGAGCGTCTTTCTCTTCCCTGCTTAGAGTTTTCGGCACATATACGCTGATGTTCACTATCAGGTCGCCCATGCCGTGGCCGTATCCTTGCACAGCCGGCAGTCCTTTCCCCCGCAGGCGCAGGGTCTTTCCCGGTTGTGTTCCGTTATCAATCTTTACTTTCAGTCTTGTACCCTCTATGGTCGGTATCTCAACGTCGCCTCCGAGTGCGGCCGTGGGGAAGTCGAGCAGCAGGTTGTATATCAGGTTGTTGCCGTCCCGCACAAATATATCGTTGTCTTCTTCGTCAATGAATACCTGTATGTCGCCGCTTATTCCGTTTCGCATACCGGCGTTACCTTTGCCTGGAACGTTTACGACCATGCCCTCGGCAACACCTGCAGGGATGTTTATTTCCACCACTTCTTCTCCTTTGACCACTCCTGAGCCTCCGCAGTGTTTGCACTTGTTTTTGATTACATGGCCCTCACCGTTACATGTAGGGCAGACTCCTTGTGTCTGCATCATGCCGAAGATGCTTTGTGTGGTATGCGTGATGACTCCTGATCCGTGGCATGTCTGGCATGTCTCCGTACCGCTTCCGGCCTCGGCGCCGCTTCCGTGACAGTGTGAACAGGTGATGTCTTTACGTACCTTGAATTTCTTTGTCACACCGTTTGCCACTTCATTGAGCGAGAGTTTTACTTTCAGTCTCAGATCGCTTCCACGATGCTGTTGCGGTCGGCGTTGTCCGCCTCCGAAGCCTCCGAAGCCGGCTCTTCCGCCGAATATGTCACCGAACATGGAGAAAATGTCATCCATGTTCATTCCTGCACCTCCAAAGCCTCCGAACCCGCCGGCTCCCGCCGGGCCGTCGAAACCGAACTGGTCATACTGCTGGCGTTTCTGATTGTCGTGCAATACATCGTAAGCCTCCGCCGCTTCCTTGAATTTCTCCTCGGCTTCTTTGTTGCCGGGATTACGATCAGGATGGTATTTAATGGCTATCTTTCGGTAAGCCTTTTTTATTTCGTCCTCTGATGCGTTTTTGTTGACGCCCAGCACTTCGTAGTAATCTCTCTTTGCCATAATATTATTGTCCTACTGCCACTTTGGCGTGACGTATTACTTTATCGTTCAGTTTATAACCTGTCTGCACACAGTCGAGAACCTTGCCTTTCTTGTCGTCTCCCATGCCCGGAACCATGGCTATGGCTTCGTGTACGTCAGTGTCGAAATCGGCGTTTGTTGTTTCGATTTTGCTTACTCCGAGTGTTTCAAGTGTTTTCTGAAACTTCGCAAAAATCAGTTCCATGCCTTCTCTCAGCACTTCGGGTTCTTCCGTCTTTGCTCCGTTGGCTATGGCGCGTTCCATGTCATCGAGTACCGGCAGTATTGCCGATATGGCTTTCTCGCCACCGTTCAATATTAGTTCGGTTTTCTCTTTGAGCGTGCGTTTGCGGTAGTTGTCAAACTCAGCCACAGTGCGCAGATACTTGTCTTTAAGCTCTTCAATCTTTTCGTTAGCTGCCTCAAGCGGGTCTTTTTCTTGCTTTTCGGCATCTTCCGCATTGTTTTCGGCTGTCTCTTTGGCGCAGTTCGCTTCTGTTTCGGATGCCGTTTCGTTATTCTCGTCGTTCAGCGGCTCTTTATCGAGAGTCTCGTTCTCGTTCATATTTGTTTTTTCTTTCATTCTACCGTTTGTTATTTGTTAGCATGAAGGTTGTAGCAAAAAGCGTGCCTGTCGCACGCTTTTCTTATACCTCGTACATTTTGGCTTTCTGGGCCTTGATGTTTTCATCATATATGTACTGGTCGTATTCCATCAGTTTGTCGATGGTGCCAGATGGGGTGAGTTCTATTATGCGGTCGGCCACGGTCTGTATGAACTCGTGGTCGTGGCTGGCGAATAGTATGTTTCCCTTGAATCCAACCAAGTTGTTGTTGAAGGCCTGAATGCTTTCGAGGTCGAGGTGGTTTGTCGGTGTGTCGAGTATTAGGCAGTTGGCGTTTTTCATCTGCATGCGTGCTATCATGCAGCGCATTTTCTCGCCTCCGCTGAGCACGTTTACTTTCTTCTGTACATCCTCGTCCTTGAACAGCATGCGGCCGAGAAAACTCTTCATCTGTACCTCATTGCCTTTGCCGAACTGGCTCAGCCAGTCTACCAGGTTCAGTTCGCTGTCAAAGAACTCGGTATTGTCGAGCGGCAGATAGGCCGTGGTGATTGTCACTCCCCATTTGTATTCTCCCGCATCGGCCTGGCGGTTGCCGTTGATTATCTCGAACAGTGCGGTCATGGCCTTGGGATTATGGCTGAGGAACACTGTCTTCTGGCCTTTTTCTATTGTGAAGTTGATGTGGTCAAATAGTACCGTTCCGTCTGTATCTACTGCTTTCAGGTCTTGCACTTCGAGTATCTGTGTGCCCGGTTCGCGCTCCATTTGGAATATGATGCCCGGATATTTGCGTGAAGAGGGGCGTATTTCCTCTACATTGAGCTTTTCCAACATCTTCTTGCGGCTTGTCGTCTGCTTGCTCTTTGCCACATTGGCAGAGAAGCGACGGATAAACTCTTCAAGTTCCTTGCGCTTCTCATCGGCTCTTTGCTTCTGGTTCTGAGCTTGGCGCAGAGCCAACTGTGAACTTTCGTACCAGAACGAGTAGTTACCCGAGAACACAGTTACCTTTCCGAAGTCAATGTCAACTGTCTGTGTGCTGACGGCATCGAGGAAGTGGCGGTCGTGGCTGACCACGAGCACGGTCTGCTCGACATTGCTCAGATACTCTTCGAGCCACATCACGGTGTCAAGGTCGAGGTCGTTGGTAGGCTCGTCGAGCAGCAGGTTGTCGGGGTGACCGAACAAAGCTTTGGCAAGCATGACGCGCACTTTCTCATTGTTCGAAAGCTCGCTCATCATCTTGTCATGCATGTTGTCTTTTATGCCGAGGTTTGTCAGCATCTGGTCGGCGTCACTCTCGGCGTTCCATCCGTCCATCTGTGCGAACTTGTCTTCGAGTTCCGCGACTTTGATACCGTCCTCCTCGTTGAAGTCGGGTTTCATGTAGAGGGCCTCGCGCTCTTTCATGTTTTGCCAGAGCGGCTGATGCCCCATGAGCACAGTGTCGCGAACGCTGTATTCGTCGTATTTGAAGTGATCCTGCTCCAATACGGACAGACGCTCTCCCGGCCCGAGGTCGACAGAGCCCTTGTTCGGTTCAAGTTCGCCGCTGATGGCTCTCAGCAGTGTTGATTTTCCGGCGCCGTTGGCACCGATTATTCCATAAATGTTACCCGGAGTGAATTTCAGGTTTACGTCCTTGTAGAGTACTTTTTTGCCGAATTGGATAGCAAGATTTGTTACTGTTATCATTATTTAATAATTATTTTATTTTTTGCGGATGCAAAGATACTCAATTTCAATGTAAAAAATGAACGTATTTGAAGAAATAACGCAAATTTGATTGTAAATGAGGCATTTAACGTATGAGAAGGTTTGGGAAGTTGTGAATCCGCTTGCTTTTTATCGGTTGTATCGTGATGTATATCGTGAACATGCTTGTTCGGTCGTGCTTTTTTATTTAACTTTGTACTCGGATAATACAAATTGAGATATGATGAAAGTAGTAAATATTTACAATATGGCATATCGTGATTGCATATTTATACGGTTTCGCAAATCATTGATTTTTGATATGGGACGATGTTTTAAGTATCGTTTCCGGTTTTTTTCGTGTCTTAATATTCATTGATAATTGATAAGTGTATGCCGGCCGTGGCATCAGGTCTTGCGGGCAGGGGTTCACCATAGTGTGAAGTCCTGCCCGTTCTTCTTTTTCGCAAATGAATATTTATGCAAAATAATGTTTTTTCGTGCTGTAATCGGATACCGGTTGCTGCGCATTCGGTATCCCGTTGCGATGTAACGGGATACTCGTTGCATCGCAACGGGTATCTAAATGCAGGATAACGGATGTCCGGTTGCGGATGAAGTCTTATACCGGTGTCTGCAAACTGCTTTTTTATCAAAAAATAATGTTTTTGTTGCTCTTCTGAAGTCGGTTTTTGCATAAATATTCATTTTCGGCAGTGTTAAATTGAATATAAAAATCTTTACTGTGAACTAATAGTACTACCTTTGCAGGAAAATAAAGAAAGGATGGAAAATCTGAAAGATAAGACGGCCAAGGGATTGTTGTGGGGTGGCTTTGGTAATGGTATGCAGCAGTTCTTGGGATTGGCTGCGGGCATCGTGCTCGGCCGGTTGTTGTCTCCCGACGATTATGGACTGATGGCGATGATTGTTGTCTTTTCGCTTATAGCCAATGAGTTGCAGAATAGCGGTTTTAAGGTTGCTCTTACAAATCTTGACACTCCTACGTCCCGTGATTATAACTCCGTGTTTTGGTTTAACACGATGATGGGCGCCTTGATGTATGTCATCTTGTTTTTCAGTGCCCCGCTGATAGCCGGTTATTATCGCCGTCCTGAGCTGATACCGCTTTGCCGCTATGCTTTCTTGGGGTTTGTGTTTTCAAGTTTCGGAGTGGTGCAGTCAGCCTATCTGTTTAAGAACTTGATGGCTCGGCAACAGGCTCAGGCTAATATAATGGCCACGTTGGTGTCTGTTGCGGTGGGTGTGGGTACGGCCTGGCTCGGTTTCGGCTATTGGGCGATAGCCTCACAGAACGTTGTTTACATAGGTACAAACACGTTGCTATTATGGCATTACTCGTCATGGCGGCCTTCTTTCAGCATTGATTTCGGACCGGTAAGAAAGATGTTCCGTTTCAGTTGCAAGATTCTTCTGTCAGGAATATTCACCATATTGAACAACAACATACTTAATGTTTTGCTCGGGCGTTATTTTTCTGCCCATGCCACAGGCGTGTATAATCAGGCATATCAATGGCACTCGAAGGTTTTTTATCTCATTCAAGGCTCTGTTCAGGTCGTGGCACAGCCCGTATTTGTGGATTTGCGCAGTGAGAAAGAGCGTCAGTTGAAGGCCCTTCGCAAATTCATGCGCTTCACTTCTTTTCTCGCTTTCCCGATGATGTTCGGTTTCGGCCTTGTATCGGAAGAGTTTATCGTGCTCACCATAACCGAGGTATGGCGGCCCAGTGCCATCCTGATAAAGTATCTTAGCGTTAGCGGAGCATTCGTTCCGTTGAGTTTCCTGTTGTCAAATGTAATCATGAGCAAAGGTAAGTCGGGTGTGTACATGTGGTCTACGATATGCCTCGGTGTCATTCAGGTATTGCTGATGATAGCCCTTCATTCATACGGCATACACACGATGGTGGTGGCATACGTTTGTGTTACTATTGCCTGGTTCTTTGTCTGGCATCATCTTGCCGGCCGCTATACCGGATACGGGGTTTTGATGGTACTTTCCGACGTGCTGCCTTTCTGTCTTTCTGCTTTCGCCGTAATGGCGCTAACGTATTTTATGACATCGGGAATAACCAATCTTTATCTTCTTCTCATCTCCCGGGTGGTGATAGCCGCGGCGCTGTATTATCTCGTGAGACGGGCGTTGAGGTGCGAGATACTTAACGAATGCATCGGGTTCGCAAAGTCGAGAATAAAGCGGAAACAGTAATATTCGTTGCCGGTGATGGTGTCGGAATAGCGAAAAAGTAGTAACTTTGCAGCCGTACAGATAAAAGACATTTTAACATGAGATATAATACAGCTTATAAGCGTGAGGGGGATTACGAGCATTTTACGGTGAATGAGAAGTCGGGACTGCTCGATTTTCTTCTTGCGAACGTGAAGGAAAGCCGCTCCAAGATAAAGGCCACGTTGCAAGGACGCGGAATAAAGGTAGACGGTAAGTGCGTCACACAGTTTGACTATATGCTTGAACCGGGGATGAAGGTATCCGTGAGCAAGACTAAGCGTAACCAGAACGGTTTTAAGAGCCGTTATGTGAAAATCGTATATGAGGACCGCTGGCTTGTGGTGGTAGAGAAGAACATCGGTATATTGTCTATGGCTGCGGGACACTCGTCTCTAAATGTGAAATCGGTGCTTGACAATTATTTTTCGAAATCACGCCAGCGCTGCCGCGCACATGTGGTGCATAGGCTCGACAGGGATACAAGCGGTTTGATGGTATATGCGAAAGACATGGATACTGAGCAGATTTTCGAACGAAACTGGCACGATATCGTTTATGACAGGCGTTATGTCGCCGTGGTAAGCGGAGAGATGGAGAATGAAGGCGGGACTGTCGCCAACTGGCTGAAAGACAACAAAGCGTACGTTACTTATTCGTCTCCAGTGGATAATGGTGGCAAATATGCTGTCACACATTATCATGTTTTGGACCGCACTACGGAACATTCACTCGTTGAGTTTAAGTTGGAGACAGGACGGAAGAATCAGATAAGGGTACACACGGCGGATATGGGACATCCCGTTTGCGGTGACGTGAAATACGGAAATGGTGACGATCCGTTGCACAGGCTCTGTCTCCATGCGTTCCTGCTTTGCTTCACCCATCCCGTTACGGGGGAGCGAATGGAGTTTGAGACTCCTGTTCCTACGTCATTTCGCAGGATATTTAAATAATACAGGGTTATCGCAATGACAGATATTACATATTATATTGCGCTTTTGCTGATGATAATCGTCGGCTTTATCATTGTGAAAAAGGTTGCCGGTTGTCTCATACGCACGGTAGTAATAGTGACGCTCGGAGGCGTGCTTGGTTGTCTTTATTATTTCTATTTCAGGTGATAGGCATTTGATTTATACCTGAGGCAATCGGGTTATCATGTATAAGTCTTTCACGCCAAATGCGTGAAAGACTTTTTTTATTATATGCAGGAAGAGCGTCTTTATATGTGACGAGGTTTTCTTTATGCGAGAAGAATACCGGCGGATACGCAAATTCCATATATGAACATATTGCGGGCAGTCTCGCCAAGGCATATATTGAGAGCTTTTCCCCGATGTATACGTTTGATTTTCATATATGTAAAGAAATGAAGAACGAGGTATATGAGTGGAAGGACAAAGGCGAGAATGTGATTCTCCAATATAAAAACACCCCCGATGAGACATGCGGAGACTCCTGTCATCAGGTAGGCATACAATCCGGTGTTTTCGCCGAAGCGTACTACAATGGTCCTTTTTCCGGTGTCACGGTCGTTATCGCGGTCACGATAGTTGTTTATAATCAGCAGACTGTCAATGACAAGCCCGCAGGCTATTGAAGCTACGAACACTTCAAGAGTGAAAGTGTGAAGTTGTATGTAATATGATACGCATACGGGAATAATCCCAAAAAATACTATTACCAATGCGTCTCCAAGTCCCATATACGACAAATGGGTGGTATAGAGGAAACAGAAAACAACGCATACGCACCCAATGAGAATCATTTCCAGACCACCGTAAAGAATAAGTGGTAGGCCAATGATGCATGCCGCGCACGTGGTAAGTGCTATCGCACGCTTCATGGCATCGGTGCTTATCCATCCTTGGGCGCAGGCGCGACGCGGACCGAGTCGTTTTTCTATGTCATCGGTTCCCTTTGCGTAGTCGAAAAAATCATTGATGAAGTTTGCGTCTATTTGCATTATGAAAGCAAACAGGAAACATAAGACGGCCGCAGTCATACTGAAAGTGTCTTGGGGATATTCTCGTGAGTCGGCAAACGCAAGCGCGATGCCGATCATCACCGGAACGGCCGCTCCGGCAAGGGTTTTCGGGCGGGCGGCAAGAATCCATGCTTTTAGTGAGTTTTGTCTTATATCGGTTTCTGGCATGCTTTTGTTTTGTAAGTTCTTGCAAAAATACAATTAATTCACTATATTTGCAAAAATATTAATTTATTTTATCATGATGGGTAATACGGCAAGTCTCGACCTTGTTGAATTTATAGAGACGAGCATTCTTCCGATGTATGCGGCATTCGATAAGGCTCACAACATGGAGCATGTGACAAGGGTTATAAGGCGTTCTCTTGATCTTGCACGTAGGACCGGAGCCAATATAAATATGGTATATGCGATTGCGGCATACCATGACATTGGTATGTCGGGACCTCGGGCTATACACCACATTACGGGCGGTAAGATGCTTATGCGTGATGCCCGATTAAAGAAATGGTTCTCGTCGGAGCAGATTAAGATAATGAAAGAGGCGGTTGAGGACCACAGGGCGTCGGCATCGCATGCCCCTCGCAGTGTATATGGTAAGATAGTGGCCGAAGCCGACAGGGATTTGGATGCGGAAGTGGTGTTCCGTAGAACGGTACAGTTCGGGCTGGCCAACTATCCCGAGCTGGATAAGGAGCACCAGTGGATAAGGTTTAAAGAGCATATGGCGAACAAGTATTCTGTTCATGGGTATATAAAGCTGTGGATACCGGGTTCCGATAATGAGAAAAAGCTGAATGTCTTGCGTTCGTATATAGCTTCTCCGAATGAGCTTCGGGATATTTTTGAGCGAATGTACAATGAGGAAACGGAAGCGAAAGGATAGGTGATTTGGATTAAAAGTACGAGCAGATGGGATTGAGTATGTTGTCAACTAAGATAATAAGTATAAGTAATTGAAAGAACAATAGGAACTGGTGTATGAAATAATACGGGCTGTAGACTAAACGGTTGTCTGCAGCCAGTATTTTTTTTATTATATAAAACCAATAAGATTGCTGTTTAGAGTAATTATATACGGATGTTTATGGCGGTGTGTTTTAATTGAAGAAGTTCCATGACACTCCGATCCTTAGTATTCTTCCGTTCTGCGGATAATGTGGTGTGAGGAAGTACATCTTGTCTCCATTGCCTGCCGTGGCATGGCTGAACATGACGAAGAAGCGTGCGTGTTTCAGGTGCATGTTGGCATAAACGTCTACAAACGGGTAGCCTCCGAGTTTAAGACGGCTGTCATTGTTTTCCTGAACAGCAAACTGATTGAGCTGCGGACAGAAGTCGGGGGCATAGTATTTGGTGAAGAAATAGGCGTCGCCTCCAAGCTCTACCAATAGTTCGTTTACTATTTTAAACTTTATATATAAGTTGGTAAACATGTTTAGGGCAGGCAGGGGGAGTACGTCCTGATTGCTGGAATTCTGGTATGTAACCACATTTTCCCAGTTTAGAATGCCCAATCGGAAATTCTGCATCAGTTGGGCGGTGAGCAAATTGATGTTGGAACCGTACTGTCTTACACCAGCCGAAAGGCTTGTTCTTGCGTCTTCGGATGCATTGTATTTCATGCCGAAGTATGTATAGTTCTGTATTTCCTCAATTGCTACTCTTAAAGTTGTTTTTGTTTTCTTGTAGGAGAACAATCCTTCAAGGCGTGTTCTGGTTTCTTTGCTCATGTCGTTGCGATCCCACCAGAAATGCTTTGAGTGATAATTCCTTTGATAAAAGGATGGGTTGATGCGATAGAAGAAAGCTTTGGCGGCCAATGTCACAGTGTCTCCGAACAGCGGGAAGTTAAGATCTGTGCTGAAATCGACCTTTAATTGTCCGGCATCCTCACCCGCAAGCCATGTCTCTGCCATGAGATTGTAGTGCAAAGTGTTGCCTTGTGTTTTGGAAATTTGTCCACCGATACTTATAGTATGTTCATTAAATGATGTCAGACGTGAATATGACAGTGGGCCTTCTCCAATGATTTCTGGCATTTTGAACTTTCTCATTTCATGACTTGCGAATACTTTCAGTCCGGCTTTCGCATATTTGTTGAAGCCTTCGAGCAATGCTACCGCAAGCGTATTCTTTATCGAGTGATGCTTGGTCTGGTCGTAAATGGAGTCGCCTCCGTATGTTGAGCCGTCCGTGTAGTTGTAGAATGTGTCGGCATAGTAATTTTCAGGTGTATCGTATGCCTGATAAATGCGGTCGTGTGTGTTGTAGTCGAGGGTATGTATAAAGCTTGTCACCGGAACAAACTCTTCTCTTGTGGTTGCGTCCAAAGAGTCCTTTAATGCTTTTGCGGCTAAAAGACTGTCCATTTTTGCCTGGCTATCAACACTTATACGTGTGGTATCATCCTTTGAAACATTCTCTATTTGAGGCTCATTGCCGGCTATAGCCGCTCCGTCGGGTCTTCCGGCTGGTTCGCTGTCAGATTCTTTAATACTGTTACGCTTCTTTGAACGGACGGTGCTTTCATCATACTTGTCTTTCTTTCTACTGCTTGCATTCTCTTTTCTTGATGCCGCCGCGAATTGTCTTGCCTTTATTTCATCCTCTGTCAGTTTGACACGTTTATAAAAGCCGAGGCAGTATCTGTGGGTCAAGAAGAAGTGCAGGTTATTGTTCCTATTCCAATTTTGGTTTAATATAGTTGGTATTTCGTTTTCGCTGTATGAGTCCTCAAAACTCTCCGGGTGCGTAATGTAATTATCGTTGGTTATTCCACCGTTTTCAGACACTTTCTGGTGGTAAGTGGAGAACATGGCATGCATCTTGTATTTGTCACCCAAATATGAGGCATAGAATGTCGCTCCGAAATGTGACGCACTTTGATTGGCATAATACCCACGGGCGTATGCATAATTGAGATCAAAGCCCATGCCGAGTCTCCGGCCGGAATTTACAGCGAATTTAGCTTCTATATGGTCTTCACCGTTGGTCTTGTCTCCGCAATTGTCGTATGATAGGTTTGTGACCGGCGACAAAGTGTTGGTGAAATGCAACTGGTCCGGTTCTTTTATAATGTAGCTATATGGCCTGGTAAAAACGAACTGTCCCAAAAGCGGACGGTTGATGAATATTCTGCTTTCCCTTGCTGTGTAGTTATTACCGGTCGTATTGTATTCTCCGTATATTCCCGTGTTGAGTGTTGTGTTTGGGTATAAATGCGGGACAGTATCCGGAACGGCTTTCGTTATGTCGCCAAATTTCCGGTCTATCGTCCAGACATACAGCCCTTTGGGTATTTCCTTGTTTTTTGTTGTGTCGTTGTTGTGTTTGTTGAAGTTCCTATTCGTATTTTGGTCAAATTGCGTTATCTGTCCGTTTTCATCTATTTGATTGAATTCCTGTGCGCAGACCGTGACAAAAAACAAACTCAACAAAAAAGCTGAGAATATACTTTTCATTTATATTCGTAAAAGTCTTATTGCAGATTCCGTTATTTTGAAAGGTATGGCGGCCAACATTATATACATTCCTGTTTCTTTGTCGGAACTCATGTATACGATGATTCCCACTATGGCGGTAAGCATGAATATGATATTCAGCGCGTTTCTGATTATCAGTATCATGTTCTTTTTGGGCCGATGGTGTCTCTCCCTGTTGCCTATATTGTTTGTGTCTTCGTTTGTCATGATAACCCTATTTAAGTAAAGCCTCAAATCTGTCGAACAAATAGTCTTTTCTGTCTATTGTCTTGCGACGGAATCTGCCGGTCACCCGTGATAGTTTCTCCTTACTTTTTTTCAGTCCGTATTCATCGGTAATCCATTCTTCGGCTCTTAATGTCTGAGGCTCGCGTTCCTCATCATATAAGTAGTATATGCGTGTCATCTTGATGTCGGCTTTGCCATCTTCGCATTTTACGAACAGGTTGTACATAAGCCGTGTGCGGTCGAGCACTAATGCTGTACTTTTAAACACAAGCCATTCCTGATAGAAACCGCCTATTTCATGAGTAACGGAGTCTTTATATGTGATTCTGCTTTGTTCAAACTGATTGTCTTCCTTTGTCAACTCGGTCATGAACTTCAGGGCAATGTCGTAAATCTGTGCGGCGGTTTTACCTTTGGCATCTATCGTTTTCTCGAAAATCACTTTCCCGTCAGCCACTGGTACGGCTCCGGCGAGATATTTTTGGTCAGGGTTAGGTTTCGTCTTGCCTGTGGCATCTTTCATTTCCCATGTATTCTGTGCCATGGCCATAAGGGGCAGGCAAGATATGATCAGCATATAAATCTTTTTCATATATTCGTTATCTTTTTATAATTTGCCAAAATTACAAAATATATTGGTATTAGCATCTGCGATCACAGAGATTAACACACTTTTTTGCTTTTTTTTGCAACGTGACTCATTTTGAATGTTTCTTGATGTTTCTGGGGTGGTGTTCCAGTATTGCCTGCCTCAGCATAGTAGTGTCTATGTGTGTGTATATCTCGGTGGTGTCTATGCTCTCATGTCCGAGCATATCCTGGATAACACGCAGGTCGGCTCCGCCTTCGAGCAAGGCTGTGGCGAACGAGTGCCGCAGTGTGTGCGGACTTATTGTCTTCTGTATTCCAGCCGTCTTGGCCTGGCGTTTTATCATTATCAGTATCATGGTTCTTGTGAGGTGTCCTCCTCGGCGGTTGAGGAACACATAATCCTCTTCGCCTGGTTTGACGTTCATCCCTTTTCGGCATTCGAACCAGTTATTGAGCTCTTGTATGGCCCGGGGGGATATGGGGACAAGCCGTTCTTTTTTTCCTTTTCCGAACACACGTATGAACTGTTCTTTGAAATATAAGTTGGATAGTCTCAGATTTACCAGTTCGGTTACGCGCAAACCACAGGAAAAAAGAGTCTCTATGATGGCTCGGTTGCGATGCCCCTCCCATTTGGACAAGTCGATAGAGTTTTCAAGTTCGTCTATTTCGTCTGTCGACAGCACTTCGGGCAGGTGCAATCCAAGTTGTGGTGATTCCAAAAACTCGGTAGGGTCATCGTCACGGTAATCGTTTAATAGAAGAAACTTGAAAAAAGACCGCACACCGCTGAGTATGCGGCATTGTGAAGAAGCTCCTATGCCTGCATCGTGAAGCCCGGCCGCAAATGTCTGAAGATCTTCCAGTTTTACATCGAACGGGCTGATTTTCACGCTTGACAGATAACCGTCCAGCTTCATCAGGTCTCTGTGGTATGCGTCGAGCGTATTTGGTGAGAAACTGCGTTCCAGTTTCAGGTATCGCATGTATTCTTCTACTATATTAGCATGGCTTTTCTTGTCAATATCCATTTATTTTAGTATTTTTGCCGAGACAAAGGTAGTAAAAATATTCGTAAACATGAAAATACAGATTATTAACGGACCGAATCTGAACATGCTTGGAGTCCGTGAGCCGGGGATTTACGGAAGTAGTTCTTTCGACACCTATCTTATGAAGCTGAGAGACATGTATCCTGATGTGGAAATAGAATATTACCAAAGTAATATTGAGGGCGAACTGATAGACAGGATGCAGAAAACAGGTTTCGATAGCGACGGGATAGTACTCAATGCAGGAGCGTATACCCACACGAGTATCGCCCTGCAAGATTGCATACGTTCGTTGAAATGTCCTGTGGTGGAGGTTCATATATCCAATGTACATAAGCGTGAGGAATTCCGTCATCATTCGTTTATCAGTTGTGTGTGCCGAGGGGTGATATGCGGTTTCGGGCTCGATTCATACCGCCTTGCGATAGAAAGTCTTTTGGTCGCAGAGTGATAGGTTTAAATTGTATTGCTACGTGTCTTATGACGCATGTTGTTTTCTTATTTGTAATCTTTTATCTTTGTTGGCGAAAAGTTGATTACAGGCAATGAGAAAAATAATGTTTACAAATAAAGTGTCGGATACGGTGTGTATACAGGTCGGGAATGTATATTCATGCCTTTTCCGATGGCTTAGGAAAAAGGCTCCCGACATATTGCGTAAAGTGCCTTTTTCTTTGAAATAGTCTGCTTTTTGTATTGTAGAAAGATACTTATTGTGTTGCATTCCATTGGGTATCTAAATTAATTGTAACGGGTATCTTTTGGATATACCTTGCTTCGATGTTACGTCAGTCTTTGAGCTCAAGTTCTTTTTGCAGTCTTATGATTTCGTCGCGGTATTGTGCCGCTTGTAGGAAATCGAGTTTCTTGGCTGCTTCCTTCATTAGTTTTGTTGTGTTTGCAATGCTCTTTTCGAGTTGCTGTCTTGTCATGCGCTCCACAATCGGGTCGGCTGCGAAAACACTTTCTTCCGGTCCGATATACGCTGTATGTACAGGATGGTTGTCTCCGTTATCTCTGTCGTTTGATATTTCAGTCCTAAGGAAACTTTGTTTCAGTGATTTCCTTATCTGTGTGGGTGTGATGCCGTTTTCTTCATTGTAGCGCATTTGTTTCGTTCGCCTGCGCATTGTCTCGTCAATGGTCTGCTGCATGCTGTCTGTTATGGTGTCGGCATACATTATTACCTTGCCGTTCACGTTTCGTGCGGCACGTCCCGCCGTCTGTGTCAGGCTTCGCCGGCTTCGCAGAAAGCCTTCCTTGTCAGCGTCAAGTATTGCCACGAGAGAAACTTCTGGCAAATCAAGGCCTTCGCGCAGCAGATTTACACCTACCAATACGTCGTATACTCCTTGTCGCAGGTCTTCGAGTATTTTCACTCTGTCGAGTGTGGCAACATCGCTGTGGATGTATGCCGTCCTTATATTATGGTTCAGTAGGTATTCCGACAGTTCCTCGGCCATTCGTTTGGTAAGGGTGGTGATGAGTACCCTTTCCTCACGTTCGATACGCGTTCTTATTTCTTCCATTAGGTCATCGATCTGGTTCTCGCTCGGTCTTACCTCTATTTCGGGGTCGAGCAGTCCGGTAGGTCGTATTATTTGCTCGACAACCACACCTTCAGCTTCCTGCAATTCAAAATCGGCCGGCGTGGCAGATACATAGATGATCTGGTTTATCATATTGTGAAATTCATCGAATGTCAACGGCCTGTTATCGAAGGCCGCCGGAAGTCTGAAACCGTATTCCACGAGGTTTGTTTTTCTCGCCCTGTCGCCTCCGTACATGGCGTTGATTTGCGGTACGCTTACATGACTTTCATCGATGACAATCAGATAGTCGTCAGGGAAGAAGTCGAGTAGACAGTAAGGTCGTTCGCCGGCTTTCCGTCCGTCGAAGTATCTCGAATAGTTTTCTATTCCCGAACAGTGTCCCAACTCTTTTATCATCTCCATGTCGTATTCCACACGCTCTTTTATTCTCTGGGCCTTGATGCCGTCTCCCAGTTCGGTGAAAAACTCTACCTGTTTCACCAGATCATCCTGAATGTTTCTTATGGCGATGTTGGTCTGTTCCTGTGTGGTCATGAAGAGATTGGCCGGATATAGCTTGTATTCGTCGAACGATGCGAGCCTGTCCATCGTCACCGCGTCCAATTCTTCGATGGCATCTATCTCGTCGTCCCAGAATGTTATGCGTAGTATGACTTCGTTGTAGGCCATGGCTATGTCTACCGTGTCGCCTTTCACGCGGAAGTTTCCACGTTGCAGTTCTATGTCGTTGCGGACGTACAGTGCCTGCACGAGTTTTCTCAGCAGTGCGTTACGCTCGATGCTCTGGTTTCTGCGTATCTCTATTATATTCTCGTTGAGTGCCACCGGGCTTCCCATACCGTATAGACAACTGACGGACGAAACTACAACAACGTCTTTTCTACCTGAAAGCAACGATGATACAGCCCGTAGGCGCAGTTTGTCTATTTCCTCATTGATGACGAGATCTTTCTCGATGTATGTGTCTGTGGTTGGGAGGTATGCTTCGGGTTGGTAGTAGTCGTAGTAACTCACATAATATTCCACAGCGTTTTCAGGGAAGAAGCTGCGCATCTCTTCGTATAGCTGTGCTGCCAAAGTCTTGTTGTGGCTCAATATCAGGGTAGGGCGGTTGATATTTGCAATGACGTTTGCGACAGTGAAAGTCTTGCCCGAGCCTGTGACTCCGAGCAGCACTTGCGCATGGGCGCCACGTTTCAATCCTTCGGTCAAATCCCTTATTGCTTCCGGTTGGTCACCGGTTGGCTTGTATTTTGATGTAAGTTTGAAATCGCTCATATCGTGCAAAATTACTTATTTCCGGTGTAATAAACGTTATAATCAGATGTATTTTGGTAAAAAAGGTTTTAAATGCTTTGAAATTAAAGGAAAAATAACTATTTTTGCACTTCAAATTTCGAGAAATGAAGAAGTCTTTGTTCATATCGGCGTGTACCGTTCTGTTGATGACTGGGTGTGCAGCCGAGTTTAACAGGGTTTACAAATCCGCCGATTACGATTATAAGTATGAATTTGCCAAGCAGTGTTTTGCCGAAGGAAAGTTCAATCAGTCAATATCATTGTTGCAGGAACTGGTAACCGTTCAAAAGGGAACGGAGAATGCTCAGGAGAGTCTTTATATGCTGGCAATGGCAGAATATTGCGATCGTGACTATGAGGCGGCTTCCGCTACGTTCAGGAAGTATTGCTCTTCTTATCCGAAAGGCGTATATGCGGAACAGGCGTCATATTACATCGGTCAGTCGCTATATGAGAGTACCCCCGAGCCTCGTCTCGACCAAACACCCACAGTGGGAGCTATAAATGCATATCAGGAGTTTCTTGACCTGTATCCGGATTCAAAAATGAGGCCGATGGCTCAGAAGAAACTGTTTGACTTGCAGGATAAGTTGGTACAGAAAGAATATCTTTCGGCACGATTGTATTATAATCTCGGTGACTATTTTGGAAATTGTACTTTTGGCGGATCTAATTATGAAGCTTGTATAATAACGGCACAAAATGCGTTGAAGACTTATCCGTACAGCAATATGAGAGAGGACTTTGCCGTGCTTATAATGAAAAGCAAGTTTGAACTGGCTCAGCGAAGCGTTGAGGAGAAGCGTTTGGAAAGGTATCGTGATGCGGAGGACGAGTGCTATGGTTTCCTGAATGAGTATCCCGATAGCAAGGAGCGTGACACGGCAGAGAAGTTTATTGCCAAATGCAAGAAAGTGACAAAGGATTAAAAGATAAAAGAAATATTTAAACATATATAAGGTAATATGGATTACAAGAAATCAAAGGCACCGGTAAACACCGTAACCCGCAACATTATGGATCTTTGCCAGGATACAGGCAATATCTATGAAAGCGTAGCTATTATCTCAAAGCGCTCCAATCAAATCTCAACCCAGATTAAGGAGGATTTAAGTAAGAAGTTGGCAGAGTTCGCTTCATATAACGATAGCCTTGAAGAAGTATTCGAGAACCGTGAGCAGATAGAAATATCACGCTATTATGAGAAACTTCCTAAGCCAACATTGCTCGCTACTCAGGAGTTTGTGGACGATAAAGTGTATTGGCGCGATGCGGTTCGTGATGCACAGTTGCAAGGCGAAGAGCGGTTATAATGTAAATCTGTTTGTTTATGATACAGCGTATACAGACTGTATATATTGTGATAGCCGTGATGCTGACCCTTGCCAGCCTGTGCTTGCAGATAGGCTATTTCAATTTGGAAGGGTTGACGGTAGCACGTGAATACAATCTTTGGATAATCGACGAGACTGGTAAGTGTGACTTTATCACATGGCCTCTGTTTGCTATCCTTGTGCCTTCAGCCGCATTGGGGATATATACAGTTTTCGCATATAACAACAGAAAGAGCCAGGCTCGTATGTGTATATTCAATGTATTGCTGATTGTAGGTTGGTATATATTGTATGGAGTTTATAGTCGTGTGCTTCCTGGAGATACTGTTCGTCAGTCCGATTTTGTTCCGACTATATTTGCGGCCTTTCCTGCTTTGTCTGCCCTTTTTTATGTTTTGGCTAACAGAGGAATTGTGGCGGATGAGCGACTTGTTCGTGCGGCAGACAGAATAAGATAAGTTTTATATACAAAATAAAAGAGGCGGATATCCAATTGGATATCCGCCTCTTTTATTTTGTTTTGATGTGTTGTATATTATACAATTCCTTGTCCCATCATTGCTTTTGCAACTTTCATGAAACCTGCGACATTAGCGCCTTTCACATAGTTAATGTAGCCGTCTGCCTCGGTACCATACTTCACGCAGTTCTCGTGAATGTCGTTCATGATAATCTTCAACCGGTTGTCAACTTCTTCGGATGTCCAGCTCAGGCGTTCTGAGTTTTGGCTCATTTCAAGACCTGATACCGATACACCGCCGGCGTTTGATGCTTTGCCTGGAGCATAGAGTATCTTGGCATCCTGGAAAACTTTGGTCGCTTCGGGAGTGGAAGGCATGTTTGCTCCTTCGGCAACAGCTATAACCCCATTACCAATAAGGGTTCGTGCATCGTCACCGTTTATTTCGTTTTGGGTAGCGCATGGAAGTGCGATGTCTGCCTTTTCGTTCCAAGGGCGCTCTCCTGCATGGTATACAGCGTTGGGATACTCTTCCGCATATTCTTTGATGCGTCCGCGCTCGATATTCTTCAACTCCATAACGAAATCAAGTTTGGCACGGTCTATTCCGTCAGGATCGTAGATATAGCCGTCTGAATCGGAGAGAGTGAGAACTTTTGCGCCTAACTGGATGCATTTTTCAGTGGCATATTGGGCAACGTTTCCTGAGCCTGATATAAGAACACTCTTGCCTTTCAGTTCAATGCCTCTTGTCTCAAGCATGGATAACAGGAAGTAAACAGTTCCGTATCCTGTAGCTTCCGGGCGGATGAGCGACCCGCCAAATTCACGACCTTTGCCGGTAAGAACGCCGCTCCATTCATGTGTCAGTTTCTTGTATTGACCGAATAGATAACCGACTTCACGTCCGCCTACACCAATGTCACCGGCAGGAACATCTACATCGGGGCCGATATGGCGGTACAGTTCGTTCATGAAAGCTTGGCAGAAACGCATAACTTCGCCATCGCTTTTACCGCGTGGAGAGAAGTCGGATCCTCCTTTTGCCCCTCCCATGGGGAGTGTGGTGAGTGAGTTTTTGAATGTCTGCTCGAATGCAAGGAACTTCAATATACCGAGATTAACGGATTTATGAAAGCGGAGACCGCCTTTGTAAGGGCCTATCACATTATTATGCTGTACACGGTAACCCATATTTGTCTGTACGTTTCCTTTGTCGTCAACCCATGTCACACGGAATTGGATGATTCTGTCCGGAATGCAAAGGCGTTCAACGAGGTTTGATTTTTCAAACTCTGGATGTTTGTTATACTCTTCCTCAATAGTGGGAAGAACCTGACTTACTGCCTGAATGTATTCCGGCTCATTGGGAAATCTAAGTTTAAGATCCTCTACAACTTTAGCTGCATTCATGTTCTTTTACCTTTTTAGTTGTTTACTATTTAGTGATTTAAATATTTGCAAGCAATATTTGATTATCGAGTGCAAAGATAAAGCATTTTTGTGAAATAACAAACTTTTTATCTGGTAAATTGCAAAATAAATATCTTTTTGTTATAATCTGGGCTGGTTTATTGACGAAATACATTTGTTATTAAGATTTTGGCTATCAAAAAAGACCATGGTTGATAATTGCCATGGTCTTTTTGATTTGTTATTTATTCTTCGCAGTCTCCTTGTTTTAATTTATCGACGTATGCGTCAATTACAGCTACCGCTGTTATGTTCACCACATCACGAACCGAACATTCGAAATCGGTGAAGTGAATGGGTTTGTTAAGACCCATTTGAATCGGGCCGATGATTTCCGTGTCAGGGTCTAACGACTGTAACAATTTATAGGCACCGTTGGCACTGCTTAGATTTGGGAAGACAAGCGTGTTGACATCAAGTCCTTTTAATCGGCTGAACGGATACTTGCTGTCTCTTAATTCCTTATTCATCGCAAAGTTAACCTGCATCTCTCCATCGATGGCCAAATCGGGATATTCACGTTGCATCTCCTCAACTGCTTGATGGACTTGTACTGGACTTCCCGTTTCTTCCGTTCCGAAATTGCTGTAACTGATCATTGCCATTCTCGGTTCGTCGTTAAAAAAGCGGACGGTCATGGCGCTGAGTTTGGCTATGTCTACGAGTGTTTCTTTATCTGGATGCCTGTTTATCAGCGTATCGGTTATATAATATGTTCCCTTTTTAGAGTTGAGTATATGCATGGTTCCGAAATGTTTGTATTCGGGACGTATGCCGATAACTTCTTTCGCCACTTTAATCGTATTTGAATACTTTGTATACAATCCGGTAATGAAAGCGTCGGCTTCGCCCGTTTCCACCATCATCATTCCGAAATAGTTGCGCTCGAACATCTTGTCATTGGCTTCTTGCTCCGTATATCCCATGCGCTGACGTTTCTCGGCCAGTATCTTCGCATAGCGTTCGCGGCGCTCAGCTTGATTGTCGTGACGCAGGTTGACTATTTCTATGCCGTCAAGATTAAGGTCAAGTTCCTTTGCCAGTTTCTCAATGCGTTCATCGTTGCCGAGCAGTATTGGATGGCAGATCTTCTCGGCTTTGGCCTGTACGGCAGCTTTCAGCATCGTGGGGTGTATACCTTCAGCGAATACCACACGTTGCGGATGATTGCGTGCCGTATCATATAATTTCTGTGTCAGTTTTGTCTCTTGTCCAAGCAACTCACGAAGATGGTTCTTATATGCCGTCCAATCGGTTATTTCCTTTCTGGCTACACCGCTTTCAATTGCTGCTTTGGCCACTGCGGCGGAAACTTCTGTAATTAATCGCGGGTCAACAGGTTTCGGAATGAAGTATGACGGGCCGAAAGTGAGATTGTTTACGTGGTAGACATCGTTGACAACGTCTGGTACCGGCTGCTTGGCTATTTCCGCAATGGCGTTTACTGCGGCCATTTTCATTTCTTCGTTAATGGCTGTCGCATGTACGTCGAGTGCTCCGCGGAATATGTATGGGAAACCAATTACGTTGTTTATTTGGTTCGGATAATCAGAGCGTCCGGTAGACATGAGTACATCGGGGCGGCTCGCCATGGCCTCTTCATAACTGATTTCGGGGACGGGGTTTGCCAATGCGAATACGATTGGCTGTTCGGCCATCGAGCGTATCATGTCCTGTGACAGAATGTTTCCTTTTGACAGTCCGACAAAAACATCGGCGCCTTTTATCGCTTCTTCAAGTGTGTGTATGTCTTTACGGTCGGTTGCGAAAAACTTCTTCTGCTCTGTGAGGTTCGGACGGTCATTGGTTATCACGCCTTTTGAGTCGAGCATCACTATGTTCTCTCGTCTTGCGCCTAATGCCATGTATAATTTTGTACATGAAATAGCGGCGGCTCCGGCTCCGTTTACCACGATTTTGACCTTTGAAATATCTTTACCGTTTACTTCAAGTGCGTTTTTAAGCCCTGCGGCTGATATTATGGCTGTACCGTGCTGGTCATCGTGCATCACAGGAATATCCAATGTCTTTTTGAGTCTTTCTTCTATATAAAAGCACTCAGGAGCTTTAATGTCTTCCAGATTGATACCTCCAAAGGTAGGGGCAATCTTTTCTACCGCTTCGCAAAATTTCTCGGGATCTTTCTCTGCGACTTCGATATCAAATACGTCAATACCTCCATATATTTTAAATAGAAGTCCCTTTCCCTCCATGACCGGTTTGCCGCTCAATGCGCCGATATCTCCAAGTCCGAGTACAGCAGTGCCGTTGCTTATCACTGCGACAAGATTTCCTTTTGCCGTATACTTATAAGCGTCATTCGCGTTCTGTTGTATTTCAAGGCACGGATAGGCTACACCGGGTGAGTAGGCTAAACTTAAATCTGTTTGTGTGCGGTAAGATTTGGTTGGTTTTACTTCTATCTTACCCGGTCTTCCGTTCTCGTGGTATTCAAGAGCGGCTTCTTTGGATATTTTTACCATATTATTTATTATAAAGTTGGATTATTATCTTTAGTAATAGTTTGTCAAAGCAGGTTTTCTTTGTTAATATTGAATATACAGAGGCAAAGTTAATAAAAAAATATTCAAAATGTTTCTTTTTTTTATTATTTTAGTAACTTTGCAACCTAATTAAGGTTAGGTCATGCAAGAGGTTAAAAATCTTTCCATATACAGGCAGTCTTTGCGGGACAGAATATTGGAAACAGCGATATCATTGTTCATGAAGAACGGTATTCGTGCCGTTAAAATGGATGATATAGCCAATGTCATGTCTGTCTCAAAGCGTACATTATACGAAATGTATAGTGACAAGGAGCATTTGCTTTATGAGGGGATTAAGAAAGACCATATAATGAGGCGTGAGCATTTGAAGGAATTCGCTTCGAAAAGCGACAGTGTAATGGATGTGATATTATATGCTTACAAATTGAATATAGAGAAATTCCGCGAGGCAAATCCCCTGTTCTTTTCTGATATGGAAAAGTATCCTGATGTGATAGGTTATCTGAATGAAGAGAAGATTTATTCCGGAACGCAATTCGTTGATTTTCTTAACCGTGGTATTGAAGAAGGATATTTCAGGAGCGATATTAACTGTAAGCTTATTGTCTGCTTGTTTGACGCATTGGGCGATTATTTTAAGTCGGCCCAATTATATAAGCAATATACTTGGGAGGAAATAATGATGAATATTGTCTTTGTTTCTTTGAGGGGTATATGTACATCCAAGGGGGGGGAAATATTGGATGGTTTTTTGTTGACTTACAATAGGTAAGAGCATAGATTGGTTATAGGATATGAATCACGGTGCGCGGACCTTTATATTGACAGGGTTGGTTGTTGTTGTCCTTTTGGCTCTGCATCAGTTACCTACTATTTATTTGAATGACTCCGAGATGCGTCATGTCAATATTCTCAGTGATATTATTCCTGAAGTATACGGAAACAGTGAAACCGAAGATACCATTCCGCTTTTGAAAGAAGTGCCAGACTCAGTTGCTCAGGCGGATACGGTGTCGATACCTTCGAGGCAGGTGATACCTGATGGGGTGACGATGATTGACGACTACTCCGGAGGCGCACCCGGAGGCATGAGGCATTTTTATGAGATGCTTAACTGTGTCAAGTCTTTGGGACGTCCGGTTCGGATAGCTTATTTCGGCGATTCTTTTATAGAAGGTGATATTCTTACATGTGATATAAGGGAACGGCTGCAACGGCGTTTCGGCGGAAATGGTGTAGGATGGGTTGACTGCGGCAATAAGATAAACGGGTTCAGGCCGACGATAAGCCAAAAGTTCAGTGGATTCTCTGGCTATGAGGTAGTGAAGAAACCTTATAATCATAACAATGCTGGCATAAACCAGAGATATTTCATTCCGTCGGAAAATGCTGTCGTATGGACGGGGGGCACAAAGTACCGCAAGCATTCATCAGGTTGGAATGTAGCCCGGCTGTTTCTTCGTACCGGCAGTGGCCTGTCTCTGCATACAAGCATTAACGGAAAGTCGGAAACCGTTCGGGTGATAGACTCGGCGTCTGTTGTCAGGATGATAGAAGACCGCGACTCCATGAGAAATATATCATATCGCTTCACCGGTGTTGGCCATGATACATTTATATACGGCATGGCACTGGAGTCTGATTATGGTGTGGTGCTTGATAATTTCAGTATGCGTGGTTCGGCGGGATTTACGATTGCCAATATCCCGCATTCTGTTTTGGCAGATTTTGCCCGTCTGCGTCCTTACGACCTCATCATATTGCATTTCGGTTTGAATGTGGTGAGTGAGAAAAGTCGTTCGGCCAATTACAAGGCATACATCAAGAGGATGACGCGTGCCGTGGAAAAACTTCGCGGTGCATATCCTGAGGCGTCGATACTGATAGTAAGTGTTCCTGATAGAAACCAGCGCACAGCAGACGGAATAAAGACTATGCCAGGCATAGAGTCGCTTTCTGCCTATCAGCAGATAATGGCGTCTGAGTGCAAGGTGGCATATTTCAACTTGTTCAAGGCTATGGGCGGCAGGGAAAGCATGAAGGCACTGGTGGAGAGAAAATTGGCAAACAAAGATTATACCCATCTTAGTTTTGGTGGCGGAACCTGTCTTGCCGGGTATTTCTACGATTCTTTCATGGCTGGATACGACAATTATAAATACAGTATTGGTGAATGAACATGTTGGATAGAATATCAAGTATGCTTGCATATAATCCCGAGGAGCCGTTGCTTTTCAGTTCGGGGTTGTTCCTGTTTCTTTTTCTTGGTTTCTCGTTTGTATATATGCTGCTCAATAAGCAGCGTACTTTGCGGCTTCTGTTTGTGACCGCTTTCTCATACTACTTCTATTATAAGAGCAGTGGTACGTATTTCTTTTTGTTGGCTATAGTGACAGTTTCCGATTATTTGATAGCCCGATGTATATGGAATTACAGGCAGAAAAGTCCGCAGAGTATGTTTGTTCCTCGGTTTTTGGTCACTTTGAGTTTGCTGATAGATCTTGGGATGCTTGGCTATTTCAAGTACACCAACTTTTTTGTCGGGATGTTCGAGCACATGATTGGGAATAATTTCCAGCCATGGGATATATTCCTTCCTGTGGGAATAAGTTTCTTTACATTTCAGAGTCTTAGCTATACGATAGACGTGTACCGTGGAAACCTTAGGCCGTTGGGCCATATTCTCGATTATGCTTTTTATGTTTCTTTCTTCCCGCAGCTCGTTGCCGGACCGATTGTCAGGGCGCGGGATTTCGTGCCGCAGATACATCATCCGCTCATAGTCACCCGCGAGATGTTCTCACGTGGTGTTTACCTTATAATTATAGGACTGTTCAAGAAATCTGTGATAAGCGATTATATCAGTCTCAACTTTGTAGACCGTATATTCGATAATCCGGGGCTTTATACAGGAGTGGAGAGTTTGTTGGGGCTTTATGGTTATGCTATGCAGATCTATTGCGATTTCAGCGGTTATAGCGATATGGCGATAGGCATAGCTTTATTGCTTGGCTTTCATTTTCCTCTTAATTTCGATGCCCCTTATCGCAGTTGTAGTATAACCGAGTTTTGGCGGCGTTGGCACATCTCTCTGTCATCATGGATTCGCGATTATATTTATATATCGTTTGGCGGCAACCGCAAAGGAGCCGTGAGGACGTACGTAAATCTGATGGTTACCATGCTTCTTGGCGGCTTATGGCATGGCGCGAGTCTCAATTTCGTGGCATGGGGCGGGCTTCACGGGTTGGCTTTGGCAGCTCATAAATATGCGAGCGCTAATATATTCCGCCATGAAAAGAATTATGTCTCGCATGGAATGCGTAGGTTTTTCGGTTGTTTATTTACATTCCATTTTGTTTGTTTCGCATGGATTTTCTTTCGCAATACCGATTTCTCGGCGAGCATGATGATGCTTAACCGTATATTCACGGATTTTCATTCCGAGTTATTCATGCAAGTTATCGGGAGTTATCAATATGTGTTCGGTCTTATAGTTTTCGGATATGTCACTCATTTTATTCCCGACAGTTGGCAGGATGGAATTATAAAACTGCTTACCCGTGGCAATGTCTTGGTTGACGCTTTATTGGTTTCGGCAGTGATATATATAGTCATTCAGGTCAAGAGCAGTACTATACAACCGTTCATTTATTTCCAGTTCTGAGCGGTTGGGGGATAATCTAAATGGAGAACCTCTTTGATAAAATACATGTTTTGACGGCTTGTGACACTAATCCGTTGTTGTGAAAAATCTTATAAAAGTCCTTTTGGTATTATCACTTTTTGCTATAAGTAGTTTGCTGAGTATCTGAAACGTATGTATGTGCGGTCGTCAAATGAATTATTTCCGTCCATAAAGGCCTTGGTAGCCTTGAACGTTTTAATGTTCAGCGGATCATTGGTGAGCTGTTGATGAAGAGCTTCCTCCGACAGAGAAAGGGTGGGGCACAGGAACGGATATCCGTCGCTTGCCAATACCACGGTACCTTCATTGTCAGCGAGTGATATTCTTTTTACTTTGTCCATGGGGATAGGAAAACCGTCGACCACGGAGTATGTTTTGTTTTGGTTTTCCATGTTCCTTATCATATCCGGTATTATGGCTTTCCGGCCGATGTCGTTATTTCTTATGTCGTCAATGGTATGTGTCTTTTCCGCCAGGGCTTTGCTTATGATTTCTGCCCGATGTCCGGCAAGGATGCTTTCATCCGGTTTGGGATTTTCATAAAGCTTTCCGTCTATCAGGCACTGGCAGTCTCCAATCATCCATATCTCCCGCCTTTTTTTGCTGAACACTATGCAACTTGCCGTGATTCTTTCTTCCGGATGAGATTTGGCATGTTCTTTTGTGTCTTTGTCATATACACTATTGACACATGAGGTTACACCGGAGCAAAAGCCATTGATATCGATGTCTGCGTCGACACTCCTGATATATTCGCTTATCAGCAACATGCAGTATCTCCCGTTGGAGTGCTGGGGAGATATGCGTTTGGCCGTTTTACTTGTGCTTCCGTCTATTACGGCGATGAAATCATCTGTGATTACGATCTTGTCTTCCGGCTCTGTTGTCTTGCTTTTCGCTATTATGCTTTGCTCTATTATTTCCATTTCTGTTCTGTGAGGCGGTCTTTTGCCGTGTCTCTCTGTGGTGTTGGTAAACCATTTGCGGTTGTGACCATAATTCGCTGATTAGTTCCGGTCGCCCTATACGTCTGAGAGACTGCTCTATACCGCGCCTTTCTTCTGGCTTGTACCAAAAGAAAAACTGGCGCTGGGCAAGTTTTTCCCGTTGCGATTTTGCGCTGTATACCTGTTCCATGGTGTACGGGTCGTAGCCTGTATACCATGTCTCGGTGCTTACCGTCATTGGAGTGGGCGTGAAGTCTTGTATCTGTTCGAGGTGGAAATCCAGCTTTTTTGTCTTCACTGCCAGTTCCGCCATGTCGGCTTCGCTGCATCCCGGATGGCTGCTGATGAAGTAAGGGATTATCTGCTGGTTCAAGTTCTCTTCACGGTTTATTCTGTCAAATATGCGTTTGAACTCGTCAAACTGTCTGAACGGCGGTTTGCGCATCAGCCGCAGCACGTTGTCCGACGTGTGCTCGGGAGCCACTTTTAGCCGGCCGCTCACGTGTTTGCAAATCAATTCGCGCGTATACTCGGCTGCCGCCTTGTTTGTTTTCTCGTTGTCGCTTCTATGCAACAGCAGATCGTAGCGCACGCCGCTGCCGATGAAACTCTTTTTTATTCCGGGAAGTTTATCCACCGTCCGGTAAATGTCTGTCAGTGCGCTGTGGTCGGTATTCAGGTTAGGGCATATCTGCGGGTTTATGCAACTCGGACGTTTGCACTTCTCACATATATTAATGTTTCGCCCTCTCATTCCATACATGTTTGCCGACGGACCGCCGAGATCAGACAGATAGCCCTTGAAGTCGGGCATGTCAATGACTTGCCTCACTTCTTTTATAATACTTTCTTTGGAGCGGCAGGTAATGAACTTTCCTTGATGTGCCGATATGGTACAAAACGCACATCCGCCGAAACATCCGCGATGTATGTTTACAGAGAATTTTATCATCTCGTAGGCCGGAATACGCTTGTTTTTATATTTGGGATGCGGGACACGGGTATAGGGCAGGTCAAACGATGCGTCCAGTTCTTTTGATGTCATGGGAGGATATGGAGGGTTGACAACGGCTAATCTCCCGTTCACCTCCTGTATAAGGCGTCGGGCATGGATTTTATTCGATTCTTCTTCGATATGCCTGAAATTTTCGGCTTGCGCTTTTTTGTCTTTTACGCATGTCTCATGGCTGTGCAGCAGTATGTCGTCTTTTGATATGCCGCCAGGTAGATCGTTTTTGTTTGTTAGGTAAACGGTCTGTGGAATGTCCGTAATCATTTTTATCGGCATTCCGCTTTCGAGCTGTCGGCATAGCTCCACTATAGGTTTCTCGCCCATACCATATACTATAAGGTCGGCTCCGCTGTCGCACAGGATACATCTGCGCAGCGAATCCTGCCAGTAGTCGTAATGCGTCAGTCGGCGCAATGATGCCTCAATGCCTCCAAGGATGATAGGAACATCAGGGTACAACTGTCTGAGTATCTTTGAGTATACGATGGTAGGATATTCCGGTCTCATGTCGTGCCGGCCTTCTGGACTGTATGCATCTTCAGAGCGTAGTCGCTTGTTGGCGGTATACTTGTTTACCATTGAGTCCATACAACCGGGAGAGATGCCGAAGAAGAGTCTCGGACGACCGAGTTTTTTGAAATCACGGAAGTCTCCATGCCAGTCCGGTTGAGGAACGACGGCTACTTTATATCCTGCCGCTTCAAGTGTCCGGCCTATTACCGCCGCTCCGAAAGAGGGGTGGTCTACATAAGCATCGGCTGAAAACAGAATGATGTCAGCCTCTTGCCATCCGCGAATATCCATTTCCTTTTTTGTCGTTGGCAGGAAATCCGATAGTTTATATTCCATATTGTTCGCCCTTGTATAATACTTGCTGGCTTTATGTCTGTATTGTTATTATTCGAAATGCGCAATCAGCCGGTTGGAGATGTCGGTGCGGTTGATTTGTTTTACTTACTCTGCCTGAGGGTCTTTGTCTTTCCATTCGATGAAAAGCTGCACCAGTTTTTGCAGTCCGAACGCTTTCATATTGGGATGATAAATGACATCGAGGCAAAGGTCGAGCAGTGCCTTATCGTTATTCCCGCTTGATTCGAGAAGTGAGCGGGTGTTCAGTCTCAGTTTGTCGAGCACTTGTTCGTCCACGTATCCATTGCTGTCTATCAAATCTCTGAACAGCAGATATTTGTCTATTGTTTGCAGATGTTCATCGCTTATGCAGATGTACCGTGTACCGGATAGGTTTGCTTGAATCTTGAACATAATCTTAATGTATTTGTTACAGTTATTGAACTTATTTCATGAGGAAATCCATTATTCCCCTCATGATAGAATGTTTCTTTTGGTTTTCTTTGATGCATTCGAACGGTATGCCCATCGTGAACGAGCGATAGTCGCTTCCTCTATATGCGATGGCGGCATTTCCTCCGTTGTTATAGCATAGTGCGGCGTATGCCTGTCCGTGCGGTGTGAATGCGTCGTGCTTTGTTGCGGCATAGTGTTCCTCATTGATGGCGTTGTGATAAGGAATGGTTGTGTTCATGCCGTATATGAAGTCATTTAGGCTTGTGTGGCTTCCAGCATAGCTGCATTTCAGTGTCTCTTTCAGGAAGAGTTGCTCTTCCGGGGCTGTCATATCGCTACCGATGTACGCTCCGGAGACCAGCAACCTTCCGCCACGTTTGGTAAATGCACGCAGTTGGTCACGTATCAGCAAGGGAAAGGTTTTGTAGTATTTGAGGCTGTGCCCGTCATTGCGTTCGAGTCCAAGTACCATATCTGCCAGTTTATACCGTGACAAGTCTATTTTTCCTGTTTCCAAGGCTTCACTTGAACAGCTTGCTATATTGTAACTGCCGGATGCTTGTATCGCTTCGGCATGGGTGCGGACATGGTTCCTGTCGTTGCCTGCAATGAACATACCTGTAAATTCATCGCCTGACCATCCCAACCCGCTTTCGTCTTCGATGCCAATTCTGTCACGGTTGTAACATAATTGCCTGCCGACCCAACCGGCAGTTGGACCGAGAGATACGCCAGGGTCGTCATCAAAGTCAAATCCTTGCTCAAAGACATTGTCACGGATTGCGGGCGAAGAGAGTCTGTGAAAGCCGTCTATGATTATTATATTGTCGGCGTATTCGCTGTCAGAGTTGTATAGGGCGCATAGCGTTTCTGTGGTAAAACTCTTTCCGCCTTTGTTTGCCGCTGCGACTTTGAAACTGTAGAGCACGCCACGTTCCAACTTAACCTTGTGATAATTTGAGCCTTTTATGTATGTTCCGTTGTCGAAACCGGCACTTCCAACGCTTGTATATACGATGTATCCTGTCGGCCGTGAGGTGACCTCTTGCGGGTCTTCGACCGGTTCCCATGCCAGTTTTACTTCATTACCATCCGTAAACTCTATGCGAAAATTGTTTGGTGTCATAGGAGTTACGATGTATGACCGGTCGTGCGAGTTGCATATCTGGCGCAAAACAGTTTTGTATATAGAACGTGCAAGGGTAAATTTGAAGCTGGGATCTTGCCCGTAACGCATGTCTGGGAAGTTCTTGTGAGACATGGTTTCTATTATGGCGCTTGGTATTTCCGGTATGCGCGTTTCCGAATAGTTCCTGTCATATATTTCCCTTTCCACCCATTTGCCGTATTTATATCTTATGTCTTGCGTAATATTTGTGAGCAATGATTTGGCGAAATCGAGGGAGACCGTACGCGAAATGCCGGAGTTGAGCATACCGTTGCCAAATCCTGTGGTACATATAGCTAGTGAACCGATAAGTCCTGTGCCGTTTGCTGAGTATCCGGCATCGCTGTGAACGGCTAATGACAGTTCCAACGGAACTTTACGCCCTTCGACGGTCGGCATGTAACAGGAACCTCCGCCGAGATGATTGGTCATGTATGAGCGTGTGTTTATGTCGTCGCGGTAGTCGTCCGTACCGGATTTTGTACTGTATACGTAATATGGCATGCCTGCCCATTGGGCATAATATCTGGCACCTTCAAGACAACGGGGTAACCCGCTGGTTGCGTTTCCACGCATGATATTTCCCATACCGCCGCCGAAACGCACTGCATCTGACGTTACAACGCCTTTGCGTGCACTTTGATTGGTTATCACGACCCTGTTGAATTCATTGCTTCCCTTGTCGAACTCGAACGTGCCGAGATATACCCATGTGCCGCTTCCCATTTTCTGATTGACCTTAAATACCGTTTTCTCACCTTTATGCCAAACAGTATAGCATGCGTCATCTATACTGTTTGGCAATGTTTGATAGCTCACGTAAACGGCATATTTCCCCTCTTGTGGCAATTTGGGCTGGTAAGAGATAAGACTGTAACTGTTTGATTTTCTTGTTGTCTTTGCCATTCGTGCCGTACCGGCGGTGAACGGGTTTTCTCCGTCCGTGTAATATCCGGGATGTTTGGCAAATCCCTTGATACCGGTATTTTTCCATGAGTGTTGCGAACTGACTTCTATATAGCTCGTCCCGACCATGTTGTCATCATTATCCACAATGACTTCGTTTTTCTGCCAGTCTCGTTCGCGTGGTGTAAAGACGATTGCTCCGGCGTTTTCAAGCATGGGGATGAGATACGGAACGACGATCGTTTGGGTAAATAAATCCTCAGTCGTACCGAAAAGTTTGGGCCTTTGCCATTTCCATAAGTTTTTATTGTTGTCATAATACCGTCCGTGGCTTGCCCATACCGATATGTGTCGATTTTGCAATCCGTGTGTTATTTGTGTTGGATCGGAAATGTTCTTGACCCATGGATTGCCTTTATAATCTATATTTATTCTGCCGGAAGGCCTTTTACCGGCCTCCGATTTTATGTTTGGCGCAAGGTTGTCTATAGACAGTCCGTTTGAGATTATCGTTATCTTATGGTTCCGGTATCTTTTATCGAGTCTTTTGCTTATTCCTTCATATATCTTTCTTGTCGTTTTAGCGGAAAACTCCTGCATGGCAAAAGTCTCGTCAACTGTTATTCTTACAGTCCGTTTGCTATTGTCAACTTTATAGTCCAGAATAACAGGTGTCTGGCTTTTGTCCTTGTTGTTGACCTTGTATTTCTTGAGAAACTTTTCTATTTTCTTCACCGTTTTAGCGTCAATCCGCGAAGGTTGGGCGCTTATGGCGATGGAATACAAGAACGATAATAATATAAAAAAATGCCTTATTCTCATAGGCTTATATCTCCCCGACAGTGAATTTTTCCGGTATTTTCCCCTTGAAGTCTTTGAAATATAGTTTTATCTCTTTCATCTGATTGTCAACATCTCCGTTTGGGATAATTGTTTTCTTGCATTGTATGACGCGCTTTTCATAGTCGGCTCCATATAATAATATGGGAATGCCGGCTTTCATTGCAATGAAATAGAATCCTTTTTTCCATTCTGGATTAAGCGAGCGTGTACCCTCGGGAGTGACACACAGGTGGAAACTGCTCGACTTTTTGGCTGTTTCGGCTAAGTTGTCTGTCATGCTTGTTCTTTTCGTGCGCCATACAGGAATGCCGCCCAAACGTCTGAAAATGCCACCCAACGGCCAAAAGAACCATTCTTTTTTCATCAAAAAGTTACTTTTCAGCCCTTCGGCGCCGGAATATAACTGCCCGATGAGAAAATCCCAGTTACTTGTGTGCGGTGCGAGACATATAATATATTTATCGGGATGAGGCTCGGTCACGTCGGCAACCCATCCCATTTGTTTGTATAACAGCCATCTGCAAAATGCTTTCCACATATATATTATTCTCTTGCTCCGTGATTAATTGAAATTATTTATTTGGTCGATGGTCTCATTGACACCTGCATGGAATTTGTCAATGAGGTCTTTAAAATATGTTTTTGCTTTCATTCCTGGCTCTGGATGTGATATTCTTCTGATAAAACAGCTTTCCAGCTTCAGTATAGAGAACATCAATGCTTTCACATTATCATCGTTTGTCTTTGCGCTATAAAGCGATACTGCCACACACTCGGCGAGTAAATCCGCGCAACTTGAATTGATGTACTTTTTTAGTTTTCTTTTGTTTGTCATAATAATAGCCTCCTTGTCTTTTCGATTTATAATTACTTCGTCAAAGATACGGAAAAAAAGCGAATGACGATAAGTTTTTGTTATGAAAATTAATTAAATATTTGATTTTATACAGTTTCTTTCTTATTTCTGTATGAAAATTGTTATTTTTGCATTCATGAAATAAGCGATTAGTTCATTATTCATATAAAATATTAATTATTTATGGAAAAGAGTGCTTTGCAAATTGCAAGGGCTGCTTATCAGCCGAAGTTGCCGAAAGCCCTTCAAGGTGCAGTGAAAGTAAAAGAAGGAGCTCCCACACAGAGTGTGGACAATCAGGAAGAAATTAAAAAGTTATTCCCCAACACTTATGGTATGCCGGTCGTTGAGTTTGTTCCGAGCGATGAGGCAAACACAAAAAAAATCAATGTAGGTGTGATTTTGAGCGGAGGGCAGGCACCCGGAGGTCATAATGTAATCACCGGCCTGTTTGACCAACTTAAAAAGCTGAATCCGGACAACAGGCTCTATGGATTTATTCTCGGCCCCGGAGGGCTTGTAGACCATAATTACAAAGAACTTACAAAAGAGGTTATTGACGAGTATCGCAACACCGGCGGTTTCGACATGATTGGTTCCGGACGCACAAAACTCGAAGAGGAGGATCAGTTTGAGAAAGGTATCGAGATTATCCGTGAGCTGGACATTAAGGCAATAGTAATTATAGGCGGAGACGATTCAAACACAAACGCTTGCGTACTGGCGGAGTATTATGCCGCAAAGAAATATGGGGTACAGGTAATCGGCTGCCCCAAGACAATAGATGGAGACCTTAAAAACACACAGATAGAGACCAGTTTCGGTTTCGACACGGCAACAAAGACTTATTCGGAGCTTATAGGAAATATTGAGCGCGATTGCAATTCGGCTCGCAAGTATTGGCATTTTATCAAGGTTATGGGACGTTCGGCGAGCCATATAGCATTGGAGTGCGCTTTGCAGTGCCAGCCTAATGTTTGCCTTGTATCGGAAGAGGTTGAGAGCAAAGACATGACGCTTAACCAGATTGTTGAAAACCTCTGTGAGGTGATTGCCCGCCGTGCTGAAGACGGCAATAATTTCGGAACAGTGATCGTGCCTGAGGGCCTGATTGAGTTCATACCGGCGATAGGCCGCCTTATTCAGGAACTAAACGACCTGCTTGCCGCTCATGGTGACGAATACAAGGATTTGGACAAAGACGCTCAGCGCAAGTACATCATGGCCCATCTGTCTGCCGAGAACGCATCCACGTTCGCAACTCTGCCGGAAGGCGTGGCAAGTCAGCTTTCTCTCGACCGCGACCCCCACGGAAATGTGCAGGTTTCGCTCATTGAGACAGAAAAACTGCTTTCCGATATGTGTGAGGCCAAGTTGGCCCAATGGAAAGATGAGGGTAAATACACTGGAAAATTCTCGGCATTACATCATTTCTTCGGATATGAGGGACGCTGTGCCATACCGTCAAATTTCGATGCCGACTACTGCTATGCTCTCGGTTCGAGTGCGGTGCAGCTCATTGCTAACGGAAAGACCGGCTATATGGCTATCGTGAAGAACACTACGGCTCCGGCCGACGAGTGGATCGCCGGAGGTGTGCCAATCACTATGATGATGAATATGGAGCGCCGCAACGGAGAGATGAAGCCTGTAATCAGAAAGGCTCTTGTGGAACTTGATGGTGAGCCTTTCAAGGCGTTTGTCGCAATGCGTGATGAGTGGGCAAGGAAAACTTGTTATGTATATCCCGGTCCGATACAGTATTGGGGACCGACGGAAGTTTGCGACAAGCCGACTATGACTTTGGCCTTGGAGCAGAATAAATAAGATACTCTACCGCAAGTTGCATTGGTAATACGGTTGACATGGTATGTACCGTTACCAGTGTGACTTGCGGTTTATATTTTCAGCATGCCGAATACAGTAAAACGACGCCCCAATAGAAAATCAACGAGAAAGAAATATCACAGTCCCGTGCGCAGGAACAAGCCGGGATTGCTGACCCGCATACTTCAAAAGATGCCCGGCTGGGCTTGGTGGATAGGTGGCGGACTCGTCGTTTTGGGATATGTATGGGCTTTTTATTATTTTTTTGTCGGCCCGTTCGGTTTCCGTTGGCGTGCTCTGTACGGTGATGTCTCTTATCCGGAAGGATATGAGATACACGGAATAGACATAAGCCACTATCAGGGCACGATTGATTGGGGTGATCTCAGGAACAACGGCATGATAGAGAGATGTCCCGTGCGGTTTGTCATGATAAAGGCTACCGAAGGCGCAAGCCGTATAGACAATCGTTTCAAAGATAATTTCTATCAGGCCCGTGAGTACGGTTTCATTCGCGGAGCATACCACTTTTGGAGTACACGCTCTACGGGAAAGGCTCAGGCCGAACATTTCATACGTAACGTGAAACTTGAAGAGGGCGATCTTCCTCCTGTACTTGATGTGGAGCATAAGGCGAAAGAACAAAGTCCGGAAGAGTTCAAGAAAAGCGTTCTCACATGGCTTGACATTGTAGAGAGGCATTATAATGTGAAACCGATAATCTATACTTATTATAAGTTCAAGACGGCCTATCTCAGCGATTCCATATTCGATCAATATCCTTATTGGATCGCTCACTATTATGTTGACAAGATTGAGTATAAGGGTAAATGGAAGTTCTGGCAGCATACGGATTGCGGTAAGTTGCCCGGAATAAAGGGATATGTGGATTTCAATATATACAATGGCAGCTATTATGACTTGCGTCGCCTTACTATCGGTAATGAAGAGGGATCGGATGAGCCGGACTATTATCCACATTGACAGTCAGGAAGCGGTCATTTTTCAGGGCGTTTTTTGGGGGAGATGGTAGTGTAAGCCATTCCGTTGCCTGATATCATGTGCTCTTTGATATTGAGAATGTAATAATAAAGTCACGAATTTAACACTTTGCTTTTCTTCATTCTACGTTGGCAATGCGATATACATCGCTATACATAATGCGTCGGCATAATCATTTCATGACTATTATTTTACCTTTTTTCTGCAACGGGATACCCGTTGGAGTCTGTTCGGCAAGTAATTGCAAGACGTTTAGCCGCCCGTTACATTCTAACGGGCGGCTAAATGCAGACCAAAGAGCGTCCCGTTGCGGAAAACTTGATGAATAATGATGATAATGTTTCCTGTTATATCAGCTTGAAGCGTGTATGTGCTTGATAAATAGTATGTTATGTGAAATGGTGAAATACGGTGATATTTCAGGTCTACGGATTTTTATTTTCCAAATAATCGAAATACAAAACGTCTTTTGTCAATATTATTCCGAATGAGAAAGCGGCTGCGATAGTTTTATATGACATATCGGAGCCGCTTTTTTATATATTCTTGTGGTTTAGCGTTTGTTGTCGGAAATGAACGATATGCATGCCCAGTCTCCGTCATTTTTCTCCTGTTTAGGAGTGAGGCCGATACTTTTGCCTTTAGTTTTGAGAGCGTCGGTGTCTTCTTTGTAAAATCCGCTCATAATCAATTCTCCATCGTCTTTCATCACGCTTCGGAATCGTTCCATGTCGTTCAACAGTATGTTTCGATTGATGTTAGCCACTACTATATCAAACTTCATGTCTGTATCATCGAGTACCGAGGCATCTCCAAGGATGGACTTGAATTTGTCATCCACATTGTTTATCACCGCATTGTGGCGTGCGTTGTCCACGCTCCATTCGTCAATGTCGTAGCCTACGGTTTTCGCTGCTCCGCCTTTCAGGGCCGCTATGCCGAGTATTCCCGTGCCGCAGCCGCAGTCGAGCACACTCTTTCCTGTAAGGTCTTCGGCCAGCAGCGTGGCAACCATCATCCGTGTCGTCTCGTGTGTGCCTGTTCCGAACGCCATGCGGGCATCTATTTCTATTGAAATGTCGAAATTACCTTCCGGCAGGTGCCTGCCGTCGTGTATCACGCATTTGTCAGCTATTGTAACGGGCATGAATCCTTCGTTTTCCCATTGCTCGTTCCAATCCTTGTATTCGGCTTCCTTCGCATTATATGTAATGTCTGTTCCCTCCATCGGTATATTGTCTATGGCCTGTTTCAAGGCTTCCTCATCATACATGGAGGTCTGTATATAGCCTTTAATGCCGTTGTCTGTTTCCTCGAATGTCTCGAAACCCGCCTCTCCGGCAAAAGCCGCTATCAGGTCGCGCACGTCCTGAATATCGGCTCCGGACGTTCCGGTTGTTATTTTAAAATCAACTTCGTAATATCTCATAATAATATGAATTTGATGCAAAAATACAAAAAATAGGGAAATTCCTATAACTATTTAGGGCTTTTCCATGTGATAATAGGTTTAATATGATTATTTTTGTATCATGAATGAAGTAAACAATAAAAAAGGAGCGATTATGAGAAAGTTTATTCTTATGTCAATGTTTGTGTTGGCTATGCCGGCAAGCATGATTGCGCAAGACGATATGTACTTCGTTCCGACGAAGAAAAGCGTAGCCGAAAGTACCGCCGATTTCGGAATACCGCGCGGCACGTATTATTCGGGGAGCGATCGTGACGTCGATGAGTACAACCGGCAAGGCAGTTCTGTGCATCAGATTGACTCGGCCGGAAATGACGTTATAGAGTTTGACAGTGTGGCGGGTGTATATCCGTCTGTGGCGCAAAACTCGGACGATGACTATGCATATACCCGCCTGATGAGCCGTTTCGACGATTATCATTGGTCAGATTCCTATTGGGCCGGTTATAATGACGGCCGTTTTGACGCTTGGGGATGGGGGAGTCCTTGGTATTATTCGAGCTGGTATCACAGTCCATGGCATTATTCAGGTTGGTTTTATGACCCTTGGTATCACGGTTGGTATGATCCCTGGTATCACGGTTGGCACGGACATTGGTGGGGCGGTCCTATCTATGTTGGCAGTTCCGGCGGTCACACGGGTACAAAGAATCATCTTAACGGTACTGGACGTCGTCCGCTTGCGGGCTATGGCAACGGCAACGCTACAAGTAAGGGACGTGTGACGACAGGTCATTCGAGAAACTCAGGATTTGGAAATCGTAAGTTTAACGCATCCGAGCGGTTCGGAACAAACAGGACAAATACTGCGAACAGGCCCAATACCGTCAACAGGAATGATAATAAAACCGTGCGCCCGGTAACTCCGCCGCGCAATACCAACTCTTCGTTTGGCAGTGGAAACGGTTTTGGAGGCAGTAGGTCCGGTGGAGGAGGCTTCGGTGGCGGAAGCCGTTCCGGAGGCAGCCGTTCCGGAGGATTTGGCGGGCGCAGATAGTAATAAGGTAATAGTATTAAAAGAACAACTGATATGAAAGTAAGATATTATTTGGCTGTTGCCTTGATGTGCGGGCTTATGCCGGCAGCGGCTCAGGAGACTTATGAGAATGCCAACATTGCGACGGGCGATTTGAATGGTACGGCGCGATATGTGGGAATGGGTGGAGCGATGGACGCTCTCGGAGCCGACATATCCACGATAGCCACTAACCCCGCTGGTATAGGACTTTTCAGACACTCGACGGCAAGCATGTCTTTCGGTCTCGTGTCTCAGGATGGAGCGGAAGACTTCTCAACCGGCAATAAGACAAACCTGAGTTTCGACCAGATAGGATTTGTATACTCGAACCGTTTGGGACGCAGTTCGTTTGTGAACTTCGGTTTCAACTATCACAAGAGCCGTAATTTCAACCATATACTGAAAGCTGCCGGGCGTATGGCTGCCGGCGCATCGCAGAACAAGATGTCGTATAACAAGGGTGTTGCCGTAGAGATAAAAGACGATGAAGTCATATCGAATGACCTTGCGTATAGTGTGACGGACTATTTGTACTACAATACGATATTGTATAATCCTCTGATAGACCCAAACGATTATTATTCCTCTGAGCGCTATATGATGGACAGGGCAAGCAAAGGATATATAGGCGAATACGATTTCAATATCAGTGGAAACATAAACGACAGGGTTTATCTTGGACTTACGGTGGGGCTTCACGACGTTCACTATAAAAGCTATTCGGAATATGCGGAGCTTCGCCCAAACCATGAAGGGCTTGGAGGTACTCTGCTTGAAGACTCTCGTGAAATCACCGGACTGGGTTTCGACTTGAAAGCAGGTGTGATATTCCGTCCGTTTGAGAACTCGCCTTTCAGAATAGGTATGTCTATTGCCACGCCTACGTGGTACGACCTTACGACCCGTAACTACACGACACTCCTGATAGACGACACTAATGCCAATCCGGAGACATATCGCGGGCTTGGTTCTCTCAGCCTGTCGGAAAGCTATGACTTCAAGCTTTATACTCCATGGCGGTTCGGATTAAGTCTCGGACATACGATAGGAAACTACCTCGCCCTCGGCGCTTCGTACGAATATGCCGATTATGGCAATCTTGACAGTCGTGTAAACGACGGGTATGACTATTATGGCAATGAGACAAGCGTATCCGACGAATGGATGAACGAACACACCAAAAACACTCTTAAAGGTGTATCGACATTGAAACTGGGTGCCGAGTTCAAGCCCGATCCCGCCATTGCCGTTCGTCTCGGTTTTAATTATGTATCGCCGATGTACGAGAAAAACGGGATGAAAGACGGCACACTCGACTCTTACGGGGTTATGTATCAGTCGGCGACAGACTGCACGAACTGGAAAGATACATACCGTGTGACGGCCGGTATCGGGTATCGTATAGACAAACTGTCTCTTGACCTTGCATATCAGTATAGTCAGACAGATGGCACTTTCCGTCCGTTTACAGATGTTCTCGATGCTTCGAATGTCGCTGATGCGGTAGATATAAGCAATAAGCGTAATCAGTTGCTGTTCACTGTCGGGTATACTTTCTGATGATTTGTGTCAATGTATTGTTGTGTCAAGCGCATAATGGCAGTGAGCGGTGATAATTTAGTGTAGAACGGAACATATATAAACCCACAGCCGCACTTCAAATAAAGATTTTGAAGTGCGGCTGTGGATTTTGGTTGAAATGTTATTATTCTATTATTCCGGCTTCATGCCATTTTAATATCATGGCTTCAACATCTTTTTGAGCGGTTGGCTGTTCCACATCGTATTCCTTGGTTAGCAACAGCACAAGTTCGTCTGTCGTGAATTCACGGCCTTGAACTTGTTGCCACAGGTACGCGGCGGTCTCGTTCATGCTTATTATCTTGCTGAAATCGATATTCTCTTTTCCCTCGGCCACGATGATATGCTCACCGCAAATTGTGCGCAGATTAAATCCTTTCTTCGTTATCATAATATTAATTGACTTATTATTGTTTTATGAATAAATGCCTGTGTAAGTACAGTAGGTATCGGCGGATAGGGTAGAGGCGTGTCCATAGCCATGAGTATATTAGCCATTTTGTTCCGTTGGTGTAATCCGCTGTGATTTTGTTCTTACGATAAAAACCTACGGCAGTGGCTTTGATATCATCCAGATGGCAGTATTCCACTCCCAGATTTCCGTCTCCGCGGAGAGTGGCTACATCGTCGTAAATATTTACTATGCGGTGGAGCACAAAATTACCCTCACTGATTTCCGCCAGAACAACATCGCCGGCTTTTGCCTTTTTTGCTTTCGTTAGGATGGCTTTATCACGTCCGTCTTCAAGAAACGGCCTCATACTGTATCCGCGTAATGGTAATGTGACGGTGTGCCCGGCTTCTATAATCTTAATGACTTCTGGTATAAATGTCGCATTTGGCATTTGTTTTGTTGTCATAAGGCTGTTTCTTTCATGTTTTGTCTGTTTGTTATTTAGTGCTTGTCGGATATATGTTGGCGAACATTTGGCATTCTGTTGATTTATTACGATTTTCTTTATTGCCCTTTATTCTGTTAGCGGTTTCTGTTTGTTTAAATACATTGTTGCCTTTATTCAAATAATTGTTCCTTATTCGTTTGATTGACAATCTGTTTGCTGATATATGATAAATTACTTTTTAGGAGCCGCTTCCAGCTATTCCTTTATGACAGACCAGGGCTGCTTCTTTATCAGGCAGGCAGTGCATGGTGAACATCGGCACTGTTTCGACAAGTCGGGTGATTATGTTACAGATATTATTATAAATAATGCTGTCCCATTTCATTGAAGAGCATGAAGGGAGCATTGATGCAAATGCCTGAACTGGGCGTAGCCTTTCTATATGGTTTGCGGGTGCCCGGTCAATTCTTGTTACAGCTCCCAAGGGCGCTTTTATATCTTTATAACACGGAGTCTTGCCGCTCCATGGTGAACCGTATAGGAACGGTTTACCATCAATAATTCTTATTATGGGATTGTCATCATTCATTAATTCCGTGCCTTGGATATGCTTCAGCCACAGGCTTGAATGGGTGCTTTTACCGGTTCCGCTCTTGGCAATGAAAGGATAGGCATAGCCGCTGTGGCTAACGCATGATGCATGGATTAGAAGTGTGTCTTGATGACTGCCCCGGAACGCGAAAATCAACATAAGGGCATCATTTAATCCAAAGCTGCGCATCGTCGCCGTCCCGTTCAATGCGCAGGTGCACAGGCTGAAGTCTTTGTTTGTGTGCAGTAAACAGCACGGATTATTGTATATGTCTTTTATGATATACTGATAGCCGCCGTCAGGCAGTGTATATACCAAAGTATCTCCGTTGCCGGTGTCACATTTCTTTATATGCTCTTTTTCCTGTGCCGGCTGCAGATTGTCGTCTACCGTGAGGGTAAACAACAGACAATCCGTTTCCGGCTGTTCGGTTTCAAAAACGGAGAAAGAAGGCAGCAAAGAAATGCTGTTTTGGTTTGAGTCTTCAAAAACTATGGATATATAAAAGTCCGCGATACGGAAGAAGTGCCGCTTTTTCATTCTACTTCTTCTATGCTCATGTCAATCCCTTTGAATTTGAATTCGCCTGTTTCCAGAAAACGAACATCAAACGGAGTCTTGGCTTTGACGGTATATTTGTTTTTCAATTTTATCAGTTTTTTCTCCACATCCTTTTTCTTTTGTCCGAAGAATACCACGCATGTTCTTGCCGGCATATTCTTCTGTTGGGCGAAGTAATTCTTTAACTGATAAGAGTAGTTGTCACGACCGAGCAGGAATTTGCTTTTTGTGTCGATCCAAACGCTATCTACCGTTTGTACATTCGTAAAGTAAACGACCGAGTCTGTAAATGCGGCAGAAAAGCCGAACATGTATGCCTTTGGCAGCATTTTTTTCTTTGCGGAAACCTCTCCCACGGAAAAAAATGAGATTAATATTGCCGCAATTGTAACGTATTTAAGTGATTTCATTATTCTTTTATTGTCCTAAATATGATTTTAACAGTATATTATTCGTATTATTTCTCAATTGCCTGATGGCTTTCTCCTTTATCTGTCGCACACGTTCTCGTGTAAGTCCGTATTTTGTTCCTATCTCATCGAGGGTCATTTCATTCATGTTAATGCCGAAAAAGGCTTTGAGGATGTTCCTTTCCTTTTCACTCAGACATTTCAGAATTTCGTTTATTTCCGTGCGTAACGATTCCGCTACCAGCTCTTTGTCTGCCATTGTCGAGTCGTTAGAGGCCATGGTATCGAGCAGTGTGTTCTCTTCTCCGTCCGTGAACGGGGCATCTACCGATACATGATGGCTGCCGACCGTCAGGACATCGTTTATTTTGTCTTGTGGCATGTCTGTCCTTTCTGATATTTCTTCTGCCGAAGGCCGTCTTTCAAACTCTTGTTCGAATTTGTTCAACTCCTTGTTTATCTTGTTTGCCGAGCCGATTTGGTTCAAAGGCAACCTCACCATTCTGCTCTGTTCCGCGATGGCTTGAAGTATGCTTTGGCGTATCCACCACACAGCGTATGATATGAACTTAAATCCCCGTGTCTCGTCAAACTTCTCCGCGGCTTTTATCAGTCCTACGTTACCTTCGTTTATGAGATCGGGCAGACTCAGACCTTGATTTTGATATTGTTTTGCCACGGACACGACAAACCTCAGATTGGCTTTTACAAGTCTTTCGAGCGCTTTTCTGTCACCGTCATGGATACGTCTTGCGAGTTCCACTTCCTCATCGACCGATACCAGTTCCTCGCGACCTATTTCTTGAAGATATTTGTCGAGAGTGACATTGTCTCTATTGGTGATAGACTTGTTTATTTTTAGTTGTCTCATAGTCGTGTGGGTTATAGTTGATGCAAAGTTAAAGTTTTTTTCCGAAATGCCAAATTAATGTGCAATAAAAAGAAAAAGGAAAGAGGCGAAGAGCAGGTAAGCACAGTGTTTTTTTGCCTTCCTTGCTTTTCACCTCTTTATAGTGTCAAATGATTGTTGTCATTCGTTTTGCAACGGAACGGCAAAGTATGCTTTCTTACCTGTCGGGTAGATACCTTGTATGTATAGCACAGGATCCTTGCTCGTAGAGGCGTCTTTGACAACTTTCTGCATGTCGTCTATCGTCTTAATAGTCTCGTCGTTGACTCTCTGTATTATAAATCCGCGGGCTATTCCGGTCTCTTTAAGTTTACCGTTGTTAACCTTTATGACCTCAATACCGTAGCTTATGCTGAGTTGTTTTTTCTGAGCCTCGGTGATTTCGCGGAAGTTTGCTCCCAATACATCAAGATCGGCATTCTTTACCACTTTGGTATTTCCCTGCTCGTTTTTGAGCACTACAGTTTCGGTTATCTTTTTCTTATTGTGCAGGTAGGTGATTGTCAGCTTGTCGCCGGGGCGTTTCTTGCTGATAATCTCTTGGAGTTCGGCCATTCGTGTCACTTTTTGTCCGTCTGCCGAGATTATCACGTCACCTTTCTTTATTCCTGCGTCGAATGCCGCTCCCTCATCCGTCACTTCGTCAACGTAGATGCCTTCCATCGTTCCGAGGTCAACTTCCTTGCCTTGTTCTTTTTGCGCATCTACATAGTTTTTCACGTCTCCGCCTTTAATTCCTATCCAAGCGCGCTGTACCACACCGAATTTTTTCAGGTCTTCCACAATCTTGTTCATTATCGTAGTAGGTATGGCAAATCCATAACCGCTATAAGAACCAGTCGGAGAGTAGAGCATGGCGTTGATACCAACGAGCTCACCGCGTGTGTTTACCAATGCGCCTCCTGAGTTGCCGGCATTGATGGCGGCATCTGTCTGGATGAAAGACTCTACATTGTTGGCGCCGAGCGAGCGGGCCTTTGCGCTTACTATACCTGCTGTGACAGTATTGTTGAGGCCGAGCGGATTGCCTACGGCAAGTACCCATTCGCCGATTTTAAGGTCTTCGCTGTTTGCTATAGTTATAGCTGGCAGGTTTTTGCCGTCTATCTTTATTAGCGCAAGGTCTGTGGTCTTGTCTGTTCCGATTATTCTCGCCGAGTGTTCTTGGTTGTCATTAAGCGTTACTGTCAGTTCGTCGGCTCCCTCAACCACGTGGTTGTTGGTTACGATATATCCGTCGGTAGAGATGATGACACCCGAACCGGTGGCCGTTTTCTTCGGAGTCTGTACCTGGCGCTTCTGTGTTCCACCGTTGCCACGTCCGAAAAATCCTCCGAACGGGTCTGAGAAGAAATCGCTGAACGGGTCGCTCTGAACCTCTACCGTCTTTATCTTGCTGTTCTGTACATATTTGATATGTACAACTGAGGGCAGCGCTTTTTCGGCTGCATAAGTAAGGTCAACCGGTTGTCCAGCCGGAGTTGCAGCACCGGCTTTGTTGAAAGCGGCAACAGAAAAAATGATTGCCACCATGCAGATTGCCGGAAGTAAATAGTTTACGATCTTTTTCATCATAGAAATGTTTTATGTTACATTAGTTATCAAATTATTATCGCTTATTTTAAACGTTGCAAATATATCAGCAATTTTTGTTTTTCTGCCATTTTGGCATTTTAATTTGTCGCAATTTAACAGTTATAAAACTGCCGTTAACGGCTGTTTGCGTTGAATGCTGTCAATTTTACAAATCTTTAAAATAACAAATCGTTACAGAGGCCTTTTAGAAGTGTTTCGTGATTATGCTTGTTTGGAGCGGTTTTATTTCTATAATCCGATAATGACTGCCTGATAACTGTTTGCCGTTCTTAAAAAGACTTTATTGTTTTGCCGTTTCGATATTTTGCAGTACTTTTGCAGAATGAAAGCAGTGCTCCGGTCTGTCGCCGGCACCGTCATTGGTGCGGGAGGAAAGTCCGGGCAGCGTAGGGCGCTCAGCTTCCGAAAACAGAAGCCATTGGCGACAGTGGGATATGGCAGAAGAGAATGACCGCCGCGCCGAAAGGGGCGGTAAGGGTGAGAAGGTGGTGTAAGAGACTACCGGCCGGCGGGTGATCGTCGGGCCGTGCCATCCTGAGGCTGCAAGTTCGCGTATACCGTCGTTTGAGGGTTGCCCGCCCGAAAATATCCGACGGAGGGTAGAATGCTTGAGCTGCGTGGTGACATGCGGATTAGATAAATGACGGACACCGCTGTATGGTGGTACAGAACCCGGCTTATAGGGGCAGTGCTTTCTTTATTTTGAATGTTGGTGTTTCTTGATTTTGGGTATGAAAGAGAAGTTGATGGATTTGGTGAGATTTCTTAAAGTTGACATCTGGCAGATATCAACAGGTGATGTCTCACCACTGAGATATCTCCTTTATAGCATTGTCAAGAAACTGATGATCACTATACGTTTTTTCACGACGAAGCGTGTGATGAACCATGCCTCCGCACTTACTTATTCGACACTCTTGGCTATTGTCCCGATTTTGGCTGTCGTGTTTGCGATAGCTCGCGGATTCGGATATAACAGATATATAGAGACATGGTTTAGAGGTACATTCGAGTCGCAGCCTCAAGCTGCCGATGTGATTGTTGGGTTTGTCAACAGTTATCTTGTACATACGAAGAGCGGAATATTTCTTGGTGTCGGTCTTGTATTTATGTTGTATACTGTCTTGATGCTTGTAAGCAATATAGAGGTGACTTTCAATGAGATATGGCAGGTTAAGAAGCCGAGAAGCATATTCCGGACGTTTACCGACTATCTTGCCATGTTGCTGCTATTCCCTATTATAATAGTGCTGACATCAGGATTGTCTATTTTCATGGCTACCATAGCCGACAGCATGCCCGACATATTGTTGCTCGGACCTATGATGCGTTTTATCATTGCCTTGTTGCCTTATGTGCTGATGTCTGCCATGTTCATTGGGCTTTATATCTTCATGCCAAACACACACGTGAAATTCAGATATGTGGTGGTGCCTGGAATTTTGGCCGGAGTGGCTATGCAATGGTTACAGTTGTTCTATATACATTCTCAGATGTGGGTGAGCAGCTATAATGCCATTTACGGTTCGTTTGCGGCACTGCCGTTATTTATGTTGTGGATGCAGATTTCATGGACGATATGTTTGTTTGGGGCGACATTGTGCTATGCCAATCAAAATCTCAGTTATTATGATTATAATACCAAGACATCGGATATAAGCCATCGCTATCAGATAATGCTCAGCGCATTGCTTGCCGCTCGTATATGCCGCAGATTTGACAAAGGTCAGCAGCCATATACGGCAATGGAACTGCGTGCCGAGACCGGTATACCGATAAGGGTGGTGAATGATTTGCTTTATGAAATGATCGATTCCCGCCTGCTTATCGAGATTACGTCAGACGAGAAAGGAGAACCATCGCAGTTTGTTCCGGCGGAGAATGTTGAGAATTTGAGTCTTGGTGTTCTCATAGACCGATTGGAATCTCGGGGTCGCTGGAAAATAGACCTTCCGTTAGATGACTTTTATAATGATAATTGGCGGCGGGCATTTGAAGAACGACGCATATATTTAAGAAAATCAAGAAGTATATTACTTAAAAACATGTAGTATGGGTACATGTTAATGGAGAATAATTGTCTGTTGGTTACGGTATAATCATGTAGTAAAAAACAGGTGAAGACTTAATAAATAGTCTTCACCTGTTTTCTTTATTCGGTTTTCTTCAGTCATATTTATTTGAGAATTTATGTATAATGGTGTAATTACACATAATACATGGAGGCTTATCGGCTCATGAGAAACTCCTTGAAAGCGCTGAATTCTTTTGGCATTACAATGCTCCGTTTCTCACCTCTCATGAAAGCTGCGAGTCGTGAGGGGATTTTAATTTCGCATCCAATGACTGGTTCTACGGTATCTTTGAACTTTGCCGGATGCGCTGTTTCGCAGAAAACACCGGTTTCCCTTTCTTTAAGCAGGTCTTTCAGTGCCTGATAACCGCACGCTCCATGAGGATCGAGGATATATCCGGTTGTTTTATAGCATTCGGCTATGGTCTCTTTGATACTCTCGTCGCTATACGTAGCTCCACTGACAAGTGCTTTTATTGAGCTATGATCATATTCATATAAATCATATATGCGGGCGAAATTGCTCGGGTCGCCGACATCCATAGCATTTGCTATGGTCTGTCTGCTCGGCATCGGCTCGTATTTTCCGGTTTGAAGGTATTTATAGAAAATGTCGTTTGCGTTGTTGGCGGCGATAAATCGCTTTATAGGTAGCCCCATACGGTGCCCGAACAGGGCGGCGGTAATGTTCCCGAAGTTGCCGCTTGGCACGCACATTACCAGGTTGTCTGTCTTCCCTAGTTCTTTCATCCGTGCATAAGCATTGAAATAGTAGAAAGCCTGTGGCAGAAAACGGGCGACATTTATCGAGTTTGCCGATGTCAGTTTCATGTGCTCATTCAGTTCTTTATCCATGAAAGCGCTCTTTACTAAGGCTTGACAATCATCGAAAACGCCTTCTACTTCAATTGCCGTTATGTTCTGTCCGAGTGTAGTGAACTGGCATTCCTGTATCTTACTTACTTTTCCTTTGGGGTAAAGCACGTATACATGTATTCCATCTACGCCAAGAAAACCATTGGCAACAGCGGAGCCGGTGTCTCCGCTTGTGGCTACGAGGACGTTTACTTGTTCTCGCTTTTCCTTGCGTATGAAATATTGCAGGAGTCTGGCCATGAACCGTGCTCCTACGTCTTTGAACGCAAGGGTGGGGCCGTGGAAAAGTTCCAAGCTGTAAATATTGTCTTCAACTTTCTCTACCGGACAATCGAATTCCAAAGTCTCATATACTATTTTGCGTAACTCGTCAGACTCAACGTCATCTCCGAAAAATGCGTCAGCCACCTTATATGCAATTTCTTGGAATGTCATTGTCTCGATAGTATCGAAAAAATCGGAAGGCATTGCCTTTATCTTCTCAGGCATATAAAGTCCTCTGTCACTCGCCAGACCTTTTACCACCGCTTCATGTAGTGTGGCATTGGGGGCTTGTCGGTTTGTACTGTAATATTTCATATATTGTTTTTATTCATTATATTATTTGTCAATGGCCATAAACTCATGCATAAATTCGCTGAGTCTTAACAGGCCGTAACTCCCGTCCACACAGCTTTGTTCATTGTATTGATGTACATTGTCTGGCATTATGTTCTTATGCCATATTAAGAATGGTACAGGTTCGTTCATGTGTGTACGTATTTCCACAGGTGTGGGATGGTCGGGGAGTATGGCTATGCACACGTTTTCTCCCTTCCATTTCATTATTTCATCATATATCGGTTTGATTATTCGGCTGTCGAGATCTTCTATTGTTCTCAGTTTTAATTCAAGATCACCGTCGTGTCCGGCCTCATCGCTAGCTTCTATGTGAAGGAAAACAAAGTCGTCTCCTTCTTTCAAGGCGTTTATCGCAGCTTGTGCCTTGCCTTCGTAGTTGGTATCGGCTTGTCCGGTCATGCCGTCAACGACAATATTTTTCAGTCCGGCATATTTTCCAATGCCTCTGATTAGGTCTACAGCGGAGATTACGGAGCCGTTTTTTATTTGCGGATACATTTTTTGTAATGTTTTCATGCGCGGTCTGTATCCGCCGCTCCACGGCCATATACTGTTTGCTTTCTCTTTGCGTCCTTGATTGAAAGGATGCGATTCAAGCAATTCTTGCGACTTTAATATCAGTCTGTTTATCAGTTCAGCAGTTTCTACAGCGGTCAATCTTTGTAACGGCTGGGCTGAATCCGCGTTTTTGTTCTCGTCTGTTTTTGCTGTATCATTATTGTCAGCCTTAACTAATAACGGTCTCCATGGTTCTTCCGGATGATCATGTGGCGGAGCACAGACAATATTTTTGTTACCTCCTTTTATTACAAGTAAATGCCGATATTGTATTCCGGTGATGAATCTAATGCGATTATTTCCGAGCTTTTCGTTCAGAAAGGCGATAAGCGTATCGCTTTCTTCGGTTGTGAGATGTCCTCCGTGATGATTTTTTATTTCTCCGTCTTTAATGGTTATGATGTTGCACCGCATTGCAAGATCGTCTTCTTGCATATCATAACCGATGCTTGCGGCTTCGAGAGGGCCTCTTCCCTCGTATACCTCATCAAGGTCATATCCAAGTATAGCAGTGTTGGCCACCTCACTGCCTGGACTGTATCCTTCCGGTACGGTAATCAGTTTGCCTGTTCGTCCGCTTTTTGCAAGCATGTTCATGTATTTCGGGCGAGTGTATTCCAGCAGTGTTTTCCCGCCGAGCCGCCCGATAGGATGGTCGGCCATACCGTCTCCCAATATAATAAGGTGTTTCATTTCTTTACTCTGTTTTTACTCATTAACTACATGTTCATCATATTCAGGCTTCTCACATTGTGTCTCCTTTAATCATATATTCGCAATTGACATGATGTTTGCGAAAACTCCGGCAGCAGTAACTCCGGCTCCGGCTCCATATCCTTGTATCTGCATAGGATACTCACGATAGCGTTCTGTTGTTAGCAGTACAATGTTGTTGGATCCTTCCAGGCCATAGAACGGATGCCCGACAGGAACAGCTTCAAGACTTACGCTTGTCTTTCCCATGTCCATTTTTGCCACAAATCGCCATCGTTTGTTTTCTCTTTCAATAATTTCCCGTTTACGTTCAAACTCATTATCGAGTGAAGGCAATGCTTTCCAAAAGTCATTCAAACTGCCTTTCAGCAGTTCGTTCGGTATGAAGAGATTTTTCTCCACTTCGTCTTGTTCCACTTTGTAGCCGGCCTCTCTTGCCAATATGACAAGTTTGCGAACCACATCCTTGCCGCTCAAGTCTATGCGTGGGTCTGGTTCGCTGTATCCCTGCTCCTTGGCACGCCGTACGGTTTCAGAAAAAGGCACGTCTGCCGCTATTTCGTTGAAAATGAAATTGAGCGTTCCACTGAGCACGGCTTCTATCTTTAATATTTTATCTCCCGAACTGCAGAGGTCACCTATTGTTCCTATTATTGGTAAACCGGCTCCTACGTTGGTTTCGAACAGAAATTTTACTCCACGGCGCAATGCCGTGTCTTTGAGTTTGCGATAGCTCTCGTAGTCGCCAGATGCCGCTATTTTATTTGCCGCCACCACGCTGACATTGTGTTCAAGCAGGGTCTTGTATATGCCTGCGACTTCTTCGCTTGCAGTGCAGTCAACAAAAACGCTGTTGAAAATGTTCATTCCTGTAATTTCATTTACGAGCCGTCTCATATCGCTTGGCTGAGCATCGGCGAGTGCTTTTCTATAAGTACTCAGATCTATTCCATCTCGTGAAAACAGGGCTTTGCTGCTTGATGAAATGCCGACAACATTCAACTTCAACCTTCTTGTGCGCATCAATTCATCGTATTGGGTGCGTATCTGTTCTATCAGATTGCCGCCAACTGTGCCAATACCGCAGATAAATAGGTTGAGTACTTTGTATTCGCTAAGGAAAAATGAATCGTGAAGAACATTGAGGGACTTTCTAAGGTATTTTGAGCTAACCACGAACGATATGTTTGTCTCTGAAGCACCCTGTGCGCAGGCAATAACGCTGATACCGCTACGGCCCAGTGTGCCGAACAGTTTTCCGGCGATGCCGGGCGTGTGTTTCATGTTTTCGCCTACGATCGCAATAGTGGCCAGGCCGCTTTCTGCGTGCATTGGGAACATGGCTCCTGTTTCTATCTCTTTGACAAACTCGCTGTCAAGAACTTTCACAGCCTCATCAGCATCCTCGTCCCGTACACCTATGGATGTTGAGTTTTCCGAAGAAGCTTGACTGACCATGAACACAGATATGCCGTGATCGGCCAATGCGGTGAATATTCGCCTGTTGACCCCAATGACACCGACCATAGAAAGACCGGTGACAGTGATGAGTGTAGTACCTCCGATACTTGAAATACCCTTAATGGGCTTGCTGTCGTTGGTTACCTTGTTTTTTATTATCGTTCCGGGATTTTCGGGGTTAAATGTGTTTTTTACTATTATCGGTATGTTCTTTACACATACTGGATATATCGTCGGCGGATATATAACCTTGGCTCCGAAGTTGCAAAGCTCCATCGCTTCTACATAGCTCAGTTCGGCAATTGTATATGCTGTGGGTATCACTCTTGGATCAGCAGTCATGAAGCCGTTAACGTCAGTCCATATTTCAAGTGTCTCTGCGTCCAATGCTGCAGCGATTATAGCTGCAGTATAATCACTTCCGCCGCGTCCGAGATTGGTTGTTTCGCCGGTGTTCTTATCAGTACTGATAAATCCAGGAACCACACATACCTTTGATGATATGGTCTTGTTGTCATTCGCCATAAAAGCGTCTTTTACAAGCTTCGCTGTCAGTTCGCTGTCGAGAGTATTTTTGCCGTGTTTCAGTTCTGTTTTGATAAACTCGCGTGAATCAAACCACTGTGCATCCTTCATGATTGCCGCTGTGATTCGGCTGCTCATGCGTTCCCCATAGCTCACGATTGCGGCCAGGGTTTTCGGGCTTAAATCCTTTATCAAAAACAGACCGTAATATATGGAACGTAGTTCTTCTGCCAATTTGTTGATGTCTGTTTTCAATATACGGCACTGTTCCAGATCTGTGAATACGGAATCAATCATATCGTGATGCCTATGCACAATATCGGTAAATTCATCCTTATACCGTTCGTCGCCATGCATTGCAAGTCTCGATGTGGCGATTAGTTTGTCTGTTATGCCACCGAGTGCACTTACCACTACTATTACCTGCTGTTCCTGCCGCTCAACGATGCGTTTGAGATTCAGGATGCTCTCTGCGGAACCTACGGATGTTCCACCGAACTTCAATACTTTCATTCTCTTCCTGTTTGTCTTTGTTTATATGTATCCCTGTTACAAACCGGGGATTTTATTTCAAAATGCGAGTAATAAGCCACAAATTTAATAAGATTAATCGGTATAACCAACAAAATTACTGTGTTAATGAAACTTTTACGTTATATTTGCTTATAATTTGTAATTATGACAGTGAAGCTGATAATGTATGCCTACAATAGATGTTGGTGTTTTTGTAAATATGTTCATGTACTTTGTTGTAAAGATACTGTATGGTAGAAATGTTCATACAAGCTTTTTACTTTGTCATTTATTGATTATCTTTGCAACGGATAGAGCTGGAGGTTATTTCCCCCAATTTAAGGTGGAAGGCGAAAAACCTTGAAGTTTCGGTTTTATTGTAATGAAATTAATATTTTAATGATAAACGAATATCAAATACGTGTATTGCCACATGTGGCGGCTTCAGAGCAAGGCATACGTGAATATGTGGCTCGTGAAAATGGATTGGATGTGCGTACGATGACATCTGTCAGAGTGCTCAAACGTAGCATAGATGCCCGTCAAAGAATAATATATGTGAATCTAAGGGTGAGGGTGTATATAAATGAGATGCCTGTCGATGATGCTTTCGAACGTACAGACTACTTCGATGTTTCACAGGCAAAGCGTGTGGTTGTGGTAGGTGAGGGGCCTGGTGGACTTTTTGCCGCTCTAAGGCTTATAGAGCTCGGTTTATGTCCAGTCGTGATTGAGCGTGGGAAAAATGTTCGTGACCGTAAAGCTGATCTTGCGAAAATATCGCGTGAACAAAATGTAGATTGTGAAAGCAACTACTGCTTCGGAGAGGGTGGTGCCGGTGCATACTCCGATGGTAAGTTATATACTCGCAGCAAGAAACGCGGTAATACGGTGAAGATTCTAAATGTTTTCTGTCAGCATGGAGCGCCGGTGTCCATACTTGCCGATGCTCATCCCCATATAGGGACAGACAGGTTGCCGCGTGTCATTGAAAATATGCGTAATACAATCCTTAAATCAGGTGGCGAAGTGCATCACCAGACGAAAATGACACGGTTTGTAATCAATGGTGATGAGGTTGTGGGGGTTGAGGCGCTCGACTTGATAACGGGAAAGGAACTTATATTCCGTGGTCCTGTCATATTGGCTACAGGCCACTCTGCACGAGATGTTTACAACTATTTGCATGAAGAAAAAGTTGAACTTGAGGCAAAAGGTATAGCTGTTGGTGTGAGGTTGGAACATCCTTCTGAAATGATAGACCAGATACAGTATCATAATAGGCAGGGACGCGGCCGGTGGTTGCCTGCTGCCGAATATTCTTTTGTAACCCAAGTTGATGGTCGTGGAGTGTATTCGTTCTGTATGTGTCCCGGTGGGTTTGTTATTCCTGCGGCTACAGGAAAGCAACAAATTGTAGTCAACGGTATGAGCCCGAGCAATCGTGGTGGTCGGTGGTCTAACAGTGGTATGGTAGTGGAGATACGTCCAGAGGATATAGGGGGCAATGATCCGTTGCGCATGATGAATTGGCAGGAAGGTATTGAGCGAGATTGTTGGCAGCAGGGCAATATGCGTCAGACGGCTCCTGCGCAGCGAATGGCGGATTTTGCCAATAATAGGCTGAGCTATGATTTACCGCCAACGTCTTATTCTCCTGGTCTTATATCGTCACCACTTCACTTTTGGATGCCTAAACTTGTTGTTACACGTTTACAACAAGGATTCCGCCAGTTTGGGAAAATGAGTCACGGTTTTCTAACTAATGAGGCTGTGATGATAGCGGCGGAAACACGTACATCAGCTCCAGTGCGTATATTGCGTGACAGTGGTACGTTGATGCATGTTCGTTTGCGCGGACTTTTCCCTTGTGGTGAAGGTGCCGGATATGCCGGCGGTATAGTGTCTGCCGGTGTGGATGGCGAGCGTTGTGCCGAGATGTGCGCAGAATATGTGGGCGTATAACACAAATCTTTGAGTTAATACGGTGGAAAAACTTGCGTGGCTAATGGATTTTTAGTAAATTTGCACGACATTTTTATAGTATACTAAATAAAATCATTATAATGAATATTTCCTATAAATGGTTAAAGGAATACGTTGATTTTGAACTTTCACCGCAACAAGTGTGTGATGCTTTGACATCAACGGGTCTTGAAGTAGGTGCTCTTGAAGAGGTACAGACTGTCAAAGGTGGCCTAAAAGGGCTTTATGTCGGCAAGGTGCTGACATGCGATATACATCCAAATTCGGATCATCTTCATGTCACTACGGTAGATTTGGGGCATGAGACTCCCTCACAGATTGTTTGCGGTGCACCTAATGTGGCTGTCGGTCAGAAAGTTATCGTGGCTGATTTGGGGTGTGTGCTTTACGATGGCGATAGTGAGTTTGTTATAAAAAAGTCGAAACTCCGTGGAGTAGAGAGTTATGGTATGATATGTGCCGAAGATGAAATAGGAGTCGGTGCAAGTCATGACGGTATTATTGTTTTGCCGGAAGATGCTCCTGTGGGACAGCCAGCGGCGGAGTATTACAATTTGGAAAGTGACTGGCTGATAGAAGTGGATATCACTCCAAATCGTGCTGATGCATTGTCGCATTGGGGGGTGGCGCGCGATCTTTATGCATGGTTGCGGAGCAACGGATATGAAACAAGTCTGCATCGTCCGGATTGTTTGAAGTTTACGGTAGATAATACGGAACATCCGGTTGATGTGGTTATAGAGAATACGGAAGCATGTAAACGATATGCGTGTGTGAGCATAACCGGATGTGAGGTAAAAGAAAGTCCGGAATGGTTGCAGAATAAACTGAAAGTGATAGGTCTGCGCCCAATAAACAATATCGTGGACATAACCAATTATATCATGATGGCTTATGGGCAACCGTTGCACTGTTTTGATGCAGATATGGTAACGGGTAACAAGATTGTTGTTCGTACACAGCCAGAGGGAACCAAGTTTATAACGCTTGATGGTGTGGAACACGTTCTTGGAGCACATGATTTGAGTATCTGCAATGATAAAGAGCCTATGTGCATAGCTGGAATATTCGGAGGAAAAGGCAGTGGAACATATGAGACAACGCATAGTGTGGTTCTTGAAAGTGCATATTTTCATCCTACATGGATTCGCAAGAGTGCACGCAGGCATGGTCTTAGTACGGATGCTTCATTCCGTTTTGAACGTGGTGTAGATCCCAATGGGATTATTTATGCATTGAAGCAAGCTGCGATAATGTGCAAGGAACTTGCTGGAGGTCAGGTGTCTATGGAGATAAAAGATGTCTATCCGGTTCCGATTGAGAATGCGAGAGCTAGACTTGAATATGATTATGTTAACACATTGATTGGCAAGGATATATCAGCTGATACGGTAAAGAGTATTTGTACCAGTCTTGAAATGGAGATATCCGCTGAGGATGCAGCAGGAATAGACCTTGAAATACCGGCATACAGAGTGGATGTGCAGAGACCGTGTGATGTTGTTGAAGATATACTCCGTATTTACGGATATAATAATGTAGAGATACCGATGCAACTGAAGAGTTGTCTTGTGGTGAAAGGTGATGAAGACCGTAAGCATTGCCTGGCGGATTTAGTGAGTGAGCAACTTGTAGGGTGTGGTTTTAATGAGATATTGAACAATTCTATAACCAAGGCTACTTATTACGAAAAAAGTGCCGCATATGCAGTTGATGAGTGCGTTAAGATAATGAATCCGTTGAGTTCAGATCTTAACGTAATGCGTCAGACGTTGCTATTCGGTGGTTTGGAGAGTTTGGAGCATAATATCAAACGCAGGAATGCCAACCTTAAATTCTTTGAGTTTGGAAATGTATATCATTTTAATCCTGAGAAGAAAAACGAGGAAAATCCCATTGCCGCATATAGCGAGAACCATCATATGGCATTGTGGCTGACAGGTAAACGTGTGCAAGGCAGTTGGATACATGCGGATGAGGATACAAGTTATTTTGAGTTGGAGGCTTATATTCGCAATATACTGAGCCGTATCGGAATGCTGGAAGGCATGGTAGTAAGAAAGAAGAGTGACAATGAGATATTCTCGTCAGGCGTGGCATTGGAAAACAGAGGGGGAAGAAAACTTGTTGAAATGGGTTGCCTTTCTAAGAATGTGCTCAAAGCGGCAGATATTGATATGCCGGTATATTATGCTGAATTGGATTGGGACGCATTGATGAAAGCGACTGTCAAGAATAAGGTTCTGTATAAAGAGATTTGCAAATATCCTGCCGTAAGTCGCGACCTAGCCCTTTTGATAGACAAGAATATTGAGTTTGCGCAGATAGTGGAAATAGCCCGTCAGACGGAAAAGAAACTGCTGAAAAACGTTGAACTTTTTGATGTTTATGAGGGGAAGAATCTTCCGGAAAGCAAAAAGAGTTATGCCGTGAATTTTATTTTGCAGGATGAGACAAAGACATTGAATGACAAACAGATAGATGTCATAATGAATAAGTTGATAACAAATTTAAAGAATAAACTTGGAGCAGAGCTCCGTTAAAACTAATTCCAATGGGAAGAGCATTTGAATATCGTAAGGCAGCAAAGCTGAAAAGATGGGGACACATGGCCCGTACATTCACAAAGATTGGTAAGCAGATAGCCATAGCGGTGAAAGCCGGAGGTCCGGAACCGGAGAACAATCCTACACTGAGAGCTATCATTGCGAACGCAAAGCGTGAGAACATGCCCAAGGATAATATTGAGCGTGCAATCAAAAATGCGATGGGTAAGGATCAGAGTGAATACAAAGAAGTGACTTATGAGGGATATGGCCCTCATGGTATCGCCGTATTCGTTGAGACTCTGACCGACAATACAACGCGTACTGTCGGTGATGTGCGTTCGGTGTTTAATAAGTTTAATGGTAATCTTGGAACACAAGGCAGTCTCTCGTTCCTTTTTGACCACAAGAGTGTGTTCACGTTCAAGAAAAAGGACGGTATTGATATGGACGAAATGATTCTTGACCTTATTGACTATGGTGTGGAGGATGAGTATGATGAGGATGAAGAAAGTGGTGAAATAACCATTTATGGAGACCCGAAAAGTTTTGGTGAAATACAGAAACATTTGGAGACAGAAGGTTTTGATGTTACAGGGGCCGAATTTACGCGCATACCGAATGACCAAAAAGAAGTTACGGCAGAAGAGCGTGAGACGATAGACAAGATGGTGGAGCGTCTTGAAGAGTTTGACGATGTGCAAACGGTTTATACAAATATGAAACCAGCTGAAGAGTAAATAGTTAATTTCCAAAATTTAATCGGGTGTAAAAGACAGTTCTTTTACACCCGATTAAATTTTGGAAATATGTATTTATTGGCATTTGTTCATCTTATGATAGCTATTTATAGTCTTTTTCTGTAAATGTGGCATTGAATAAAACTTTACCTTTATCTTTTCCTGATAAATATGTATATGCGAAATTATAGCCATTGTCCTTGTATGCTTTTATTGACGTGGAATTTTTTACTTCGTCAAGAAGAATTTTGCGTATGTCGACCGAGGAAAACACCCCCATATTATCCGCATTTCCGGTTAGAGTGTAATAGTAATGCAATGTGTGACTTTCTCTCTCGAATATCAAGCTATCAATTGTCGTATTCTCACCAAGCTTAGCAGGACATTTCTTTTCGGTGTATGACATGGCTTCTCGTGCACATCTATCTTCAAGTGATTCTTGGCAGGATACGAATAATAATGTAAAGATGGAAATATAAAAAAGTTTTTTCATATTAAATGTTTTTTTTATTATCATGCAAAATTAATCAATTAATTGAAATAATAAACTTTATGTATTACTTTTTTATTTGGCAAAGAATTCAATATGGTATTCTGCCAAATGTTTTTTCTATGGATTATATTTGTCTATAATATTAGAAAACTTCTTAAAATATCTATTGTTCGCACTTTTTTCCTTACCTTTGCTGTTCCAATTTATATAAAATCAGGTTTTACAGAATTATTATAATGTTATCAGTAGAAGGATTAAAGGTTGAGTTCGGTATAAAACCATTGTTTGGTGATGTTAGTTTCGTTGTAAATCCACGTGATCGTATAGCACTTGTCGGTAAGAATGGTGCGGGAAAATCTACAATGCTCAAAATATTGTGCGGACAGCAAAAACCAACATCTGGTGTTGTTTCGGTTCCTAACGATACAACTATTGGCTATTTGCCGCAAGTAATGAAGTTGCAGGATAATACGACAGTACGCGAAGAGACACGTAAGGCTTTTGCTGGTATAACGGCTCTGAAAGAGAAAGTAGAAGAACTAAACAACCTGCTGATGGAGCGTACCGATTATGAGAGTGAGGAATATATGGAATTAGTACAGAAGTTCACTCAGGAGCATGAGAGGTACATGATGATGGGAGCAGAGAATTATGAGGCGGAAATAGAACGCACATTATGTGGCCTTGGATTTGTGCGAACAGATTTAGAGCGTCCGACAAGCGAGTTCAGTGGCGGATGGAGAATGCGAATAGAATTGGCAAAAATACTGTTGCAGAAGCCAGATGTACTGCTTCTTGATGAGCCGACTAATCATCTTGATATTGAGAGTATTCAATGGCTGGAACAATTTCTTACACAGTCGTCGGGAGCTGTTGTCTTGGTGAGTCATGACAGAGCTTTTATCAACAATGTAACTAATCGTACGCTTGAAATATCATGCGGTAAAGTGATTGACTATCGTGTGAAATATGATGAATACGTAGAGTTGCGTAAAGAGCGTCGTGAACAGCAATTGCGTGCATATGAAAATCAGCAGAAAGAGATTGCTGAGATGAAAAATTTTATAGAAAAGTTCAGATATAAACCCACAAAAGCGGTTCAAGTGCAAAGCAGAATAAAGCAACTGGCAAAGATTGTTCCAATTGAGATAGATGAAGTAGACAATTCTGCACTGCACTTGAAGTTTCCGCCATGTTTGAGAAGTGGAGATTATCCGATAATATGCGAAGATGTTCGTAAGGATTATGGCGAACATTTGGTATTTGATAATGTTATATTTACTATAAAGCGTGGCGAAAAAGTTGCTTTTGTAGGAAAAAACGGTGAAGGTAAGTCAACGCTTGTGAAATGTATAATGAATGAAATACCATATACAGGAAATCTAAAAATAGGTCATAATGTACAGATAGGTTATTTTGCACAAAATCAAGCTCAGATGCTTGATGAGGATATTACCGTTTTTGAAACCATAGATAATGTAGCCAAAGGTGAGATAAGATTGAAGATAAATAATATCCTTGGCGCTTTTATGTTCGGTGGAGAAGCATCAGATAAAAAGGTGAAAGTGTTGAGTGGTGGTGAACGTAGTCGTTTGGCAATGATAAAACTGTTGCTTGAACCGGTAAATCTTCTTATATTGGATGAACCCACCAATCATCTTGACATGCAGTCGAAAGATGTTCTTAAAGAAGCAATAAGGGCTTTTGACGGAACGGCAATAATAGTAAGCCATGATCGTGAATTTCTTGATGGGTTGGTGACAAAAATATATGAATTTGGAGGAGGAAAAGTAAAAGAGCATATTGGAGGAATATATGATTTCTTGAAAGAGCACAATATAGACTCACTTAATCAGTTGGAAAATGCCTGTCAGGTTATTGAAGAAAAGAAGGCAGAGACGTCAGTGACAAAAAATAAGTTAAGTTATTCGGAGCATAAAGAACAGCAGAAAAGAATACGTAAAGCAGAGAGAGCTATTGCGGAGTCAGAATTAAAAATTTCTCAAAAGGAAAAGCGGTTAAAGGAGCTTGATTTAATTCTCAGTTTGCCGGAAAATGCGTCTAATATGGAGTATATAGCGGAATATACTGAGACCAGGCGAGAACTTGATGAGGAGGTGGAGCGTTGGGAACATTTTTCTGAAGAATTGGAAAGTATAAACATTAATAATTAAGAATATATTAAGATGAAAATTAAACGAATTTTGCCTGTTGTCGCTTTTGCATCAATGTCTATTGCGACGATGGCACAGGAGCAATTGAAATCGGGAATAGACTTATCAAATCTTAATCGTGAAGCTAATCCGGCGACGGATTTTTATGAGTTTGCTTGTGGAGGATGGATGAGAAACAATCCGTTGCCGGCAGCATATTCTCGGTTTGGTAGTTTTGACCAACTTGGCGAAAATAACAATAAACGTATTAATTCCATATTGAATGATTTGAGAAATAATACTTATGCATCAGGAACTACAGAATGCAAATTAAGTGATCTGTATAAATTGGCGATGGATTCCGTGCGACGTAATAAAGATGGTGTTAAGCCGATTATGCCAATAATACGTAAACTGGAAAAAGCAAAGACTGTAGATGCGCTTTTTAAAATCCAATTGGAGTTAGCAGCCAATGGTGATAATGAGTTTTTCTCCGCTTACATTGGTGCAGATGATAAGAATGCGAGTATGAACATTTTGAACATAAATCAGGGTGGAATTACTTTGAGACAAAAAGAGTATTATCTTGATGAAGATACGGCGACAGTAGTAATTCGTGATGCATATAAGAAGCATATCGTGAGAATGTTTAAGTTATTCGGATTCAGTGAAAAAGCTGCAATATTGAAGATGAAGAACATAATGAAACTTGAAACAGAATTGGCAAAGTCTTCAAAATCAATGACAGAATTGCGTAATCCCGAAGCAAATTATAATAAAATATCATTAAAGGATTTTAAGATAAAATACCCTCATATTAAATTGGTTGAAATATCTAATGCCTCTGGTTTGAAAACGGAACATATTCAGGAACTGGTGGTTGGACAACCCGATTTTATTGAGTGTGTCGATAAATTGATTGCTAATATTTCTCCTGATGAATATCGTGATTACATGGAGTGGGGGCAAATAATCAGCTATGCCAATTATTTAAGTGATGATGTTGTAGAGGCTAATTTTGACTTTTTCGGTAAAACAATGTCAGGTCGCAAAGAAAATCATCCGTTATGGAAACGGGCAACCGGACAAGTTGAGAATGTTATGGGGCAGGCGTTGGGAAAAATATATGTAGATAAGTATTTTCCCTCATCATCAAAAGAACGTATGCAGAAATTGGTGCGCAATCTTCAAATATCTCTTGGTGAGAGAATAAAAGCACAAGAATGGATGAGTGAGTTGACAAAGCAGAATGCACTTGATAAACTTTCTGCTTTTTATGTTAAAATAGGATATCCTGATGAGTGGATTGATTTTTCAGATTTAAAGATAGATAATACAAAGTCTTATTTGGAGAATATTATAGAATGTCAGAGATTCTGGAATAAGTGGACAGTTGACAATAAAGCTGGTAAGCCTGTTAATCGTGATGAATGGTATATGTATCCTCAAACGGTAAATGCCTATTACAATCCGACAACGAATGAAATTTGTTTTCCGGCAGGAATACTACAGCCGCCTTTTTTTGATCCAGAAGCAGATGATGCCTTTAATTATGGAGCTATCGGTGTTGTAATCGGTCATGAAATGACTCACGGATTTGATGATCAGGGCCGTCATTATGATAAAAACGGAAATATGAAGGATTGGTGGACCGAATCAGATGGAAAGAATTTTACTGAACGTGCAGATGAATATGCTGATTATTTCTCAAATATCAAGGTGTTACCGGATTTGAATGCTAACGGTCGTTTTACGTTGGGTGAGAATTTGGCAGATCATGGTGGATTGCAAGTTGCTTATTATGGATTTGTGAATGCAACAAAAGATATGAAACTTGATGTTATAGATGGTTTTACCCCAGAACAACGCTTCTTTTTGGCTTATTCTGGTGTATGGGCTGCTAATATAACGGAAGCTGAAATCCGAAATCGGACAAAAAGCGATCCTCATTCATTAGGTCGTTGGCGTGTTAATGGAGCTTTGCCACATATAGATATGTGGTACGACGCATTCAATATCAAAGAAGGAGACTCTATGTTTATTCCCAAAGAAAAGCGTTTGTCTTTATGGTGATTTGAAACTTATCTTTTGTATATTAGACTGTCGTATAATTATTTACGGCAGTCTTTTGTTTTTATAATAAAATATTCGTATCTTTGCCAAAAGAGTATAATCCTAATGCAATGAAAAAACGAAATTGCCGGGAGATAAGAACGATTTCTAAATAAAACAAGGAAATATAAGCAATAATTATATATGGCAGATGTCAATGTAAATGATTTGGAACAAAACGGTCATATAGAGAAAACTTTGCGACCAGAAAGGATGCCAGAATCGGGATATAAAATAGAACCGACTCCGTTTAATCAATATACACAAAGAATGGAGGCATCTTTATGCCCTATTTGCGGTGCATCTATGGATGGTGATGCAGATTATTGTGAATCATGTCAGAATTATGTCCGAAAAGATATTTGTTCGTATTGCGGAGCGCTTTTGGATGATTCTGTTTCTTATTGCTCTGAATGTGGTTGTCCTCGTGAAGGGATAACTTGTCCGTATTGTAACAAAGTCAATAATTTTTCTTTTTGTAGGCAATGCGGAATGCCGTTAACCGATGATGCACGTTTGTTATTTGAAAGTAAACATGCAGATTCCGATTATAAAGAGTTAGGTTTGTTGATTAGGGGATTAGTTGATTTGGAGAACATAATTCCTTATGAATCAGAAAATGATGTTGTAAAGGATAAAGATACGGAAAAGTTACGTATTAGGGTTTTGGAATTATTAGCCAAAGACAAGGGAATAACGGAGCCGTTAATAGAAAAACGTGTTTCGCGGCGTATGACGAAAGAAGAATTGGATAAGAGAAAAAAAAGCCAATTAAGTCTGATGACAGAAGTATTGGAGCGAATGGCTTTAAAACCAATACCATCTCCTGTAAAGGCACGAAATTTTGTAATGGCAACGAAACCGATGGGAGTTAAAGTTGCTTGGAAATGTAATTATAAGCAAGCATTGCATAGCAACCCTTGTGGGTGTGCTAAACCTCATCTTGGTGGTAAATGGGTTGTGTTAGGTTATAATAATACAGAACAGATTAAGGATGATATAAATGATTAAGGATGATATTACGATACGCTATGATGCTATAGGGGATAGAAACGTGCAGTCGGATCAAAATGCTGGTGATGTGTGTCGGACCCTAAGGGTCAATTCTATTGCAGAATCTTCGGATATAAGCGAGAATGAATTCGTTTTACGTGGTGTAACATATTATAAAGTCCGTACTCTTAGTAATAATTCTGGTGAAGCTCAAGTTTTTCTTGTTAATAATAACGGAAAAGATTATGTATTAAAATTGTATTATTCTGATGTAGACATCAAGCATAAAGCACTTAAAGTAATTTCAAATATAGATTTTGATATGATTGTCAATATCTATGATTTCGGATATATATATGTTGGAGGCAAGAAGCGTTTTTATGAATTGATGGAATATCTTTGTGGGGGAACGTTGGCGGATATAAGTATCAATGGAGATATAGATTTGTTTCGTCGTATATCTTTACAAGCGGCGGCAGCATTGGCTTGTTGTCATAGCAATGGTATTATACACAAAGATATAAAGCCAAGTAATTTCTTTTTTCGGGATGTTGGGCATTCGGAATTGGTACTTGGAGATTTTGGAATATCGTCAATAATAACCAAAGAAGGTTTTTTGCATTGTACGACGCAGGCTCGCACACCTTTATATGCGGCTCCGGAAATGTATAATGATGTTATAGATGGAGCCGTAGAGATTTCAACTGCGGCTGATTATTATTCTTTGGGAATAACATTATTGAATCTTTGGATTGGTATGAATAACCTTAATACTAATGAAAGGTTAATAATAAAGCATAAAAAAGAAGGACGAATTCCTGGAATATCAGAATTACCAAATCGAATAAAAATAATAATACAGGGATTAACTTCCGTTAATACTGAATCTCGTTGGAAATATAAAGAAGTTGAACAGTGGTTTTTAGGAGAGAATCCTAAGGTTGATATATCATCTCCATATCTTAAATACGGCTCTTTTGTTGTAGATCCGGATAAGAATTTGATTGCGGAAAATGTTAATGAATTAATACCGATGTTGCTTGATAACGAGCGTATTGCTTGTAATTATCTATATGGAGGACAATTAAAGGAATGGTTTGAACATAGTGGCAATACAAAGTTAAGCGTAGCATTGGATGATATAGTCAAGAATAAATATCCGACAGAGCAAATGGCTGGTCTGATGGTTGCGGTATATACAATGGATCCAACATACCCTTACCATGACATCCATGGTAATTCATGTAATACGATTCATGATGTTGCAAAGTCATTGTTGAATTATTCAGATGAATATATTGTATCTTTAAAAGATTTTAGAGATAATTTTTGGTTGTATTTGGAGACTCATACACGATTGGATATAAACAGGCTGCAAAGTTATATTCAGATTAGCAGTGAGGGTAATGATGGACGCAAAGCTTTAAAAAGAATTGTATATGAGATAGATCCAGAAATGCCTTTTTTTGAATTATATCAGTCTTCAACAATATCTGATATAATCAGGTGTTTTGGTTATGAGCATCTTACGGAAGATGATTGGCATAGTATAACTGATGGACGTCTGTTATCTTGGATGTATAGCCATGCCGACTTTATGACATGTGAGACTCTTCGTGAGATAACGAAGGGACAATCTTACTCAAAAGATTTGGTTTACAAAGTATTCTACAGTATAGACAGTAGTGTTGCTTATGATTTGAAAGATGCTGATACACCTCAAAAGATTGGTGAATTGCTAAATGAACAATTAGTGTGTTGGCAGAATGTAGATGAGGCTGAATTTGAAAATCTTATAACTGAGTATTCTGATCTTGATGGTCGTTTTGTGTTTTTTGCTAAACGACATGGTTGGTTGGAGTTCGTGGATGAAGCAAAAAGATGTTTTAACGTAGACAGTGAGGATAATAGGGAGCGTTTATGTTTGTATGATTTACGTACCGCTGCATATCGAATGTGTTTAATATTAAATGTAAGTCCAAGTTATAAACTTCCTGATGGCGTAAGATTGACCAATGGGTTGGAGATTGACAATAAATATAGGTCAGAGATAAGAAGTGAAATCCGTTCTGGAGCTTTTTCACAGTGGTTGTCCGTTTATTATCATGAAGATCCTTATAAGGATTTTAATGAGACTTATAGTTATGAGAAGGCATTAGAGAAATGGATAAATGTTATAGGTCTTTTTGATGCTCAAAATATTTATTATAAAAGATTTATTAAAGCAAAAGAGGAACGTGAAGAGAAGTATAAAGAATTGTTTGGTGAGCATAAAATGTTAAGTATACGTGAAAACAGTTGGCGTTGGGCATTCTATGTAATATGTATAATTTGGTTATTTCTTGTGATTATCTTTGGTGTAGGTGACAGAAATCATGTATTGGGTCATTATTGGTTTACAATCGGAATACCGGTTGGAGTCACATCAGCTTTGATACTTGGAACAAAAATATTTTTTAAAGGCTATGGGCTGTTATTATCTTCTATTTTTGGGGTATTGGGCTTTTTGTCTATATTTATACCGGTTGGACTATTGAAATATATTGAGAATAACATTCCTGTATTGTTTGTTCCAATGATAGTTGTTTTGACATTGTTATATATGATGACATGTCATTATACTGATTCTCGTAAAACGGTGATAGAGACGAAACAACTTGTAAATGAAATATTAGAAGATGATATAAGAACAGCGTTGATAGAACCTTTATATTATGCATTAAAAGTAAAGTCGTACAAGTTTATTGGTTCCAAATTTGGTGCATTGGATGAAATACGAAACAATATTCGTACCGTTTCCGGTGAAAGGGTTCTTCATTATTTTTTATGGAGTCTTATGGGGATATTGTTGGTTTTGGAAATGATTATATATAATCCGAATTTGCTTGATGTAAATCCCCCTTTCTTAAATGACAGGAAAGTTAATCCTGTAAAAATTATAAATCAGATAAAGCACGATGCATAGTAGTCAAGGCAATGAACTGTAAGTATTGTAATAAAAAGAATCGTGATATAGCAAAGTATTGTAAATGGTGTGGACGCCCGTTTGCAGAACATGATTTGCTTGATGAGATTGTCGGTCTTGACGAAATGAAGCAACAGCTTAAATCAGTTGTTGATACTTATACTTATTTGCGTTCGCGTAAGGATGTAAATAATGTAAGGTTGAGTGTAAATGCTATTATCATAGGAGAGACTGGAACGGGAAAAACAATGCTTTCTACAATAATTCGTGATTATTTTTATCAACATAAGATAATAAGCAAACCCAAATTGACGGTAGTTGACGCAGTTGACTATCAACGGTTTGTAGATAAATGGGATGATAATATAAAGAAGTCTCGTGGTGGATTGCTTTTCTTCGATAATGTCCAAAAACTATTGCCGGACAGATATGCCAATCAAGTAAATCCGCTTGATAAGTTATTTGTGGAAATGGAACATTGGAATGATGATCCTATTGTAATCATTTCCGGATTGAATAAAGGATTAGACGAATTTTTGGTGAATAATCCAGCCATTGCCAATAGATTTAAGTACCGTTTTCAACTTCCGGCTCCCGGATATAAGGAATTATATGAAATTTGTAGGAAAGTATTACAAAAGAAATATGGAATAACCAATTATTCTACTGATGCGGAGAAAAAACTACAAAGTTTTTTCAAATATAGTGTAAAGATTAAGGATGAGAGTTTTGGGTACGCTCATTTGGCAACCAAGACCGCTGAAGATATTTTTACTTCTTTTATCACCAGAGGTGCAGAGGCTGTTCGGGTTGAAAAAGATGATATACGAGGATATGTTCCAGAAGAAAGACAGCTTGAGGAAATATTAGCTGACATGGATTGTTATATCGGTATGAATGAGGTCAAACGTGCAGTGCGGGAAATAGCATATTCGGTAAAAAACAATTCAGAGCGTCTTGAACGTGGACTGGGAGATCGGAACAAAATGGGAATGCATATTGTTCTTACAGGAAATCCCGGTACAGGAAAAACAACAATAGCCCGTAAGTTAGGTGAGATATTGGCATCTATTGGATATCTTGATGGCGGTCATGTCGTTGAGACAGACCGTTCAGGTATGGTAAGCCCTTATCAAGGAGAGACCCCTAAGATGGTTGATAGATTGTGTGAAAAAGCATTGGGAGGTATTCTTTTTATAGACGAAGCCTATACCTTGGCTCCTTTAAACCGTTCTGGTGAATATGACAGCCAAGGAACCCAAGCCTTAGAAAAATTAATGAAACGTATGGAGGATGACAGGAATAAATTTGTTGTCATTTTAGCCGGGTATAGGATGGAGATGGATAATCTATTCCGTGTCAATCCAGGTTTCAGAAGTCGATTTAATTATTTTCTTAATATAGAGGATTATTCTCCGGAAGAATTGTTTTATATATTGCTTGCGTTTGCGAAAGAGAAGAAATACATATTGTCAGAGCAGGCTGAGCTACTTGTGCGGGATAAGATAAAAGAAATGTATGAACAGAGGGACAAAGATTTTGCCAATGGCAGAACAATGCGCCTTTTGTTCGATTCAATTTGTAAGAATCAGGCACAACGTTTAGAATGTTCTAATTTACAGACGATTACGGATGAGCAATTAATGACAATAGAGGCAGATGACATTCCTTATGATAAACCTAAAATAATAGATTTTAATGATTGCTTGAAGCAGTTCGATGGTCTGGTCGGATTACAATCGGTCAAGACGGAAATATCTAACCTTGCTTCATTCCTTAATTTACAAATTAGACGTGGTGAGGCAAATACGTTTCAAGGGAAACACTATATTTTTACGGGAAGTCCGGGTACAGGCAAGACAACTGTTGCTCGAATTATGGCAGAGGTATTCAAGACATTGGGGATATTGTCAAGAGGGCATCTTGTAGAGGCTGATAGAAGTAAACTTGTTGCAGGGTATAGCGGGCAGACAGCAATAAAGACAAATCAACTGATAGATTCCGCCATCGGTGGTGTCTTGTTTATTGATGAAGCGTATACATTAAAGTCAAATGATAATGATTCATTTGGAACAGAAGCTATCGATACATTATTGAAGCGTTTGGAAGATGATCGTGGAAAGTTTGTATGTATTGTTGCGGGATATACGGATCAGATGCATGATTTCATCAATTCCAATCCAGGTTTGAAAAGTCGTTTTACACAAACGATACATTTTGATGATTATACTCCCGAAGAGTTAAAGGAGATATTCATGAAAATGAGTGATGCGAGGAAGTTTATATTAGATTCAGATACCGAGTTGTCCGTTCAGAGAATATTTGAACAGTTATATCTTAGGCGCGATAAAAATTTTGGAAATGCCCGTGAAGTTCGTCGTATTTTTGATGAGACGGTTGAAAGGCAGAGCCGGCGTTTGATGACAAATATAGGAAGTGCTGATTTCGTTGAGGATGATATGTATCGTATTATGGTAGACGATCTGCCCGTATCGCAGCATGGAAAAGCCCGTTCATTGGATGAAGTTCTTAATGAGTTGGATAAGTTTATCGGCATGCGTTCGGTTAAGAATATGATACGACGTTTGGCTGTACAGAATATGTTTATGAAGCAACGTACAGCTAATGGTGTCGGGAGAGTGCAGCAAATGGCATTGAATTTTGTACTAACTGGAAATCCAGGTACAGGAAAGACAACTATTGCCAGGAAAATGGGTGAGGTGTTGCAAAGTATGGATATCTTGCCTTCTTGTAATGTCATAGAAGTCAGTCGTGCAGATCTTGTGGGGAAATATATGGGAGAGACACCTAAAATAGTAAACAATGTCTGTGATAAAGCAATCGGTGGTGTCTTGTTTATAGATGAGGCTTATACTTTGAGTGGTGAAAATGATACTTATGGGAAAGAGGCAATAGATACTCTCATGAAACGTATGGAGGATGATCGTGGAAAGTTTGTTGTCATAGCCACCGGATATAAAGATTTGATGGATGAATTTCTTTCTGTTAATAGTGGATTGGCGTCGCGTTTCACTCATCGTATGCATATTGATGATTATGATGAGAATGAGCTTCTTGCCATATTTAAGCAAATAGCTTCTATGGAGCAATATGTATTATCTCCAACTGCGGAGTTTAAATTAATGGATTTGATTTTCCATAAAGTAATGAATAAAGACAGTTCTTTTGGAAATGCTCGTGAGATGCGTAATGTTTTTGATTTAACAATTCAACAATTATCAGTCCGAGTGTCATCCATGCCTCAATCTCAAGTAACAGATGAGACTTATCGGTTAATAACTCCGGAAGATATACCGAACTGATGTTTATCCAATGATATAAAAAGAAGTGTGAGATATGATAATATGCCCGAATTGCAAAGAAGAGATAGATGATGACTCACTATACTGCGATCAGTGTGGCCAGATGCTTTTATTCTGTGAAACTTGTGGTCATGTGGGTATAGGGAAACGATGCACAAATTGTGGTGGCTTTATGGGTAGTTCTAAATCTTCTGATGAAGAACTGAAAAGTATTCCATTGTCAGATCTGGTTTTGTCAAATGCACAGCAAGGTATTAGTATGTCTGTATCTAATGGTGATATAATAGGACGTAGAGTTGGAGTGCATAAACACTTGTTTGAGAACAATATGTACATTTCCGGTCAGCATGCACAGTTTGTTTATTCTTCATCAGATGGGTGGGGAGTCGTTGATAAGAATTCATCGAATGGAACAATGGTCAATGGAAATAAATTATTACCAGATAAAATTCATATACTGAAAGACGGTGATTTGTTGATGATTGCCAATTTGAAATTGCAAGTAAGCATAGTATGAGATATATAAATGTTTCTGCGTCATGCCATATCGGTAATATACGGGATCATAACGAAGATATGATTCTCGTTGCCGATAAATTCATACGAGACAATAGTCTCGACATGAATTTATCTTTATTGGATTCCAATCGGTTTGTCATTGCGTTGGCTGATGGTTTGGGGGGATATAATTCTGGTGATATTGCAAGTGCGGAAACATTGTCTAATTTAAAGTTTTTTATAGATGATTTACCGGATTTATTGACAACAGACGGTTTAAAGAATTTGTTGAATAATTGGTTAGGTTCAATAAACCAGATCGTATCTTCGCAGGGTTATGTAAACCCACGATTATCTAAAACGGGAGCGACATTGGTCGGTATAATATTTTATGGAAATAAATTCTTTTGGATGAATTGTGGTGACAGCCGTTTATATCGTCTGCGAAACGATGAGATCGTACAGATTTCCACAGACCATTCAAGTTCCGTTGTAGATACCGATAATCCGGTGAAAGGTGTTACCAATTGTATTGGTGGCGGGTGTAAAACCACATATCTTGATATAAACGAATTTACCGACATTATTGAAGATGGAGATATTTATGTCTTGTGCTCCGATGGTCTAAGTGATATGCTTTCCGATACAGAGATAAGAAGAATTTTGATGAGAGGCGGTAATGCCGATGTATTAAGCGCTGTGGCTATTGCGGCAGGTGGTTATGATAATGTATCGGTATGTGTAATGAAGATTGTTTAAAAATATAATATAAGAAAATGCCATTAAGATTACCGGACAGGCTGCCGGCCATAGAACTTTTAAAGCGAGAGAATATTTTTGTGATGGATGATTCACGTGCCACTTCTCAGGATATAAGGCCGTTGAAAATAGTCATCCTCAATCTTATGCCTTTGAAGATAACGACAGAGACAGATCTTGTTCGTCTTTTATCCAATACTCCTTTGCAGTTGGATATCAGTTTCATGAGGCTAAAGAGTCATACGCCTAAAAATACGCCGATAGAGCACATGTTAATGTTTTATCGTGATTTTGAAGATATGTCGAAAGAAAAATTCGATGGTATGATAATAACCGGAGCTCCGGTAGAGACGTATGAATATGAAGATGTGACATATTGGGATGAGATTAAAGTTATTTTTGAGTGGGCCAAAAGTCATGTCACTTCTACGCTTTATATATGTTGGGCTGCACAGGCCGGTCTTTATTACCATTATGGAATTCCCAAATATCCGCTTGCAAAGAAGAAATTCGGTATATTCAGTCAATATGCTCTTAATGCGAGACTTCCTATTTTCAGAGGGTTTGACGATATTTTCAATATGCCTCACAGCCGTCATACCGAGATTCGCCGTGGTGATATATTAGCTACCCCCGAGTTGTCTCTTATAGCGGAATCATCTGAGAGTGGTGTCGGTATAGTCATGGCGCGTAATGGTCGTGAGTTTTTCATAACGGGCCATTTCGAGTATGCTCCCGATACATTGGATAACGAGTATAAACGCGATAAGTATGTGCGCGACGATGTGGACATGCCGATAAATTATTATCGTGATGACAATCCATCCAATCCGCCGCTTATGACATGGAGCGCACATGCCAATTTGTTTTATAATAATTGGATAAACTATTACGTTTATCAGGAGACACCGTTTGATATAAATAATATAAAGTGATAGAGTTAGAACTTCTTGCCCCTGCGAGAGATTTAGAGTGTGGTAAGGCCGCCATAGATCATGGCGCAGATGCAGTGTATATCGGTGCCGAGCGTTTTGGTGCCCGTGCTGCCGTTGGTAATTCCGTAAGTGATATAGGCGAGTTGTGCCGTTATGCCCACCGCTTTGCGGCAAAGGTGTATGTTACGGTAAATACTATAATTTATGATAACGAATTAGATGATACCAGTAGTCTCATTGAACAGTTGGAGAATGTTGGTGTTGATGCGGTGCTTGTTCAGGATATGGCGGTTATGGGCATGGTGAAAAAGGCGGCAAGACATGCCAGTACGCAAACGGATAATCGGACGCCTGAAAAAGTACGGTGGCTGAGAGATATTGGTTTCCGTAGGGTCGTCCTGGCGCGTGAGCTGTCCATATCGGAGATAGCGGAAATACATGATAAGGTTCCGGATGTTGAGCTTGAAGTGTTCGTTCATGGCGCTTTATGTGTTGCTTATAGTGGCTTGTGCTATGCTTCGCAATATTGTTTTAATCGTTCGGCAAATAGGGGTGAGTGTGCCCAGTTTTGTCGTTTAAAGTTCGATTTGTCCGATTCTTCAGGCAAAGTAATAGAGCGAAATCGTCATCTTCTGTCATTAAAAGATATGAATCAGAGTGCCAATCTTGAAAGACTTGTCGATGCGGGGGCGACTTCTTTCAAGATAGAAGGCAGACTGAAAGACATATCTTATGTGAAGAATGTCACGGCGGCATATAGTCGTTTGCTGGATGATATTGTTTGCAGGAATAATGGAAAATATCGCAGGGCATCGCTCGGGCATTGTAATCATGGTTTTAATCCGGAACTTTCAAAGTCGTTTAATCGTGGTTTTACAACATATTTTGCCGATGGCCGTCAATCGGATATGGCATCAATGGACACTCCGAAATCAATCGGCGAATTTGTCGGAACGGTCAAGGAAATACGTGGGACTTCATTTAATGTTGCGGGGGTGTCAAGTTTTGCGAATGGTGATGGGATATGTTTTATTAATGATAATCATGAACTTGAAGGTTTTCGTATCAATAGAGTAGAGGGTAACAGGCTTTTCCCCCTGAAAATGCCTTGTAATCTCCATGCCGGAATGAAACTTTACCGTAATAATGATGTCGTTTTTGAACGACTATTGTCTAAGTCCGGTCAGATAAGGAAAATACCGGTTGCAATGTTTTTGACGTCCACCGAAGATGGATTTGTCTTGAATGCCGAGATAAAAGGGCTGTGTGCTGCATCGTTTGTACTCAAGGCAGAACATCAATCGGCATTAACTTCTCAGAGAGAGAATATAATTCGTCAACTGTCAAAACTCGGAAATACAGTTTATGAATGTTCGGAAATTATTGTGCCGGATGATTTTGATTATTTCATTCCTTCAAGTATTCTTTCCGAAATGCGGCGCTCCGTTATAGACAAATTGGAACGTATGAGCGGTTCTTTTCCGGTAAATGGCAATTGTTTGGATGAGTCAAAGGTGTCTTCCGTGCCTGAGTATCCAGATGCCGTGATGTATAATATATCCAATAGCCGGTCACGTACGTTTTATGAAAGGAAAGGTAAGACATCTTTGAAACAGGCTTTTGAGCTTCAGCGAGATACAGATGTTCCAATAATGCAATGCAGGTATTGCCTGCGTCATGCGTTAGGATTTTGTATGAAAAATGGAGGGAAAAAAGCACAATGGCACGAACCGCTTTATCTGTCTTTACCGGATGGTCGTCGTTTTCGTTTAGAGTTTGATTGTCGTAACTGTCAGATGAATATATATAAATGAAAAAGATAGTTTTTTATATTTGTTTTTTGTTGTTGTCGGTTTCTTGTTACAATTCATCGACACCAACTCCTGACGCATGGAGCACCACTGATTTGCGACAGATAGACTCGGTCTCTTTTTTCACTACGCATCATTACTCTCAGAACTATAACTTTCTTGTTAAAGCCGATACATTGCGGTTGGTGTGCCAGGCACCTGATGAATTGCCTTTTGATTCTGCTTCGGTTACTCGTGGAGATCGCGTTGTCGTTGCGGACATAATGATAATGCCTGCTGATACCATTGATTCTGTATGGGTGAAGATTGCTCGTGACCAAGCCACCCAAGGGTGGGTTCGCGAGGTCGCCATGTTGCCTGCTGTGCAACCGGATGATCCTATATCACAGTTTATTGATGTCTTTTCAGATACACATCTGCTTATTTTTCTTGCTTTTGCTGTCATCGTGACGGCCATTTATTTATTACGGCTTATAATGAGGCGTCATGCTCATATCGTTCATTTTTACGATATAAATTCATTTTATCCGATGTTATTGGCATTGCTCGTGTCGGCATCGGCTGTTTTCTATGCCACTATCCAGTTGTTCGGCAATGAATCTTGGCGGCATTTTTATTATCATCCTTCCCTTAATCCGTTTGGATTGCCGTTTCATCTTGGTATATTCGTCACTTCTGTTTGGGCTATAGTTATTGTAGGAATAGCGACTGTCGACGATGTTTTCCGTAAACTTCCTTTTGCAGATGCGTTATTATATGTCAGTGGGCTGATGGCTGTTTGTGCAGTTGATTATGTGGTTTTCAGTATATCCGCATTATATTATGTAGGCTATCTGTTACTTGTGGTATATATTATTTGGGCCGTTTCACAATATTTGAAAAAATCGCGTACAAGATATTATTGTGGTAATTGTGGAAGGGAGATGACAGAAAAGGGATTATGCGGTTTTTGTGGTGCGGTTAACGAATGATTGATTTATTTATAATAGAGAAGAGAAATAGAAAACAGTGTTTCCATTAAACAATAATCTTTAATGGAAACACTGTTGTATTTTACGGGTTTTCCTGATGATTATCCCTTATTATTTGGGGATCCCCGATTATTTCAATTTTGATTGTACAAAAGATTCAAGTTCGGCACCTCGTAGCCCTTTAGCTATTATAGTACCCTTATTGTCTACTATAATAGTTTGTGGAATGGAGCGGACGTTCATCATTTTTGCGGCAGCGTTGTTCCAACCTTCCAAGTCAGAGAGCTGAACCCATTTAATGCCAAGATTTTTGGTTGCGTTTTCCCAATCTTGCTGTTTCTTATCGAGAGAGATACCTATTATCCCGAGCCCTTTGGAGTTATAATCGTTATATAGTTTGACGACGTTCGGCATTTCTTGACGGCATGGTCCGCACCAACTTGCCCAGAAATCGATAACGGTTAGCTTGTGTTTTGCTATTTCACTCATTATGCTTTGGGGCTTGCCGTTGATGTCATTCATCGTGAAGTCGTTTATTTTCTTGCCGATTGCCGTGGTCTGTTCTTTTTCAAGTCGTTGACTGAGCATTTTTATTGTGCTCCTCTGTCTCACTTTCTCCGGCAGAAGGTTTACCAATTCGAGATGTGTGACCGGGTCAAGAACTCCTTCATAATATATGACAATAAAATATCCGAGCTCATTCTTTATATTCTTTTTTGCATAATCGACAATAATATTTTTGAAGTCGTTTCTTAACGCCTTTATTTCTTTTTCCTTTGCGTCAAGTTCGTCTTTGCCTAATTTGTTCTCATAAATAAGCTGTCCTATTCGTTCTATTTTCTGTGCGAGTACGGTCGAACTGTCTACCACTTTCTGCCATTCATTGTTTATAGAGGTACCGGATACTTTTGTGACCGGTCGTTCAGGCAAGTATTGTCCGGAAATGGCGGACTGTCGGTCTTTTGATATTTCAATCTTGATTGTACCGGGTTCGATGAAAAAAGGAATGACGAATTTCCGCCGGTATTGGTCTTGGATGGCACAGAGTATGACAGAATCTGCTTGCCCTTCCAGTTCGAATGTTCCGTCTTTCACTACAATTGTATCGCCGGGAATGCCTTTTTCTACATCTGTAATCAGATACAGGATATCTCCGTCGGTCAGTGCCGTACCGCTTCCTTTTATGTGGTATGTATCAGACTGGCAGGCTGCAAACATACAACTTGCAGCCACCAATCCGATGAATGTCATGAAAAATTTGCTCATAAATAAATTTTTGTTATTAAAACTTATCATATTATACTAAATACAGATTACTGATGCTTTCATTATGGATAACTCTTCTGATAGCTTCGGCAAACATGTCCGCAACGGAAATCTGCTTTACTTTTGCACAACGGTTCGTGTATGGTATTGAGTCTGTGAATACAATCTCTTCCAATGATGAGTTTTGTACGCGCTCACTGGCCGGCCCGCTCATCACGCAGTGGGATGCACAAGCGCGCACGGTCAGTGCGCCGGCCTCTTTCATTATGTCGGCTGCCTTTGTTATTGTGCCGGCCGTGTCCACCATATCATCAATGATAATCACATTTTTGTTTTTGACATCTCCGATGATCTGCATGCTCTCAACCACGTTGGCTCGTGCACGTGTTTTATTGCATAGCACGAGCGGACATCCAAAATATTTGGCATAAGTGTTGGCACGTTTTGAACCTCCCACATCCGGTGAGGCGATAACCATGTCTTTGAGTTTTAGACTTTGCAGATATGGCATGATTACACCTGAGGCATACAGATGATCGACTGGTACGTCAAAGAAGCCTTGGATTTGGTCCGCATGCAGGTCCATGGTTATCAGTCTGTCTATTCCTGCGACGCTGAGTAGGTCGGCAATGAGTTTTGCGCCGATACTTACTCTTGGTTTGTCCTTGCGGTCTTGTCTTGCCCATCCGAAATATGGGATTACTGCATTGATAGTGCGTGCCGAGGCTCTTTTGGCTGCGTCTATCATCAGCAGAAGTTCCATCAGATTGTCTGAGTTGGGGAATGTGCTCTGAACGAGGAATACATCGCGGCCGCGAATAGATTCCTCATAAGATACCGAAAACTCGCCATCTGAAAATTTGGTGATGACAAGCTGCCCCAATGGGCAATCCAAACTTTGGCAGATTTTTTCTGCCAAATATCTCGTGCTTGTTCCCGAGAAAACCAAGTAAGAGCTTTTTGTACTCATTGTTTTGTTTGTTATATTCTTTAATAATTTGCTAATCAGTTGATTATCTTACGAAGCCTTTCGAAATGGTTTATCAGTTCCTTGTAGTCAAGTTCGTGATGGATGTTGAACTTGTTCCATAAGTCTTCGCATATTACTACGCCTCCAAATCCGAGGTCTTTTGCCATATATGAGTTTTCTGGGTTTATACCACCTAGGGCATAAACTTTTTTATCTATAAGTCCTTTGCGTGATGCCTCTTTAAGTTCTTCAGCTGAGAATGCGCCTTTTATGCTTTCCCCATTCCGGCAGTCAAACACATTATTAAGAAAAACATAGTCGGATTTCTTTTTAGCGTCTTTGAGCTCTTCTATCGAATGGCATGTGCGGCATACTCGTCCCTTGTATCCTTGTGGTACGGGTTTTATGGCATCATCGATGTGAATGCCCCGTAAGCGATATTCCTCTTTCAGGTAGAAATGCTCATGAACGGTTATCTTACAGTGATAATCATCGTTAAGCAATGTCAGAAGTCGTTCTGAGTATATAGGTGTAGAGTTTGGTTTATATAAATGTAGATTGTCCAAACCCTCATCAAAAAGTGATGTGAGTATCTTGTCTTCTTCCACGAAAAATGTGGGTTGGGTCATGATAATGAGTTTCATATCCGGATATACTCTTTTCGATGTGCAAACTTACACATTTTTTTCGACTTAACGTTAGTCTTTACTTAAAAAAAGCGTGGCTTTATAGGAATTGCTGTTTTTAAACGGTTTGGGTTCAAAGTATTCTCAATATTATTTTAGGGAATTATACGCATTAGTACCTAACAAAACTTTGGCAAGAAAAATTCTTTGTTATGGAAGTTTTCCCGCCAAAGTTTTGTTAGGTACTAATGCGTATAATTCCCGTGTTTTTTTATGATGATTATCATTTTTCACGGTAGGTGATGATTGCATAAACATGCATTTTTCAGGTTTGGTGTCATGTGGCTTTTGTGATTGTTTGTAAAGATATATCATGTCTGGGGATTTTGGGTGGATTTTGTTTAAATCAAAGTTACAAAAAAACTAATGTCTGTGCAAGCCGTATTACTATATATATTATGATATAATATTATGGAGCGGCAATAATTTTTTTCGTGTTGCGTTTGTGAGGCCGGTATGTAAATATTAACCTGTTTCTTTTGGTGTAGTCTTTGATTTGAGTTAACTTTGCAATTAATTATGTCACAACCGTTAGCAGAAAGATTGAGGCCGGGGACACTCGATGACTATATAGGCCAAAAGCATATAGTGGGAGAGGGGGCGGTATTGCGCAGAATGATAGATTCAGGGCGCATATCTTCGTTTATTCTTTGGGGGCCTCCCGGGGTGGGCAAGACCACTTTGGCGCAGATAATAGCAAATAAACTTGAGACACCGTTCTACACACTAAGTGCTGTCACAAGTGGAGTGAAAGATGTGCGTGATGTCATTGAAAAAGCGGGGAAAGGCCGATTTTTCAATGAAGCGTCTCCTATATTGTTTATAGACGAGATACACCGTTTCAACAAGTCACAGCAAGATTCTCTGCTTGGTGCCGTGGAGAAAGGCACTATCACTTTGATTGGAGCCACGACGGAAAATCCCTCGTTTGAGGTTATACGGCCTTTGCTTTCGAGATGCCAGTTGTATGTTTTGAAATCTCTTGAGAAGGAGGATCTGCTCGAACTTCTTGATAGGGCTTTGAAGAAAGACATAGTGTTGAAAGAGCGCAATATTGAGTTGAAAGAGACAGACGCACTATTGCGTTATAGCGGTGGGGATGCCCGCAAACTGTTAAACATACTTGAAATAGTAGTGGAGTCTTCATCGGATTGCGATGTTGTGATAACGGATGATATGGTGGTGGACAGGCTCCAACAAAATCCGCTTGCCTACGATAAGGACGGTGAGATGCACTATGACATAATATCAGCGTTTATAAAGAGCATACGTGGAAGCGATCCGGATGCGGCGCTTTATTGGCTCGCACGGATGATAGAGGGAGGAGAGGATCCTAAATTTATAGCCCGCCGGCTTGTGATCAGTGCAGCTGAGGATATAGGACTGGCCAACCCTAATGCTTTGTTGCTGGCTAACACGGCTTTTGAAGCGGTGAATAAAATAGGATGGCCGGAAGGACGTATACCGTTGGCCGAAGCTACGGTATATCTGGCCACAAGTCCTAAAAGCAACTCGGCTTATCTGGGAATCGATTCGGCTTTGGGGGTGGTGCGCAAGACCGGCAACCTGCCTGTGCCGCTACATCTTAGAAACGCTCCCACCAGACTTATGAAAGACATCGGTTATAGTGACGGATATGTTTATCCGCATGATTATCCAGGTAATTTTGCCGCCCAGCAATATTTGCCTGACGAGATATCGGCATTGCGTCTTTGGCACGGTCAGCATAACTCTGCGGAGGAGAAGCATTTGGCGAGGATGCGTTCATGTTGGGGAGAAAGATTTGATGATTGACAGCATGAAATGAGAGAAAAGACAAAAAACAGATGTATTAAGAAACATGTAAAAGATGAAGATTGTAGTATTAGACGGATATAGCGTTAACCCGGGAGACTTGTCATGGGAACCGTTTGAAGACTTGGGTGAACTGACGGTATATCCGAGTACAAAATCGGAAGAGACGATAGCGCGTTCTCTCGGAGCGGAAATTCTTCTTACAAATAAGGTGATTATAGATAAAAATGTGATGGATGCTTTGCCGGATCTGAAATATATAGGTGTCTTGGCAACAGGATATAATGTCGTGGATACGGAAGAGGCGGGAAAACGCGGGATCGTAGTGACCAATATCCCGGCGTATAGTACAGACAGTGTCGCGCAGATGACATTCGCACATTTGCTGAACATAACGAACCGTATTGGTCATTATGCAACTGAAAATATAAAGGGACGGTGGAGCGGAAACAGGGATTTTTGTTATTGGGATACACAGATACCTGAGCTGTCGGGAAAGACGCTTGGTATTGTCGGGCTTGGAAATATTGGTTTGAAAGTGGCGGAGATAGCCCGTATTTTTGGTATGGACGTATTCGCTTTCACTCATCGTGACGCAAGCTCGATGCCTTCCGGTATTCAGAAAACCACTCTTGACGGACTGTTGTCCACAAGTGATATTCTCACTTTGCATTGTCCGCTTACGGCGGAGACATGTGAGATGATAAACAGTGATACGATAATGAAAATGAAGCGCGGTGCTATATTGATAAACACGGGGCGTGGAAGGCTGGTTAATGAGCGTGATGTGGCTGAAGCTCTTGTAAGCGGCCAACTTGCAGCGTATGGTGCCGATGTTATGTGCGAAGAGCCTCCGTCATCCGATAATCCGTTGTTTGGTGCTCCAAATGCGTTTATAACTCCCCACATAGCATGGGCAACATTAGAAGCTCGCATGAGGTTGATGACTGTCGCGGCAGGAAACGTAAAAGCTTTTATGGATGGATTACCAGTAAATGTAGTTAACGGATGAACGAAGAGATAAACCTTTCAGCTGTACCTTATATAATAGAGTTTCTCGGAACGTTCGCTTTTGCCATATCGGGTATCAGGCATGCGGCAGCCAAGCATTTCGATTGGTTCGGCGGTTATGTGTGCGGCATAGCAGTGGCAATAGGTGGTGGCACGATACGTGACGTGATGTTGGGTGTCACCCCTTTTTGGATGACAGATCCGATATATATGGTTTGTACGGCATTGGCTCTGTGTGTGGTTATTGTGTTTTCGAAGCACATGGAACGGTTGAATAATACTTGGTTTGTGTTTGACACTTTGGGACTGGCTCTTTTTACAATATCCGGGATACAGAAAAGCCAGGCATGCGGACAGCCGTTCTGGGTGGCGATAATAATGGGATGTATAACAGGATCGGCAGGTGGGGTGATACGCGATGTGTTGCTTAATAATGAACCGGTGATATTCAGAAAAGAGATTTATGCGATGGCATGTCTGCTTGGAGGAATAACGTATTGGGGACTGTCAGAAATTGATTTTCCGGTCGAGGTAACTGTTATGGCAAGTTTTATTGTAACATGTACAATACGTTTTATTGCGGTGAAATATCATATATCATTGCCGCATCTTAAATGAGAAAGTTATAAATCACCCCATGTCTCAAAAGTTAGCGGAACTTTTGAGACATGGGGTGATTTATATATGTTAGTGAAATCTTCTTTTGGGGGTCAGTTCATTTGCGGATTATATTTCTAACGGTAGTAGGATTTACGGTTATTTCTTTTGGGGCTTTTTCCCGCCACGTCTGCGTCCGTTTCCCTTTCCGTTCCCTCTGCCATGGCGTCTTGTCCCACATCTGTTTGACTGAGTGTTCTTTTCCACCTTATACTCCGGACCTTTACCGAGATTTTCAGGAAGCGGATTTTTAGTAATCACTTTCTCAAGGAATTCCTCAATCTGCTGGAACTTATAAATCTCTTTTTCGTTCACGAATGTTATTGCCGCTCCGTCCCTGTCTGCTCTTGCGGTTCGTCCGATGCGGTGAACGTAGTCTTCGCAGTCGTGTGGGACATCGTAGTTTATCACCATTAATATGTCATCAATGTCTATACCTCTGGAAACTATATCTGTGGCTACGAGTACGTCTTTCATTCCAGCCTTGAATTTGAACATCACTTCGTCTCGTTCTTGCTGTGTGAGATCGCTGTGCATCTGGCAGCAGTTTATTTTCAGGTTTCGCAGTTCGCGGGCAATATCTTTTACTTTGTCTTTCTTACCGGAGAAAATAATGACCCTTTTTAATTGGTTTGTAGCAAAAAGATGTTTTATTATTCCAATTTTCTGTGTGTCATAGCAAACGTATGCCGATTGTTTTATTTTTTCGGCCGGCTTGCTCACCGCTATCTTAATCTCAACAGGATTATTGAGAATAGTACGTGCAAGTTGCTGTATTTTATCCGGCATCGTGGCGGAGAACATGATTGTTTGTCGTTCTTTCGGCAGTTTGGCGACAATTTGCATTATATCATCGCTGAATCCCATATCAAGCATACGGTCAGCCTCATCGAGTACAAAAAAACTTACTTTACTCAAATCTATGTGTCCCATTCGGATATGGCTGAGCAGTCGTCCAGGAGTAGCTATTACAACATCAGCACCCATCCGCAGACTTTTCATCTCTTGATCGTATCTGTTTCCGTCGTTTCCTCCATATACGGCAACGCTGCTTATGCTGTCAAGATAATAACCGAAGCCTTGCATTGCCTGGTCTATTTGTTGGGCAAGCTCTCTTGTCGGTGACATAATAATGCAGTTAATGGCTTCTTTGGGATATTCGCCGTCATCGAGCATGCTTAATATCGGCAGCAAATATGCAGCTGTCTTACCGGTTCCTGTCTGTGCAACTCCAATGACATCGTTGTAATCCAATATTTCAGGTATACACTTTTCTTGTATCGGTGTACAATCCTCAAAACGCATGTCATAGAGTGCGTCCAGTATGTTGTCATTTAAAAATGTATCTTCAAATTTCATTAATTAGGTGCTTTTTTATAACAAAAATATGCAATTATAAAATATAATAGGTTTGGAATCCATGCAGCAATTACCGGTGGGGTATTTGCGTTGATGGCAAAAGTGGAACTTACTGTTTGCAGAAGTATATAAGAAAAACTCAAAATCAGACCGATACCGAGATATAACCCCATTCCGCCCTTGCGCTTTCTGGCACTAAGGCTCAGTCCTATGATGGTGAGAATGAACGATGCGAAACACGTGGCTATTCGCTTGTGATACTCTACCTCATATTGAACTACATTACCGGAGCCGCGGTCTTTTTGTTTAGATATGTAGCGTTTGAGTTCTGGACTTGTGAAAGTTTCTTGTTGTCCCTTGCTGAAAACGAGATCCATAGGCTCCATCATTATTGTTGTGTCTTTCTCAAATCCGGATGTGATATGTTCCTTCATTCCTTTTAATGTTCTTATTTTGTAGCTGATGGCTTTCCAGTGATAGCGTGAATCGGATATGGTGTCGTATTTGATCACATTGGCTGTCATTTGACTTACAAGTTTTTTGTTCTCGAATTTGTATAGCGAGAAACCAAATCCGGTCTTTGTCTTGTCGTCGTATTGAGCTATATATGCAATAACTCCTTTACCCACTTGAAGTTGTATGTTTGTGGCTGACGTTTGTTTTTTGCTGTTCTTATATTGAGATTCGAAGTTATGGCGTATTACAGTACCTTTGGGAATGATGTAAGAACCAAGATAAAAATTCAATACGGATATCATCGCGGCCGAAATCATGTATGGTCTTAGCAGGCGCTTAAAACTCATGCCACATGCCAACATCGCTATAATCTCTGAGTTACCGGCAAGTTTGGATGTGAAAAAAATAACGGCAATGAAAACGAACAACGGACTGAACAGGTTGGCGTAGTATGGCACGAAATTAGCATAGTAGTCAAAGATTATGGCTCGTAAAGGTGCGTGATATACGCTGAACTTGGCCAGATTATCATTAATATCCAATACAATGGCTATACTTATGATAAGGAATATTGAATAGATATATGTTCCGATGAACTTTTTTATGATATATCTGTCGAGACGTTTGATATACCTGAATGGATTGAAAATGCCAAGTTTGTGTATGACATGACTGTAACATCCGTTGTATTGGTCTGTCGAATGCCGGAATTTTAGTATCTTATGCAATGGGTTACTATTATAGAATCTCATGTCTATAAAAACAGTTATTAAACTCTTCGGCCTAAATCATCTATGACACTACGTTTCCAGGCAACAAAATCTCCTTGTTCGATATGGTGTCTTGCGTCGGTAACGAGTCTTATATAGAAAGCAAGATTATGGATGCTGGCTATTTGCATGGCGAGAAGTTCCTGTGCCTTGAACAAATGATGAAGATATGCTTTTGTATATATACGGTCAGTTTCACATCCATCCTGGTCTATAGGTGAAAAGTCGTCTTCCCATTTTTTATTGCGCATGTTCATTGTTCCGTTGTATGTAAAGAGCATCGCATTTCGTCCGTTGCGTGTTGGCATGACGCAGTCGAACATGTCTACGCCTCGCTCAATAGCTTCGAGAATGTTCTGTGGGGTGCCTACGCCCATCAAATATCTTGGCTTTTCTTTTGGAAGAACCTCGTTGACAACTTCAATCATATCGTACATGACTTCTGTCGGTTCGCCAACAGCCAGACCTCCGATGGCATTTCCGTCAGCATCTTTGTCTGCAATGTATTTTGCCGCATCACGACGCAAATCTTTAAACGTGCATCCTTGAACTATGGGAAATAAAGTTTGCTCATATCCGTACAAAGGCTCGGTTTCATTGAAACGTTTTATACACCTGTCAAGCCAGCGTTGTGTGAGTGCCAGGCTCTTTTTCGCATATTGATAATCACTGTTTCCGGGAGGACATTCATCAAATGCCATTATGATGTCAGCACCGATGGCACGTTCTGTATCCATAACGTTTTCCGGAGTAAAGATATGTTTTGAGCCATCTATGTGTGATCTGAACTCACATCCTTCCTCACGCAGTTTTCGTATACCAGTGAGCGAAAAGACTTGAAATCCGCCAGAATCCGTTAATATAGGTCTGTCCCATCCTCCGAAACGGTGAAGACCTCCCGCCTTTTTAAGAATATCAAGTCCGGGACGCAGATACAGATGATATGTATTGCCTAATATTATTTGGGCTTTGACTTGCTCTCTCAACTCTGAGAAATGAACACCTTTCACACTGCCACAAGTTCCTACCGGCATGAAGATAGGTGTTTTTATCACGCCGTGTGCAGTGGTGATAATACCTGTTCGTGCGTCTGACGAACTGTCGGTATGCAGTAATTGGAATTCCATTATTTCTTATCTTCCTCTATTTCAAATATTAAAGGATTGTCAACAGTTTCCTCTGTGAGGGCAAAGTCCCATACGTCTTGGACATTTTCCACATAATGGAAAGTGATACCTTTAAGGTAGACATCAGGAATTTCATCTATGTCTTTCTTGTTTTCGCGACACATTAAAATATCCGTTATGCCGGCTCTTTTGGCTGCTAATATCTTTTCTTTTATTCCTCCGACAGGCAATACTTTTCCTCTCAGTGTTATTTCACCTGTCATGGCCGTATTCTTTCTTACTTTGCGTTGGGTAAGTGCCGATGCTATAGATGTTGCAATGGTTATTCCGGCAGAAGGCCCGTCCTTGGGAGTGGCGCCTTCAGGGACATGAATGTGAATGTTCCAATTATCGAAAATCCTGTAGTCGATATTCAATTTGTCAGCATGTGCTTTTACGTATTCCAGTGCGAGTACAGCCGACTCTTTCATTACGTCTCCCAGATTTCCGGTAAGTGTAAGCTTGGTTCCTTTTCCTTTGCTCATGCTTGTCTCTATGAACAATATCTCTCCGCCCACACTTGTCCATGCCAAACCGGTTACGACTCCCGCATAAGAGTTTCCCTGATAAATATCCCGATAGTAGGGGGGCTTTCCGAGAAGGCTTTCAATTTCAGTAGGAGAAATCTTATTATATGGCAATAAGCCTTCTTTGGCTTTTGTGAAAGCGAGTTTTCTCAAAGCCTTGTTTATTTGCTTTTCAAGTTGACGAACTCCGCTTTCTCTTGTGTATTGCTCTATTATTTTTTCAATCGCAGACTTATTGAAAGCCAATTTTTTTTCATCCAACAGGCCGGTACTGTCTTTTTCTTTTGGAATAAGATGCCTTTTGGCAATCTCGATCTTCTCTTCTGTGATATAACCGCTTACCTCTATAATTTCCATGCGGTCAAGCAATGGTCTTGGTATTGTATTAAGTTCATTTGCCGTAGCAATGAAGAGTACTTTCGACAGATCATAGTCCACATCGAGATAATTATCGTGAAAAGCTGTATTTTGTTCAGGATCGAGAACTTCGAGCAATGCTGAAGCTGGATCTCCATTGACTGTATTTTGTGTTACTTTGTCAATTTCATCAAGAATGAAAACCGGATTGGAAGAGCCAGCTTTTTGTATGTTCTTTATTATTCTTCCGGCCATGGCACCGATATATGTACGCCTGTGACCTCTTATTTCGGCTTCATCGTGTAATCCGCCAAGAGACATACGCACATATTTCCTGTTCATTGCATCGGCGATACTTTTTCCGAGACTGGTTTTTCCGACTCCCGGAGGTCCATAGAGGCACAAGATGGGTGATTTCAGGTCTCTGCGTAGACTCAAAACGGCAATGTATTCAAGGATTCTTTCCTTTACTTTCTCCATTCCATAATGGTCTTTATCAAGGACTTTCTGTGCTTTTGTTATGTTTAGGTCGTCTTCTGTATATTCATTCCAAGGAAGTGAGACAAATGTCTGGAGATAAGTGAGTTGTATGTTGTACTCCGGGCTTTGTGGATTTAATTGGTCGAGTTTGTCCAGTTCCTTCATGAATATAGTCTCGACATCCTCATTCCAAAGTTTTGTTGCAGCTTTATCCAGTAACTCTTTTCTTTCCGGTGAGCCGTCGCCGTTACCTATCTCAGCCTGGATATTCTTTATCTGTTGTTGTAAAAAGTAGTTTTTCTGTTGCTCGTCTATGTCATCACGAGTCTTATTTCTTATATCCTGTTTAAGACTCTGAAGCGCAAGTTCTCTGTTTATTATTCTCAAAGTATAGAAGAGCCTGTCTTTGATGGAGTCCATTTCCAATAATTCCATCTTTTCTTTTATCGAGAATAGCATATTGGAACATATAAAGTTCAATGCCATGACATCGTTGTTCACATTCTTGATGGCAAAGGTTGCCTCTTCTGGAATATCGTCGTTGATTTTTACGTATTCGGCAGTAGTGTTACGTAAATCTTCTATTGCGGTTGTAAACTCACTGTCGTTATTATCAGGAAAAGTTTCATGCGCAACTTCAACCTTACCTGTAAGATAAGGTTTTTTGCGTATGATAGAAGTTAGTTTCAGTCTGCCTAACCCTTGTATAATTGCAGTGATATTATTATTTGGCAGGCTGAGAATCTTTACTACTTTTGCAAAAACTCCGTATTCGTAAAGGTCATTTTTGGAGGGTTCGTCTATATCCGGATCTTTTTGGCATACAATGCCTATGAGTGTACCGGAAGATTCTGCTTTTTTTATCAACGTCATGCTTGATTCCCTACCGATAAGTATAGGAGAAACCACACCAGGGAAAAGCACAAGATTTCTTACAGCAAGTATGGGCATGCTTTCCGGCATGTTTATATTGGAAAGGTCGCTGAAATCGCCTTCTATATCGGCAATCATTGAGAATGCCTTGTTATTTTGCTTATTACTCATTACTTATTTAATAATTCAAAAGTGCAAAGTTACTAAATATCAGCGGAAAAACAGAAAAAAAAGGTAAAGAATGAAATGAAAGCGTGTAAATATCTTGTAAAGTACTTGTTTGGTTTATACAAAAGCATGTAATGTGGATAGTGTATTTAAATACATATACTATATGTGCCCGTACTTGAAAAAATAATTCATGTACGGGCACAAAGCACTGTAAGTTTGTATTGTTTGTTCTGGTAAAACCGTTTTTTATTTATTGGTGTTGCTCACGTAATAAATCATTAACTGTTTTTACCGGATTGAATGTTGATAGCGGTACTTCTACGAATATCGTATTCCAATCGCTCATAGCACCGTTCCACAGTCCTGGCAGTTCAAGTGCTTTCAGTTCTTTGCCGTCCTTGCTCTTACTGCTGATAAATCCTGTCGCCTTGTCAACGAAATCTGGTAGGTTGAAAGATTTTCCTTTATAGTCTTTTACGGCACACACAAGGTCGACAGGATTGAAATGTGTTCCAGTAGTAAACATTTTCATATATTCTTGATTGTTCTTGTCAATCTGGCTGCTTTCCAATATTTGGAGGCTTACGGTACCGTCTTGATTGTAAGTAAGGAATGGACCTCCACCGGGTTCACCTACGTTTTTGACAACACCGCATACACGCATAGGACGATTGAGCTTTTCTTTGAGATAAATCACAAGTTCCGTATCTTCAAGATGCTTTATGTCTGATTTTCTACAGCATAATTCTTGCTGTACGAAACGTATTATCTCTTCAAGTTTTTCGTGGTTATATTTGCCGGAGTCAAGCGTGTTTAGGTGCTCGAATGCCTTTTTCTGCAATGAGACGAGAATGCCGGCAATGACTTGCTTGTATTCAATTGTGTCTGCTTTCAACCTGTCCGGTACTACATTATCGATGTTCTTGATGAATATTACGTCTGCGTCAATGTCGTTGAGGTTCTCTATCAGAGCTCCGTGTCCTCCGGGACGGAACAGAAGGCGTCCGTCGGTGGTTCTGAACGGAGTGTTGTCCGCATTTGCCGCAATGGTGTCTGTACTTGATTTCTGTTCAGAGAAAGTTATATTGTAATTAATATTGTATTTTTTTGCATATTTGTCTGATTGTTGAGATACTTTTTTCTCAAAAAACTCCATGTGTTCGTTGCTTACAGTGAAATGTACATTTGCTTCTCCATTACTTGCCGCATATAGAGCGCCTTCTACAAGATGTTCTTCCATGGGAGTGCGTGCCCCATCCTCATATTTGTGGAAAATCAGCATGCCTTTTGGAAGTTGGCCATAGTTAAGTCCTTTACTTTCAAGCATGTTGGAAACAACAGCTTTATAGTTGTTCTCGCTTATAAGTTCTTTTATTCCTTTTTTCTCGTTTTTGAGACAGATGTCATCAAGTGCGTCATAGAATGCGAATTTTTTTATATTATTGAAGTAATGCTTCTCAAAATCGGTTGACGGTGTATCATAATCGGAGGTAAGGAAAGTGAACATATCTTTAAACATGCGGCTTGCTGCTCCCGAGGCAGGGACGAACTTTACGATTTTATGACCTTCGGCTTTGTAGTTGTTCCATTTTTTTTCGAAATCGGAACGCTCATCGGTGTTTGGTGAGATTATTCCTTGTGAGATGCTTGCCGCAGCTTCCAACTTAAGGAATGGAAATCCCGTTTTGAATTGTTTTAACTGTGTCTCGATTTGTTCAGCAGTCATGCCTTTGGCGGCAATTTGTTTAAGGTCTTCTTGTGATAACATAATTTATTGTGTTATTAGTAATAATGCAGCAAATGTAGTAACTTTTTATCTAAAAACCGAATAAATCGGATAAAAATCGTATCTTTGCAATAATATATTAACATACGGGTGTAATTATGGTTGAAAGATTGGATTTTACGGCAGAGGAACTAAAAAAAACGCTTGATATATATAAAAATATTAAGGTAGTTATTGGTTCTTCTCTTATTGATGGTGATGAAGAAAAAGTACGTAAACATTTGATAAACTCTATTGAATGCAATCAGGTGGGGCGTGATGCTTTTGGGCTTAATCCGATACTTTTTAGTTTTCAGGCAGCTCAGATTGTTGTTGATGAGATTGGATTGAAGCGTGATGCCGTGCTTGCAGTCTTGTTGCATCCGAGTGTATCCGGTGGATTTGTTTCTATAGAAGAAGTCAATTCGGAATTTGGTGAGGCTGTGTCACGTATTCTTCATGGTTTGCAGCGAATTTCAGATTTGTACTCCAAAAATCCGGTTATCGAGAGTGAGAATTTCCGTAATCTTCTTCTGTCGTTTGCTGAAGATATGCAGGTTATTCTTATTATGATAGCGTCTCGTGTCAATCTTATGCGTCAGATAAGGGATTGTCAGAACATGGAAAGCAAATCAAGGGTATCGGAAGAAGCGGCTTATTTATATGCTCCGTTGGCTCATAAACTTGGGTTGTATAAGTTGAAGAGTGAGCTTGAAGATTTGTCATTGAAGTATCTTGAACATGATGCTTATTATATGATAAAAGATAAATTGAGTGCCACGAAAGCTGCGCGTGATAAATATATAGAGAGCTTTATTGGTCCGATTGAAGAGAAGCTGGCTCTTGCCGGATTAAGATTTCACATGAAAGGCCGTACCAAGAGTATCCATTCTATCTGGCAGAAGATGAAGAAACAGAAGTGCGGTTTCGAGGGGATATATGACCTTTTCGCCATTCGTATTATTATAGATACCGATGTTGAGAAAGAGAAAATGCAGTGCTGGCAGGCCTATTCGATAGTTACTGATATGTATCAGCCCAATCCGAAACGTTTGCGTGACTGGCTTTCCGTTCCGAAATCAAATGGATATGAGAGTCTGCATATAACGGTGCTCGGTCCGGAACAGAAATGGGTGGAGGTGCAGATACGTACCGAACGTATGGATGAGGTTGCCGAGCGCGGTGTGGCAGCCCATTGGAGATACAAAGGTATAAAGGGTGAGACAGGCTTGGATGAGTGGCTGACAAATATCCGTAATATACTTGAGACGAGCGATGGCTTGCAGGTGATGGATCAGTTTAAGATGGATCTTTATGAGGATGAGGTGTTTGTCTTTACACCGAGAGGAGATTTGTTTAAATTTCCTAAAGGTTCTACCGTGCTTGATTTCGCATATCATATCCATTCGAAAATTGGAAATAGCTGTACCGGCGCTCGAATAAACAATAAGGTAGTATCACTGCGTGAGAGGTTGCAGAGTGGAGATCAGGTGGAGATAATGACATCAACTACTCAGAAGCCGAAGCAGGACTGGCTTAATATCGTAAAGACATCAAGGGCAAAGTCAAAAATACGTCTTGCGTTAAAGGAGACACAAGTTAAGGAAGGGTTGTTTGCCAAGGAGATGATAGAGCGCAAATTTAAGAACCGTAAGATTGAGATAGAAGAGTCTTTGATGGCCCGTCTTATTAAGAAACTCGGGTTTAAGGAAGTAAGTGATTTCTACAAGCAGATATCCGACGGTTCTCTTGATGTCAATACCATAATAGATAAATATCTTGAAATACAGGCTCGTGATACAGGTCTGGTATCTGACGGTCCGTCAAGAAGTGCCGAGGAGTTTAATTTTCAGAATGAGACTGAACAGAAAAACAAGATAAACGATGATGTTCTCGTAATCGATAGAAACCTGAAAGGACTTGATTATCAGCTTTCCAGGTGTTGCCAGCCAATATACGGAGACGACGTCTTTGGCTTTGTCACTGTCAGTGGCGGTATCAAGATACATCGTTGCGATTGTCCTAATGCCGCAGAGCTACGCAAGCGTTTTGGCTACCGTATCGTAAAGGCGAGGTGGAGTGGCAAGGGTGCGTCTCAGTATTCAATAACCTTGCGTGTCATAGGAAATGATGATATAGGCATCGTGAACAATCTTACAAGTATAATCAGCAAGGACGAGAAACTGACATTGCGCAGCATCAGCATAGACAGTAACGACGGTCTGTTTAGGGGCAATCTGGTTATAATGATTGATGATACGTCTAAGTTGGAGGCTCTTATTAGAAAACTGCGTACCGTGAAAGGTGTGAAACTTGTTGAGCGAATATAGTTTTTATATGTCGGCTATGCTAAAGTAGGCGGCTTTCTCTTTATGGTGTATGGCGCTCTTGTCCCTATGCCTGAAATATTAATTGAATTAAGAATGAAAAGAACAGTGAAATTTTATGTTTCTTTGCCATGCTGTTCTGTTTTGCAAGTATGGATGCGGAAAAGGGGGCAGTGCGAAAACCCTGTGAGTATGTTAATACTCATCTTTGCGTTCAAATTAAAATTATTTGCCCAATGCCTTCCAATCGCAACCTACATAAGTTACAACGAGTCATCTTCCCCGAAGTTTTAATGGAGTATTTCGAGATCTCCGGTTGGCATGACGACTCTGTCAAAATCGAAGTCTGGCTTGATGAAAAACACTACATGGAACGTTCAGATTACAAGAGTGGAACCGTGATTTCACATGGTTTTACTGATGAGAAAGTGATTCAGGACTTTCCTCTGCGTGGTAAACCTGTTTATCTCCACGTAAGACGTCGTCGCCGGTATGACAAAGCTACCGGGGAAACTTTTTCCTATACCTACGATGATCTTACGGTCGAAGGAACGAAACTCACTCCTGAGTTCGTTGCTTTTTTAAAAGAAGAAGATTGAAACTACCGCTGCCGGCATAACCTCCATGGCAGCTGCTTATGGGGTAAACGGTAAACAGTTAACTTCACAGTACAAGGCCTTTATCAGCCAATACAGAGAATGGGACCGGTTAGATCATGCCTCAGAATATGTCCTGTTCAAACAAAACATAGGTCCCAGCCTTTGTATTGACGAGACTTCTTTGAGCTGTGGAGAATTATATACCGTTGTCACTAACCGTGCGGGACGTGGTGGCAGAGGTACACTTGTGGCCATGATACGTGGCACGAAGTCTGAAGAAGTCATAAAGGTGCTTGAAATGATTCATGTCTCCAAGCGTAAGAGAGTCAAAGAGGTCACTTTGGATCTTTCACCGGCCATGATGCGGATTGTCCGGACTGCTTTTCCCAACGCCACTATGACCAATGACCGTTTTAATGTACAGAAACTCTTTTATGAGGCAATTGATGAACTTAGGATTACTTATCGCTGGATGGCACGGGATTTGGAGAACGATGAAATTCAGCGGTGCAGAGAGCAAAATATAGAGTATGTTCCGTTTCGATATGCCAATGGTGATACCCGTAAGCAGCTGCTGGCAAGGGCTAAATATGTACTTGTCAAGCATTATAGTAAATGGACTGAATCCCAAAGAATACGTGCGGAAATCATATTCGCATATTATCCGGAACTGAAATCCGTTTACGACTTGGCTATAGAGTTGACCGATATATATAATAAGCACTATGACAAGGATGTGGCACGTGGAAAGCTTGCCTTGTGGTATAATAAAATAGAAAAGCTTGGATACGGATGTTTCAGAACCGTAACAAATACCATGCAGGACTATTATGAAACAATATTAAACTATTTCGTTAATAGGGAAACCAATGCGTTTGCAGAATCATTCAATGCAAAAATTAAAGCGTTCAGAGCACAGTTTAGGGGAGTTGGAGATATACCATTCTTTATTTTTAGATTATGCAAACTAACAGGGTAAATTTAACATACCAACAGGGTTTTTGGACTGACCCGGTTTTTGGACAGACCCCACAATATCTGTAGGGCAATATGAAAAAATAAACACAAGTCATTTATAAATGGCTTGTGTTGTCTATAATTTTTTATGTACGCCTGCAGGGGCTCGAACCCTGGACACCCTGATTAAGAGTCAGGTGCTCTACCAACTGAGCTACAAGCGCAATTATTCTTACGGCATTATGAGAAGTACGCCTGCAGGGGCTCGAACCCTGGACACCCTGATTAAGAGTCAGGTGCTCTACCAACTGAGCTACAAGCGCTTCTCGTTTTGCGGGTGCAAAGGTATTAAATTATTTTTATTTGACCAAATCTTTTTCAATATTTTTAATTCGAAAAGTTTTATCTTATATTGATTTAGTATGTTTATGATATTATACGTCTATCTAATAAGTTGGATATGGCGCAATATGTGAATATTAGATTAATTAAGGAAATACTATTCTGGTAATATACACGAAATGGCGGTTAAATACAAGTAATAATGTGATACTTTTAGTTAACAAGCGTAGTGGTTTGTCTATTTATAAAGCGAGATAAAAATCTTTTAGAATCGTTTTGTATTTATCGTCTCCAATTACAATAGTATCATTTTCAATCGTTTCGTACCGGCGTTTGGCATATGACAGAAGCATACGTTTGGGTGGTTTTGCGGGGGCTGTCTTCACGGAACACACACGCTTGGGATGCAGCCCAGCCAAAGCCGCCGCAGAATCCATGTCAAGTCTGCAGTCTGATGGAATGATAACGGATATGTTCCCTGTGTCTTTCAACAGCCTGAATGCTGTCGACATAAGTTGTCCGAATGTCAGTTCCGATGTATGCCGGGCAATCGTGCGCTGCCTGTCGGGGCATTTTAGCGAATTATTGAAATAGGGCGGGTTGCATACTATGCTGTCAAATTTCTCGTTTCCGATGCTTTGCAGGGCGATATTGTCTATTTGTATTCTGTCGGCGCATGGTGAGCCGGAAGCGTTTTCTTTGGCCTGTGCCGCTGCCTCAGCGTCTATGTCAATGCCTGTTATGTTGGCATGTGGGGCGCGTTGCGCCATCATAATGGCTATAAGGCCCGTTCCTGTTCCGATATCGAGAATGCGGGCATGGAGCGTTTTCGGTATTTCGGCCCATGCTCCAAGCAAGGTCCCGTCGGTACCCACTTTCATGGCACACCGGTTTTGAAATATGGTGAAGTGCTTAAATCTGAAAAAATCGTTTGGCATCTTCCGTTTATTTGTCTTGTATGGATTTTAGGAACTTCTCGGCACGTTGAAGGTCTTCAGGCGTATCGATACCAATGGTCTCTACGTCTGTAAGTCCTACTTTTATATTATATCCGTTTTGGAGCCATCGCAACTGTTCCAAGCTCTCGGCTACTTCAAGTGTGCTTTGTGGCAGTTGGGTTATTTCGGCAAGAACTTCACGGCGATATGCGTATAGTCCGATGTGTTTCAGATATGGGAATGCCGTGTGCCATTTCTCTTTTGAGCATCCTCTGACAAAAGGGATAATACTGCGGCTGAAATACATGGCATATCCATTGGTGTCGGTCACTATTTTGGGAGTGTTGGGGTTGGATATCGCTTCCATGTCATTCCCGAAGTATTTGCCCAATGTCGCTATTTGTGTTTGAGGATCATCGAAGCATCGGCATACGGTCTCTATTTGCGATTTCTGTATAAATGGCTCGTCGCCTTGGATGTTTATTACAACGTCGAAATCTCCGTTTATTTTAGAAACGGCCTCTTCCACACGGTCCGTTCCGCTTTTGTGGTGTTCCGATGTCATGACGGCATTACCGCCGAAAGCCGTTACCGCATTGTATATCCGCTCGTCGTCGGTAGCCACGCACGCATGTTCGAGTACAGCAGAAACTTGCTTGTACACTCGCTCTATGACCGGCATTCCGCCCAACGTAGCCAAGGGCTTGCCCGGAAATCTTGTGGAAGCGTATCTGGCCGGTATTATTCCTATGAATTTCATGTTTCGTTTATATGCTTGTTCTTTATGTTGTTGACGCCAGTCATTAGGCGTTTGTTATAGTAAACACTGCAAAGTTATAAATTATATGTATATATTCCGTTAAAAAATCTAATCTTTTTTGCCACCTGTTTTTTTTTTATTAATTTTGGCATTGTAACAAAAAATATCATAATAAGTTGAAATATCATTTAATATCTATATTCATATTGTTGTTGTCTTCATCCGTATATGGGCAGAAACTCACTCTTGGCACATGTGTTACAAAAGACGGTGGAGAGTATAACGGGGAAATGGTTGGCGGTAAACCGCAGGGAAAAGGTAAGACAAAGTATAAGAACGGCAATTGGTATGAAGGCAATTACGTGAAAGGCAAGCGCCAAGGATACGGTATTTATACTTTTTTTGACGGTGAGAAATATGAAGGTCAGTGGTTTCAGGATCAGCAACATGGACAGGGTACTTATTATTTCGCGAATAACAATAAATATGTAGGTTTGTGGTTTCGTGACTATCAGCAGGGACACGGAGTGATGTATTACTATAACGGAGATAAGTATGACGGCGATTGGAAACAGGATCGTCGTACCGGTAAGGGTACATATACATTCGCCGGTGGCGCTTTTTATAAAGGAGACTGGGTTGATGACAAGAAAAACGGCCGCGGAGTATTTGACTGGGGCGACGGCTCCGTTTACGACGGGCAGTGGGTTGACAATCAGCGTACCGGACGTGGGACGTTCCGTTATGCGGATGGAGATGTGTATATCGGTCAATGGAAGAATGACATCCAAAACGGAAAAGGCATCTATAAATTCAAGAATGGTGACATTTACGAAGGTGATTACGTGGAAGGTGAGCGCACCGGAACGGGTATTTTTAAATATGCCAACGGCGACCGATACACCGGCCTTTTCTTTGAGGGAGATAAACAAGGGCAAGGTACTCTTGTGTGGAAAAACGGAAATACTTATGTCGGTGAGTGGAAAGGAGATAAGCCGAATGGTACCGGTAAACTGACGATGAAAAACGGGGATGTCTTTGAAGGTCATTTTAAAGACGGGATGATAGACGGTCCAGGTGTGGCAAGATATGCGGACGGCTGGAAGTTTAAAGGTACTTTTAAGGCAGGAAAGCGTCATGGCCAGGCAATAGAGGAAGATAAAGACGGCAACAGGTTTGAGGGGACTTATGTTGATGACCGTAAGGATGGCCCGTATATACAGAAAGACAGAAATGGTAATGTTACCGAAAGAGGCCGATATATACGCGGGCGTAAGCAAATAGGCAAATAAATATATTGTTTTAACAAACACGATATTAATAATTTAAACATTTTTAGTTATGATAATAGACACACTTGACAATTTGAGCAAATATGAATCTTTGAACCCATTGTTTAAGGATGTTGTAGATTTCCTGGCCAATAACGATATAAGTTCAATGGAAAATGGTAAGTATCAGATAAAAGGGGCAGACCTTTTTGTTAATATAACCACGGCAAAAGGCAAGACCCCGGACGAGGCTGTGCTGGAGACTCACAATAAGATGATAGATATACAGATTCCCCTGTCTGCATCGGAAACTTTCGGTTACACTCCATTGGTAAACTTACCGGAAGCGGAATACAACTCAGAAAAGGATATAACAAAGATACCAGGTCTGCCAGCCGAAAGCTATGTGACTTGTCATCCCGGGATGTTCGCTGTATTTTTCCCGCAGGATGGTCATGCGCCATGCGTATCTTCTGAGCCTGAAATAAGAAAAGCCATATTTAAAGTATTGGCATGAAATCGTATTAACAAGAAAGATTAAACTAATACTAATGATGAAAAAGACAGGTGTCAAAAAGCTTATTGGCAGTCGAAATCAGTTTGAAGCTAAACCGGAACATATAGGTTTGGTGAAGAACGATTCATGGCTTGAACCATACGAAGACGCAATCTGCGGGCGGCATAAACATGCATTGTGGAAGATCGGACTATTGACGAAGAACGGCAAGAAGACACTATCTGATTTTGCTGATGGTCATCTCTATTTTGGTTTACACAAACAAGCTCGGGGATGGGTTTTTCGTGAGTGGGCACCTAATGCGACCGAGATATATCTGATTGGTGATTTTAACGGTTGGCGGGAAGATCCGAAATACAAGATGACCAGAATAGAGGGAACTGGCAACTGGGAATTGAAACTCAGTAATAAAGCTTTACGGCATGGTGACCTCTATAAAATGAAAGTCAAATGGAATGGGGGAGAGGGTGAACGCATTCCGGCTTGGTGCCGTCGTGTTGTACAAGACGATAAGACAAAGATTTTTTCTGCTCAGGTTTGGAATCCGGATAAGCCGTATGAGTTTTGTAAGAAGAAATTTAAGCCTAAAAAATCTCCTCTTCTTATATATGAGTGTCATGTCGGAATGTCGCAAGACAAGGAAGTTGTCGGTACTTATAGGGAGTTTATGGAGAATGTGTTGCCACGGGTAATAGAGGATGGATATAATTGTATTCAGATTATGGCGATACAAGAGCATCCTTATTATGGCTCGTTCGGATATCATGTTAGTTCCTTCTTTGCTCCGTCAAGCCGTTTCGGTACTCCGGAGGATTTGAAAGAGTTGATAGATACCGCCCATAAAAATGGGGTGGCAGTGATTATGGACATTGTACACTCACATGCCGTAAAGAATGAAGTTGAAGGGCTTGGTAATCTGGCGGGAGACCCAAATCAGTTCTTTTATGCCAGTGATCGGCATGAACATCCGGCGTGGGATAGCCTTTGTTTCGATTACGGTAAGGACGAGGTAATTCACTTCTTGTTGTCAAACTGCAAGTACTGGCTTGAAGAGTATCATTTTGATGGGTTCCGTTTTGACGGTGTTACCTCTATGTTGTATTACAGTCATGGACTCGGCGAGGCATTCTGCGGATACGGAGATTATTTCAATGGCGGGCAAGATGACAATGCTATATGTTATCTGACCCTTGCGAATAAGTTGATACATGAAGTCAATCCCAATGCAATAACCATTGCTGAAGAGGTCAGTGGTATGCCCGGACTTGCGGCAAAGTTTGAAGATGGAGGTTACGGATTTGACTATCGTATGGCGATGAATATCCCTGATTATTGGATAAAGACTATCAAAGGACTTAAAGACGAGGATTGGAAGCCGAGCTCTATTTTCTGGGAGGTGAAGAACCGGCGTCGGGATGAAAAGACGATAAGTTATTGTGAGAGTCATGATCAGGCTTTGGTAGGAGATAAAACGATAATATTCCGTTTGATAGATGCCGATATGTATTGGCATTTTAAAAAGGGAGATGAAAATGATGTCGTTCATCGTGGTATGGCCTTGCATAAGATTATCCGTCTGGTTACAGCCGCAGCAATGAATGGCGGATATTTGAATTTTATGGGAAATGAGTTCGGTCATCCCGAATGGATTGATTTCCCGCGTGAAGGTAACGGGTGGAGTCATAAATATGCCCGCCGTCAATGGAATCTTGTTGACAATAAAGAGCTTGATTACCATTATCTTGGAGATTTCGACAAGGAAATGCTTAAAGTAATAAAGAGTATCAGGAATATTCAAAACAAGCCAATAAAAGAGATATGGCATAATGACGGAGACCAGATACTTGCATTCAGTAGAGGGGACCTTATCTTCGTGTTTAATTTCAATCCTATACGTTCTTTTGTCGATTATGGTTTTCTTGTGCCAACCGGCTCTTATGATGTCGTACTGAATACTGATGCGAAAGAGTTTGGTGGTAATGGTCTTGCCGACGATACAATAACACACATGACCAACTTTGATTCCATGTATGTGGAGGAACGTAAGGAGTGGCTTAAATTATATATTCCGGCTCGTTCTGCGGTAGTGTTAAGGAAAAATTGAATATAATATAAATCCAAAGAGAGTTTAACAGTACTCTTATTATATGAGTTTTGACAAGTTAAATACAAGAAATAGCACAACCGTCATAAAGGCGGTTTGTGCTATAGTTTTTTCATCTTTCTCGTTTATTTATCTTTATTTTCATCAGGCCGACTTGTTGGCAATGACCCAGCATTCTCTGAGTGGTGGCGCGACATCTTATGATAAGCTGATAGGTGCGGTGCTGATAACTTTTGTATTACAATTATTACAAGTCGGTGTTTATGCCGTTACACGTTTGCAGCGTCATACCCATGCTTTGACTTATTTCCCATCCCTATTCTTTCTTTCTGTAATATCAGGTTTTAGCGATCGTATATATTCTGGTGAAGGTTTTTCTTCTCTAATATGGATCATCCCTATAGTGTTGCTATTATGGCTTGTTGTGGTAACCATTTCACGGGGAATGCTTGTCAGGCAATCTCCGGAGACAGGCATGTTTTCTCGTACCATGTGGATAAATATTTTGATAATGGCGGCAATGTTTCTTATGGTTGGTATTGCGGGAAACGGAAATGCCGTAGCACATTATCGAATGAGTGTCGAGACAAGCCTTTTAGAGCAAGACAACGAGAGGGCCTTGAAGGCCGGTCGCAGGTCATTGGAGACAGACAGTAGTCTGACTATGCTTCGTATTTATGCTCTCGCGAGAGCTGGTGAATTGGGAGAAAGACTGTTTTCTTATCCGATAAAAGGAACGAGCAAGGATATTGTGCCAACGCTTAAAGGAACTTCATGTTTGTTGTATCCCAATGACAGCATATACCGTTTTTTGGGTGCCATACCACGTTATAATATGGATGCGATGACTTATCTGGAAGTATTGCGTAATAACGGTCAGGGCACAGAGGCTGTCAAGGATTACATATTGTGCGGTTATCTTATAGACAAAGATCTTGATGGATTTGTGAGTGCGCTTCTGTCTTACTATGGCACCCCCGACAGCCTGTCACAAAATGTATGTGATAGTTTGCCGAAGCATTATCGTGAAGCCCTTACATTGTATGTCCACACACGCTCAAACCCTGCTTTTGTGTATCATAACAGTGTCGTGGATATGGACTTTGAGGATTTGCAGGCATTGGAAAAACAATATCCATCATTTACCGAGCGTAAGATAAAAGTATACGATCAGTATTCCGGTACTTATTGGTGGTATTATGAATATGAGTGAATAAGCTTTGCTATTTCATTTCCATCGCTACCGCGGCCACAGCCCTGCGCCAATCCGTATCCAAGGAAAATCTGGTCAGGCATTTACCGTTGGAATAATATCCTAGAGTAAGTTCTTTGTCTGGATCGTTGAATAGCGGATTGGAGTAAGATACGTCCATGAAGAACTGCATGATTTTTACTATTTGAGCTTGTGGCATGTCTTTGTTGTCAAGCACTTTCCTGATGTATACGTTTATAAAAGTATTCATGGCATAAGCCTGCTTGTCGAGAAAAATTGCGGAAGAGTCAGGCATTTGTTCACGCATTTTTATTATCATATAGTCAAGTGCGTCTACCTTAAACTGGTTTATTTGTCTGACCATATTGTTCGTTGCCGGATTTGCGACAATGTCAGATGCGTTTTTTCTAATCTCATTATATACATTCTGGGCGTTTGCTCCTGCTGTAAGACAGATGAATGCCAGTGATAATAATACTTTTTTCATATTTACCATGTTTATTTTAATTATGAACATTATGTTTCAAGGTTAGATGCCTATTGATGCATGCTGGCAGTTCTTCTTCATAATGAGTGACCATTATGAGAGTTTTATTCTTTCGTTCACAGAAAGCGCAGATGATGTCTTTTACGAGTCTTCTGTTCCGGTCGTCAAGGCCGTGCAGAGGTTCGTCGAGTATGAGTAATTCCGGATCTTTGACGAATGCCCGTGCGAGAAGCACAAGTCTTTGTTCGCCGCTCGATAGTTTAAGGAAGGGCTTTTCTTCAAGTCCGTCGAGTCCGAAGATATTCATCCACCATCTGCATATGGCATAATCTTTATCACTGGGTTTGGCATATAGACCAACGGAATCTTTCATTCCGCTTGCCACTATATGTATTGCAGGCAGGTTTTTCATGTATGCCCGGTGCATTTCCGGCGATACGTAACCAATGTGTTTTTTTATATCCCATATACTTTCACCTGTGCCCCGTTTGCGTTCGAACATATTGATGTCACATGCATAGCTTTGCGGGTTATCTGCGCAGATGAGCGATAGAAGAGTGCTTTTTCCGGAGCCGTTCCTGCCATTTAAAGCCCACCTTTCACCGTTCATTACAGTCCAGTTCAGGCTGTCGAGTATTTTCCTTGTTCCGTATGTTATACAGACATTATTCATGGCGACTACTTCTTCCGCTTTGTAATCTTCCGTTTCATCTTCAAGTTCTTTTATGGCTTTCTTTTTGTCGGGATCGAGTCCCTCCATATCATTGAGTATTCTGTGCCCGACAAACTCTTCTTTTGTCATTTTGGGGTTAACGACCATGTCGGTCACTTCAACTACATGCGTGATAAATTCCGGTATTTCGTTCGTCTTCGATAATACTATAATTATTTGTAACGGTATTTCACGTGTGAGTGATTTCAATAGTTGGGCCATCAATGTGCGTGTCTCAGCATCGAGACCTATGAAAGGGTTGTCGATGATAAATACCCTCGGTATGGAAAACAGGGCTTTTGCAATTTGAAACTTCCGTAATTCACCGCTTGACAGCAGTATGATGTATTTGTCCATGATGTAGTCCATTCCGAACAACTCGAAAATACGGTATTTCAAGTTTCTTCGCTCTGCCGTGTCCTCTCCGCATAACCTGTATGCATTGTCAAGCAGTTGTCTTACGGTCGGTGTGTCCTCGTCAATTTCCTGCTGGTTCCATCTTTGTTGCAGAAAATAGGTGTTATTGTTTTCACCGTATGAATCTCTGAACGTTATGTATTTTATATTTTCAGAAACAAGGAGGCTTTGGTTTGGATAGAAGTCATAGGCTATGCTGTTTCCGAGCAGTGGATGACTTCCGGTTATGATATCCGCCAACATGGACTTTCCGCTACCGTTATTGCCGATGATGGCTATGTGCTCACCGTCAATAGTCTCGAAATTCACAGGTTCTTTCATTCTCCATTCCGGCATGCGGGTGATTCCGTCTTTTATGCTTATTATTTTTTGCATATCCTGCCTTGATTTTTGTTTATGAAGTCTTTCCATCCCCTGTAATTCGCTTGCGACTCTGGTCTCCCCATTTGAAGATAGTGACAGTAAGCCGCTCCGAGTGCGTCAGTGGCATCCATGAAATCGCACATCTCGCTGTCTTTGATGTTTAGCATGCGTTGCAACATGGCCGCCACCTGCTCTTTCGATGCCTGTCCCTGTCCGGTGATGGCCATTTTAATTTTTAGCGGAGCATACTCGTGTATCGGTACTCCGTGGCGTATGGCCGCAGCAATGGCTGTGCCTTGTGCCCTGCCGAGTTTCAGCATTGATTGTATGTTTTTTCCGAAGAATGGCGCTTCAATAGCCATTTCATCCGGCAGATATGAATCAATGATACCCGTCACCCGCTCGAATATGTGTCCGAGTTTCAGATAAGCGTCTCCGAATTTCCTCAGGTCTATGATACCCATCGTTATGAGTTGCGCCTTGTTGTCTTTTACTTTCAGCACGCCATATCCCATTATGTTTGTTCCGGGATCGATGCCGAGTATTATTTTCTCCATATTGGCAGCAAAAGTACAATAAAATGGCGAGAAAGCCAATAAAACAACGTTTTTTTGTGCCCTTATTTTACTGGTTTTAATCTTATTGTCAAAATTGTCGCATGACAATGATAGAGTGTCGGGTGTATGTTGATTTGTAAATAAAATGTCAAACATTTCGCTACATCATATTTTTGTATATTTATGCGAGAACATGACGGAATGCTTTTCTGTAACATTGAAAATTGATACAAAATATACTGTTGTTTGTTCTGCGGTAATGTATTTTGCAATCAGACTCTTGTTGTATTGCAATTAGATACCCGTTGGTGTGCAACGGGATACCGAATGCAATGCGTTTAGTATCCCGTTGCACACCAACGGACCGCTCGTTACAGAGCCTTTGGGGCCAGAATTGTATAAATATGCAGTATAGAAAATGATAAAGGCGAGACTTTATACACAATCGTAAAGTCTCGCCGGTGATGTAGCGTGTAGGTCTGTAGCATATGCGGATACAGCATTGTTACATTCGGAAAAGCATTATTACGCTGTATTTAATATGTGGTATTAAATACATTCCGAGTTTGTTGTATCTTTCATGGAATATCAATATGTAAGAATAATAGTTTTGTATTTGCGAAATATCAAATATCGCAGTCTTGCAAAGTTGCATAAATATGCAGTGCTGCTCGTTGGTTTTGTAAATATTTATCATGTTTATGGTTCTTTGTAGCGTTTTTATTTCTTCAAAATTATATAAAAAACACTTAAAAGCAAATGATATTACGATACACTTTACGATATATTGACGATTTATCGTCAGTGTCGGTTGTATTGAGATAAATATTAGTTTGCCGGAGTTTTTGGCTGTAAGGATGTTTTTTGTTACTTTTGTCGGCCGAATATCAACAGTGAAGAATGAAAGAATTATTGCTTGTGTGTGCCAGCAGTCTTTTGGGCGGCGGAATGCGTTACCTTGTTTCCGTCTTGTTTCGTATGTTGGGGATGCCTGTTGTTCCTTTAGCGACAATAACCGTTAATGTGCTCGGGTGTTTTTTGATAGGACTATTGTCCGGTACGTCATTCAACGGTATTTGTTCCCCATCGGTAAAGTTGTTTCTTGTTACAGGTTTTTGCGGAGGTTTCACCACTTTCTCAACTTTCATGAATGAGAATGTGATGCTGGCAGGCAATAACGGTTTGTTGCAGGCACTTCTTTATACATTTTTGAGTCTTTTCTTGGGTGTGGTAGCTGTTGTTGCCGGTTATGCTTTGGCTAAGTAGGTGTTTTTTTCATACTATCATAAAGTCGCTCATTATCATATCGCTCACGAAAAGACCCTTACGGGAGAGGTGCAGGTGGCCGTTTTCAAGCACAAGCAATCCGTTTTCGATATGTCTTTGTGCTGTTTTGATACATCTGCAGCTATATTTTGAGCCGAAAATATTTTTTATTTCATTGATGTTTATTCCTTCGGATGTTCGCAATCTTAACATTACAGTGTCGTTATAGCGAGTGTCAATGTCCAGAATCTCCCTCTCGGCGGGAATGTTTTCTCTGTTTATCTCGGTAATGTATGTCGATATGTCTGACACGTTCCATTGCCGGCTCGTATTGTCGTATGAGTGGGCTGAGGCCCCAATCCCGATGTATGGTATATCGGTCCAGTAACTGCTGTTGTGGCGCGAGTGGAAGCCCGGTTTCGCGAAGTTGCTTATTTCATAGTGCTCGTATCCGGCCTCGGCAAGTCTGTCTATAAGTGTTTCATACATCAACAGGGAGAGTTCTTCGTCAATCTCTTTCATCCCGCCTTTCTCAAGCATACGATATAACGGTGTTCCTTCTTCAAACATGAGGCTGTATGCAGAAATGTGTTCGACCCCCATGTTAACGGCCTCATCTATATCTTTTATCCATTGTTCAATGGTTTCTCCTGGAAACCCATATATCAGGTCTATGCTTATGTTTCTAATCCCTACATGCCGCAGGGCGTTTATCGCTTGTTTTACATTTGCCGATTTATGCCTGCGCCGCAGGAAGGCCAGCCTTTTGTCGTCGAATGTCTGTACCCCCATACTTATTCTGTTGATTGGCAGGCCGCGCAATTGAGAGGCGTATTCGGGTGTTATATCGTCAGGATTGCATTCCATGGTAATCTCGACCGCATTGTCACTGTTTATGTGTGAGAAAATGCGTTGCAGGTGTTGGCCGCCGAGTGTGCTGGGAGTGCCACCTCCTATATATATAGTGCGTATGTCCTCTTTCAGGTAGTCTTTTCTCATTTCTATTTCATGGCACAATGCATCGACGTATCCCTCTTTAAGGGCATGGTTTGTCGTGGAATAGAAACCGCAGTAGATGCATCTGCTGACACAGAAAGGAATGTGAATGTATAGTCCTGCCATATTATGAATTTTAATGCAAAAATACTAATATTGTTTAATAACGGTGATTTTTGTGATCTCATATTTTGTCATTCTCATGAAAAAACTTTAACTTAGAGGCCGATAAATATAACTATTAACTTAAATCTATCACGATATGCGAGTATATCAAACAAACGAAATCAAGAACATTGCCCTCCTTGGCAATGACGGTTCAGGTAAGACAACCCTCACGGAATCATTGCTCTATGAGGCGGGTATAATCTCACGCCGTGGTCGTATTACGGCAAAGAACACCGTGAGTGATTACTTCCCGGTAGAGCAGGAATACGGTTATTCTGTTTTTTCCACGGTATACCATGTGGAGTGGAATAACAAGAAACTGAATATAATAGACTGTCCCGGCTCGGACGACTTCGTCGGTGCTGCAATGACGGCACTCAATGTCACGGATACCGCCGTGCTGTTGCTTAACGGACAGTATGGGCCGGAGGTCGGAACTCAAAATCATTTCCGCTATACAGAGAAGTTGAAAAAACCGGTTATCTTCCTTGTTAATCAGCTTGATTCGGATAAATGCGACTATCATAATGTGCTTGAAAAGTTGACGGAGATATATGGTCCGAAGGTAGTCCCGGTTCAGTATCCTTTGAATGAAGGACCGGGATTTAACTCATTGATTGATGTCCTTCTGATGAAAAAATACTCTTGGGGACCGGATGGCGGTGCGCCTACTATAGAGGATATACCCGCAGAAGAGATGGATAAGGCTTTGGAAATGCACAAAGCGCTTGTTGAGGCTGCGGCGGAGAACGATGAGACACTGATGGAGAAATTTTTTGAAGAGGAAAAACTCACGGAGGATGAAATGCGCGAGGGCATCCGCAAGGGGCTTGTCACACGTTCTATCTTCCCGGTTTTCTGCGTCTGTGCGGGCAAGGATATGGGTGTACGCCGTCTGATGGAGTTCCTTGGCAATGTGGTTCCGTTTGTAGACGAGATGCCGTCTGTTCACAATACTCGCGGAGAGGAGATAAAGACGACAGTAGACGGCCCCGCTTCATTGTATTTCTTCAAGACCGGTGTGGAACCGCATATTGGCGAGGTTTGTTATTTCAAGGTTATGAGCGGTAGTGTGAAGACCGGGGACGAACTTACAAACTCGGATCGCGGCTCGAAAGAACGCCTCGGACAGATTTATGTATGTGCCGGTGCCAATCGTCAGGCCGTAGACCAGCTTAACGCAGGTGATATAGGCTGTGCGGTTAAGTTGAAAGACGTGAAAACAGGAAATACGCTTAATGGAAAAGATTGTGAGAACCGTTTTGATTTCATTAAATATCCGAACTCAAAATATTCCCGTTCCATCAAAGCCGTTAACGAACAGGATACAGAGAAAATGATGGCCGCATTGTTAAAGATGCGTCAGGAAGATCCTACGTGGGTGGTGGAGCAAAGCAAGGAATTGCACCAGATTATAATCCACGGGCAAGGCGAGTTTCATCTGCGTACATTGAAATGGCGTATGGAAAACAATGAGAAGATAGCCGTGAAATTCGGTGAGCCGAAGATACCTTACAGGGAGACAATCACGAAGGCCGCACGTGCCGATTATCGACACAAGAAACAGTCGGGCGGTGCAGGACAGTTCGGCGAGGTTCACATGATTGTTGAGCCTTATGCCGAGGGCATGCCGGATCCCACCGTTTTCAAGTTCGGCGGTCAGGAGTATCGTATGAATATAAAAGGGAAAGAGGAAGTTGACCTTGAATGGGGCGGCAAACTCGTATTCATCAATTCCGTGGTCGGTGGTGCGATAGACACGCGTTTTATGCCGGCGATATTGAAGGGCGTGATGGAGCGTATGGAACAAGGACCGTTGACCGGCAGTTATGCCCGTGATGTGCGTGTTATTGTATACGACGGAAAGATGCATCCGGTTGATTCCAATGAATTGTCGTTCATGCTTGCTGCCCGTAATGCGTTCTCTGCGGCATTCAAAGAGGCCGGCCCGAAAATTTTGGAACCCATTTATGATCTTGAGGTTTATGTCCCGGCAGACTTCATGGGTGATGTTATGAGCGATTTGCAAGGTCGTCGCGCCCTTATAATGGGGATGGACAGTGAGGCCGGCTATCAGAAGTTGCAGGCAAAGATTCCGTTGAAGGAACTTTCCAATTACAGTATATCTCTGAGTTCCATAACCGGTGGACGTGCTTCATTCACTACAAAGTTCGCAAGTTATGAGCTTGTTCCGAATGATATTCAGCAACAACTTATCAAGGAGCATGAGGCGGAAGCGGCGGAAGAATAATTAGTTATAAATAAGACTCATGTATGTGGGCATATCAAGTTTAATGACTTGATATGCCCGTTTTGTTTTTGTAATTCTTTAAGTTCTTTTGCGTGTCTTTTCAGAATTTAGTTGTACCTTTGCGGAAACTACAAAACAATAAATGAACAAGAGATGAAAAGATTTGCATTTATGTGTGCGGCATTATTGATAGCTACATCCCAAATGCTTGCAGGAAGTAAGTTTGATTTGAAAAGCATAACAAGCGGAGTATTTAGAGGGGAGCGTTTGGCGGCGGTCGAACCGTTATCTGATGGGGAAAGTTATGCCCAGATTAATAATGACGCCAAAAAGATTGTAAGATATTCATTTAAGACAGGTAAGCCGATAGGAACGATATTTGATGCCAATACAGTCAGGGGCGCAAAGATACAATCGGTAGATGGATATATAATGAGTCCTGACGGTAAACGAATGCTTATACAGACTGAGACAAAATACATTTATCGTCATTCTTTTACGGCGGTTTATTATATATACGATATTCACAATAACAAAATGGTTCCGTTGTCGGATAATGGCCCACAGCAGACACCGTTGTTCTCTCCCGACGGCAACCAGGTAGCTTTTGTGCGTGACAATAATATTTTTCTCGTAAAGTTATTGTATGGTAATTCGGAAAGTCAGGTAACCAAGGACGGTAAACGTAATGAAATAATAAACGGTATTCCCGATTGGGTTAATGAGGAGGAGTTCGGTATGAGCCGAAGCATGGTTTTCACGGCTGACGGTAATTGTATCTGTTGGATAAAATATGATGAGACAGCTGTAAAACAATACTCCATGCAATTATTTAGAGGGATGAATCCGTCAATGGATGAATATTCTGAATATCCTGGATTTTACACTTATAAATATCCAATTGCCGGTGAAGACAATTCGAAAGTGGCAGTATATAGTTATGATATAAAATCACATCAGACGCGAAAAATACAATTGCCGATAGATGCCGACAGCTATATCCCCCGTATAGTAATGACAAGTGAGCCGTCGAAAATAGCTGTAATCACGATGAACAGGCATCAGGATGAGTTGTCTATATACATGGCCAATCCATTATCCACTGTTTGTCAACTTGTCGTTCGTGATAAAGTTGATAAATATATAAAGGAGAGTTCGATGTCAAATATTAAGATAACGGATAGCCATATTGTATTGCCAAGCGAGCGTGATGGATACAATCATATATATGTTTATTCGCTTAACGGAAAGTTGCGAAGGCAGATTGTTAACGATAAGTATGAAGTCATAGATGTTTATGGGCTTGATGAGACAACGGGGGATGTATATTTCTCCGCCAACCCTGACGGTCCACAATATAAGCAGATATTCGTATCAAGACAGAACGGCAAGATCTCTTGTTTGAATAACAGTTCTCGGAAAGGTGTCAATGATGCGGTTTTCAGTAAGAATTTCAAGTATTTCATAAATATATGGAGCGATATAAACAATCCCAGTGTATATACTTTGAATGATAATTCTGGTAAGGAGTTGGTGTCGCTTGTAGACAATAAGGATTTGAAAAAGAAAATGGCCGGGTATGATATCGGGAGCAAAGAGCTATTCTCATTTACAACGAATGATGGCGTGTTGTTGAACGGATGGATGGTTAAACCTTCTGATTTTAATGCGCAAAAGAAGTATCCGGTGGTTATGTATCAGTATGGCGGACCGGGAAGTCAACAAGTACTTGATAGCTGGAACATAGGAATATGCGGGCAAGGTGCATTATTTGAACAATATTTGTCACAATTGGGATATATTGTTGTATGCGTAGACAATAGAGGTACGGGAGGCCGTGGAGCTGAGTTTGAGAAATGTACATATTTACGTTTGGGAGAGCTTGAAGCACATGATCAGGTGGAGGCCGCTATATGGCTTGGCAAACAGTCTTATGTGGATAAAAAAAGAATCGGTATCATCGGATGGAGTTATGGCGGATGGAATACCTTGATGAGTATGAGTGAGGGACGGCCCGTATTCCGTGCCGGAGTGGCAATAGCTCCGCCTACAAGTTGGCGTTTTTACGATACGGTATATACAGAGAGATTCATGCGTACGCCGAAAGAAAATCCGTCGGGTTATGATATAAACCCGATTAACCGTGTGGATAAACTCAATGGAGCATTATTGATTTGTCATGGGATGTCAGATGATAATGTACATTTCAGAAACACGGCGGAATATACTGAGGCATTGGTTCAGGCGGATAAGGATTTCAAGGAGAACATATACACCAATCGCAATCATAGTATATATGGAGGAAATACACGTAATCATTTGTTCAGGCAGGTGGTGAATTTCTTTAATTCAGAAATGAAATAACAAACAACTAAAAAACAAATATAATCATGAGACTATTGTCAACAGGTATTGCTTTGGCATTGATGCTTATTCCGGTATCAATGGATGCGAAGGCAAAAAAGAAAAAAGTTGAACCGCGATTATCCGCTTTGGAAATTGTGGAGAAAGTAAACAAGCATTGGCAGAAGACAAATAAACCGGAAGTTAATGCCTTTTGGGATAATGCTGTGTATTTTACTGGAAATATGGAAGTTTACCGTTTGACCGGAAATGCTTCCTATTTTGAGTACAGTGACAAATGGGCCCGTTATAATAAGTGGAGTGGGGCAACTGAGAAAGACCAGTCGAAATGGAAATATAAGAACTATGGTGAAGGTAATGAGTATGTTCTTTTTGGAGATTGGCAAACATGTTTTCAGACATATCTTGATATGTATGAAACGAATCCCGACCCATATAAAATCGCTCGTGTAAAAGAGGTCATGGCACGTGAGGCCAATATGTGTGCCACTGATTTTTGGTGGTGGGCGGATGCGTTATATATGGTGATGCCTGTAATGACAAAGTTATATAAGGTAACCGGAGATATAGAATATCTTGATAAGTTATATGCCAATTTTAAATATGCTGATGAACTGATGTTTGATAAAGAAGAACATTTGTATTATCGTGACGGGAAATATGTTTACCCGGCTCACAAGACAGCTGATGGCAAGAAAGATTTTTGGGCTCGTGGTGATGGTTGGGTATTGGCCGGACTGGCAAAAGTGTTGGCCGATATGCCACAATCATATACACATCGCCATTTCTTTGTGGAACGTTATGTCCAGCTGTCGGAAGCGGTAGCTAAGTGCCAACAAAAGGAAGGTTACTGGACTCGTTCAATGCTTGATGCGAAGCAGGCGGAAGGTCCTGAGACAAGCGGAACGGCATTGTTTACTTATGGATTGTTATGGGGGGTAAATAATGGATTGCTTGACAGGGCTTATTATGAGCCTGTAATAAACAGAGCTTGGGATTATCTTTCCGGCAAGGCTTTACAGGCAGACGGTTCTGTCGGATATGTACAGCCTATAGGAGAAAAGGCAGTGAGAGGACAGAAACTATCGGTAACAGATGTCACAAACTTTGGTACAGGAGTATTCTTGCTTGCGGCATGTGAGAAGGTTCGCTTTGATGATGGTAGTGTGCGTGCGGCAGAAGACAAGGCTTTTACGGTAAATGTGACAAACAGTCAGAATGTTTTCCGTCAGGAAGTTGTGGAGCTTGATGCGAAAACTATATATCAAAGATTGGGGATTACAGGTGGTCGTCAGTTCCAAATATATAATGTGTTGGGGCAGCAAGTGGCTTATCAGATAACTTATGATGGCAAAATTCTTGTCGAAGCATCTGTTCGCCCACATGGTACTGCAACTTATACAATAAAGAAAGGTACTCCTAAGACATTCGTAAATACTTGTTATGGAAGGATGTATCCAGAACGTGTAGATGATATTGCATGGGAAAATGATCGTGGAGCATACCGTTGTTATGGACCGGCGTTACAGCGTTCAGGCGAAGACGCGTATGGAAATGATGTTTGGGTAAAGAATACTCCGGATCTTGTTGTTGAGCAGCGGTATTATATAGAGGATGTAATGAAACCGGTAATAGCGGAACTTAAAAAGACCAATAAGGCTGCTGCTGATTCTTTGAACATGATAACCAGCTATCACTTTGATCAAGGTCATGGACTTGACTGTTATAAAGTAGGACCAACCCTTGGTTGTGGAACTCCGGCTATGATGATAGGAGATAGTATATTGTTCCCGTATTGTTATAAAGATTATGAATTATTGGATAATGGTCCGTTGCGTTTTACGGTAAAGTTGGTTTATAATCCAACAAAAGTGAGAGGTGATGAAAATGTAATAGAAACCAGAATACTGAGTCTTGACAAAGGTTCCAATTTTAATAAGATGACAGTATGCTATGATGGATTGAAGCAGGCAGTTGATATTGCGTCAGGTATGGTTATTCACACTGAAGATACGGAAAGTGTTGTGTTGGGTAAAGATTTTGTTCAATATGCCGATCCTACGGATAATCCTAACGGACAGAATTTTCAAATATATGTAGCGGCATTGTTTCCCAAAGGACTTATTACCACTAAAAAAGTTATGTATGTGAATCCGACAAGAGGTAATTCCGGTCATGCACTTGGTGTGGTAAAAGATTATAAGGGTGGTGATAAATATACGTATTATTTCGGATCGGCTTGGAGTAAATATGATTGCCGTAATCAGCAAGAATGGCAATTGCGTATAGATTCTTTCCTTTCAGGTCTGCGAAATCCTCTTAATGTTATAATCAAGTAATATGCTTTGTCATGATTAGGATGTAGAATACCAAAAGAAAAAAAGGACTGATATTTGTAAATCAGTCCTTTTTTTCTTTTGGTATTCTATTAAATAAAACGCCGTATTATTAATAATTCTCCGGTTTTATTTGGAAATATGCTTTTTCATGATCGCATACGGGGCATACTTCCGGTGCTTTTTTGCCAATCATGATATGGCCGCAATTGCTGCATTGCCAAATAACATCATTGTCTTTTGAGAAAACTTTTTCATCCTGAACGTTTTTCAGTAATTTGCGATAACGTTCCTCATGCTTTTTCTCTACACCTGCTACAAGTAAGAATTTCTTTGAAATTTCATCAAAACCTTCTTCTGCGGCTTCTTTTGCCATGCGTTCATACATGTCTGTCCATTCGTAGTTCTCTCCATTGGCGGCATCTTCAAGATTGAGTTCGGTATGGTTTATTTTGCCTCCGTGCAAATACTTATACCAAAGCTCTGCATGCTCCTTCTCGTTTGCTGCTGTTTCTTCGAAGATAGCTGCAATCTGTACAAATCCGTCTTTTTTTGCTTTTGAGGCGAAATATGTGTATTTGTTACGTGCCATAGACTCTCCTGCAAATGCTTCGAGCAGGTTCTTTTCTGTTTTTGTTCCTTTCAAATCTTTCATAATATAAATTCTATTAGTAAATAATTGTGATGTTGCAAAGATATGTTTTTTTTGAAAACAATAATTACAACAGACTGTGCATTTATCTTTATTTGGTTATTTTTATTCTTTCTTTTCAACACGATATTTCCCCACGTATACTTTTTCTCATATACTCTCTTATCGTATCCTGATCGTCAAACCTTGCTTGTAGGTACATCAATTTGGTTACAGCACTTTCAACAGTGCTGTCGTATCCACTCAGTACACCTGCTGATTTCAGTTGATAGCCGGTATCGTATCTCCCCATCTCAACTTTACCGGCCATACATTGGCTTATATTGATGATTATTTTCCCATTATTCGTGGCTTCTTTTAAAGCATTAAGGAGCCAAGGTCGCTGTGGGGCATTTCCACTGCCATAAGTCCGCATTACGATCGAACGTAGATTGGGAGTAGCGATAATGTGTCTTACCAAATCTTCACGTATTCCTGGGAATATGGTGAAGACAATAACATTATTATCAAGTCTGAAGTGAGGAGATATCGGTTTGGAGAAGTCCGGTTTTAGTATTTGTTCTTCATGGTAAGTGATATTTACACCGGCTTCAACGAGGTGGGGGTAGTTAAAACTTTCAAAAGCATCAAATTCATCGGCACTTTGTTTGGTTGTACGATTTCCACGAAGCAGATGCCCGTTAAAATAAATTCCGACTTCCGGTACCATGGATTTACCATCTTCATGTTTTGCAGCTGCAATCTCAATGCTTGTAATAAGATTTTCTTTCCCGTCTGTTCTTAATTGGCCAATAGGCAATTGACTTCCGGTAAGAATTACAGGCTTTGTCAGATTTCCAAGCATGTAGCTGAGAGCGGAAGCCGTATAGGCCATTGTATCTGTACCGTGTAATATTACAAATCCATCATATTTTTCATAATTATCTATTATTATATGTGTCAACTCCGTCCATAACTGCGGAGACATATCACTGCTGTCTATCGGAGGATTAAACTGGATCGTTGATATGCGTGTGGGAAATAGAGACAGTTCGGGAACATTGTTGATAAGATGCTCGAAATTAAATGGTTCGAGTGCTCCAGTCTGCGGATTGCGGTTCATTCCTATTGTTCCGCCTGTATAAATAAGTAAAACATGATTGTCGTACGTCATCGTTTACGTAAAATTTTTCTGCAAAAATACGTAAACTTTTCGAAAATATGGAATAAAATTGCTATTTTTGCAACATAGGAGATATCTTGTAACAGATGATAAACAGATACGCTTAATAACTATAAATTATAAAAAATATATTCTAATTATGAAACAATTTAATGATGAGGACTTCTTGTTAGACACAGAAGTCGCACGGGATTTGTTCCACAATCATGCGGCAAAGATGCCGATCATCGATTATCATTGCCATCTTATACCCGAGATGGTGGCCAGTGACCATAAATTTAAGAGCATAACAGAGTTATGGTTGGGCGGTGACCATTATAAATGGCGTGCAATGCGAACAAACGGTATTGACGAAAAATATTGCACAGGTAAGGATACCACTGATTGGGAGAAGTTTGAAAAATGGGCGGAAACAGTTCCTTATACATTCCGTAATCCTCTTTATCATTGGACTCATTTGGAATTGAAGACTGCTTTTGGAATAACAAAGCAACTTAGCCCGAAGACAGCCCGTGAAATCTTTGACGAATGTAATGAGAAACTTCAGCAACCCGAGTTTTCCGCCCGTGGCCTCATGCGTCATTATAATGTGGAATGTGTTTGTACCACCGATGATCCTATTGATGATTTGCGTTATCATAAACAAACACGTGAAAGTGGTTTCGAGATAAAAATGATTCCTGCATGGCGCCCGGATAGAGCAATGAATATAGAAAAACCGGAATTCGCTGATTATGTCAACACATTAGGAGAAGTCGCAGGTGTTACTATCACAACGTTTAAGGATATGGTGGATGCTTTGCAAAAGCGCCATGATTTCTTTACGGAAAACGGATGCAAATTGTCTGATCATGGAATAGAAGAATTCTATGATGAGGAGTACACAGACACCCAGATAGAAGCAATATTCGCAAAAGCAATGACCAAGCAAGAACTTACAAATCATGAGGTTCGCCAATACAAGAATTGTTTCTTGACTGTCATGGCCGAAATGGATGCTGATGCAGACTGGACACAGCAGTTCCATTATGGGGCAATACGGGATAATAATACTAAGATGTATGATTTGCTTGGTGCAGATACGGGATTTGATTCTATTGGAGAATTTAATACAGCGAAAGCAATGAGCAAATTCCTCAATAAATTAAATATGAAGGGCAAGTTGACACGTACAATTCTTTATACTTTGAATCCTTGTGCGAATGAGGTCATCGCGACGATGTTAGGAAACTTTCAGGGTGGTTGTCCTGGTAAGATACAGTTCGGCTCCGGTTGGTGGTTCAATGATCAGCTCGATGGCATGACTCGTCAGATGAATGCTTTGTCTGTATTGGGTCTGCTCAGTAGGTTTGTCGGTATGCTTACTGATTCACGTTCATTCCTGAGTTATCCTCGTCATGAATATTTCCGTCGTTTATTATGTAATATTCTTGGCAATGATGTGGAGAAAGGATTGCTGCCCAATGATAAGGAAATATTATCTCGTATGGTTGAAGATATTTCTTATAACAATGCCCGTAATTATTTTAAGTTTTATTGATTTATAAACTTCTTTACGGAATAGAATTATTTAAGTTTTGAAAGTAAAAAGAATAATAAGTGGAATTTGATGTATTATACTTTGTATATTACTCTTTTTGCTTTCAAAACTTTTCTGTATAAATTCTTTGTTTAATTGGAAAAATAGGTGTAATTTTGCAAAATATTAAAATATTTAAGAATGATGACAATTACAAGAAGACTCGTTTTTCCCATAGCCTTGTTGGCTTTTATTGTCTTATTAGGCAGTTGTTCTAGTACAAAGGAAGTTGCTTATTTTCAAAACAGTTCGGAGGTAGATTTAACAGCGTCAAAGTTTCTGTATGATGCTCGTATTATGCCGAAAGATGTTCTTACAATAACTGTGAGTGCTACTGATGCAGATGCGGCTCTGCCATTTAATATGACAGTTCCTACGCCGCTAAACCAGGGTTCGCGTTCGTCCTATGCTCAGGCTTTGTTGCAAAGTTACTTGGTTGATAATGCGGGCAACATAGATTTTCCCAAGGTCGGTAGTATTCATTTGGGCGGATTGACAAAATCTGAAGCAGAAAAATTAATACAAGATAAGATTAAGCCGTATATGAGCGAAAGCGAAAATCCTATAGTTACCGTTCGTATGACAAACTATAAGATTTCAGTGTTGGGTGAAGTCAATCGGCAAGGAATGTACACGGTCGGTAATGAGAAAATAACGATTCTTGAAGCTTTAGCTCAGGCAGGCGATCTTACGATATATGGTGTACGTACAAATGTGAAACTTATACGTGAGGATTCTACCGGACAAAAATCAATCCATGTTTTGGATTTAACGGATGCAAATGTTATAAATTCGCCTTATTATTATTTGCAACAGAATGATATTGTATATGTGGAGCCCAATAAGGTTAAATCTCAGAATTCAAGTGTCGGTAGTATGACAACATTATGGTTCTCGGCCACGTCTATACTAATCTCACTGACTTCTTTATTATACAATATTCTTAATTAAAGTTTTATAAGAAGAATGAAAGAAATGATAGTTCATTAATTTCATTCTTCTTTTCTAATATATGGATTTAAAATGTGTGGAATTGTTGGATATATAGGTTGCAAAGATGCTTTTCCGATATTAATAAAAGGTCTTAGACGGCTTGAATACCGTGGTTATGATAGTGCGGGAGTTGCATTGGTTGATACTGATGGGAAGCTAAATGTATATAAAGCGAAAGGAAAAGTTGATGATTTAGTTAGTTATTGTGAAGATAAGGATAAAACTGGCAATATAGGTATTGCCCATACCCGATGGGCTACACACGGTGAACCTTCTGTAACAAATGCTCATCCTCATTATTCACAATCGAAAAACTTAGCGATAATTCATAATGGTATAATAGAGAATTATGCGGATCTGAAAGTCAAGTTAATAGCCAAAGGACGAACATTCCAATCAGACACAGATACTGAGGTATTGGTTCAGTTGATAGAATATATCCAAGAACGTAAAGAACTTGATTTGCTGACAGCCGTTCAGTTGGCTTTACATGAAGTGATAGGAGCGTATTCCATTGCCTTGATAGACAGGCGTACTCCCGATCAGATAATAGCGGCACGCAAACAAAGTCCGCTTGTTGTCGGGATCGGTGAAGATGAGTTTTTCCTTGGTTCGGACGCGAGTCCCATTGCAGAATATACGGATAAGGTTGTATATCTTGAAGACGGTAGTATCGCTGTTCTGAAAAAAGGCGAGGATTTAAAGGTCGTAAATGTTTTGAACAGGCGTTTAAATCCGGAAATACAGACTGTTGATATAAAATTAGGTCAGCTGGAGAAAGGCGGATATCCTCATTTCATGTTGAAAGAAATATTCGAACAGCCAGATTGCATAACAAATTGCATGAGAGGACGTATCAATGAGTCTACCGATAATGTTGTTCTGAGTGCTGTTATAGATTATAAAAAGCAGTTGCTTGATGCCAATAGATTTATAATAGTGGCTTGCGGAACTTCATGGCATGCAGCGCTTATTGGCAAGCAGATGATTGAGAACTTCTGTCGAATACCGGTAGAGGTCGAATATGCTTCGGAATTTAGATACCGCAATCCGGTAATATCGTCCAAAGATGTTGTTATCGCTATATCACAAAGTGGTGAGACGGCGGATACTTTGGCCGCGGTTAAACTTGCAAAAGAAAACGGAGCTTTTATTTATGGAATATGTAACGCCATAGGATCCAGCATTCCGAGGATGACTAATACGGGTTCTTATATCCATGTTGGTCCAGAAATAGGGGTCGCTTCAACAAAAGCATTTACCGGACAGGTTACTGTCCTTACAATGTTGGCCTTGGCCTTGGCAAAAGAAAAAAATACTATAAGTACCTCAGAATATCTGCGTATTGTGAAAGAGTTGCATGAGATACCGGATAAAATGTCTAAGGTCCTATTACAGAATAATCGTATTGCAGATTTAAGCCGTATTTTTACGTATGCGCGTAATTTTCTTTATTTAGGAAGAGGATACAGCTATCCAGTCGCGCTTGAAGGAGCATTGAAGCTGAAGGAGATAAGCTACATACATGCAGAGGGTTATCCGGCAGCAGAGATGAAGCATGGGCCAATTGCTCTTATTGACTCGGATATGCCGGTTGTTGTTATAGCGACACATAATGCGATGTATGAAAAGGTTTTGAGCAATATTCAGGAGGTAAAAGCTCGTAAAGGCAAGGTAATTGCGATTGTTACGGAAGGTGATGATACAATCAGCCGTATTGCCGATGAAGTTATAGAGTTGCCGCCGATGATAGAGTGTTTGGAGCCGCTAATAGCAACAATACCATTGCAGTTGTTGGCTTATCATATTGCTGTATGTAAGGGTAAGGATGTTGATCAACCAAGGAATCTTGCGAAATCAGTTACAGTGGAATAAATGATTGTGGATATAAAATATTTGTAATATTAAAAAATAATCAGGACTTCAATAGGTTGGATAATAATTAGAAAATAAGGAAATTAAGGATAATATAGATGGAACAGTTAAAACATGAATGTGGAGTGGCTATGATAAGGTTATTGAAGCCGCTTGATTATTACCAGCATAAATATGGAACATGGATGTATGGTATGAACAAGCTCTATCTTATGATGGAGAAACAGCACAACAGAGGGCAGGAAGGTGCCGGTATGGCTTGTGTCAAGTTGAATACACTCCCTGGTAATGAATATATGTTTCGTGAGAAAGCGTTGGGCTCAAATGCAATAACAGAGATCTTTGCCAATGCCCAAAAAGATTTTAGGAAATTATCCATAGAGGAATTGGCTGATGCGGATTTCGCAAAAGAGAACCTTCCATTTGCCGGTGAGTTATATATGGGACATCTCCGTTATTCGACAACTGGAAAGAGCGGTTTGCAATATGTACATCCTTTCCTGCGCCGTAATAATTGGAAAGCAAAAAATTTATGCCTTTGCGGAAATTTTAACATGACGAATATTGATGAGATATTCGATAAAGTCACAGCACAAGGACAGTGCCCTCGGATTTATAGCGATAGTTATATAATGTTGGAATGGATGGGACATCGTCTTGATCGTGAGGTGGAGCGTAATTTTGTCAAAGCAAAGGAAAGGGGACTTGAAGGGACTGATATAACACATTATATTGACAATAATGTCAATTTGGGAAATGTCTTGAAGACGACAATGCCTGATTTTGATGGAGGATATGTTGTTTGTGGTCTTACAGGAAGCGGAGAGATGTTTTCCATGCGTGATCCGTGGGGAATACGTCCGGCATTTTATTATAAGAACGATGAGGTCGTTGCTGTTGCCAGTGAGCGTCCGGTATTGCAGACAACATTTGATATAGAATGTGATGATGTTACGGAGCTGAAGCCCGGTGAAGCTATTTTTGTCAATAATCGTGGTGAATGTGTTGTTGAGCAGATATTGGAACCAAGAGGTGATTCGGCTTGCTCGTTCGAACGTATATATTTCAGCCGCGGTTCAGACCGTGATATATACAAAGAGCGTAAGTTGCTTGGAGAGCAACTCACACCGGCAATTCTTAAAGCTGTGGATTATGATGTTGATCATACCGTATTCTCTTTCATACCCAATACTGCAGAGGTGGCTTATTATGGAATGCTTGGCGGATTTAAGCATTATGTCAACGACCAGAAAATAAAAGCCATAGAGAGTCTCAAGCATATACCAACTCGTGAAGAATTAGAGAAAATTTTGCACCAATATGTGCGTTCAGAGAAAGCTGCTTGGAAAGATATAAAATTGCGTACGTTTATTACAGAAGGTAATTCGCGGAATGATTTGGCCTCACATGTATATGATATCACTTATGAAGTATTGGAGCCTGGAGTAGACAATCTGGTTATAATAGACGACAGTATTGTGCGTGGTACAACTCTGCGTGAAAGCATAATAAAGATACTAGACCGTTTACATCCTAAGAAAATCGTCATAGTAAGTTCTTCTCCTCAGATACGTTATCCTGATTATTATGGTATCGACATGGCACGTTTGGAAGAGTTCATTGCTTTCCGGGCATGCATCGAACTTCTTAAAGAGCGTGGGATGCATAGTCTTATTGATGATACCTACAAGCAATGTAAAGAGGAAATAAAGAAACCCAAAGGTGAGATTAAATGTTGTGTGAAAGCCCTTTATCAACCGTTTACAGTGGAAGAACTGAACGAAAAGATGGTAGAGATGTTAAGGCCATCAGGGGTTACAACTCCAATTGAATTGGTGTTCCAGAGTATAGAGGGGCTTCATACCGCTATTCCCAACCACAAAGGTGATTGGTACTTTACGGGAGATTTTCCTACTCCGGGAGGAATGAAACTTGCCAATCAGGCCTTTATAAACTTCATTGAGAAAGTTTATCAATACGAACAGAAGTTTTAAGAACACAACACACAAATAAATGAGAAAAGTAACATTAGAACTTGAAGATGGCACAAGGTTTCACGGTTCCTCCTTTGGTTATGAGCATCCGGTAGCAGGAGAAGTCGTATTCAACACGGCCATGATGGGATATCCCGAAAGTCTTACCGATCCTTCTTATGCCGGTCAGTTGATGGTGTTGACATATCCTTTGGTTGGAAATTACGGTGTTCCTCCTTTTACTATTAACGAGAGCGGTATCGCGACCTTTATGGAAAGCGACCGAATTTATGCCTCGGCTGTGATAGTTGCCGATTATAGTGAAGAGTTCAGTCATTGGAATGCCGGTGAGAGTTTGGCAGATTGGCTGAAAAGAGAGCATGTGCCAGGTATAACGGGTATTGATACTCGGGAATTGACTAAAGTGCTTCGTGAGCATGGAGTTATGATGGGTAAAATTCTTCTTGACGATGAGCCTGATAATATTCCCAATGCCGATTATGAAGGAGTGAACTTTGTGGATAAGGTAAGTTGCAAAGATATTATACGTTATAATGAAGGTTCCGGAAAAAAAGTTATTCTTGTCGATTGCGGAGTAAAGCACAATATAATACGTTGTCTGATAAACCGTGAGGTGGAAGTGATACGTGTACCTTGGAATTATGATTATACTTCGATGGATTTCGACGGGTTGTTCCTTGGAAACGGTCCGGGTGATCCTGACATGTGCGAAGATGCGGTCGTCATTCTTCGTAAGCAGATGAGTATGTCCAGAAAACCTATCTGTGGAATTTGTATGGGAAATCAGTTGCTTGCGAAAGCCGGAGGCGCTAAAATATATAAATTGAAATATGGGCATCGTTCACATAACCAACCGGTTCGTGAGGTTGGCACAGACAGATGCTATATAACAAGCCAAAACCATGGATATGCAGTTGATGCAAGTACATTGGGACCGGAATGGCATGAATTGTTTGTGAATATGAACGACGGTTCCAATGAAGGTATTTGCCATGTTGACAATCCTTGGTTTACAAGTCAGTTCCATCCGGAAGCTTGTTCCGGTCCGGTTGATACCGAATTCATGTTTGATCGTTTTGTGGAAAAATTGAAGTAAAAGATGAAAGACGAAAGTATAAAGAAAGTCCTATTGCTTGGTTCCGGAGCATTGAAGATAGGAGAGGCCGGTGAATTTGACTACTCCGGTTCCCAGGCTCTTAAGGCATTGAGAGAAGAAGGAATATATACCGTATTGATAAATCCTAATATTGCCACGGTTCAAACCTCCGAGGGTGTTGCGGATCAAATCTATTTCTTGCCTGTTCAGCCTTATTTTGTAGAGCGGGTGATAGAGAAAGAGCGTCCGGATGGTATTTTGCTGGCCTTTGGTGGGCAGACTGCCCTTAACTGCGGAGTGGAACTTTATAAAAGCGGAGTACTTGAAAAATATAACGTTAAAGTGCTTGGCACTCCTGTCCGGGCGATTATGGACACGGAAGACCGTGAGCTGTTTGTCGAGAAACTCAATGAGATTGATGTAAAGACAATTAAGAGTGAGGCTTGCGAGACGATAGAGGATGCGCGTAAGGCAGCGGCAGAACTTGGATATCCTGTCATTCTTCGTGCTGCTTATGCACTTGGAGGACTTGGCAGTGGATTTTGCGATAATGAAGAAGAACTTGATAAACTGGCAGAGAAAGCATTCTCTTTTTCTCCGCAGGTACTTGTAGAGAAAAGTCTTAAAGGCTGGAAAGAGATAGAATATGAAGTGGTTCGTGACCGTTATGATAATTGTATAACGGTGTGTAACATGGAGAATTTCGACCCGCTAGGCATCCATACGGGTGAGAGTATCGTTATCGCTCCCTCTCAGACACTTACCAATAGCGAATATCATAAGTTGCGCGCTCTTTCAATAAAAATTATCCGCCATATAGGAATTGTGGGAGAGTGTAATGTTCAGTATGCATTTGACCCGCAAAGCGAAGACTATCGAGTGATAGAGGTAAATGCACGATTGAGCCGTTCCTCGGCTTTGGCATCTAAGGCTACAGGCTATCCTCTTGCTTTCGTCGCAGCCAAATTGGGACTGGGTTACGGCCTTTTCGATTTGAAAAATTCCGTAACCAAGACCACAAGCGCTTTCTTTGAACCCGCACTTGATTATGTGGTATGTAAGATTCCACGTTGGGATTTGAGTAAATTCCGTGGGGTAGATAAAGAGCTTGGCTCATCGATGAAGTCGGTCGGAGAAGTCATGGCCATCGGTCGTAATTTTGAGGAAGCCATACAGAAGGGTCTTCGCATGATAGGGCAGGGCATGCATGGTTTTGTGGAAAACAAAGAACTTGAAATTCCTGATATTGATGAAGCATTGCGTGAGCCTACCGACAAGCGTGTGTTTGTTATTTCAAAAGCCATGCACAAAGGCTATACGATAGAGCAAATTCATGAGCTTACAAAGATAGATAAATGGTTTCTTCAAAAATTGAGGCATATTATAGATATTGATGAGCGTATGAAATCGCTGAAGAGCATCAATAATCTTGATAAAGAACTCTTGCGTGAAGCGAAAATATATGGTTTTACAGATTTTCAGATAGCCCGTGCCGTAGGTCTTGAGACCGAATTGCGGAGCATGGCCAAGGCTGGTCTTGTGGTTCGCAATCTTCGTAAGCGTTACGGTATACTTCCGTTTGTCAAGCAGATAGATACGCTTGCAGCCGAGTATCCGGCCCAAACAAATTATCTTTACCTCACTTATGCCGGTGTCGCGCACGATATTGATTTCCATAAAGACAAGCGTTCTATCATTGTTCTCGGTTCGGGGGCGTATCGTATCGGTTCTTCTGTAGAGTTCGACTGGTGCGGTGTACAGGCATTGCAAACCATAAGAAGAGAAGGATTCCGTTCCGTTATGATAAATTACAATCCCGAGACGGTGTCTACAGATTACGATATGTGCGATCGGTTGTATTTTGACGAGTTGACATTTGAGCGGGTCATGGATATAATCGACTTGGAAAGTCCGCATGGAGTCATTGTGTCTACCGGCGGACAGATTCCTAACAATCTTGCAATCCGCCTTGATGAGCAGCACGTTCCAATTCTCGGTACATCGGCTAAAGATATAGATAATGCCGAGGATAGAGCTAAATTCTCATCAATGCTTAGTCGAAACGGAATTAACCAGCCGGAGTGGAGCGCCTTGACCTCCATGGAAGATATCGATAAATTTATAGCCCGTGTCGGCTTCCCGGTTCTTGTCCGCCCATCGTATGTACTGTCGGGAGCTGCCATGAACGTTTGCTCTAATGCGGAAGAGCTCGATCGTTTTCTTAAATTGGCAGCCAATGTATCGGAAGATCATCCTGTTGTCGTGAGCCGTTTTATCGAGCATGCCAAGGAAATAGAGATGGATGCCGTGGCCAAAGACGGGGAGATTTTGGCTTATGCTATATCCGAGCATATTGAGTTTGCCGGTGTTCATTCCGGTGATGCCACGATACAGTTCCCTCCACAGAAGCTATATGTTGAGACGGTGCGCCGCATTAAGCGTGTGAGCAGGCAGATAGCCAAAGAGTTGCATATAAGCGGCCCGTTCAATATCCAGTTCATGGCTCGAGACAACGACATACTCGTCATAGAGTGTAATCTGCGTGCTTCGCGCTCCTTCCCGTTTGTAAGTAAGGTATTGAAAATTAATCTGATAGAGATAGCGACTAAAGTAATGCTCGGACTGTCGGTCGAAAAGCCTCATAAGAGCTTGTTTGACCTCGACTATGTGGGCATCAAGGCCAGTCAGTTCTCTTTCAACCGTTTGCAGAAAGCGGATCCTGTTCTTGGTGTCGACATGGCTTCTACCGGTGAGGTGGGTTGTCTTGGGGACGATACGAATACTGCTTTGCTCAAAAGCATGCTTTCCGTCGGACACCGCATACCGGAGAAAACAATCTTGCTTTCAACCGGAAGCGCGAAGCAGAAGGCTGAGATGCTGGATGCGTCGAGAACCCTTGTCGCTAATGGATACAAGTTGTATGCTACCGGCGGGACTTCAAGATATCTTACAGAGAACGGCATAGAGAACACTATGGTATATTGGCCATCGGAGAAGGAACATCCGCAGGCTCTTGACATGTTGCGTAATCATGAAATAGACATGGTGGTGAACATTCCCAAGGATTTGACTGTCAGCGAACTCAGCAACGGATATAAAATACGTCGTGCGGCGATAGACCTGAACGTGCCGCTGATAACCAACAGCCGGCTGGCAAGTGCTTTCATTACCGCTTTTTGCCAGACGAGTCTTGAAGATATTGATATAAAGAGTTGGGCGGAGTATAAATAAGGTGGTGATTATGTAAAACACCATAGATGAATATCGAAAGCGGACAGCCAGTGAAAGGGCTGTCCGCTTTTTTATATTGTCATTCTGTGAAAATCATAGTGTTGCTTATGCAAAACCAATCCGTACCGACAAATAGTCAAGGAAAAAATTGTACATTTGGAATATTTAGTGTATATTTGCCTATATATTAATAAAAGACAGATAATGATGGAATGTGGCAACGTATTGGATGCTAAAATAAACAGGAGCGACTATACAATTCTTATTGTAGATGATGTTGTCAGCAATGTTTTGCTGTTGAAGATACTTTTGACGAAAGAACAATTCGGAATATGTACGGCAAGCAATGGTAATGAGTGTATAGAAAAGGCAAAGTCAGAACGGCCGGATCTCATTCTGTTGGATGTCATGATGCCTGATATGAGCGGTTTCGATACGGCTGTCATTCTGAAAAATGATCCTGAAACAGCATCTATCCCCATAATATTTCTCACGGCACTCAATACTCCTTCTGATCTCGTACATGGTTTTAAGGTAGGAGCGAGCGATTTTCTTACCAAGCCTTTTAATAAAGAAGAACTGATAATGCGGGTAATGCAGCAGATATCACTTGTGGTGGCACGTCGGATAATAGAGAAGCAGAACGAGGAATTGCGAAATACGATAAGCAACCGTGACAAGATGTACTCCGTGATTGCCCATGACTTACGTTCTCCTATGGCAAGCATACGTATGGTACTCAATCTTTTTGTGAACAGTGTGTCTCCCGATATGATAGGCCCGGAGTTGTTCGGTCTGATAGACAGGGCTAATAAAGAGTCGGAAGAAACACACGGACTGCTTGACAATCTGTTGAAATGGACGAAGAGCCAGACAGGACGGTTGAATGTTGTATATCAAGACTTTGACCTTAATGATGTAATTCCTGGAATTGTGGATATTTATGTGATGATAGCTGAGACAAAACATATCAAGTTGAATTGCGATTTAGGTACAGAAAGGCTTACTGTATGTGCAGATAATGATATGCTTAAGACCGTAATCCGGAATTTTATCAGTAATGCGATAAAGTTCAGCAATGAGGAAGGTACTATTGATATAGTTCTGAGACGAGACGGCGATATGGCCCGAGTGAGCATTAAGGATAATGGAGTCGGAATCAGTCAGGATCGAATAGCCGGACTTTTTGCAAGAGGAGAAAGTACTTGTGGTACTAATAACGAAGAAGGAAGCGGCCTCGGTTTGCAGTTGTGCAAAGACTTTGCCGTTAAGAATGGCGGTGATGTCGAGGTTGAGTCCGTTTTGGGAGAGGGTAGTACGTTCAGTGTCCTTGTTCCTTTGAAGAAAGCTGAATGAGCGATTGATTTGAAGTGTAATAATAAAATCACGAATTTGGCACTTCGTTTTTTCTCATTATAGAATAATAACCTTATACAGAACACTATATATAAAGCGATAGACCGGTTTGTGACAATAGGTGGCGACCGGCCTTTTTTTGCAATAGGTATCCCGTTGGGTTGCATTTAGCAACTCGTTGGAAGATAACGAGTATCCCGTTGCGGTGCAACGAGCCGCTAAATGCAACCCAACGGGATATTAAATGCGTAAATATTGTTGTCCGCAAAGTATGAGTATTATGGTTCTTGGATGTATTTAGTTGATTGATAGTTGTTTATGTAAATAGAGTAAATACTGCGATTTTTTCAGCCATGGGATTTATATTTTCCAAATAATCGAAATATAAATAGTGTTTTGTAAATATAATTCAACACGGTTGCAGTGATATTCATGTTGCGTTTTGGTAAATTCGTAGAAAAATAGTAACTTTGCAATTAATTATAAATTATAACAAATATTGAATATGAAAGCATTTGTTTTTCCCGGTCAGGGAGCACAATTTGTCGGAATGGGCAAAGACCTTTACGACAATAATCCATTGGCAAAAGAACTTTTTGAGAAGGCAAACGATATCCTTGGCTACCGGATAACAGACATCATGTTTGAAGGAACGGATGAAGAACTCAAACAGACCAAAGTCACGCAGCCTGCTGTATTCCTGCACAGCGTTATCTCGGCATTGTGCCTTGGCGATGATTTCAATCCCGCCATGGTTGCCGGTCACTCACTTGGAGAATTCTCGGCTCTCGTGGCTGTCGGGGCGTTGAGTTTTGAAGATGGCCTGAAGCTGGTCTATGCACGTGCAATGGCAATGCAGAAGGCTTGCGACGTGGCTCCTTCTACTATGGCTGCCATTGTTGGTTTGCCGGACGAGAAGATTGAGGAAATATGCGCAGAAGTGAACAAGGGCGGTCATGTGGTGGTTCCTGCAAATTACAACTGTCCGGGACAGCTTGTTATATCGGGAAACATAGAGGCCATAAATGAGGCTTGCGAAAAACTTAAGGCAGCCGGGGCAAAGAGAGCGTTACCGTTGAAAGTCGGAGGCGCATTCCATTCTCCGCTCATGCAGCCGGCCAAGGATGAGCTTCAAGCCGCAATCGAGAAGACAACATTTGCAGCTCCGAAATGTCCTGTATATCAGAATGTGGACGGCAATGCCCATACTGAACCCGAAGACATCAAGGCAAATTTGATAGCACAGCTCACAAGCAGTGTGCGTTGGACGGAAAGCGTCCGCAATATGATTGCGGGCGGTGCGGATGATTTTACGGAGTGCGGTCCCGGTAAGGCTCTTCAAGGTATGATTGGTCGTATCGACAAGAGCGTGGCTTCACATGGTATAGAATAAATTACTGAACGTAATATTAGTTATGGCGCAGGTACACAGAAAGGTATAAGCAGATCTGTGTGTCCTGCGTTTTTGTTTTTATTTCCATAACGTAAGAACACCAGGCACATAAATGAAAAAAGTTATTATATATCAGGTATTCACCCGACTGTTTGGTAACCGTAATCAAACCCGTAAGGAAGGCGGTACCATTGAAGAGAACGGAAGCGGCAAAATGCGTGATTTCGATCGGGAGGTATTGCGGAGAATAAAGGCATTGGGAGTCACACATGTATGGTATACCGGAATTATACGTCATGCCACAACAACAGATTATTCGGCTTTCGGTATTCCATGTCAGCATCCGGCTATAGTGAAAGGACGTGCCGGATCTCCGTATGCCATTACCGACTACTATGATATAGACCCGGATATAGCCGATGACGTAGACAATCGGATGGCTGAGTTTGAGGCGCTTGTGGAGCGCACACATAAGGCGGGAATGCAAGTGGTAATAGATTTTGTGCCTAATCATGTGGCACGGCAATATCGTTCGATAGCGAAACCCGACGGGGTGAAGGATCTTGGCGAGACAGACAATGATGGAATGCACTTCTCGACGGATAATAATTTTTATTATTGCTGGGGCATGCGGTTTAGTCCGGATATTGATTTAAAGGGTGAAGCGGATGAACCGTACATGGAGTTCCCGGCAAAAGCGACTGGGAATGACCATTTCGGCTGTTCTCCGGGACGCAATGACTGGTATGAGACGGTGAAGCTTAACTATGGCATTGATTATTGTGATGCCGGCGGCCGCTCCGAACATTTCTCTCCTGTTCCCGACACATGGAACAAGATGACGGATATATTGCTTTTCTGGGCATCAAAGGGCGTAGATGCTTTCCGTTGTGATATGGCAGAGATGGTACCGACCGCATTTTGGGCTTGGGCGACGGACAAGGTGAAATGTCGTTATCCGGAGATAAAATTTATTGGCGAAGTATATGATCCGGCGCAATATAGAAACTATATATCGGCAGGTTTTGACTATTTGTATGACAAAGTGGGAATGTATGATTGTGTGCGTGATGTAATCTGTGGACACCGCCAGGCTTCGGATATCACATGGCAGTGGCAGGTTACCGATGACATACGCAGCCACATGTTGTACTTTCTTGAAAATCATGACGAGCAACGCATTGCGAGTGATTTCTTTGCGGCCAGCGGTGCCAAAGGGGTGCCGGGGCTTATCGTCAGTGTGTTGATGCGCCAAAATCCGTTCATGCTTTATGCCGGTCAGGAATTTGGAGAGTCAGGGATGGATAAGGAGGGATTTAGTGGAGTAGACGGCCGCACTACTATATTTGATTATTGGTCGGTGCCTTCTGTTTTCCGTGGGTATTATGACAGGCGTAAACAGACAAGAGAGGAGAGAACGTTAGGGGCCGTATATGCCAAAGTGCTGAATGTGGCTACGAATGAACAGGCAGTGGCAGAAGGTGAGTTTTATGATTTAATGTATGCAAACAGCCATATAGGTAGTAATCTTTATGCGTTTTTGCGGAAGTATGGTAGTGAAGCGCTTCTCGTGGTTGCCAATTTCTCGAGTGAACGATCTGAGTGTGACGTGAAAATTCCTGAACATGCTTTTGACTTTCTTGACATGCCTGAGGGGAGATATCAAGCAGAGGATTTGTTGACGGATGATAAGATGGTGCTGTCTTTGTCCAAAGGAAAGCCGGTCAGGATGAGTGTCGGCTCATGTTACGGTCGTGTATGGAAATTTTGTTGTAAGCATTGATATGAATGAGTTTGTTTTGAATGCGCATAACAAGGAGGAGCATCCACAAAGTCACACAGCGGAACATCTGTTGAATCAGACCATGATCAGGATGTTTGGTTGTGGACGTTCCGGTAATGCACATATAGAGCGTAAGAAAAGTAAAATAACTTATGTGGTAGACCACAAGCCGGACCGGAAAGAGGAAAAGGCTATTGCTGATAGAATGAACGAGCTTATAGAAATGGATCTTCCGGTTACTTTTGAGTTCGTGAACATTGCCGACTTGACAGAGGAAAATACAGCACCCGGTGGTAAATATTATGGTGTGACATTGGAAAAATTACCTGATGATGCATCAGAGGTAATCCGTCTTGTGCGTATTGGGGATTATGACGTGTGTCCGTGTATAGGCAAGCACGTCCGCTCCACGTCGCAAATAGGACGTTTCGAGATGCTTGGGACAAACTGGGATGAGCATCTGCGCACATTCAGAATAAGATTTAAGGTTATCTGAAAAACCTGGTATCACGGAATGCAATTCCGTGATACCAGGTTTTTATATTTCTATTTTCATAAACACGGGATAGTGGTCTGAATATGTAAGTTGTGTATTGTAGTATGTCAGTCCGGTCATACTTTTATCGTGAAAAATATAATCTATACGTACGGATTTCTTACCCCTGTATGTGCGCATCCATCCGCTTCCGCATTCTTTAAATCCGTCTGTCATGTCACCGAGCATAGTATTGTATACGTATGAATATGGAACATCGTTGAAATCGCCGCATAATATTGTCGGAATGTCTGAGTCGCGCTTTTCAAGGGCCACTGTGTTGGCTTGCCCAGCCCGTATAATCATGCCGAGAGTATAGTTGTTGTAAATGGCGTTTATAATGGAATTGCTCTCTACCTTTATTCCGCTGTTGGTGAGTTTGGCGGCTTGTTGGAGAGTTCTGTTAAATCCTGTAGTTTCCAAATGTACATTGAATACCCTTATTCTTTTACCGTTTACATCAACGTCGCACCACATTGCACTGTTGTTTGTATACTCAAAAGGAATGTTTTTTGTTTTTTTTATCGGGTAGCGGCTATATATTACCATGTCATTGTTTCCGGTAGCCATGTATGTGAAATATTCTTTATAGCTGTCGGAGTTTTTCTTATCACCACTGGCATCCGAATATTCTTGCATACATAGAATGTCAACTTTATGCTTTTTCATTTCCGAAAGAATGTCTTGTGCCATGAAGCCGGATGTCTCACGGCCGAAGTTCGCGACATTATATGTGGCTATTTTTATTCCGGCACTATTGTCTGCATTTGTATTTGACGGGCCGAACTGATATATTGTACCTATATATGGAATGCATGACAATACGGTGATAATGGGTATTGAAGATACAATCCAAAGCCGTTTAAGAAGCCAATATATCAGTATGAAGGCATTTGCAGCTATAAGAAGTGGCAATACATATACCAGCATGGCTCTTGCCGTATTGCCGGAAGGAGGCACGTCGCCACCGAACAGACCTACAAAGGTAAAGATGGACAATACTATCTGTATTACCAGAAACATCATTGTGATATATTTATATACTGCTAATTTTCCCATATTCAGATTGGTTATTCGTTTAAGTATTTAATTATCGTTTTAATAAGATGCTCGATGTGTATCGGTTTGGGGATAAATTCATTGCATCCGGCGCTCATTGCGTCTTTAATTTGTTCATCAAAGGCATATGCACTTAGTGCGATGACCGGAATATTCATGTTTATCTCTTTTATGATCCGTGTGGCATCCAGGCCGTTCATTTCCGGCATTCGTATATCCATGAGTATCAAGTCGGGTGTTTCTTCCTCGTTTAGAGTGACAGCTTCGATACCGTTCCTTGCCCGTATAAGTCTGTAGCGCTTGGATAAAATCTTTTTCAAGAGCTCATAATTGCAATCCTCATCTTCGGCAATAAGGATTAGTTTCATTTTATTTGTTCCTCCGTTAGCATCCATTCGCAATGTTCTTGTAACGGAAGTTGTGGTTGACATTTTCTTTATATTGCGGAAAAAGCCGTCAAAGGGTAGGGTGAAGTAGAACGTTGAGCCTTTTCCAATATGTGATTCAGCATATATTTGTCCGCCCATTTTCTCAATTATGATCTTACTTAGCGGGAGTCCTAGTCCGAAGCTGTTATAGTGTGTTTCAGCATCTTTTGATACGTATGCTTGAAATATATGGTCTATGTCTTTCGACGATATACCGTCTCCCGTATCTTTTACATAGAATCGGATTTTATTGCGGTTGTCAACCGGTCTGTAACCGAATGTTATAGCTCCTTGTTTTGTATGTTTTATTGCGTTGTTTATAAGGTTTGAAAAAACCTGTGTAAGTCTGTTTGCATCGGTATTGAGCATGATAGATTCAGTGGGAGTGTCTATCATGAGTTTAACACACTCTGTTATTTTGAATTTAAAAATATGTTTTATGCTCTTGCATAATTCATCTAAATCCGTATGGGATTTTTTTATTGTAATTTCTCCGGCCTCAACTCGTGAAAGATCAAGTATCTCGTTTATTAGAAAACCTAGTCTGCTGTTATTGCTTTCTATTATTTCAAGAAATTGCATGCGCTCTTCCATGGATTCCGTTTCAGCTATGATCGTGGAAAAACCTTCTATGGCATTTAATGGAGTACGAATTTCATGGCTCATATTTGCAAGGAACAATGATTTCATTTTGCTGGCATTCTCAGCTTTAAGAATACTGTCTTTGCATTTTTTCAGTTCGTATTCGGCCTTTTCTTTTTCTGCCAATGCTTTTTGGAGTCTGTCTTCCAATATCGCAAGCTTTTGCAGAAAAAAATCCGGTTCATATTTCTCCATATCTTTATTCATCGTTTAGTAGAGACAAAGATACGACAAAAAATAGAATTAATGATGGTCATATATAATATATTTTACCCTCTTCTCACTTTTTCCCATACTCCGGTGTTTTTGTGTGTGAACAGATACCGAATGCCATGGAATACATTGATATTCATGAACATAAAGTAATACGGAACATATAGTATTCTGTTTCTACGTCCTTGTGTATCTGACAGATATCCTCCGAAAGCTGCCGCATAAAACATTATCTGTAAGACCCAGATAATAGTGTATATAGTTCCGGCTTTTGAGAAGACCAATATCGTGTTAAGGGGTATCAATGAGAACAAGGCTATGGGCGTGATGCTCCATCTTAGGACTCTGTGGGAAATAAATTGGAATGCTACTATCGGATATTTAATGGGATTCATCAAGTTTTTCAGACGCCAGATGCTTTGTAATCCGCCTGCCGCAATTCTTCTTTTTCTTTTAGACTCTTCTTCAATGTTTGCCGAACCATATTCAAACGCATAGGCGTATGGGGTGTATGCAATGCGGTATCCCTTTACTGTCATGCCCATGGAAAGGATGAAATCGTCAAGCAACGTATCCTCAGGTATCGGGTCAAATAATTCTTTTCTTATGGCGCATAACTCACCGGCGGCTCCCATTGCCGAGTATAATTCGTAATCCCATCGTTTCAAAGTGCTTTCATATTTCCAGTATAGGCCTTCTCCCTTTGCGGCGGTATGTTCGTTATTTCTTGCCATTACACGTTTCTCTCCTGCCACGCATCCTACTGACGGGTCATTGAATAGGCGTACAATTTCTTTTATCGCTCCGGGATTTATCATTGTGTTGGCATCGGTCATGATTATAATGCCTGTCTGTATCTTTGGTATGGCTCTGTTCATTGCGGCTGTTTTGCCGCGCCGTTCTGGATGGAATGTAATTTGAATGCTTGGATATGCTTTCAGGTATTCATTGGTTGAGTCTGTACTTCCATCTGTGGCCCACATGATATGCAGTTTGTCTTTTGGGTAATCCAATGCGCCAATGTTTTCCATTTTCATTTTTACGATATTTTGCTCGTTATATGCGCATATAAGCATTGTCACTTCCGGAAGGTCGGTTTCTGATTGTAGAATTTGCTTTTGTTTTTGGATTATTATTCTCTTTATTCTTATGATGACATAAAGTATAATCCCATATCCTATGTATGTATAGAAAGTCAGGAACAGAAAAATCCAGAAAGTGGTTTTTATGGTATTCATTTCGGTATTTTTTGTGTTACAATGCAAAATAAATAAAAATATCTGTGAAATACAAAAAAACACGGAAATAACTAATTGTATTCCCGTGTTTTTATATTTACTACTGTATCTCTATTTCTTCTTTCATATCGATGAATTCTTTGTTTTTGTCATAGAATTCATATTGAAGGAAAGCCATCTTTTGTGATGGAACAACATTTATTCCCAGGCCATATTTAATTTGCCATTTTCTTTTCATGGAAACTAATCCTTGATTTATGTAGGCGGCTACATACGGATGTACATGAAGATACAGTTTCTTGATACCTATCTTATTGACTAAACGGTCAATTTTACTCTCCAATTGATCTGTAAACAGTATGCTTGATTTTATTTTGCCGCGTCCGAAACATGTCGGGCATGTCTCTTCCACGTTAACATCCATTGCCGGACGCACTCTTTGGCGGGTGATTTGCATCAGTCCGAACTTGCTTAGCGGCAGTATATTATGCCTTGCTCTGTCTTTTTGCATGTTTTTACACATGCGCTCATAGAGCATTTGTCTGTCTTCTGCAAGGTTCATGTCAATGAAATCGACAACAATTATACCTCCCATATCGCGTAAGCGTAGTTGGCGTGCCAGTTCATCGGCGGCACCGAGGTTTACTTCAAGCGCATTTGCCTCTTGTCCGTTTTCAGCTCTTGTCCTGTTGCCGCTGTTGACATCCACTACGTGTAAGGCTTCTGTATGTTCAATGATGAGATAAGCGCCACGCTTGTAATTTACGGTTCTTCCAAAAGCGGATTTAATTTGCTTTGTGACATTGAAATTGTCGAAAATGGGCACTTGCCCATTATATTGTTTTACAATGTCTACTTTGTCAGGGGCTATTAACCCGACATAATCTCTTATTTGGCTGAAAATCTCCGTGTCATTGACATAAATGCCATCATAAGTGGGATTGAATAAATCTCGCAATAGAGCGACGGCTCTCCCTGTTTCTTCAAATACAACTTGCGGGCGTACGGTGGTTTTCTGCACTTTTGTTATGGCATCTTCCCAACGTTTAAGCAAAATCTTTAATTCTGTATCCAGTTCCGCAACTCGTTTACCCTCGGCAGAGGTACGCACAATAACTCCAAAGTTCTTGGGTTTTATGCTTTGGATGAGTTGCTTGAGCCTTGCTCGTTCTTCGCCTTTTTTAATTTTTGAGGAAACAGAGACTTTATCATTAAATGGTATCAAGACAATATATCGTCCGGCAAAACTAAGTTCGCATGTCAGACGCGGTCCCTTTGTGGATATTGGTTCTTTGACAATCTGTACCATCACTTCCTGTCCTACTTTTAGGGCCGTTTGTACGCTTCCGTCCTTTTTAAGGTCAGGCAGTCTTGATGCCTTTGATATCGGATAAAGTCTTTTTCTGTCGCTTTGTACTTGTTTGAGATACTTTTCGTATGAGTTAAATTGAGAACCTAAATCAAGGTAATGCAAGAAAGCATCTCGCTCAAATCCCACGTCTACGAAACATGCGTTTAGCCCGGGCATCAGTTTTCTTACTTTTGCCACATAGATGTTGCCTACGGAGAAAGATGCGGAACGTGTCTCGTTCTGATATTCCACCAGGCTTTTGTCTTCAAGTAAAGCGATGGAGATCTCTTTGGGCTGTACATCAATAATTACTTCGCTTGTCATTTCTTCTTGTTTCTTGTAATTCTCGTCTGTTTCTTAAATAGAAAGGGTGTGCCAAAGTTCTGATGAACTTTATTGACACACTCCTCTCATTTCTTTTTTGAATAGACTTGCAATCAAGCTCTGCTTATTTGCTCTTGTGTCTGTTCTTTCTCAATCTCTTTTTACGCTTGTGAGTTGCCATCTTGTGGCCCTTTTTCTTTTTTCCGCTTGGCATAGCTTAAGATTTTAATTTGATTATTATTAAATGTTTGATTATTTCATTTTTTCAATGAAACTCTTTGCCGGCTTAAATCCGGGGTAATCATGAGCCTCAATGACTATGGTTGTATTCTTTGAAATGTTACGGGCTGTCTTTTGTGCACGGTGCTTAACAATAAAACTGCCAAAGCCTCTAAGGAATACATCTTCTTTTTTTTCTGTCAAGCTTTGTCGTATTTCTTCCATAAAGGCTTCAATTGTAGTTGCAACGTCTTTTTTAGCCAATCCGGTATCTGCTACAATCTTGTTTATGATATCTGCTTTAGTCATTTTAATTGTTTGTGAATATCTGAATTATTTATAATATTTTATCCCTTTTTCGTTAATTGGAGTGCAAATATACTGATTTTCAGCGGTAAAAGGAAATAAATTTGGATTTTTTTTATAAAAAGCTATCTTATTCTTTCGATATACATTAATATAATCAGTCTGCGGAACAATAAGTATGGCTTGAGATTTGTCATCTATGTAACACCATGATTAAGCCTTTTTGTATTTTAATCGGGGTTTTCGCATTACATTTATCCGCTCTTCGCATTTTATTTAGTATCGTCTTTATTTCTGATTCTTAATTTATAAGATTAATGCCGTTTTATTATGAATGTTCCAAGTCTGTGAGTTATGCCTTTTTGACCTAACGACCTTAGAACGTACATTCCTTCCGAAAGATTTGAAATATCGGCGGTTTCATCGATATACGGTCTTGTTGCAACAATTCCTCCTTGAAGTGTTTCAATTATCAGATAATCAGCCGATAGAATGTTTGTTTTTTGTGGTACACTTAGTGTCTTGCCATCGTTTTTTAGTAAATAACTTCTGTTTTCTTTTGTTGTTTTTGGGGGAATGGTTATAGGCTGACTTTCATTACCGTACCTGTCCATGGCTGTTACAGCGTAATATCGTGGTCTTTTGTTTCTTTCGTGAGCTATGAATATTTCTTGTTTCAAGTATCGTGTAGCAATGATGTTTCTTGCATCATCGATGTCTACGGGATATGAAGGAGATGAATATATGTTATAAGATAGGTAAGTACCGTCTGACATGTCTTTGGCACCGTTCCAACAGATGAGATATCCTGTTTTTGTATTGGTAATGGTCATGGACGATGGTGCGGACGGTTTAACATTCCATTGCCATGTCATCGGTGGTATCAACGCTGGATTTTTATCGATTTCATCGGAAGTAAGATCATATATTCCTTTGATATTTTCCGTGAAGAAACGTGAGCGGAAGAATGCATGCCCCATTCCGTTTGCTCTTAATACATTCATCTTTCTTTTAAACAACTCAACTTCCCAATCTTTTTCTTTATCAGACATGAAATAAATGCCTAATCCTGCGCAGATTATTCGCCCATTACTGTTCTCTTTCCAGTCAAGGGCAAACGGATAAAACTGGTTGCCTTTAAAGTATATCATCGGGAATAATTCGTCCATAAATCCGTCTTGTAACCAGCCTTGTGCATCTTGGCATACTGTGGTATAAGCATTCCAACCGTGACTTCTATATCTTGTCAAATCATCAAATTTTCCTATTGGTGAGCAGCTTATTTTAACCCATGGTTTTCTTCCTTTCACCCTGTTATGTATCATTTTCACAATATCGGTTATATATTCTCTGCCTTGTCTGCGATTGATTTTCCTGTTCCATGTTTCAGGATATCTGATGTAATCCAGGTGTATCCCGTCTATGTCATAGTTTTCTGTAATCTCACCGCATATATCTGATATGTATGGACCGGCTTGTGGGTGTTCGGGGTTTATGTATCCTTCATCACCTATTCTTTTTATCATGTTCGGATATTTATATCTCAACTTTTTGCACCCGGTGTTGTTCCATCTTCCTATGGGGATGGTGACAACCCATGCGTGTAGCTCCATTCCCCGTTTGTGGCATTCGTCTATGGCGAATGCCAATGGGTCATATCCAGGTGAAAGCCCGGGAATACCTGACATAGAACCGTCCCATGGTTCGTATGCCGATGGATAAATGACTGTTCCTCGTATACGTGTTTGTAGCAGAACGGTATTTATGTTTGCTTTTTTCAATTTGTCAAGAATGTCGCATAACTCCTTCTTTTGTATTTTCACTGAGTTTTCCGACCGTGCATAAGAGTGCGGCCAGTCAAGCCCTCCTATTGTTGTGAGCCATACTGCCCGCACCTCGTGTTTGGGTGACGGGATATGTGCATTGGCCGATAATTGAGAGATAGAAAAAAAGAGTGATATTATAGCTATGTATTTATATATACGTTTTAAAACTTTCATGTTTAAAGTATTTTGGCGCAAAGTTATCATTATTTTTTTATATCTCAAATTAAATACTTACTTTTGCATGAAGATTTTAAAATAAAAACCGATAATATGATTTCTTTTATATTGAGCCTTGCGGCTTTGGTAATCGGGTACTTTTTTTATGGCCGTTTCGTAGAAAGGGTCTTTGGTCCGGACGACAGGATTACACCTGCGGTGGCAAAGGCTGACGGGGTAGATTATATTGTTCTTCCTAATTGGAAGATATTCATGATTCAGTTTCTCAATATAGCAGGTACAGGACCTATTTTCGGAGCTATAATGGGGGCTAAATTCGGGCCGTCTTGTTATCTTTGGATAGTGTTAGGATGTATTTTTGCCGGCGCCACGCATGATTATCTCAGTGGAATGTTGTCTATGCGTAACGGGGGAAGCGGTCTTCCTGTTTTGGTAGGCAAGTATCTCGGACAGGCAGCAAAGAAAATAATGCTTGTATTCACGGTATTGTTGTTAATAATGGTTGGAACGGTTTTTGTGTACAGTCCGGCAGTGATACTTGAGTCAATCGGAGGTTCTTCCATGATGTGGGTATTTGTAATATTTATTTATTATGTGGTAGCGACAATGTTGCCTATAGATAAGGTGATAGGCAAGATCTATCCGTTGTTTGCCATATCCCTGCTTTTCATGGCGTTGGCATTGATGGTAATTCTTCTCATCGAGATGCCACGTTTACCGGAATTTTGGGATGGTCTTGATAATATGGCTGTAAAAACCGATATATCGTGGACAGACAATATATTCCCTTGCCTGTTTATAACAGTGGCCTGTGGCGCAATTAGTGGTTTTCACGCTACACAAAGTCCCTTGATGGCTCGCTGTGTGAAGAGTGAGAAGATGGGGCGTCCGATCTTTTACGGTTCTATGATAACAGAGGGAATTGTAGCGTTGATATGGGCTACCGTGTCGATGTATTTCTTTTATGGAGAGCCGACCCCTGGCTATCATGTATTGGAGGCAGCGAGAGAAACGGGGTTCCATACATCGGCTCCAGCCGTGGTGAATATCATTTGTAATGATTGGTTGGGTGTTGTTGGTGGAGTGTTGGCTCTGCTTGGTGTTGTTGCCGCTCCGATTACGAGTGGTGACACGGCTTTCAGATCTGCTCGTTTGATTATTGCGGAAAATATCAGTATCGGACAAAAAAACATATTGCAACGTTTTTATATTTCTGTTCCGTTGTTTGTTGTTTCTATTATGTTTTTGTTGTGGCAGATTGGCAATCCGGACGGATTTAATATAATATGGCAATATTTCGGATGGGCCAATCAGGCATTGTCTGTATTTACTTTATGGACACTTACAGTATATCTTGTAAGGGAGAATAAGTGTTATATAATAGCATTGATACCGGCATTATTTATGACCACTGTATGTGCTACTTTCCTTTTCGCTTCAAGGCAAGTGTTTCATATGGATGCTCAGGTAGCTTATGCTTTGGGCACACTCGTTTTTGTGATAGCGACGGTGTGGTTTAGGATGTGGTACGGGAAATATAAAAAATCACAAAATTAAATAATAGAACAATGAAAAAGAAATTAGTTTTTATGCTTGTCGGATTGGTTGTGACAATGGCTGCCAATGCGCAATTTGAGCAAGGTAAGAAGTATATAGGCTCTTCTTTGTCTGGGCTAAACCTGAGTTATAACGGAACAGAAAAAAGTTCTTTGGGCTTACAAGCCAAAGCCGGTTATCTTTTCAGTGAAGATTTCATGATAACGGGACAGATCGGCTATGATAAGAAAAAAGACGTGCCGGCTGCTTATACTCTTGGCGCAGGCGCACGTTATTATATAGTTCAGAACGGATTGTATTTAGGAGCATCTGTAAATTATCTGCATTCAAACAATAATTATGATGATTTTATGCCGAGTTTGCAGGTGGGTTATGCTTTTTTCATCAGCCATACCGTAACAATTGAACCGGAAATATATTATAATCAGTCTTTCAAGAGTCACAGTGATTATAGTACTGTAGGTTTCCGAGTAGGATTTGGTATTTATTTATAATATAATATAATAGAGATAGCTATGTTAAGTGTAAACGAATTGACAGACAGACTGATAGATCTTTCTTTTGCGGAAGATATAGGTGATGGGGATCATACAACGCTATGTTGCATACCGGATGAAGCTATGGGAAAATCGCATCTTCTGATAAAGGAGGACGGTATATTGGCAGGAGTGGAAGTAGCCCAAAAGGTCTTTGCACGTTTTGATTCGTCAATGAATGTGGAAGTGCTTATAAATGATGGTGTTAAGGTGAGTAAAGGTGACGTGGCGATGGTTGTCACGGGAAAAGTACGTTCTTTGTTGCAAACAGAAAGGCTCATGTTGAATATAATGCAACGTATGAGCGGTATTGCAACCATGACTAATAAATATGTGGAGCGTATCGCAGGAACGAAAACGCGAATATTGGACACAAGAAAAACAACACCCGGAATGCGAATGCTTGAAAAGCAGGCTGTAAAGATAGGTGGAGGGTGCAATCATCGTATCGGACTTTTCGATATGATATTGCTGAAAGACAATCATATAGACTTTGCAGGAGGTATATCCAATGCAATAAACAGATGTCATGATTATCTCAAAACCAATGGACTTGACTTGAAAATAGAAATAGAGGTTCGTGATTTTGATGAGTTGCGTCAGGTGCTTGACTGTGGTGGAGTGAATAGAATAATGCTTGATAATTTCTCTGTGGATGATACCAGGAAAGCTGTAGAGCTTGTGAATGGTGTATACGAAGTTGAGTCGAGCGGTGGAATAACATTCGACACTATTCGTGATTATGCAGAGTGTGGGGTCGATTTTATTTCTGTTGGCGCTTTGACACACTCGGTAAAAGGACTTGATATGAGTTTTAAGGCATGTTGAGTTTTATTGCCGGATTGTTTTTGGCAATATCAATCAATTACACCCCGCCGGTAGACTATGAAATGTCTTTGGCGGGGAATTTTGGTGAGCCTCGCCCCAATCATTTCCATAACGGTATTGATGTGAAAACAGGTGGGGTAGAGGGTAAACCTATCTATTCTATCGGTGAAGGATATGTGAGCAGAATTACAGTCGGAATGTTTGGCTTCGGTAATGCTGTCTATGTGGCTCATCCGGATGGAAAGACCAGCGTGTATTGTCATTTGAAATCTTTTTCACCACGCATAAAATCGCTATTGAGGAAATGGCAGTATGAAAATCAATCATATATTGCAGACGTAAGATTGTCTCCATTGGATTGCCCATTGTCTGAAGGACAACTTATCGCTGTTAGTGGAAATACGGGTGCTAGTCAAGCTCCACACTTGCATCTTGAATTGCGAGACACAAAAACTGGTAGATTATTAGATCCTCTTAGTGTGTTAAGTTCATATATTAAAGATGAGACCCCACCAATGGCTCACGGATTTCTGGTGTATCCGATGAAGGATTTGGGATTGTTTAATAAAAATCGTACCTGTCAGGCATTTCGATTTATCTCACATAACATGGAGGAGCATTTCATAGGTTGGGGTAAAATTGGATTTGGTTTATGGGCAAATGATTATTCAGAGGCCACGTATAATAGATATGGAGTGTATGAAACAATACTATTGGTTGATGGAAAGGAAGTTTTTCATGCATGTGTTACGGACTTCCCCTCGCAAAGCACAAGGATGGTGAATGTTTGGGGAGATTACGGTCATTATTATCAAAGCGGAGTATGGTATATGAAATCATTTACGACACCAAGCAACAGGCTTGACATGTTGAAAGCGGATGATAGTTTGGGGATAGTAGACATAAATGAAGAGCGTGATTATCATTTGGAATATATTTTACGGGATATATTTGGAAATACGTCAAATTACAAATTTGTGGTGAGTGGAATTGCACAAAATATTTCGAAAGAGGATGACGATGGGGATTTTACGTTAATGCTGAAGTGGGATAAAACAAATTGTTATTCATTGCCGGGCATGCAGCTTGTAATTCCTTACGGTACTTTGGCGGACGATATTCATTTGAGACCAGAGGTAAGGCAAAAGGAAGGCAAGAGTTCTCCAATGTATTCTTTTAGTAATACTTCATATCCGTTATTACAATGGGCTGAACTGAGTATTGCTGTTAAAGGAAAGGTAAAGGATCCGAGCAAACTTTTTATCGTCGGGCATGATGATAAATATCGGTATTATGGAGGCGAGTATAGAAACGGTTGGGTGACAGGACAAATAAGGGATCTAGGACTTTTATATGAGTTGGATTATGACGATGAAGCTCCGGAAATAACTCCGGTAAGACAGGAACAATGGAGCAAATTGGCTGTTGTAGAATTGGAAGTAGATGATAACAAAAGCGGGATCAAGACTTATAAGGGATATGTCGATGGTCGGTTTGTACTTTTCGAGAAAGTTGAAAAGTGCTCAATGGTAGTCTGTGATTTAAGTGATACACCAATAGAGAAGACTGGAAATGTTCATCACTTGAAATTCTTCGCAACAGATCATCGTGAAAATACAAGGGTGTTTAATACTAAAATTGTGTATTAAGCCTAATTTACGAATATTTGTAGAAAGAATAAATGAAATAGAAAAAGAGTTTAATATAAATAATGATGAGAAAGAAAGCGTTAATAGTATTTGCGCTTATGGTGTATGGAAGTGCCATGGCGTGTACCAATCTTATCGTTGGTAAGAAAGCAAGTGCGGATGGCTCCGTGATGTGTACGTATAGTGCTGATGATTATGGAATGTATCAGACATTATGTCATTATCCGGCTGCCAAGCATGAGAAAGTAGCAATGCGTAAAATTTTTGACTGGGATACTAACAAGTATCACGGAGAAATACCAGAAGCGCCTGAGACTTACAATGTTATTGGAAATATAAATGAATATCAGGTTACGATAGGAGAGACAACATTCGGAGGGCGCGAAGAAATGGTGGATTCAACCGGTATTCTTGATTACGGTTCATTGATTTATATTGCATTACAACGTTCTCGTACTGCTCGTGAAGCTATTAGGACTATGACAACTTTGGCAGAGACATACGGATACAATAGCGAGGGGGAGACGTTTACTGTTTGTGACCCTAATGAAGCGTGGATAATGGAGATGATGGGATGCGGAGCCGGTAGTAAATCCGTAGTATGGGTAGCTTTGCGTATACCGGATGATGCAATCTGTGCGCATGCAAATCAAAGCAGAATACGTACATTTAACCAGAAAGACAAGCAGAATGTAATGTATTCAAAGAATGTTATAAAGTTTGCTCGCAGTAAGGGATGGTTTGATGGAAAGGATGCTGATTTCAGCTTCTGTGAGGCTTATGCTTATCCGGATTTTGGCGGACGTCGCTATTGTGAAGCTCGTGTTTGGAGTTTTTTCAATCATTATAGTACCGAAATGGCTCAGTATATACCATACGCCGAAGGTAAGGTTAAAGATGCGAAACCAATGCCTTTATGGATTACGCCTAATAAAAAGATAAGTGTTCATGATTTGGAAAACTGTATGCGTGACCATTATGAGGGGACACCGTTCGCTCTTGACAGTGATATAGGTGGCGGAATATGGCAGATGCCTTACCGCCCTACACCATTGGCGTTTGAAGTTGATGGCAAGACATATTTCAACGAACGTCCCACGTCGACCCAACAGTCTGGTTTCGTTTATGTAAGTCAGATGCGTTCATGGCTTCCTCGTGAGATAGGTGGAATATTGTGGTTTGGCAATGATGACGGGAATATGGTACCATTCACTCCTGTTTATTGTTGTGCAGTACGTGTTCCGGAATGTTATAATGCTCCTGGTGCTGATGCCTTAACATTTAAAATGAATAGTGCTTATTGGGTTTGCAATTGGGTTAGTAATATGGTATATCCCAGATATAGCCAGATGTTTCATAGTCTTGAAGCTGTTCGTGATTCTCTTGATGCATCTTATTTTGACTTGCAGATGGAGGTTGAGAAACAGGCAATGGAGTTATATGCTAAAGAGCCGGCACAGGCTGTGGAATATTTGACAAATTATACAGCTGAAAAAGCTGGTCAAATGCTTTCTCGTTGGCAGCAACTCGCTTTCTATCTTATTGTAAAATACAATGATATGATAGTTAAACCAGAGAAAGACGGTAAATTTACAAGAACAAAATATGGTCTTGGTTCAAAGGTTGAACGTCCCGGATATCCTGCAAACTATGCTCGTGAACTTATCAAGCAAACAGGTAAGAAATACTTATGTCCTGATGAGTAAATAAATTTATAAGGCCGATTAACAATTGATCAGGCTCAAATTCTGTATCAATAAATTTATTGATACAGAATTTGAGCCTGATTTTTAGATGCAAGGCAAATATGGGTTACTCATTATCACATATCAAACGATGATAATGAAAGTGTTTGAACAAAAAATCTAAATACTATCTGTATCTTTGGTTTGGGCTTCCCGTAGTATTATACTTGTAGCTCCAATCGTGAAAAGAGAGCCGTCGCTGATAACCCTACGTTCTTTATCGCCTAAAATTTCATTATCAACGAATGTTCCGGTATAGCTAGGACCGTCACGTAAAATATATCTCAATTTACCTTTTTTGTCGCGACAGACATTTATTATACAATGTGTTATATCTATACTTGGATCGTTGGTCTCGATAGGAGTATTTGTTTTGCTACCTTTCATATAGCGTCCTATGACATTATCTCCATATTGTAATGGGATGACTTGCTTATAATGGAAGACGTTTTCTATCACAACAATAGAACCAAAGCCGTTTTCATTTGCATTCTCATCGGGATTTTCTTCCTTTTGAGTTGCTCGCAATTTAGATACTCCAATTCTTATTCTAAACTGTTTTCCACATTCAGGACATTCAAACAACAGTGATTGGCCTGATTCGTATTTTGTTTCATCAAATGTGATATAGTTATCACATTTCGGGCATCTTACTCTTTTCATTTCTTTTTATATACCCAAGCTTGTTCAAAATATTCATTATTATGTGCAGAACGCAATGCGGAATACGCTTCGGACTCATTATTGTAATGGCCATATACGACCCTTACGATATTGTTGTTGATGTATATATGTGCGTCTTTATACCCGTTTTTATGTAATTCCTGAATATACATATTAGCATTTCTTTCTGTCGTTCTACTCGCCAAAACAATGCAGTATGCTCCAGTATCTTGATCTTTTGTGGATATATTGTGATTTGCATCCGGTTTAATGCCTGTGATAGTATCTTTTTGTGAAACAGCTGCCTTAATCTCTTTTGGAGTTATTTTGTGCATTTTTTCACTACCGGATGTCGGATTGATATTGGATATTATTCCATTATTGATATTTCCGGTGATATAGCTGTTGTTACTGTTTGAGATAGGAGTCGTGATGAATAAGAATGCAATGAGTGACGCGGCTACAGCAACAGCGTTTCTAATCCATGCGACCTTGATTCTTATTGTTTTATCGTCTGAAAGGTTGTCATCCTCAATTTCGGTATTCTCGGATATAATGACCTCCTTGTCAATATCGGCTATGGATGAAGTCATTTCATCTTTTGATATTTTTTTTATTTCAACAGAATCCAAACCGTATAAATCCGGCGATAGTATTCCGCATTCACATGGCTCGAAATTATACTTGTTTTCTTCGTTGATGTATAATATCCCAATATCGTTCAGCTCGTATTTACCGTCGTTCCGAAGATGTTGTTTCAACTCATGTACTTCTTCTTCTATCCTTCGTATTGCCTCCGGATAACTTATATCGTATGCCTCAATATATGACTGGGCAAGTAAAGAATCATTTAATTTAAGTTGTGGATTGAATCCTATTGTGCGCAATGGCGGCAGGTATAAATGTTCGTTGTCGTCATAACGCGCCTCTGAGTGATGTGCCATAAAGCCTCCTAATCCGGGGACTATTACACAGTCATTACCAAGTAAAAGAATCTCAATATGTCTTTCCAATTCAATCATGGCTGCAAAATTAAGTCTTTTCGCGGATATTTGCAAATAAAAGCAAGTTAATGTAGAATTAAATTGGCAAAACAATATCTAAACGGAATTTATTTATTACATTTGCACAACGGAAATATAAATCTTTATTATCTTATGGAATACAAAAAAACAAGTATAGAAGGTGTTTATATTATAGAGCCGAAAGTCTTTAATGACGCACGTGGATATTTTTTCGAGGCTTGGAAAAAAGCTGACTTTGAAAGCAATATAGGTCATGTCGATTTCATACAAGACAATGAGTCAAAATCAAGTTATGGTGTATTGCGCGGTCTGCATTATCAAAAAGGAGAATTTTCTCAGGCCAAATTGGTCCGTGTCATAAAAGGGAAAGTACTTGACGTTGCGGTCGACCTGCGTAAAAGCAGTCCTACTTTCGGGCAACATGTGATGGTTGAACTTAGTGAAGAGAACAAGCGACAGTTTTTTATACCGCGTGGTTTTGCTCATGGGTTTCTTGTAATGAGCGATGAAGCGGTGTTTACCTATAAGGTGGACAATGTTTATTCGCCACAGAGCGAGGCGAGTATATTGTATAATGATCCTGCGCTTGGAATTAAGTGGCCGATTGAGGAAAATAATGTTGTGATGAGCGACAAGGATCTCAAAGCGCAATTGCTTAAAGATGCGGTTTTGTTTGATTGAGTATTAATATCTGAAAAATGAATATAGCTATAATAGGTACCGGCTATGTTGGTCTTGTATCCGGAACGTGTTTTGCTGATACAGGGGCGAATGTCACATGTGTAGATGTCGATTTAAATAAAATCGAGCGTCTTAAAAGAGGCGAAATACCTATTTATGAGCCGGGGCTGGATGAGTTGGTTGTGAAAAACGTAAAGGCCGGGAGATTGAGGTTTACGACCGATTTAGCTTCTGTACTGAATGATCAGGAGATTGTTTTCTCGGCTGTTGGCACCCCACCGGATGAAGACGGTAGTGCAGATCTCAAATATGTGTTGGAGGTAGCGAGCACCATTGGCAAGAATTTGACTAAATATCTCGTGGTGGTAACCAAGAGTACGGTTCCTGTCGGAACTGCGGCCAAAGTGCGTGCGACAATCCAGGATGAGCTGGATAAGCGTGGGGTAGACGTGAAATTTGATGTGGCAAGTAACCCTGAGTTTTTAAAGGAAGGTAATGCCGTAAGTGATTTCATGTCTCCCGATCGTGTTGTTGTTGGAGTCGAGAGTGAACAGGCAAAGAAAGTCCTGACTAAATTATATAAACCATTCCTTATAAACAACTTCCGTGTCATATTTATGGATATTCCTTCGGCCGAAATGACTAAATATGCCGCAAACTCGATGTTGGCTACCCGCATCTCCTTTATGAACGATATTGCTAATTTGTGTGAGTTGGTCGGTGCGGATGTCAATATGGTAAGAGCGGGAATAGGGGCTGATACACGTATAGGCAGGAAGTTCTTGTATGCCGGATGCGGCTATGGCGGTTCTTGTTTTCCAAAAGATGTCAAGGCTTTGATAAAGACAGCTGACAAGAAAGGATATTCTATGGAAGTCCTTAAAGCCGTTGAACGAGTCAATGAAAAGCAGAAAGCAGTGTTGTTTGACAAATTGAAAAATGTATATAAGGAAGTCGGCTTACAAGGTAAGACGATTGCTTTGTGGGGTTTGTCTTTCAAGCCGGAAACGGATGACATGCGGGAAAGTACAGCTCTTGTCATGATAGAACATTTGCTTTCAGCCGGTTGCACAGTCCGGGTCTATGACCCGGTAGCCATGGATGAGTGCAAACGGCGCATCGGTGATAAGGTTACTTATTGTCGTGACAAATATGATGCGGTGCTTGATGCAGATGCTTTGCTTCTGCTTACTGAATGGAAAGAATTTCGTTTGCCTACATGGATGGTCATAAAGAAAGCCATGAAATATCCTCTGGTGATAGACGGGCGTAATATATTTGATAGCGAGGAGCTTAAAGAGAACGGTTTCGAGTATCATTGTATTGGCAAATGATATATACATATAATACTTATAGAATGAACAAGTGGCTTTTTCTTTTATTCCTCATTGTTGTTTTTGTTTGCGGGTGTGGACAAAATGAAAAACAATCACAGGTTGGTTTTATAACGGAAGACAAAGAAGCCAAAGCAAATTTACAAGGAATTTGGGTCGACTTCGAAACCGAAGCCCCTGTTTTTAAGATAGAAAAGGATACTATCTTTTATCCTGATACCACAAGTCAGCCGACATTTTTCCGTGTCAGTGCGGATACATTATGTATCGGTCGTGACATAACCAAATATCCGATTTTGAAATTGACAAAGAACTTGTTTTTGTTGAAAAATCATAATGGTGATGTTCTGAAACTGGTGAAAAGCATGGAACCGGATAAAGAAAAAGCCTTTAAAATAGAAAAGCCTCAATTGCCAATCGTTACACACGATTTGAAGAAAGATACGGTTGTGGTGTATAACAGCGTACGCTATCATTGTTATATAGCCGTAAATCCTACAACGTATAAGGTGATAAAGTATTCCTACAATGACGATGGGGTGAAGGTGGAGAGCGTTTATTATGATAATATCATTCACATCAGTGTCTTTAATGGTACTAAAAAGTTATATTCTCGTGATTTCAACAAGCGAATGTATTCAAGGTTCGTTCCTGACGGTTTCCTCTCACAGGCAATATTGAGCAATATAGAGTTTGATTCGGTAGACTCGAAAGGATTTCACTTTAATACCATTATCTGTGTGCCTGATGGTGCCAGTTGTTATTTGCTTGATACAAGAATATCCTTTGATGGTAAAATGTCGATGGAGTTGATAGAGTATTAGTTTTTATTCTTTTGCTTTTTCAGCCAGTCGTCGATTAACATTCGGGCGATAGACAGTTTTTCCGGTATGGTGGGGAGGTTTGCCGCATCAAACCATGAACCAGACGTAAGTTCGGATTGTTGCAGGCTTATTTCTCCCTCTTGATAGTCTGCCGTGAAACCAATCATCAGTCCGCAAGGGTATGGCCAAGGTTGACTTCCGAAGTATTTGATATTTTTAATTTTTAGTCCGGTTTCTTCGAGAACCTCGCGCGATACGGCTTGTTCAAGTGTCTCACCCGTCTCAACAAAGCCTGCCACCAACCCATAGAAATTACCACGGAAATTCTTTGCGTGTACAAGCAATATATCGTTGCCTTTACTAATCAAAACGATGACAGCGGTGGCCAACTGGGGCCAGACTTCTTTCCCGCACTTACCGCATTTCTTGCTGATGTCTGTGCTTTTTTGCATAAGTCCGCCACATGCGCCGCAAAATTTAGAGTTGTGATCCCAATACAATAATTCTTTGCATTTTCCGGCTTTCAGGTATTGACTGTATGGCAGTTTGTAGTAACTCTCTCTCAGTCCGCATAGTTCAAGTCCAGAGTTGTCAGCAATGGGAATGTCTACGCTGTACGTCAATACTTCCTCTCCGTCAGCTGCTGTGACGGTCATAATGTCCGCTCTATTCGTAATTGTTGTTGGTGGAACTTCAGAGTATGGTATGTTGAAAGAACCGTCTTCATGCTTTTCCAGCAGGATATAGTCTTTGTGGAATACAAAGTAATGCTTCTTCATGATAGTACTTATTTCCCGAAAATAATTTGTCTGTCTCTTTTTATTGCCTGTATAGTCCATTTTTCAGGCACAAATTTCCAGTTTCTGTTAGCTGTCGGCGTTACAATGCCGGTATCCTCTATTTCTTTCATTATATAATATCTCTGGTCTTTTTCACTCTGATATACCGTTCTTCCTGCCAATGAGTCTTTGGGTATTCCGGCACCCTTTGTCAGTAGCTCTCCGCCTCCGCTTCCTCTGTAACTGTTCATCACGACCTTATACCATGCGTTTTTGTCGAATGGCTTTCCGTTGCTCATCCTAATAATGTTTATCCTATTTCCTTCGGGGCGTGTCACATCAACCTCATAGTCTATGCCGGCAGCACTGTCAAAGTTGAAAGTGAAGTTCTTGAATCCTCTTCGTTGCATGTCGTCTTGATTTGCATCATCAAGCAGCATTATATGGTCATCAGGAGTTTTCATCGTATTTGCCCATAACCCATAACTCATTTCAAGATATTTACGTATCTCCTCGCCGGTCATGTTCAGTACGTATACTTGGTTTTCAAACCGGCAGATTTTGAACATATCGCTTACAAACACAGGCCCCTCAGGTATCTGAATGTCAAAAGACAGTGGGGCACAGAACGATATATCGGCACCGGTCTGTTTTAACTGTATGTTGTGTACCAAATCCGTGAAGGGAGCATTGCCGAAGAAACAGTCTCTCATACTTATTGTTGAAGTTATATCTGCTATCTTGCGATTTACATAACTGTTTATTTTGCTGATACTTTCTTCAAATCTGTAAATGAAATCTTCGTCTATACCCTCGTTGCGTATATCTTGTATTTTGCCGGTTATTTTTTTGCTTATGATTTCGCTTCCGCACATCTCTATTTCCAATTCAGCGTCAGCCACCATCATGGCGTTGCACGACGGATCGAGACACAATACTTTTTCACCGTAATTGTTTGTTATAGTCTCGTTCTTTTCTGTATGGTCGTGTCCGAAAAATATGATGTCAAAACCGGGAATTGTTCTTGCTACTTCGCTTGTCTCGTCTTCCATATAGTCGGCCGTTTTTATTCCGCCATCCCATCCGCTGTGGAAGAGCCCCACTATTACATCGGGGTTTTCATTTTTTTTCAGGTAGTCAATCCAGAATGCGGCAGATTTCTTTATACTCTCAAATGTCATTCCGCTCCATAGGTCGGGACTTAGCCAATTAGGTATTGCGGGGGTAAGCATGCCCAATATGGCAATCTTTATGCCTTCCTTGTTTATTATAGTATATGGCTGTACATACGGCTTGCCGGTTTCGATGTTGATAATATTGGCTGCAATTACAGGGCATTTAGTCTCATTTATCCATTTGTCGTACACGTTATGTCCGGTTTCCACATCATGATTTCCGAATGCCTGAGCGTCATATTTCATGTAGTTTACCACCTCGGCGGCTATGTTCGGTTCTTTGTCGGCAATGTAATTTGAGTAATAACACACAGGCTGTCCTTGCAAAATATCTCCATTGTCAAGCAATATGACATTGTCTCCATAGCTCTTACGCAACTTATTCACATATGTGCTTACTCTTGCGAGACTGCCGATTTTGGGCTTTCTCTCAATGAAATCGTAAGGGAAAAAGCATCCGTGTACATCACTTGTCTCTATTATTCTGATATTTATTTTTTTGTTGCCAGCCATTGCGTGTGTAGCTAAAAAAAGTGTCATTATAGCGAATATCGTTCTTTTTATCATTTATATCTGGTATTATTTTGCATGCAAAAGTACGAAAAATATTATATAAATAATTGGTGAGTGGCGCGTTTTTGAGTTTTATGATGTTGGTAAATGAGCTTCTATGAACATTCTCTTTAAGAAGTTGTTTCAATATTTCTTTGAACTGATTCGTATTATACAGCGTATGTATGATGATATTCTATGATTTGTATGTAAATATGTAAAAATAGTATCATAAAAAAGTACCTTTTATTTTTTGTGAAATAGAAAAATAATAGTCTGTTAAATGCCTCTTTGCTATCTGTTTTTATATGGTTATTTGAATAAATATTCTTTTTCGTTTGCATTAAGCCGCTTGTTAGGACGCATTGGGCATCTTATTGCAAGATGACGGGATGCTCGTTAGCTCGCAATGGGATACTAAATGCAACGTAACAAGTACCTCATTGCGGAATTGTATTACTGAAAACTCAAAATGTTTTTGCACAAAATAGATTTATTATGATTTATGTTGGTGATTTATTGGTTGTTACATTTGCACATGAAATACTTGAATTTTTTCGACCAGAAGTTTTTTATTTTTAAATACTCGAATTGTGGAAGCTGTTTTGTATGATATTTTCATTGTTTGCTTTCAATGGTTTTTATAGACTCTGTAACCATGTTATTTGTTATTTACAATATTATGATGTAAGTCATTCGCAACGTTTCTTTAATTCAAAAAATGCAGAATCTTATTTTTGGCATAAAAAATGAAAATGATAAATCAGAAATAGTCAAAGTGCATGTAAATCCGATATAACATGCCATACCTTTATCTTATTTATTAAAAATATTTATTTATTTTGTTCGCTTAAAAAAAAGCACTATCTTTGCGGCTTATATAACAATGTATAATAAATAACAATATAAGTATGGCTAAAAAATTCACCGAGTATAACGGATTGAATCTTACTCAGGTTAATAATGAAGTGTTGAAGGCATGGAACGATAATGATGTTTTTCATAAGTCTATAGACGAACGTGAAGGATGTCCGCAGTTCGTGTTTTTCGAAGGGCCTCCCTCTGCTAACGGACATCCTGGTATTCACCATGTCCTGGCACGTTCAATTAAAGATACTTTCAACAGATATAAGACCATGAAAGGTTATCAGGTACACCGCAAGGCCGGGTGGGATACTCATGGATTGCCGGTGGAACTTGGGGTAGAGAAAGAATTGGGTATAACAAAAGCCGATATAGACAACAAGGAGTCGGCCAAGTACATCTCGGTAGAAGATTATAATAAAAAGTGCCGTGAGAATGTAATGAAATTTACAGCCGAATGGCGTAAGCTGACAGAGGAAATGGGCTATTTCGTAGACCTGGACAATCCTTATATCACTTATGACAATAAATACATCGAGACACTGTGGTGGCTTTTGAAACAGCTTTACCAGAAGGGTTTGCTCTATAAAGGATATACTATCCAGCCTTATTCTCCCGCTGCCGGAACCGGACTCAGTTCGCACGAGTTGAACCAGCCAGGATGTTATCGTGACGTGAAAGATACCACGGTCACGGCTTTATTCAAGATAACAAAACCCAAGGCCGAATGGACAGGGTGGGGAACTCCATATTTCGCCGCATGGACCACCACACCATGGACTCTTCCATCAAATACAGCCCTATGTGTGGGCCCGAAGATCAACTATGTGGCAGTACAGACATACAATCCATATAATGATGAGCCTGTGACGATTGTAATGGCTGAGGCAAGAGTGTCGGCATATTTCAAGCCGGAAGGCAAAGATGTGCCGATGGAAGATTATAAGCATGGTGACAAAGTAATTCCATACAGAATAGTTGGGTCATATATTGGCTCGGAACTCGTAGGAATAGGCTACAATCAGTTGATGCCTTGGGTTAAGCCGTGTCAAAAGACAGGGGCGAATGCTCCCGCTTACGTGAATACTTATGCCGAGCAGCACCCAGAAAAGATTTTCACCTGTGAAAACGGCAAGGATATTTTCGTTGAAATGGGCGAAAAAGCGTTCCGTGTAATTCCGGGAGACTATGTGACGACAGAAGACGGTACGGGTATCGTACATATAGCCCCAACATTTGGAGCGGATGACGCCAAGGTGGCTAACGATGCTGAAATACCAGCGTTGTTCCTTATTAATAAGAAAGGCGAGACACGTCCGATGGTTGATCTTGAAGGAAAATACTATATTACGGAAGAACTTGACAACAATTTTGTAAGTGTATGTGTTGACGGAGTAGCATACGGACATCATGCCGGTGACTATGTTAAAAACGCATATAAGGCTGAATTTACAGTAAATGGGAAATACGATGAGAAAGCGGCGAATAAGGCGGAAGACCTCAATATTGTAATATGTATGGAGATGAAGCAGGCCGGAACGGCTTTCAGGATAGAGAAGCAAACGCACAACTATCCTCATTGCTGGCGTACGGACAAGCCTGTTCTTTATTATCCGCTCGACAGTTGGTTCATCCGTTCTACGGCAAAGAAAGAGCGTATGGCCGAGTTGAACAAGACCATAAACTGGCAACCGGAGTCTACGGGAACGGGACGTTTCGGCAACTGGCTGGAAAATCTTAACGACTGGAACCTTTCACGTTCAAGATTTTGGGGTACGCCACTTCCCATTTGGCGCGACGAGGATGGTGGAGAGAAGTGTATCGGCAGTTTGCGGGAATTGTCCGATGAAATAGATAAATCCGTAGCAGTCGGATTTATGAAGTCCAATCCTCTTAAAGAGAATGGTTTTATACCCGGAGATTACTCGGCCGGGAACTACGACAAGATAGACCTTCATCGTCCTTATGTAGATAACATTGTTTTGGTGAGCGAGAGCGGAAAGCCGATGAAGCGTGAGACCGACCTCATTGATGTTTGGTTTGACTCCGGTGCAATGCCATATGCGCAGATACATTATCCATTCGAGAATAAAGAACTGATAGACAAACGATTGGCGTTCCCCGCTGATTTTATTAATGAAGGCGTGGATCAGACTCGTGGTTGGTTCTTCACATTGCATGCGATAGCAACTATGGTGTTTGACAGTGTGGCGTTCAAGAATGTGATATCGACAGGTCTCGTGCTCGATGCCAAAGGCAATAAGATGAGCAAGCATGTCGGCAATGTTACAGATCCGTTTGAAATGATGGATAAGTATGGGGCAGATCCGGTACGTTTTTACATGATGACAAACTCTGAGCCTTGGGATAACTTGAAGTTTGATCCGGAGGGAGTAGATGAAGTACGTCGTAAATTCTTCGGCACATTATATAATACATATTCTTTCTTCAGCCTATATGCAAATGTTGACGGATTTGACTATTCCCAACCGGAAGTACCGGTAAACGAGCGTCCGGAGATTGACCGCTGGATTCTTTCGGTGCTTCATTCTCTGATAAATGGTGTGGACCATGAATTGGGTGGTTATGACCCGACACGTGCAGGTCGACTGATAGAATCGTTTGTGAATGACGATTTGTCCAATTGGTATGTACGCTTGAACCGTAAACGCTTTTGGGGCAAGGAGATGAGTGCCGACAAATTGTCTGCTTATCAGACTTTGTACGTTTGTCTTGAAACTGTAGCCAAATTATTGGCTCCGTTCTCTCCTTTCTATGCTGATCGCTTGTATCTTGACTTGACCAAGGCGACAGGACGCGATAATGTTTGTTCTGTGCATTTGGCCGCGTTCCCAGAAGCTGACGATAATCTGATAGACGAAAGTCTTGAAGAGCGGATGGGTATTGCTCAAAAGATAACCTCTATGGTGCTTGCACTTCGCCGCAAGGTTAATATAAAGGTGCGTCAACCGTTACAGATGATAATGGTACCTGCAATAGACGACCGACAAAAAGCTTGCGTTGATGCCGTTAAAGAACTGATAATGAATGAGGTAAATGTAAAAGAATTGAAATTTGCCGAAGGCTCTGGCATTCTGGTTAAGAAAGTGAAGTGCAACTTCAGGACAATGGGCAAGAAGTTCGGAAAGTTGATGAAGGGCGTGGCTGCATGTATGGACGCTCTCACTCAGGAAGAGATCGGCATATTGGAGAATAATGGGCTTATCGGTGTGGTTGTGGAAGGACAGGATGTGACAGTGGAACTCTCCGATGTGGAAATAATCAGCGAGGATATTCCTGGATGGTTGGTAAGCAATGAGGGAAATCTTACGGTTGCTCTTGAAGTAAAACTGACAGATGAGTTGCTCAATGAAGGCGTTGCCCGCGAATTGATAAACCGTATACAGAATGTACGTAAGGAATCTGGTTTGGAAATCACTGACCGTATCAGGATTTCTGTTTCACCTCGTGATGGTATCTGTCAGGCTGTCAATGAGTACTGCGAATACATAAAGACACAGGTTTTGGCCGATTCCATCGATGTGGTTGATAATGACGGACAGGAGTTTGAGTTTGACACGATAAAGGTGAATATAAAGATAGAGAAAGTTTAAACAGAAATAGTATTAATCTAAAAACCTTTTTATTATGACAGAAAAAACACATTATAGTGATGAGGAACTTGAAGAGTTCCGCAATATCATAAATGAGAAATTGGCATTGGCCAAGCGTGATTATGAGCAGATGATGAAAGTGCTTATGAATCAGGATGGTAATGATGTTGATGATACGTCGCCGACATATAAGATCCTTGAAGAGGGAAGTGCTGCTCAAAGCAAAGAGGAGATCATCCAGCTTGCAAGTCGACAACAGAAGTTTATAGCCGGATTAGAGGCGGCATTGATGCGTATAAAGAATAAGACTTATGGTATAGATAGAATAACCGGTAAGTTAATTCCGAAAGAGCGCCTACGTGCGGTGCCTCATGCGACATTAAGCGTGGAGTCGAAACAGAACAGAAAGAAATGAGTATAAAAGACGTATTTACAAGAGGAAGAATGGCTATGCTTATCGTTATAGCCATTCTTTTGATAGATCAGATAATAAAGATTTGGGTAAAGACCAACATGACTCTTCATGAGGTGATTTCAGTTACTTCATGGTTTAAGATTTGTTTTATAGAGAATAACGGCATGGCATATGGCATGGAAATCGGAAGTAAATTACTATTATCCTTATTTCGTATTGTCGCTATAAGTGTTGGTGTTTATTATTTATATCTTCAAACGATAAGAAGAGCTAAGTTCGGTTATATAGCTTGTTTGGCATTGGTCATCGCCGGTGCCGTCGGTAATGTGATTGATTGTATGTTTTATGGTCTGATATTTAATGCGTCGTCTGAGTACTATACATCTTTTGTCGTTCCTTTCGGTACAGGTTACGCGCCTTTTCTAATGGGAAAGGTCGTTGATATGTTTTACTTCCCGTTGATTGTCACCACATGGCCCGAGTGGATTCCGGTATATGGAGGAAGTGAGTTTATATTTTTCAGCCCGATATTTAATTTCGCAGATGCAAGTATAAGTGTCGGAGTTGTGTTGTTGCTTCTTTTCTATCGCAAAGAATTGAGTGAAATAACATTAAGAAAATAAATATATTTAGTTTGTTGGGTGCAGATGAGGTGTGAAGTCAGTACAATTACTAATATATTAAAGGCAATAGTGTTTTCGTTATTGTTGGTGGCTTGTAAACCGACAGTACCTGGCGAGTTTATTCAGCCTGACGATATGGAAGATATATTATATGATTATTATATATCCCAAGCAGTGGGTGGACGTGCGTCTGAGTCAAACTCGGTGTCATTCAACAAAAGTCTTTATTACTATGCGGTATTGAAGAAACATGGGGTGACAGAAGCACAATTTGATTCATCGATGGTGTATTATTATACACATTCGGAGCGACTTTATAAAATATATAAGAGCGTTGGCGACCGTTTGGAGAATGAGGCGTTAGGATTAGGTGCTTCTGTCGGTGAAATGGGGAAATATTCAATGTTGACAACAGATGGAGATACAGCAAATATATGGAAGGGAGAACAGGCTGCCATATTGATGCCGGTATCTCCTTATGATAAGTTGGTCTTTACGATAGAGGGTGATTCGACATTCAAAAAAGGAGATTCATTTTTGTTTAATTTCATGACAACGTTCTTTTATCAAAGTGGAACCAAGGATGCAGTGGCGTACATAGCTGTTCGATACGACAATGATAGTATTTCGACACATTCAACCCATGTAACAGTGTCTGGTCTGTCACAGTTGCGTATAAAAGGTAATGATGATAATGGCATAAAGGATCTTAGAGGATTTATTTATCTTAATAGAGGTAATGATGAGTCACGGACTCAAAAGGTCATGTTTATAGATAATATCCAGTTTGTCAGGTTTCACAAGCTGTTATCGGATAGTATTAGTCCGGAAAAACATGATGCTTTAAAGGCTGTTCCTGATTCAGCAATGAAGAATAATATTTCTGATACGACAATATTGAATGTACGTAAAGAGAAACGGATGCTTTTAAAACCGGGTAAGAGTGGAAAAGGGTAGAAGAAGGCATATTGCGGTCCATGAGGTTATTTTTAATGGACAGACATTAAATATGTGTATATTGGATATTGATGATGGGATTATAACCGGATATCATCAGTTTAATGCGGAAGAGCCTATGGTGGAGTGGGTCGGTGGTGTCATGGAGTTGCGAAATGATGAGTGTGGTAATATCATCGCTTACAGAAACGGGGCAAGATTTATATAAGTGTTTTATACAGCTACATGAATTAATAACAATAAAGAAAAAGTTAACATTATGAATCTAAAAGTACGTTTGGCATTATTGAACTATTTGGAGTTCGCCGTATGGGGAGCATATTTAACATGTGTGGGAGTATATCTTACTAAAATAGGAATGGCATCCATGATTGGCTATTTCTTTATGATACAGGGTATAGTCTCTATTTTCATGCCGGCAATAATGGGTATTATTGCGGACAGATGGGTACCTGCACAACGATTGCTCGGTTTGTGTCATCTTATGGCCGGATTGTTTATGTTGGCGGCAGCATGGTATGGGTATACGGAAGGGAACAACTCGGAGTTTGCTGTTTTGTTTTCCCTTTATTCCATAAGTATGGCTTTTTATATGCCTACGTTGGCATTGACAAATTCGGTGGCATATAGTGCGTTGGTAAAAGCTGGTATGGATACCGTTAAGGATTTTCCTCCGATAAGAGTCTTCGGTACTATCGGTTTTATATGTGCGATGTGGTTTGTCGATATTACAGGCTTTATGTCAAATCATAATCAATTTGTTACTTCGGGAGTGTTGAGTCTTTTATTGTTCCTATATACTTTTACTTTACCTGCATGTCCGATTGCCAGAGACGGGGATAAGCAAAGTTTTGTTGATGCATTTGGATTGAAGGCCTTTTCCTTGTTCCGTCATAAAGACATGGCGATATTTTTTATTTTCTCAGCATTGCTCGGTGTATGTCTGCAAATAACGAATGGTTTTGCGACACCATATATAGAAAGTTTTAAGTCAATGACGGAATATGTTGATACTTTTGGGGTTCAACATGCTAATATACTTTATTCCTTATCTCAAGTTAGTGAGACATGTTGTATTCTTTTGATTCCATTTTTCATGAAACGGTTTGGAATAAAGAATGTAATGCTGATAGCAATGTTTGCATGGGTATTCCGATTTGGATTGCTTGGAGCCGGAAATCCAGGCAATGGTGTCTGGCTGTTTATTGCCTCTATGATAATATATGGAGTCGCATTTGATTTTTTCAATATATCCGGTTCGCTATTTGTAGATAAAACGACCGATGCGTCTATTCGTTCAAGTGCTCAGGGACTGTTTATGATGATGACAAATGGAGTCGGTGCTACTGTTGGAGCATTGATCGCCCAAGCGGTAGTAACATTACATACGTCTTCCGAAGGTGTAGAATGGAAGACTTGCTGGTACATATTTGCGGCTTATGCACTTACTGTTGGTGTTCTCTTTGCTTTAGTATTCCGACCGAATAAAGATAAGTTAAATAAATGAGCAGAATACAGCTTTACTTTAATGGCATATCGGAAGTGGTAGGCAATAGTAAGATGAGTGTTATTGTACTTACTGATATGGAAAAGAAAAGAGCATTGAGTTTTGTCTGTGATGAAATCATGAAGTATCAGATAAGTATCAGACTTTCGGATAAAACTCTTTCGAAAACATTTGTACCAGAAGTTCTTGTTCATTTGTTGAAAGACTTGGTTGATATTCAGAGGTTTGAGATAATGATTCATGGCATTGACGAAGGAGAATATAAAGTAGCATTATTGGATGCAAACGCTTTAAGTTCATATCCTATTAGACTTAGCGATGCGGTTCTATTATCACTAATATGTAGTATACCCCTCTACATAGACACTAAACTGATGTTAAAGCAAAGTGAACAGTACAAATTGAATTCAAGCAGAATGTCTATACCAATAAATTCCATTACCACACAGCAATTAAAAGAGGAGTTGAAGAAAGCGATAGAGCAGGAGAATTACAGGTTGGCATCATATATCAAAGAAGAATTGGAAAACAGAAAATGATTGTATTATGAAAGAAACAAGATTTTTTTATGTGCCGAATGCAAGCATTTCCGAAGAATTGCCCGAAGAAGAGGCCCTGCATGCGCTTAGGGTTCTACGATTAAATGTAGGAGATGAAATAGTCCTTATGGATGGATGCGGTAAGTATTACAATGCAGAAGTAACTTTCGCTTCCAATAAACGTTGCGTATATAAGATTTTAGAGGAACATCCTCAGAAATGTCAATGGGCACGGCATTATCATATAGCGATAGCCCCAACCAAGATGATGGAGCGTATGGAGTGGATGGTAGAAAAGGCAACGGAAATAGGAATAGATGAATTCTCCTTTCTTAACTGTAAATTTTCCGAACGTAGAATAATAAAACTGCCGAGAATTGATAAAATAGTTATTTCTGCAATTAAACAGAGCCATAAGGCATGGAAACCGCAAGTTAATGACATGATTGCTTTCAAGCAGTTTATTTCAACACCACGTGCCGGGCTTAAATTTATAGCTCATTGTTATACAGAGATACCAAGGAAATACTTTTTTGATGAATTGAAAACACAAGGGCAGATGGATGATGTGACGGTTTTAATTGGGCCTGAAGGGGATTTTTCTATTGAAGAAGTGCGTTTGGCAATAGATAAAGGATATGTACCAGTGCATTTGGGAGAAAGCAGATTTCGTACAGAGACAGCTGCGATAGCAGCTTTGATGATGATGCAACTGTCCGACAAATTAAATGGTAAATGATGAAAAGAATAATTATATATATAATAACGATTGGCGTAGTATTGAGTTCATGCTCATCTGATTACAGAAATGCCATTCCTGCAAATAGCATAGCGTTACTTTCTTTGGATGTAAAAGGAATTTCTGAAGCAGATAATGCTGGTGATAAAAGTATTATCAACAGTATTTTGCAAATAGAAGATATCGGTCAAAGTGGTATTGATTTAAATGAACGCATATATCTGTTTGAGGATGCGGAAGGAATGTTGGGGCTTGTGGCATGTGTTGATAATGAAAAGAAAGTTGAGTCATGGTTTGAAGAATTATCACAAAAGAATAAATGTACGAAAATAAAAGAGAGGAAAGGATATAAATTCTCCGTATTCAATGATAGTTTTGTGGCAGGTTTTTCTAAAAGTGCGATAATATTGATGGGACCTACCATTGGATCTGGACAATCAAAGTTGCAGGCAAAGATTACTAAGTATCTTGGAACAGAAAATGATAACAGTATAGTTAACACTCCAATGTATGAACGTCTGGATTCAATAGAAACTCCGATAGCCATGATAATAAGAGGGCAAGCACTGCCGGAAAAGATGCTCTCTCTTTTTTCTATGGGTGCATTGTCCAAAGCAAAGCCGAATGATATTTTAATGGCTGCATCAGCAACTGTCAGTGACGGATGTCTCAATATTGTTGGTGAGACATTTTCTTTTGATAACGATATAGACTTGTCTATAAAATCGTCGTTGGCAACCTATCATCCTATAGAAGGCAAATATATAGATTGTATATCATTGAATAATGTGTTGACAATTCTAAGCGGCGTGAATGGTGAGAATTATTTAAATCTTTTACGTAATAATATACCATTCCGTACACTGCTTATAGGATTGAATACGGCATTGGATATAGATATGATATTGAAAAGTATTGATGGAGATATATTGATGGCAATGCCTTCTGCGAAAGGAAAGAATTTTGATTTTCAGTTGTTGGCAAACGTTCGTGATACGGATTGGTTGGCTGATGTGGATTATTGGAAAAAGACGACCCCGAGTGGTTATGAAATAAGGAACAAAAATGATCGTGAGTTCTTTTATTCCGGTGCCGGGTGGAATATGTATTTCGGTATAAATAAACAGAACCAATTATATATAAGTACAACAGAGAACTTGGCTCAAACGGCCGGTTTACCGTCAGGAGAGCGTTTGTCGGAGTGTGTGAGAAATGGGATACGTGGGAAACGTGCTTGCGTTATAGTGAGCTTAGATGCTCTTACCAAGCAGATGCCGCAATTACAAACAGCGATGGACATTTTTTCGTCTATATTCGGAAATGTCAATGTCGTTGTATATAGCATGAAATAAATATGGATAAACTAGAATTATGTTCCGTTTTGCCTTCTGTCTTTGCTGATAATGACAGACTGTGTTCGGATGTATGGAATAGTAACGTGACTTTTGAACGCGGGCATGTCTACTTGATGGAATCTGAAAGCGGTAAAGGTAAAAGTACGTTTTGCAGTTATATGTTAGGATATCGGAATGATTATTCCGGTAAAATAAGTTTTGATCATGAAGATATTAAAAGCTTTACGGTAAGTAACTGGTGTGATATAAGAAAGAATCATATAAGTCATTTGTTTCAGGAACTAAGGTTGTTTCCGGAATTGACAGCGTTGGAGAATGTCATTATAAAAAACAATCTTGTCGGTTTTAAAGAAGAAAAAGAAATAAAAGATTGGTTTGAAGTATTGGGAATAGCTGATAAATTGAATGTTCCGGTGAGGTATATGTCGTTTGGTCAACAGCAGCGTGTCGCTCTTATGAGAGCATTGGTGCAACCGTTTGATTTCATTATTGCCGATGAGCCGATAAGTCACCTTGATGACAATAATGCTGTTATAATGGGGAAAATGATTGTTGCCGAGGCACAACGCCAGGGAGCAGGAATAATAATGACAAGTATTGGAAGGCATATAGATATGAAATACGAAAAAACATTAAGGTTATGAAGCTTGTTTGGAAATTACTTCGGCATCATATCAGTGTGCCGCAGTTCGTAGGGTTCTTTTTTGCTAATCTTATGGGAGTGCTGATAGTTATTCTCGGTTTTCAGTTCTATCGTGATGTAGAGCCAGTGTTTACACAACCGGATTCTTTCATGAGTGCAGATTATCTTATTATCAGTAAACAAATCAGTGTGGGAAATACATTGTCTGGTCAATCCAATACGTTTACTGGAGCGGAGATAAACGATATTTCCAGTCAGAGATTTGTAAATAAAACAGGGCAATTTACTTCTACATTATATAATGTGAGTGCCTATATGGGAGTGGGTGGTTCTCCCATATTGAGCTCCGAGATTTTTTTTGAAAGCGTTCCGGATGATTTTGTGGATGCTTCTGAGGATGATTGGACATGGGATAAAGGTAGTAGTGTGGTACCTATCATCTTGCCGCGTACATATATTAATATGTATAATTTCGGATTCGCCCAATCACGTTCGCTACCTAAGATCAGCGAAGGATTAGTCGGCATGATTGATTTCCGCATACTTATCTCTGGTAACGGTATGAAAGACGAATACAAGGGAAAGGTAATTGGATTTTCCAGCCGGTTGAACACTATACTTGTACCACAAGCATTTATGGATTGGAGTAATGCCAAATATTCCGACAGGCAGCCAGAGGAACCGACAAGAATAGTTATTGAAGTAGGTAATCCGACAGATGATCGTATATCGCGATTCATTGACGAAAACGGTTATGAGGTGGAAGACAATAAACTGAATGCAGAAAAGAATATGTTCTTTCTTCGAATGGTAGTATCACTTGTCATGTCGGTCGGTATCATTATAAGCGTTCTGAGTTTTTATATACTCATGCTCAGTATTTATCTTTTGGTGCAGAAAAACTCGTCAAAATTGGAGAATTTGTTGCTTATAGGATATAGCCCAAGACAAGTGGCGTTTCCATATCAAATGCTTACGGCATTATTGAACCTATCTATCGTTGCGGTAGCGTGCGTAATAATATATTTTGTCCGCAGATATTATATGGATACAATAGAGAGTATATATCCCAATCTCAATGGGGGAACGTTATTGCCTTCGATAGTATTTGGAGGTGTTTTGTTTGTTTTTATAACAATGATAAACAGTCTTATAATCCGCAATAAAGTGACAAACGACATTTGGAAACATAAATCAGAATGAATATAAAGACTATAATAACATTATTGCTTTTCCCTATGAGTATTCAACTGTTTGCTCAGGAAGTATCCATGCGTACCATATTCGTCAATATGCCGGATACGCTGTTACCATATATGTCAAGCGGTAATAAGCTTGATTTAATAGATTTTGCGGAATCAGGGATGGAAGCACAGGTAAATGATAATTTAGGTGACAGTGTGACATTAACCAAACTTACTCATGATTATTTGTATTTGAGATTAAGTCCGTCGTCATCTGTTGAATTGAAGATACTGCCATATCATGGTAACAGTTTCAGAGACTCATTAATAATATGTATGGTCTCATCTGTTGGCAGTGACATAAAAGAAAGTTCTGTTCAGTTCTATACCATCGGTTGGAAATCCATGAAGTCTTTGGTGCCAATTAAGTTTGAAATATCCAATTTTATGATTGAAGATCATACTGTAAGTGATGAAAGACTTAGAATTTTGACCGACAAATTATGTCCATTCATGGTATCGGCCAATCTATCACCAGAGACAACAGATTTAATTCTTAAATTGTCAATACCTCTTCTTACAGAGGAAGATAAGGGTGAGATAGGAAGCCTATTTATTCCTAAAACATTAAAATGGGATGGTAATATATTTAAATAGGTCAAGAAAATATGCTTAATTATCACTATATCATGGCGCAGGTATAATTTATGTTATAATTTTGCACTGTGTTTTTCATGGTATTAGATTATTAAGGTTAATGAAAAGTTGGTTGTCGTGATGATAATCAATTTCGGTTTTCCTCGCATCGTTTATTTCTTTAATAACGATGCGAGGAAATTTTATGAAGGCTGTATGAGTTTATGTATAGTTATGTTAATGTAAGCCAGATTATGGGTCAGTAGAAATTTAGTGGGGATATGCATATATCTTTGCTATTCTAAAAAGGAGGAAATTTTTATCCACTACTCCATGTAAGTTTGCCCTAAAGAGTTTAATTTTTGCATTGAATGACTCCGCTGCCGCATTTGAGGCCCTGTTATTGTAGAAATTCAGGATGTCATCATAGTGTTCATAGAATGTAGCTGCTATAACATTGAACGATTTTATCTTTGACTCATCCACTTTATTGTACCACCGGGCCATGCCCAGTCTTGCGGCATCCTTAATTGTGTTTTTAGAAAATATCATCCTTAAGGAATGCGAGAGTCCATACGCCATTTGAATGTCTGGATATTCTTCAAATAGAATTCCAGCTCTTTCTTTCTGTCGTTCAGTTCATTTGTCTGCAGGCTTGAACAGGAGATACCTACTTCTGATAAGTAGTTCCGGACGTGTGTCTCCGTTTGGAAAACGGTAAGGCATGTACGCTTTTCCAGTCTGTTTGCATTCCTCCATTTCTTCATTGCTTTGTTGCGACGCGTCCCACCGGTGAACTACACTGATTTCCTGTACGGCATCACAGGCAAGTTTCTGTATATGAAAACGGTCTATGACACGTTTAGCTTTCGGGAAAGCAACGGAAACAATCTTGCGCATGGAATCGGACAGGTCAAGAGTCACTTCCTCCACCGCTTCTCGTGTATCCTCGTCTATTTGCTTTGTATGACATCCTCCGACTTAGCCCCTGCCATGACTGCCACGAGACACCCCTCATGACCATGCCGGTCACGGTTGGTGATAAAGGTATATAGTTCACCGTTCGATAGAGACGACTTGTCTATAGCCAAATGTGGACCTATGTTGTCAGGGAACAACATCCATCTGTCCGCATGATCGAGTTGTTCCCAATCCCAGAACCCACTGAGTGTTTCCTTATACTGTTTCTCAAATGTATGACCATTTATATGATAGAACTCCTCAAGCGTATGGCAGGTCACCGGGGATGTCTCCATACGTCTCTTTTAAAAAAGCTCCAAATACCTTGGAGTAACGGGTGCCTTTACAAACCACATCCAGATCGATGGGGATACTGAAACTTTTGCCTGTACGCGTGTCAGTACAGCGACGGCGGCGTATCATCAAGATGACCCTATGGTCACGGATTGGGAAGTAGGTGACGCTTACTGCATTCATGAAGCCTTTGGATTCAAAGTGAACGTTACCAGACAAGTCCGGATTCATTAATTCATCCAGATGAATGTGTATTTCTGTAGATGTTTGCTTAATACCGACTACTGAAAAGTAGTTGAGGATTTCTGAGGGAAGCACGATGTGCGCCAAAACCTCTAATTGATTTGTTTCCATAAAGTAAAAATCGGGAGTTTCTTTAAAACAACGAAAAAATCCCCACTAAATTTCTATGAACTGAACCCAGATTATATGTAAGCGAGGTTGGACATTTAGGATGATAGATTGCATTGGAAAATTAATGAGTCACACCGTAAGTATATAATAAATGTCTCGCACTTCACAGTGTGAGACATTCTTCTTCAATAGGTATTAGCTTTTTTAAGGTAAAAAGATTGTATTCAGGATAACTGCCCCAAAGGTAAATCTTTATTCTAATACTCGCAAATCAAATTGTATGTTTAAAAACATATTTTTGATAAAATTTAATCAAAATGAATGTTATTGTTTTATTTGTAAATATAATTATCCTATTTTTCCGTATAATAAATGGGTGAAATAGAGTTATAAATGGAGGAGTATTGTAGAAAAAGAGTTCATGATTGATTTAAAATTATAATCTTTTTCCCAATGAGATGTTTGCTAGTTATATTTTTTTTGCTTTGCCGTTTGTCAGGTAACTTGCTCTAATATATGCTAAGAGTTATTTGTTGTCTGCTAATTGGGGACTCAGGCCACCATCTGATTTTTTTATTGTATATCGATAAAATGCAACTGGTTTATCGTTTTGTGTCCATTAAGGCGTTTGAAACTCGAAAATATTGTCTGGTTGATAAAAATAATAGACAAATATCATGAGGCCTATGTGAAAATGATTAATAATTATCCAAAGGGTAATTGATATTTTAATAAATTTGTGGATAAAGGCACAATGGGCAGTTATGTTTTTGTGGTATTGATGCGAATAAAAGTTGACGTGAATATTTATGCTTAATTTTATTAGTTTTGGTGTCCTTTTCAATAAAATATTGATTTTTTTTGAAAAAAGTTTGTGAAATGTTTGGTAGTATCAAAAAAAGTGACTACCTTTGCATCGCAATTCAGAAATGAGGCGCAAACAATACAAAAAGAGGCTCCTTAGCTCAACTGAATAGAGCATCTGACTACGGATCAGAAGGTTATAGGTTTGAATCCTATAGGAGTCACAAAGAGAAGCACTTCCGCTTCTCTTTTTATTTTATATACATTATAACATAAGTCTAAAAGTATTGTTTTTATTTTGTGTTTTGTCTATTTTACCGTAAATTTGCACCTTAAATAGTATTATTGATATGGAAATAAAGAACGCTGAGTATGTCATAAGTTCCCCCATGGTATCAATGTGCCCTAAGGATGTGAAACCTGAATATGCATTTATCGGAAGATCCAATGTGGGTAAGTCGAGCCTGATAAATATGTTGTGTAGAAATAAAAAATTGGCAAAAACATCCGCTACACCTGGCAAAACAATGCTGATAAATCATTTTATAATAAATAAAGAATGGTATCTTGTCGACTTGCCTGGATATGGTTTCGCAAAACGTTCAAAAAAAGAGATAGCGAAACTGGAACAGATGATAAATGGATATATATTGCAAAGAGAACAGCTTGTAAATGTTTTTGTACTTGTGGATATTCGTCTTGAAGCCCAGAAAATAGATATAGACTTTATAAATTGGCTTGGTGCTAGCAGTGTGCCTTTTGCAATTGTTTTCACGAAAGCAGACAAACTTAATACAACAAAAGTGCAATCAAACCTTATATCTTATAAAAAGAAACTAGGTGAGACATGGGAAGAACTTCCACCAATGTTTGTAACATCGTCAGAAAATAGGCAAGGACGGGATGAAGTACTTAATTATATAGAAGCAGTAAACAAGACATTTGCTGAATAAAATAACGCAATGGCAAAAGAAATTCCATATTTAGATGTTCAGAACCTGACAAAATCATTTGGTGCTCTTACATTATTTGAGGATATAAGTTTCAGCATAGCAGAAGGCAAGAAAGTAGGACTTATAGCAAAAAACGGTACGGGTAAATCAACGTTATTGTCTATTATATCTGGGCAAGATACTTATGATTCCGGAGAAATTGTTTTTAGGCGCAATTTGAAAATAGGGTACCTTGAACAGTCTCCTAAATTTAATCCGGAAGATTCCGTACTTGACGCTTGCTTCAATCATCGTGGTGACTATGAAATGGTGCTTAAGGCCAAGCAAATATTGACAAAGCTTAAAATTACAGATCTTTCTCAACAGATCAATCAGCTTAGTGGAGGTCAGCAAAAAAGGGTCGCATTGGCAAATGTACTTATTACGGAGCCTGATTTATTGATACTCGATGAGCCGACAAACCATCTTGATCTTGAAATGATAGAGTGGTTGGAATTGTTTCTTGCCCGCGGTAACAAAACTTTACTGATGGTGACCCATGACAGGTTCTTTCTTGACAGGGTGTGCAGTGTTATTTTGGAGCTTGACGACAATAAAATATATACCTATCGTGGAAACTATAGTTATTATTTAGAAAAACGACAAGAACGTATAGATGCCAAAAACGCTGAGATTGCACGGGCTAATAATCTTTATAGAACAGAGTTGGATTGGATGCGGCGTATGCCTCAGGCTCGAGGGCATAAGGCAAGATACAGGGAGGAGGCTTTCTATGAGTTGGAAAAGGTGGCTAAACGGCGTGTAGAGGAGCGACAGATACGGTTGAAATCAAGTAGTGTATATATAGGTACAAAAATTTTTGAATGCCAGTATATATCCAAAGCATGGTCGCCTGAGTGTGTGGTGATGAATGATTTCTATTATAATTTTTCACGGTATGAGAAAATGGGTATAGTAGGAAATAATGGCACAGGAAAGTCGACATTTGTCAAAATGCTAATTGGGCAAGAGAAACCTGATTCTGGTAAAATCGTTGTTGGTGAGACTGTACGGTTCGGTTATTTTTCCCAAGAAGGTCTTGTATTTGATGAAAGACAAAAAGTTATAGATGTTATAACGGCAATTGCTGACTATATTGATTTAGGTGGCGGATGTCATATGACGGCATCTCAATTTCTGCAGTATTTCATGTTTACTCCCGAGCAGCAGCATAACTACGTATATAAGTTGAGTGGCGGCGAGCGGCGTAAACTTTATTTATGTACGGTTCTGATGCGTAATCCTAATTTTCTTGTATTAGACGAGCCGACGAATGATCTTGACATAGTGACACTTCAGGTGTTGGAGGAGTATCTTGCCGATTTTCCAGGGTGTGTCATTGTTGTGAGCCATGACCGTTATTTTATGGACAAGGTAGTTGATCATCTTCTAGTATTCAAGGGCAATGGGGAAATAAAGGATTTTCCCGGTAATTATACGCAATACAGATCGTGGAATGCATTGGAGTCGGCTAAGGAAGATAGAAAGGTGGGATGTGACAAAAAGGTATCGGGTAAAAAGAACTACCATAATGATACAAGGCGTAGGATGACTTACAAAGAAAAGATGGAGTTCTCTATATTGGAAAAAGAAATATCAGATTTGGAGCATGAACAGAAGAATATTGAAGCTGCATTGTGCAGCGGAACACTTAGTGTTGATGAATTGACTGAGAATAGTAAGCGACTTCCCGTATTGCAACAAGAACTGGAAGAGAAAAGTATGAGATGGCTTGAACTTAGTGAGATAGAAATAAAGTAATTCAGGCATGGAACATCATTATCCTTCACGATTACTTGAAAAGGCGGTGGGCGAGTTTGCCAAACTACCGGGAGTGGGGCGCAAGACCGCTCTTAGGTTGGTTCTTCATCTATTGCGGCAGGACGTGGAATCTGTAAATGCTTTTGCGGGTTCAATAAGTAAAATGCGCAATGAAGTAAAGCATTGTTCTAAATGCCATAATATCAGCGATACGGATATTTGTCCTATATGTGCAGATATGAGGCGTGACAGCACTGTTATATGTGTAGTGGAAAATATTCAGGATGTTATGGCTGTCGAAAATACGCAGCAGTTCGATGGTTTATATCATGTTCTTGGTGGAGTAATATCGCCTATGGATGGTATTGGCCCAGGAGATATAGAGATAGAGTCTCTTGTAAACAGGGTATCTGAAGGTGATATAAAAGAGGTGATATTGGCTCTGAGTTCGACTATGGAAGGTGATACGACCAACTTTTACATATACAGGAAACTATCGTCGTTTGATATTGAACTTAGCGTTATCGCAAGAGGCATATCTGTTGGAGACGAATTGGAGTATACAGACGAAGTTACTCTTGGTAGATCTATATTAAACAGGACACCATTTGATAAAAAATAAATCTAATATGGATAAAACAAGAAAAAATCTATTGACAATATTCATTATTGCGATATTGTTGCCATTATTATTTGTTGGCTTTTTTGAGCTTTGGGGTATAGGACAAGGAATACTTTTAGATGCATACGGTCAATTAGAGTTTGTCGTTATGTCTGTTATGGAATTGGTAACCGTAATATGTATACCAGTCTCACTTCGGTTGTTTAAGTTTACCAAAGTTCGTAAGGAATTGGCTTTCAGTGGAAAACGTGCGTTAGTAAAATGGGGCAAGATAAGGTTGGTTATCCTTGGCAGTTTGTTTGCAATGAATATTTTGTTGTATTATCTATTCATGCAAAGTTCATTCGGTTATCTTGCTATTATAGTATTTATAAGCATGTTTTTTGTGTATCCAGGCAAGACAAAATGTGAGGAGGAACTATATAATGCAAGGGGATGAAACTGACAGTTGTAATCGTAAACTATAATGTAAAATACTATATAGAGCAGTGTCTTAATAGTTTGGAGAAAGCTCTCAAAGGTATAGAAAGTGAAATTTTTGTAGTTGACAATCATTCAGAAGATGATTCTATCGGGTATCTTCGTAAGCGGTTTGAATATGTAAATATAATAGAGTCTAATAGAAATTTAGGGTTTGCAAGAGCTAATAATATTGCGATAAGACGCTCTTCGGGAGAATATATATTGCTGCTTAATCCTGATACGTTTGTGTGTGAGAATACAATTCGTGGGGCTTTAGAATTTTCGGATAAGCATTTGAATGCAGGAGGAGTCGGGATTAAGATGTATAATGCAGACGGGACTGTGGCAATGGAATCGCGACGTGGTTTACCTACACCAATGACTTCTTTTTATAAAATGTGCGGACTTTGCGCAAAATTTCCGAAAAGTAAACGTTTCGGACGTTATTATATGAGTTATTTGGACTGGGACAAACCGGCAAAAATAGATGTGGTAAGCGGAGCATTCTTTTTGGTAAGGCGCTCTGCGCTTGATAAAGTGGGACTTCTTGATACTGATTTTTTTATGTATGGAGAAGATATTGATTTGTCATATAGATTACTGAAGGGGGGATTTGATAACTGGTATTTGCCGTTTCAAATATTGCATTATAAAGGAGAAAGCACGCACAAGACATCTTTTAGATACGTTCATGTGTTTTATCAAGCCATGTTGATCTTTTTTCGTAAGCATTATGGACATCTTAAATTGGGGGTTGTTTTGCCTATAAAGGTTGCCATATACATGAAGGCTTTTATTGCGTTTGTTGTGATGATGACTAAATGGATGCGTAAATCTCTCGGTTTTGTAGAAAAGTTTGGTAATGAGCCTAAGTTTATATTTATCGGAAATGAAAGAATGTTGAAATCGTGTATAGAAATATCCCATCGTATGGGATTAACGACAGAATCGTTTTGTGTGAAAAATGAGAATGAAATAAGGAAAATACCTTTCTCAGTTTGTGCGGATGGAAAGGCGGTGACATATATAGTTTTTGATACAACAGTGTACAGTTATGAGAATATAATTAATTTTATGTCAAAAAATAAGGATACTAATGTCAAGTTGGGAACATTTAACGTTAATACAGGGATACTTATAACTCCGGATGAAATAATAAGATAAATGAGAGATATGGATATTTTTCCACATGTAAAATTACGGGCGTTGGAACCGGAAGATCTTGAAATTCTCTATGAAATAGAAAATAATGTAGCGTTGTGGAATGTCGGAATAACTAATGTGCCATATTCAAAATTTACACTGCATGATTATATCTTATCTGTTACCGGAGATATATATACAGACAAACAAGTAAGATTAATGGTTGAAAACAAAGATAATGAAATTGTTGGGATCGCTGATGTCATAAATTTTGATCCTCGTCATTTGCGTGCAGAAGTCAGTATTGTTGTTATTGACAAATATCGTAATCAGGGATATGCAGGAAGTATATTAAATCATCTTGCAACGTATTCTAAGAATATATTGCATTTGCATCAACTTTATGCATTTGTAGCTGAAACTAATAATGCATCTATACACTTGTTTGAAAAAATGGGATACTCAATCGGTGGAGTATTACATGATTGGTTGTATGACGGTAATAGGTTTCAAAATGCACTATTGGTACAAACTTTTTTGTGATTTTTACAGAATAAATTTGGTTGTTCAATTTTTTATTAGTACCTTTGCATCCGCAAACGGAGAAAGATTGGTGCGTTAGTTCAGTTGGTTAGAATACATGCCTGTCACGCATGGGGTCACGGGTTCGAGTCCCGTACGCACCGCATAAGAGTTCTGGAATAAATATTTCAGAACTCTTATTTTATTATATAAACACATTTGAGTTTTGTATTTTCTTGTTTTTCCTTTGTTTTTCTCCGTCTATCAATTTTTTTGTTGTACCTTTGCAACTAAAATGTATTAATATGGGAATTTTCGGCTTTTTTAATAAGAACAAAAAAGAAACGCTTGATAAGGGCTTGGAAAAGACTAAAACAAGTGTATTTGACAAATTGACACGTGCGGTTGCAGGCAAGTCGAAGGTTGATGATGACGTTCTGGACAACTTGGAAGAAGTACTTATAACGAGTGATGTAGGAGTAGATACAACTCTGAAAATTATACAGCGAATTGAGGATAGGGTGGCACGAGATAAATATGTAAGTACTTCCGAACTTAATCGTATTCTTTGTGATGAGATTGCATCTTTACTTGCTGAAAATAATAATGGGAATAATGATGATTGGGAGTTGCCTTCTGGTCATAAGCCTTATGTAATACTTGTTGTTGGAGTAAATGGTGTTGGAAAAACAACAACAATAGGAAAACTTGCCTATCAATTTAAGAAAGCAGGAAAGAAAGTCTATCTTGGTGCAGCCGATACATTTAGAGCTGCGGCTGTGGAGCAACTTTGCATTTGGGGAGAACGTGTCGGTGTCCCTGTTGTTAAGCAGCAAATGGGTAGTGACCCAGCATCTGTGGCGTTTGACACACTAAGTAGTGCAAAAGCAAATGATGCTGATGTTGTAATTATTGATACGGCTGGTCGTCTTCATAATAAAATAGGCTTGATGAATGAGTTAAAAAAAATAAAGGATGTAATGAAAAAGGTACTTCCACAAACACCGGATGAAGTCATGCTTGTGCTAGATGGAAGTACGGGCCAAAATGCTTTTGAACAAGCCAAGCAGTTTGCTGCGGTTACGCAGATTACATCATTGGCTATAACTAAACTTGATGGCACAGCCAAAGGTGGTGTTGTGATTGGCATAAGCGATCAATTGAAAGTGCCTGTGAAATATATAGGACTTGGTGAGGGTATGGAAGATTTACAGTTGTTTAGAAAACATCATTTTGTAAATTCTCTGTTTAATACAACAGATTGAAAAGTGAAGAAAACGATTGATTTTATCACAATGGGGTGTTCTAAGAATTTGGTGGATACTGAAATTCTTATGAACAAATTTGAAAATAAGGGGTATTATTGTACTCATGATAGTGAAAATCCTCATGGAGAAATAGTTGTAATAAATACATGTGGATTTATTGGAGACGCCAAACAGGAAAGTATAAATACAATATTGGAGTTTGCACAGGCGAAAGATGAAGGTAAGATAGAGAGACTTTATGTGATGGGGTGCTTGTCACAAAGATACAAGGGTGAACTTGAAGCGGAGATACCACAAGTCGATAAATATTATGGGAAGTTTGATTATACGGAATTACTCAATGAACTTGGAGTTTCTGATGATGAGACCGAAAGAATTAGACATCATATAACAACTCCACGGCATTATGCTTATCTAAAGATAAGTGAAGGCTGCGACAGACGGTGTGCTTATTGTGCAATACCCATTATCACAGGCAAGCATAAGAGTCGTCAGATGGACGAAATATTAAATGAGGTACGTTCACTTGTATCAGATGGAACAAAGGAGTTTCAGATAATCGCTCAAGAACTTACATATTATGGTGTAGATATAGATGGTAGACAGCATATTGCGGAATTGATATCCCGCATGGCAGATATTCCGGGGGTGGAATGGATTCGTTTGCATTATGCTTATCCTGCAAATTTCCCTTTAGAATTATTGGATGTGATGCGCGAAAAGCAGAATGTATGTAAATACTTGGATATTGCTTTACAACATGTGTCGGATAATGTATTAAAGCGTATGCATAGGAATATTACTAAAAAAGAAACTTATGAGTTGATAGAAAGTATACGTAGGAAAGTGCCAGGAATTTATATTAGGACAACATTAATGGTCGGTTTTCCTGGAGAGACGGAAGAGGAATTTAATGAACTGATCGATTTTGTTCGTGAAATGCGTTTTGAACGTATGGGGGCATTCGTTTATTCAGAAGAAGAAAATACGTATTCTGCATTACATTACGAAGATGATGTTCCTGAAGAAATAAAGCAGCAACGTCTTGATAAAATTATGACTTTGCAGCAACGAATAAATGCAGAATTTGAAGCAGAAAGGATTGGAAATATAGTACGTGTGTTGATAGATAGAAAAGAAGGAGAGTATTATGTAGGACGTACAGAATACAGTTCTCCAGAAGTAGATCCGGAAGTTTTGATTCCTATTGCGGAGAGACGATTGATTATAGGTAGTTTTTATGATGTGAAGATTGTTGATGCAGAAAGTTTTGATTTATTTGGAACTGTCATACAAAATTGAGAATAATGAATAATAAAGAGTTTATTTCAGCATTGGCTCGTGATACAGGTTATGGTATATCTGATACACAAAGAATGGTTACAGATATCATAGATGTTATGAGTGATAAATTCATGGATGGAGATTCTGTGGTGATATCAAATTTTGGTTGTTTCGAAGTAAAGAAGAAGCTGGAGCGTATAATGATTAATCCTTCAACACAGCAGCGTATGCTTGTTCCTCCAAAGCTTGTACTGGGGTTCAAACCCAATACGTCATGGAAAGATAAGTTAAAGACAGAAAGTAAGGATAAGTAAAATGGGGAGAATTTCAATACAAGAAATATCAAAGGTATTAATTGAAAGGTATCAGTTGGGGAGTCTGGAGTCCGAAGGCTTTGCCAATGCAATATTTAATGTAATAAGGACGGGATTAGACAATGACGGGTTTGTCAAAGTTAAAGGATTGGGGACTTTTAAAATAATTGGAGTTGATGCTCGTGAAAGTGTTAATGTTAATACTGGAGAACGAGTTGTGATAGAAAGTCATGGAAAAATAACTTTCACACCAGATTCAACAATGAAAGAGTTGGTTAATAAACCATTTTCACAATTTGATACAGTTATTTTGGGGGAGGATATTGAAATAGTTAATATAGATGAGAATGTTCAAGAAGCGGACGAAGTCAAAAAAAAAGATGACGGTGATTCTGTAATAAATGAAAATAACACAGAAGTATTCTTGGATAGCAAGATTGATGATATAGAGAATGATGAAGTTGAAGATAAAAAGCAAAATGTAGCAGGACCAATGGAATGTAAGAGTTCTTTATTAAGTTCTCAAATTAATAGTGAAACCAAAGGAGAGTTAGATTCTCAAAATATGACGGATGATAATATTAACAGTATAATGTTATCAACTAAAAAAGACAATAAGATTGTTTTTTTTATAATTTCAGCAATAGCATGTTGTGCATTTGCATATGGAGGTTATCGTTATGGAATATATGATTCAACTCCAAATGTTCAAACTCCGAAATTTTCAGTTGCTAAAAAGGCCAATATCAATATAAAAAAGAAAATAACGAAAGTTGAGAAAAAAGAGATATCAGATGTGAGTGAGGTTGCATTCAAAAAAGATACATTGCAAAAGCAAGAAAATACTGTTCTTGATAATATTCAAATATCGAATTATGACCAATATGAAGCAAAAGATCATCGTGTGAGAACAGGTGCTTATCGTATTATTGGGACAGATCATGTGAGAACAGTTAAAGCGGGGGAAACTCTTACTGGTATATCTCGGGTCACTTTGGGTGATGGTATGGTATGCTATATTGAGGTTTATAATGATTTGGAGCAGAATGCAAAAATAAAAGAGGGGCAAAAAATAAAAATACCTAAATTGGAATTAAAGAAAAAACGAAAGTAAGTTGAATATAAAAGTTTCTTAAAATATAAAAATTAAGAAACTTTTTTTGATTTATTAAGGTGTAGTTTTCTGAAAAAAACTTATTTATTGACTACTTTTGTATTCTGAATATATAATATAGTAGAATTAAAATAATAATTATGTCAGAGGCAATTGATATTCGTGAATTAAATATACGGATAGAGCAACAAAGTTCATTTATTACAAATTTGATAAAAGGGATGGATCAAATTATTGTTGGTCAAAAACACCTTGTAGAATCTCTATTAATAGGTTTGTTAAGTGATGGACATATTTTATTGGAAGGTGTTCCGGGATTAGCGAAGACATTGGCTATAAAAACTTTATCACAATTAATAGATACAGATTATAGCAGAATACAGTTTACGCCAGATTTGCTTCCGGCGGATGTTTTAGGGACAATGATATATTCTCAGAAAGAGGAAACATTTCAAGTAAAACGAGGACCAGTTTTTGCCAATTTTGTATTAGCTGATGAAATAAATCGTGCGCCAGCAAAGGTTCAAAGTGCGTTGTTGGAAGCAATGCAGGAGAAACAAGTTACTATAGGCAGTGATTCTTTTAAGTTACCTAATCCCTTTTTTGTTATGGCAACTCAAAATCCAATAGAGCAAGAGGGGACATATTTATTGCCAGAAGCACAAGTTGATCGTTTCATGCTTAAAGTAATTATTGACTATCCAACATTAGAAGAAGAAAAACGAATTATACGGGAGAATATATCAGGTGTACCAAAAGAAATAAAACCAGTGATATCATCAGAAGAGATATTGAAAGCTCGTACGGTAGTATATGACGTTTATATAGATGAGAAGATAGAACAATATATTGCAGACATTGTTTTTGCGACAAGGTTCCCAGAACGTTATGGATTAAATGATATGAAAGGGATTATTTCGTTTGGTGGTAGTCCACGTGCAAGTATAAACTTAGCAAAAGCATCTCGTGCTTATGCTTTCATTAAACGTCGCGGATATGTGATACCAGAAGATGTACGTGCGGTTGCACATGATGTCCTCCGTCATCGCATCGGGCTGACTTATGAGGCAGAGGCAAATAACGTTACAAGTGAAGAAATTATAAGTAGAATAATAAATAAGGTAGAAGTGCCTTGATGGAAGCTCATGAACTTATAACCAAAGTACGCAAAATAGAGATAAAGACTCGTCGTCTGAGTGCTAATATTTTTGCTGGACAATATCATTCTGCGTTTAAAGGGCGTGGAATGGCATTTAGTGAGGTTCGTGAATATCAGTTTGGCGATAATGTTCGTGATATAGACTGGAATGTTACAGCACGTTTTGGACATCCTTATGTGAAGGTTTTCGAAGAAGAAAGAGAATTAACCGTGATGTTATTAATCGATGTCAGCGGTTCTCTTGACTTTGGTACCCATCATCAAACTAAAAGTAATATGGTGGCTGAGATTGCCGCTACATTAGCATTTAGTGCTATTTTGAATAATGACAAAATCGGAGTAGTTTTTTTCTCTGATAGAATAGAAAAGTATATTCCACCAAAGAAAGGACGTAGGCATATTTTGTATATAATCCATGAAATGCTTAATTTTAAGCCTGATAGTAAAAAAACAGATTTAAAAGGTGCTTTGGAATTTATGTCAGGCATGATGAAACGACAATGTACAATGTTTATCCTTAGTGATTTTTATGTAAAAAATGACATTTTACAACCTTTGAGTATATGTAGTCGTAAGCATGATGTTATTGCTATTCAGGTTTATGATAAACGAGCAAAAGAATTACCTGATATTGGAATAATGAGAATTATTGATGCGGAAACAGGTATTGAACAGTATATTGATACGGGAAGTAAACGTTTACGTGAGGCTCATTATAATTATTGGTTGAAGCGTCAAAGGATGTTGAAAGATATTTTTAATAAAAGTAATGTTGACAATATCTGTATTTCGACTGATGAGGATTATGTAAAGTCATTGATGATAATGTTTAAACAGAGAAGTTGAGAATGAGAAAGCGACTATTTATTCTAACCATATTATTTGTTCTTAAACTATCTGCGATAGCAAAGGTGTCAGTTGATGCACGGTTGGACTCTGTTGAAATATTCATAGGCCAACAAGTGCAAATTACGTTATCAGTAACAACAGATAAATCTGCGAATGTTTTTTTTCCGGTATTTACCCCCCAGCAACAGATAATTCCCGGAGTTGAGGTTTTAAATACAAGTGAAACAAAAATAGATGCAATAGAAAATGGAGTGTTGTATTCACGTGTATATACTTTAACTTCGTTTGATGCGGGTTTATATTATTTACCACCATTTGAAATAAATGTAGACAAAAAAGTATATAAAAGTGAAAGTTTGGCATTGAAAGTACTGTCTGTAAATGTGGACACAACTGATGTATTTAAGTATTATGGTCCAAAAGATATTCAGACAAATCCGTTTAAATGGAGTGATTGGAGTTGGTTGTTTGGACTGAGTATATTAATGCTAATATTGTTGTCTTTGGATTATTATTTTTATTTGCGTTTACGTGATAATAAACCAATTATAAAGAAAGTAAAATTTGTAAAACGTCTTTTACCACATCAAAAAGCAATTAAGGCCATAGAACAAATTAAAGCCGAAAAATATCCCGCATCGGACAATCCAAAAGAGTACTATACCAAACTGACGGATGCCCTGCGTAAATATATTCAGGAGCGATTTGGATTTAATGCGATGGAAATGACTAGTAATGAAATTATTGAAAGATTGAAAAATATACAGGAGCCAAAAGATATATATGAGCTTGGTTCTTTGTTTCAAGTGGCAGATTTAGTTAAATTTGCGAAGTACTCAACGCTTATAAATGAAGATGATAAAAACCTTGTAAATGCTATTGCATTTATTAATTCTACAAAAATAGAAAAGGTTATAGATGAAAAAGACCATTATCCGCAATTAACCAATAAAGAGGTCCAATCTATTAAAACCCGTAATTTTTTGAGAATAATAATAATTGGAATAGCAATCTCGTGTTTGACATTATTGTGTTATATTGTATATGGAATTAGTCAAATACTAATTTTATAAAGTTTAAGCATCAATGAATATAGAATTGTTTGATAACAATGAATGTGATAGAATTTGCGAATAAAGAATATCTGTTTTTATTATTACTAATAATACCATATTTGATATGGCATATAATGTATAAGAACAAAACAGAATCAACAATTCGGGTCAGTGATTCGTCGGCATACCAATATTTTCCTAAAAGTTGGAGGATAAGATTAATGCCAGTACAGATACTTCTTCGTATAATTGCTTTTGTTTTTATAGTATTTGCCATGGCTCGTCCCCAAACAAATAACTCTTGGAATAATGAGTTTGTGGAGGGAATTGATATAATGATGGTTATGGATGTTTCCACAAGTATGTTGGCAGAGGATTTGAAACCCAATAGGCTGGAGGCATCAAAACAAGTTGCATCAGAGTTTATCGTGGATCGGCCCAATGACAATATTGGGTTAACGATATTTGCGGGTGAGGCATTTACTCAATGTCCCATGACAATTGATCATGCATCTTTACTTAATTTATTGAAGAATGTTAGAACTGATATTGCAGCGAGAGGGTTAATACAAGATGGAACGGCTATCGGTATGGGATTGGCTAATGCAATAAGTCGTTTGAAAGATTCAAAAGCTAAAAGTAAAGTAGTTATACTTCTCACTGATGGAAGTAATAATATGGGTGATTTGTCTCCTATGACTGCGGCGGAAATAGCCAGAAGTTTTGGTATTAGGATATATACGATTGGGGTAGGTACGGATAAGTTGGCTCCTTATCCGAAAGAGGTTGCCGGTCAAATACAATATGTATATCTTCCTGTTGAAATAGATACAAAAGTATTGGACGATATAGCAAGAGAGACACAAGGTAGTTTTTATCGTGCAACAAATACTCGTGAGTTACAATATATATATAAAGAGATTGATAAATTAGAAAAGACTAAATTAAGTTTAAAGAAGTATAGTAAGAAATATGAGGCATATCAGCCATTTGCTATTGTTGCAATAATATCTCTGTTATTAGAAATACTTTTGAGAATAACGGTTTTTAGAAAGATACCATAATAATATGTTTAGATTTGGAAATCCGGAGTATTTATATTTATTAGTGCTAATTCCTATTTTAGCATTAGTTCGGTTTTATGTTATACATCGTCAAAAACAAAAATTACGTATATTCGGTGATTTAAATTTAGTAAAAGATTTGATGCCGGATGTTTCGGTTTGGCGCCCAAGAATAAAATTTTGGTTATTGGAGTTAGGGATAGCGGTATTGGTTATTGCAATAGCTCGTCCTCAAATTGGGACAAGTGTTATTAATGATAAACGTGTCGGTATTGAAACTATAATAGCTTTGGATATTAGTAATTCAATGTTGGCGGAGGATGTAGAGCCTAATCGTTTGGTTAGAAGCAAAATGTTAGTAGAGAATCTTATAGATAAGTTTACTAATGACAAGGTTGGTTTAATAGTTTTTGCAGGTGAGTCTTTTGTTCAATTACCTATTACAAGTGATTTTGTTTCAGCAAAAATGTTTTTGAATACGATTGAGCCATCGTTAATTGATGCACAAGGAACAGATATTGCCGGTGCTATAGATATGGCTTCAAATAGTTTTACTAAGCAAAGGGGAATAGGAAAGGCTATAATTCTTATAACGGATGGTGAGAACCATGAAGGAGGAGCAAATGAGGCAGCCTTGAGAGCGAAAGAAAACGGTATGGCTGTTTTTGTTTTAGGTATAGGAACAACACAGGGCTCACCAATTATAGTTGATGGAAGAGAAATAAAAGATATTAATGGTAATATCGTTATGTCTGCATTGAATGAGGCCATGTGTGAAGAAATTGCAAAAGCAGGTGGAGGTGCCTATATACATGTGAATAATAATAGTGATGCACAGAGGCTGTTGGATATAGAATTGGCAAAATTATCTAAGAATGAGATTTCTAATAATATGTATACAGAGCATGGTGAACAATTTCAAGTATTTTGTTTGATAGCTTTATTGGTTATCATTATTGAGATTTGTATATTTGAGCGTAAAAATCCGATATTCCGTAATATAAGGCTTTTTGATAACAGAAAAACACTCTTGCTCATTATTATGATGGCATTATTTTCAGTACCAATGTATGGGCAAGTAGATAGATCTTATATTCGTTCAGGTAATAAAGATTATAAGAAAGCTAATTACTCCGAAGCAGAGGTCTATTATAGAAAAGCTCAAGAAAAAAACAAAAAAAATCCCCAAGCCATATATAATTTGGGCAATGCTCTATTAATGCAGAAAAAGGATTCTGTTGCCATTCGTCAATATGAAGAAGCAGCACGTATAGAAACAAATGTATTTCGTAAAGCAAGATCATTTCATAATATAGGAGTCATCTGTCAAAATCATAAAATGTACTCGGAGGCAATAGAATCATATAAGAATTCTCTTCGTCTTAACCCGAATGATGATGAAACCAGATATAATTTGGAGTTATGCAAACGACAATTGAAACAGCAGAAGGAGCAAGAAAAGAAAGATAATCAAAAAATGAAGCAAAATAATAAAGAGGACAATCAAAAAGAAGATAAACGTCAGAAACAGCAGCCAAAAGATAATCAGGAACAGGACAAGCCAAAAGGTGGAATGAGTAAGGAAAATGCAGAGCAGTTGCTTAATGCTGTTATTCAGCAAGAAAAAGATGCCCAGCAGAAAATGAAGAAAGCAATGCAGCAACCTCGCTCAAGAAGAAATCAAAAGAATTGGTAAAATGAGGATATTTATAGTTTCTTTTTTAAGTTTTGTATTTGCAATATCGGTTTTTGGGCAAAAAATTATTGCGGAAGTATCACCAAATATCGTTGTTGGTGAACAGTTTCATTTGACATACACGGTGAACAGCCAGGATGTAAAAGAGTTTAGGATAGGAAAAATACCGGAAGAATTGGAAGTCTTGATTGGACCTAAAACATCATATCAATCGAGTTATCAATTAGTAAATGGTAAAGCCAGTTCTTCCCAAACACTTACATATACCTATGTTTTGTTTGCAAGTAAGAAAGGAACGTTTGTCATCCCTTCCGCCCAAATAATCGTAGGTAATAAAAGAATAGAATCTAATTCGGTAAAAGTATATGTCGGTTCAAATCCACAATCATCGAATACCAATAAAGGAAGTCAGGGTAAACCAATTGCTCATGGTTCCGGTACAAAGATATCCGGTTCCGATTTATTTGTAAAGGTCAGTGCCAATAAACGTAGTGTTTATGAGCAAGAACCGGTTTTATTGACATATAAGGTTTATACATTGGTTGATTTGACACAATTGATTGGGAAAATGCCGGATTTAAAGGGTTTTCATACACAAGAACTGGAATTGCCCCAGCAAAAGAATTTTAAAGTAGAGATGTTTAACGGACGTCCATATCGTACTGTAACATGGAGTCAATATGTCATGTTTCCACAGGTTGTGGGAAAATTGGATATACCGAGTATAACATTTAATGGTATTGTTGCGCTTAAAAATCTTAATGTGGATCCATTTGAGGCTTTTTTCAATGGTGGTTCCGGGTATACAGAAGTCAAGCATAGTATAAAAGCTCCAGGATTGACACTTCAAGTCGTTCCATTGCCAAACAGACCTGCTGGTTTTTCTGGCGGAGTAGGTAAATTCACATTATCTGTTGGTTTGAATAAGAATGAAGTTAAAACAAATGAGCCGATAAAAGTAAGCGTGACTGTTAATGGAACAGGAAATCTGAAGTTAATAAAAGCCCCTAGTGTAAATTATCCAAAGGATTTTGACATGTACGATGTTCAAACTACAGACAAAACGGAATTGACAAGTCGTGGGGTTGAGGGAAGCATGGTATATGATTATTTGGCCGTGCCTCGAAATCAAGGAAAATTTGAAATTCCCCCTGTTGAATTCATATACTATGATTTAGAATCGAATAGCTATAAGACCTTAAAGTCTTCTAAATTGGTTTTAAACGTTTCTAAGAATCCCAAGGATGATATTGAGGTGGCAACGCAAGCATTAAGTGACAATGATATAAGAGATATTAAGATTGGGCCATCTGTCATTTCTGACGATATTTTCTTTGGTTCTTTTAGATATAAGTTGGTGTTAACGCTTTTTTTCTTATTGTTTATAGGCATGTTTTTTATTTTTAAATATAAGAAAAATGGAACAGATTGGTATAAGCAAAAAGAGAATAGGGCTAATAAGGTTGCTGCCAAACGATTGAGGACAGCCAAGAAGTTGATGTCGGAGGACAACCAAGCTGGATTTTATGATGAAGTGTTAAGGGCTTTATGGGGATATATAGGATATAAACTTCGAATTCCAGTAGAACAACTATCTCGTGATAATATAAGTCAGAAGTTATTTGACTTTGGAATTGATAATGAAATAATAAAACGTTTTATAGAAGCACTTGATGAATGTGAATTTGAACGTTATGCACCTGGTGATGCAAAAGGAAATATGAACAAAACATTTAATACTATAATGGATGCTATTATGCAAATAGAAGATGGAATGAAGGGGAAAAAATCCTTTGGCAAAAGAATTATTGGACTGAGATTGTATTTTGTTATAATACTTGTTTTAGCTCCCCTTTCATTATTTGCTATAACAAAGGATGAGGCAGATAGTTTGTATTTGATGAAACAATACAAGTTGGCAGTAAAGGATTATGAATTGGTACTTAGTAAGGGAGTAAGTTCTGATTTATATTATAATTTGGGTAATGCTTATTATAAATCAGGTAATATAACGAGAGCTATTATAAATTATGAGCGTGCGTTGTTATTAGATCCTAGTGATGACGATATTAAGACGAATTTGCGGATTGCGAATAATAGGATAATAGACAAGATTGTTCCTCGTCCGAAAATATTTTTCGTAGAGTGGTACAATTCAGCAATGAATCTTATGAATGTTGATGGGTGGGTCGATTTAGGATTTGTTGCATTAGGTATGGTAATAATCTTTTTCTTGCTTTATTTCTTTTCTCGTCGTATTGTTCTAAGAAAGATAGGATTTTTTGGAGGAAGTATTTTTGTTGTGATATTTGTTACAGCTACAATATTTGCTTATGAACAGAATCAGAAATTGATAGAGCGTAATGAAGCTATTATTTTGACACCGTTTGTTTTGATAAAGAAAAGTCCTTCAAGTGGAGGTTCAGATCTTTTTATGTTGCATGAGGGAACAAAGGTCCAAATCTTGGATGGTGAACTGATGGAGTGGAAAGAGATACGTCTTTTGGATGGAAGAAAGGGTTGGATAGAAACATCAAACATAGAAAGAATATGATATGGATTTAGACGCATTAATACAGTTAGACAAAGAATTATTATTGTCCGTGAATGGAAGTACTTCTCTTTTTGTGGACAATTTGGCCATGGTTTTGACATCAGCTGTCACTTGGGTCCCATTATATATATCACTATTTTATATAGTGGTGCGTAATAATGAAAGTATGAAGCAAATACTTTTGATTATTTGTTGTGCTGCATTGTGCGTTCTATTATCCGGTACAGTTGATGATATGTTTGTGAAGCCCAATATTGCACGGCTTCGTCCTTCCCATGATTCGCAAATAGCGATGCTTGTTGATGTTGTCGATGGATATAGGGGAGGGAAATATGGTTTTTTTTCAGCTCATGCGGCAAATACATTTAGTATAGCGATTTTTTTCAGTATGCTTGTTCGTAGCAAGATATTCTCGGTAATGCTTATTTTCTGGTCTTTATTGAATTGTTGGACAAGGATGTATTTGGGCGTGCATTATCCGGGAGATATAATATGCGGATTAATCTGGGGTGGTTGTGTTGGATTATTTGTATATTATATTGTTTACTTCCGTATAAACCGTTATATATCAAGTGGAATGCGGTTTATTTCGTCACAATATACATCGCAAGGATATCTCAATACGGACTTGGATGTTATCATATCAGTATTAGTTTATACATTTATTTATGCATTGTTTCGTGCGTGTTTTTAATTAGAAGAAGATGTTTATGGATATAAAGAATATAAATATAAGTGATTATAATTATAATCTACCAGATGAGCGTATTGCTAAATATCCCAAGGAGGAGCGAGATAATTCTAGTTTGTTGATATATAATCATGGAGAAATCATAACGGACAGATTTTATAATCTTACGGATTATTTACCATCTAATTCATTGATGGTGTTTAATAATACAAAGGTTATTCAAGCACGTCTTCATTTTAAGAAGTTGACAGGAGCCTTGATTGAGGTTTTTTTGTTGGAACCGTATTCTCCATCCGATTATGAGCGAGTTTTTCAAACCACTCATGAATGTTCTTGGCTATGTCTTGTGGGTAATTTGAAAAAATGGAAAGAAGGAGTTTTAACGTCTGAATTTGATGTTAATGGGAAGCATATTGTTTTGACAGCGAAGAGAGGTGATTTATATCATACATGTCATCGCATAGACTTTGAGTGGAATGAAGAAGTTACATTTGCTGATATTTTGGACGCAGCAGGGGAGTTACCGATTCCTCCATATTTAAATAGGGAAACACAAGAGAGCGACAAGAATACTTATCAGACAGTATATTCCAAAATAAAAGGAAGTGTGGCGGCTCCGACTGCTGGACTTCATTTTACGCAACGTGTTCTTTCGGATATAGACATGAGAGGTATTGAGCGTGATGAGATAACATTGCATGTTGGAGCCGGTACTTTTAAGCCTGTTAAGAGTGAAACGATCGAAGGACATGAAATGCACACGGAGTATATCAGTGTTCATAAAAGTACATTGGAACGATTAAAAGAGTATAACGGTCAGGCCATTGCTGTAGGGACCACAAGTGTAAGAACCCTTGAAAGTCTCTATTATATGGGATTACGTTTATTTAAAAATGCCAATTCGTCAGGTGAAGAATTACATATTGACCAATGGGAACCTTATGAAACGACAGCAAATATTACCCCATTGGAAGCGATAGAGTGTTTGCTGGCATATATGGAGAGTAAAAAAATAGAAGTTTTGCATTCAAGTACACAGATAATAATCGTTCCTGGATACGAATATAAAATAGTAAAAATGCTTATAACCAATTTTCATCAACCGCAGAGTACTCTTTTACTTTTGGTCAGTGCGTTTGTAAATGGAAATTGGAGAAAGATATATGACTATGCGTTATCACATGATTTTAGATTTTTAAGTTATGGAGATAGCTCTTTATTAATACCTTAAAGAATAGAATAAAATGAAGATAGGAGATAAGGTTCGTTTTTTGAACGATGTCGGTGGTGGAATAATAGCAGGGATTCAGTCCGGCAATATTGTTTTAGTGGAAGATGAGGATGGTTTTCAAATACCAACGGCGATGACAGATGTTGTAGTTGTTGGTGGCGATGAGAATTATGATACAGCCAATATGGTTGATAGCGACAAGAGAAAAAAAACGATACAAATAGATGAGGAAGAGGATTATGACCCAGCTGATAGGCCGGTGACATTTAAAACACCTGTCGAGGAACGCAGAGGTGGTGATATGCTCAGTGCGTATATAGCATTTGTGCCTGTCGATATAACTTCGCTCATGTCAACTCGCTTTGAGGCATATTTTGTGAATGACAGTAACTATTATATGCGTTATCATCTTTTTACTGTTGATGGTGCTAATTGGTGCCTGAGGTCAGCAGGTGAGGTAGAGCCTAATACGAAGTTGTTCATGGAGGAGTTCGGCCGTGAGCAATTAAATGATTTGGAAAGAATTTGTATACAGATTAATTCTTACAAGCGAAATAAGAGTTTTATGCTCAAACCAGTTGTGGATTTACAGTTACGTGTAGATACGGTTAAGTTTTATAAGCTACATACATTTCAAGAGAATGATTTTTTTGAGCAATCGGCTCTAATATATACCCTCATTGAAAATGATAAACAAGAAAGAACTCTGGTTTTGGATCCGGATAAATTCAAGAAAGAGTTGATGAGCAAAGTCGTGACAGATTCAGTTAAAATCGTATCAGGAAATAAAAAAGACAAGTTGGAAGAAAAAAACTCCCCGGTTGTCATAGACTTGCATGCCAATGAACTGCTTGATACAACAAAAGGTATGTCGGCTGTTGATATACTGAATTATCAACTTGATACATTTCGTAAGACATTGGCCGAATATGCCAAACAGAAAGGTAGAAAGATTGTATTCATTCATGGTAAAGGCGAAGGTGTTTTACGACATGCCATAATAAATGAATTACGGTACAGGTTTAAGAATTATCCATATCAGGATGCTTCATTTCGTGAATACGGTTATGGAGCAACCCAGGTCACAATCAAGTAATGCAAAGCAATGAAATACGGATTTATTACAGTAGCATCTGCGGTTCCGAATGTCAGTGTTGCTGACGTTGATTATAATGTTCATGAAATGACGACGCTTATATCTCAAGCGGAGGAGCAAGGCGTGGAAATATTATGTTTCCCAGAATTGGGGATTACCGGTTATTCTTGTCAAGATATGTTTAATGATGATTTGTTGTTAAAAAAAACAAATGAATCGGTATCTTGTTTGCTTGATTTTACAAAAGAATTGAATATCATTATAATCCTTGGTCTGCCTGTTCCTGTAAACGGAATGTTGCTTAATTGTGCCATGGTCATACAGGGAGGTGATATTCTTGGAGTTGTACCTAAAGTAAACCTGCCCAATTATGGAGAGTTTTATGAGAAGCGCTGGTTTGCATCCGCTTCGGATTTGCGCTTAGAGACTATCGTAATTGCCGGCCGACAAATCATGTTGACATCCGGGCCAACCATTTTTACGACAAGTTCGGGAGCTAAGTTTGGGATTGAAATATGTGAGGATTTATGGGCGCCGATACCCCCAAGTTGTTGTTTGGCATTAGGTGGTGCCGATATAATCTTTAATCTTTCGGCAAGTGATGAACTTATAGGTAAACACGATTATCTGAAATCTTTACTTTCGACCCAAAGCGCACGACTTATCAGTGGTTATGTATATTCAAGTTGTGGATATGGTGAAAGCACTCAGGATGTTGTATATGGTGGAAATGCTCTTATATATGAAAATGGGCAGTTGCTTTGCGAAAGTGAGCGTTTTTCATTAGATAGTCAATTGATGATAACACAGATTGACATAGAAAAACTTCGTCATGAGCGCCGTGCCAACAGCACGTTTATGGAAAGGGAGCGTACTGATAGTATTCGTACAGTTAATTGTAAGCCAATTACAGAAAAGGAATTTAGACTTATTCGCCCGGTCAATCCCAATCCGTTTATACCGCAATGCGATAAAATATCATCGGCATGCGAAGAGATACTTAACATCCAGACAATGGGATTGGTAAAACGTCTTTCACATACAAACAGTAAAAAAGCTGTTATTGGTATCAGTGGAGGACTTGATTCCACATTGGCCTTATTAGTTTGTGTGCGTGCATTCGACCGTCTCAAACTTGACCGCAAGGGAATTGTCGGTGTCACAATGCCAGGATTTGGAACAACGGATCGCACTCATGACAATGCGGTTTCTTTGATGTGTTCTTTGGGAATCACCGTTAAAGAGATAAATATCTCCGAGAGTGTATTACTACATTTTAAAGATATTGATCATGATGTAAACGTGCATGATGTGACTTACGAGAACAGTCAGGCACGTGAAAGGACACAGATACTCATGGATTTGTCAAACGAAGTGGGAGGATTGGTTATCGGAACAGGTGATTTAAGTGAGCTCTCATTGGGATGGGCGACATATAATGGAGACCACATGTCCATGTATGGGGTAAATTCAGGGGTACCCAAGACACTGATACGCTATCTTGTGGGCTACATTGCGGATAATGAGATGGATGTCAAATCGAAAGCAACGCTTTGGGATATAATAGACACCCCAATAAGCCCGGAACTAATTCCGGCAGAAGAGGACGGAGAGATAAAGCAGAAAACTGAGGATTTGGTAGGTCCCTATGAGTTGCACGATTTCTTCTTGTATCATTTCTTGCGTTTTGGTTTCAGTCCCGCAAAAATATATATGCTGGCTTTGAACGCTTTTAACTCACCCCTAACAGCCACCATTAAGTATGACGGCGATACTATAAAGCATTGGTTAAAAACATTTTTCCGGCGCTTTTTCAGCCAGCAATTCAAGCGTTCATGTATGCCAGACGGCCCTAAAGTGGGGAGTGTAAGTTTAAGTCCACGCGGTGATTGGCGCATGTCAAGTGATATATCCGGGGCACTTTGGATACAAGAATGCGACAAATTGTAAGCATATATTATTATAAAGGTGTCGACAAATCATTTGTCGACACCTTTATGTTTTTATTCTTCAAGTAATCTTCCGTTATCGTTCCATTCCCCATACATAATATTCTTGCGTGTATAATCTATAAACTTACTCAGTCTGCGCTCAAATAGTGTCTGTTCCCGTTTGGCTATCTGTATCGTGTTGATACGTACACGCATATACAATGGTGGAAAATGACAGAAATTGTTCCATACAGTATCATCGTTCTGTAATATCTCAAGTATGTCTTTGTCAATGCGGAAACCATTCTCAGACATATTCGGAAGCACGGCCCTTCCCGCATCGGTCATTTTTCCAAGCCGTTCCATTCTCCGGCAGCGTTCTTTATTTAATTCTGTCCATGTGCTTTTCTTTGTCCGTGGTGTAAAACGTTGTTGCACTACACCGTCAATACGTTTTATCGTACTGTCTATCCAACCAAAGCACAAAGCCTCTTCCACAGCGTCAATATACCAGAAGTGCATGTCTCCGTACGGCCGTCCCCTTTTGACTTTCAACCAGCATTCCTTTTCAGTTGTGTGATAGGCTTCCAACCATAGGCGAAACTCCTTTCTATTTTGTACTGTTAATATATTTTGCGGTTCAGACAGGCTCATTACAAGTTGGTGTGTATTTGTCATTTAACTATGCAAAGCTAATCCAAAATTCGGAAACTGGTCGTGTTATGTTTATTTTTTTTGTCTATTAAATTATTTATTTCTATCTTTGTACAGTATAGGTTATGCCGTGGCGCAAGTTGTGAAGTAAATCGGATGAGCATAGATGGTTTTTCATTCGTCGCCTTGCATATTATCTATTTGGGGAAACTATAAATACAATTTATTAATTATGAACATTAGATCTCAGTTATTGGCTGTTACAGTCCTGATGACATGTGGCATTGAGGCAAAAATCAAACGGGAGCAGAAACAAGCTTCCCCAAAGGTCGAGACCCATGCCTTGTTTTTTTATTGTCCGAATGAACGACATGGTTTTCATGTTGCTCATGTAGCCGAAAACGGCAAGAATGAACATCTGGGGCAGCTCTTTTCTTCCGATTATTCTCAGTGGGGATCAGAGAAACGTATGTATTCTCCTTTCATTACACGGCTTGATGGTAAAGGATATGCTGCCGTATTCCAGGTTAATGACTACTCTCCTTGTTTTGCCGTGGCATATTCAGACGATTTGACAACATGGAGACCACAAGACTATCCGAGGATGTCTGTGAAAGGGTGTATTGCTCCCGTGATACGTAAAGATGGCGAAAATAAGTATTCTATATTGTTTAAAACAAAGGATGGTGAAGCGAGAAAAACCGTCACGGATGCCGCTTTTCGTCATTTCACACAAGATGTCGCCATACCGGTAGGTGAATATGAGGCCGTGGTCAGACAGACAAAGAAAGACACTATTGATATTGCGGGAAAGCGACATGTCGGTTATAAGTGGGACGTGGACGGGAAACTTAAAAATGACGTGAAGACCTATTTTGATTTGTGGAATAGTCGTAACAGCCTGAATGGTGAGAAGTTGGCCGATGACGGTAAACTATTTGACAAACTTGGAGGCAAGCCGGTGAATGCCATTCTTCACATGGATGGAAAGAAACAAAAAGCAATCAGCGACAAACTGATCGGTGTGTTTTTCGAAGATATAAGTCATGCCGCCGACGGGGGACTGTATGCGGAACTGGTTCAAAACCGTGATTTTGAATATTCGCCAAAAGACCGTAACGGTTGGGGACCGTCTACGGCATGGCGCACATCCGGCAATGAATTAAGAATTTCTTCATCAATGCCTTTGAGCAAAAACAATCCTAACTACGCCATACTCACTTCCGATACATTAATTAATACTGGATGGGATGGAATTCCGGTCAAGAAAGGTGCCCAATATGAATTCTCTTTCTTTGTGAACAACATAGAAAGTAAGGCCAAGCGGTTTACTGTAGCACTTATTTCAGATGGCAATATTGTTGCTTCCGCACGTATATCAACCAAGGGCATACATGGTACATGGAATAAGTACGAGACGGTTTTGGCTGCTAACGAAAGCGTATCAAAGGCTGAATTGGCCATAATTCCCGAGAAAGATAATGAGGTTGCCGTGGATATGATAAGTCTTTTCCCAAAAGATACGTTTAACGGCAGGAAAAACGGGCTACGAAAAGACCTTGCGCAAGCAATAGCTGACTTGCATCCAAAGTTTGTCCGCTTCCCGGGAGGGTGTATGAGCCATGGAGACGGATTGGACAATATATATCATTGGTGGCATACAATAGGTCCGCTTCAAGACCGTATACCCGATAAAAATGTATGGCGTTATCACCAGACAAGGGGGCTCGGCTTCTTTGAATATTTCCTGTATTGCGAAGACATTGGAGCTGAGCCTCTTCCTGTATTGGCTGCGGGTGTACCATGTCAGAATTCTGCTCCGGACAAAGACGGTTACGGAGGGCAACAGGGAGGAATTCCAATGAAAGATATGCCGGCATATATACAGGAACTGCTTGACATGATAGATTGGGCCAATGGCGATCCGGCTACGAGTAAATGGGCAAAGATGAGAGCCGATGCCGGTCATCCGGCACCTTTCAACCTGAAATATATCGGTATTGGTAATGAGGATATTATTTCGACTGCATTTGAGGAACGATGTCTCATGATATGTAAAGCGATAAAGGAACGCTATCCGAATATTATCGTATGCGGCACTGTTGGCCCTTTCCATGCACCTTCGTCCGATTATGTCGAGGGATGGAAGTTTGCCAGGGAACATGCTGAAGTGATAGACATGGTTGATGAGCATTATTATGAGAGCGTGGGGTGGTTCTTGAATAATCAGCATTATTACGACAACTACGACCGCAAAGGCCCTAAAGTGTATCTTGGAGAATACGCCGCCCGCCAAGGGAAAGGCAATATAGACTGCGCTTTGGCTGAGGCCGTGCATCTGTGCAATATAGAGAGAAATGCCGATATAGTCACAATGACATCTTATGCTCCTCTGCTATCTAAAAACGGTCATAGTAATTGGAGTCCTGATATGCTGTATTTCGATAATGAAAAAATACAGCGGACACCGAGTTATGAGACACAACGTCTGTTTTCCACATATTCAGGAAACAGATACGTTAAATCATCGTTGAGTATTGACAGCATTGCCAGACATCGTGTGGCGGCGAGCATTGTGCGTGATAACAATACGGGACAGGCTTTCTTGAAGATTGCCAATGTTCTTCCTGTGGAATTGAATGTGACGTTAAATGCAGAAAGTATTCCTGTTGCCGATGTTGTAAGGTATGAGGGTATAAGTGGAAAGCCCGGGCAATCCACAGTAATTCCAGAACGTGGTACATATAGCGTAAAGGCAGATGGTAAGATGACCGTTACGCTACCTCCGTATTCTTTTAGGGTTTTTATGCTTTGATGAAAATGCGAAAGAAGTAAAAAGGTATATTTAAAGAGAAAATAGCGCATGCCTCTAACAGGTTCAAACCTATTTCTGAGGCATGTGTTATTTTATTTGGGAAAAGCCATTAATGTAATGATAATATCATAAAAAAATGCCTCTGTTTTTTTGTGAAATAGGATTTCAAAAATTGTTTTTTGCGTTTTAAAATTACTTTTTCTTTGCTTTATTTTGTAATAGGATACTTGTTGTGATGCGTTTGGCAGCTAATTGTCGTCTGTTTAGATACTCGTTGCGTTCCAACAAGTATCCTGTTGCACTGCAATAAGGTACCGAATGGACTGTAATTAGATGCCAATCACAAAATAACGGCTTCATAATCGTTGTTGTTTTATGCACAAAACGGGACTGTATTATGGTAATAGATTGAATATCACAAAGATAAAAATGCACATAAATACAGCCGTTATTTTCGTCCAAGAGGTTTTAATTTTCAGATAATCGAATTGTCATACGCATTTTGTCAGATTATTTGATAAAATCATATTAGGTTTTTCATCATTTTATAATAAATAAAAAGCGGGAAGCCGGAAAAAATAAATTTCCTGACACCCCGCCATTATAAATATGATAAAAAATTTTAGTATGCAAACAAAGGATAGTTTTTCATTGTTTCGTTTACCTTGCTTCTAACTCTTGCGATAACCTCTTCGTTTTCAGGATCGTTGAGTACTTCTTCGATCAAGCCGGCAATCAGAACCATCATATCTTCTTTTGCCCCGCGGGTTGTAATAGCAGGAGTTCCGAGACGTATACCGCTTGTCAGGAAAGCACTGCGGCTGTCGAATGGAACCATGTTCTTGTTTACAGTTATGTCGGCCGCAACAAGTGCGTTCTCGGCAACTTTACCTGTGAGTTCCGGATATTTGGAGCGTAAGTCGACAAGCATAGAATGATTGTCTGTACCACCGCTTACAATTGTAAATCCGCGTTTAATCAACTCGTCTGCCAATACTTTGGCATTCTTCTGAACCTGCTTCGCCCATTCCTTGAATTCCGGTTGCAGAGCTTCACCAAATGCAACTGCTTTTGCTGCGATGACATGCTCCAACGGACCTCCTTGCTGTCCCGGGAAAACTGCAGAATTGAGCAATTGGCTCATCATCTTTACCGCACCTTTAGGGGTGGTTAGTCCCCATGGATTTTCGAAGTCCTTACCCATGAGAATGATACCTCCACGAGGTCCTCGCAGTGTCTTGTGTGTTGTAGACGTAACTATATGCGCGTATTTAACAGGGTTGTCAAGCATTCCGGCGGCAATAAGTCCGGCAGGGTGGGCCATGTCAATCATTAACAATGCTCCGGTCTTGTCGGCAATTTCACGCATGCGTTTATAGTCCCATTCACGGCTGTAAGCCGAACCACCGCCAATAATCAGTTTGGGCTTATGCTCCAATGCCAGTTTCTCCATCTGATCATAGTCTACACGCCCAGTCTGTTGATCGAGGTCGTAACCGATAGCCTTATATAGAATACCTGAAGTGTTCACCAATGAACCATGAGACAAGTGTCCGCCATGTGCCAGATTCAAGCCCATGAACGTGTCTCTTGGATTAAGTACAGCGAGCAGTACGGCTGCGTTAGCTTGCGCGCCTGAGTGTGGCTGTACGTTGGCATATTCAGCTCCAAAGAGTTCTTTAACCCTGTCAATAGCCAGTTGTTCAACTTGATCAACCACACCGCATCCGCCGTAATAGCGTTTTCCGGGGTAACCTTCGGCATACTTGTTGGTAAGGTAAGAGCCCATGGCTTCCATTACCTCGTCACTAACGAAATTCTCCGACGCAATAAGCTCCATGCCTTTAAGCTGTCGCTGGTGTTCTTTCTCGATAAGGTCAAAAATCTCTTGATCTCTTTTCATTGTTACAAAATATTATGTTTAAATGTTTGAGCCCTGATACTTAGGCATTGCAAAAGTACTTATTATTTCTTAATTTACGTAATAAATAAGGTGGAATTTATACTAATTCCACCTTATCTATATTCTGTTCTTTCTCACAATAATGGCATTTCAATATTCCGTTTTCCTTATCTGTCACATGGAAAAGTGTCCGCATAGGCTCATTATTTGTTATGCATTTTGGATTGTTACATTTCACTATTCCCGATAAATCGTTCGGAGTGACAACCGGTTTCTTCGCCACCACCTCATAATCTTTTATTATATTGAGAACAATGTTAGGCGCTACAACGGATAAGCGTGAAATTTCCTCATCTGTGAAGAACTTGTCTTCGGCTTTTATTATGCCTTTTCGTTTGAGTTTTTTAGACCTGTAATTATATCCGATGGTAACCGGTGTCGACAGATTTTCAAGTCCGAGCAGGTTTACGACTTGATATGTCTTCTCCGTCGGGATATGATCGATTACGGTGCCGTTCTTTATTGCGGCAACCAACATTTCATTTTTGTTCATGATCTATCTGATTATGGTTTTATCGTTTTTCACTTCGTCCAAAGTAATTCCAAGTACATCACAGAATATTGCCTCACGGGCGAAAAGACCATTGCCGGCCTGCTGTATATAATAAGCATGGGGATTATCGTCCACATCATAAGCAATCTCATTGACACGGGGCAGAGGATGCAATATCTTCATATTGGGTTTGGCGTTTGCCAACATGTCATTTTTCAATATATATATGTTCTTCACACGTTCATACTCCATGAGGTCTGAGAACCGCTCCTTTTGTACACGTGTCATATACAATATGTCGGCATCGGCAATAACATTCTCATTAAATGCAGTATGCTCCTGGTATTTTATGCCATGCTCCTTACAATAAATCTTATATTCATTGGGCATGGATAATTCTTTGGGAGCCACAAAATGGAATGTGGGATTAAAATGGCGCATAGCCATAATCAAAGAATGCACAGTACGGCCATATTTCAAGTCGCCGACCAGATATATGTTCAGGTTTTCCAATGTCCCTTGTGTCTTATATATGGAATAAAGGTCGAGCATACATTGTGAAGGATGTTGATGTGCTCCGTCTCCAGCGTTTACGATTGGAACAGGAGAAACTTCGCTTGCATACTGTGCCGCGCCTTCTATATAATGTCGCATGACGATGGTATCCGCATAATTGGATACCATCAATATAGTGTCCTTAAGTGTTTCCCCTTTTGTACCGCTTGTTATTTTAGGGTCAGCAAAACCTATTACACGTGCGCCAAGCCTGTTTGCGGCAGTCTCGAAACTAAGACGGGTACGCGTTGACGGCTCAAAAAACAACGTGGCAATGACCTTACCTTTTAAAATCTCTCTGTTTGGGTGTTTCTCAAACTCCTGAGCCATCTCTATCATATAGAGAATCTTCTCTTTCGTGATGTCTGCGATTGTCACAAAATTATGCATTTCCATCCATTTTTGTTATTTGTTTTCTGATTTTGAGTGCTAAGTTACATATTATTTCCGATTTATTAATGGCGATTGGAGAGAAAATCGACTATATTTTTTTTATTCTAAACGAAAATAAGTATTTTTGCATCTGATACAACAGACATTGTCGGATGAATAATTCTTGATATGAGAAAAGTTTTTGTTCGTTTCCTTTGGATATTACTGATTGTCACATTACTGGTGGGAGCATTGGCTTTCTGGGCAATATCAAAGGGGATGATTGGCTATATGCCGCCTATAGAAGATTTGCAGAATCCCATAAACAGATTTGCCACGCAGGTGTATTCGGCGGATGGCAAAATAATGGGAACATGGAATTATAATAAGGAGAATAGGATATGTATAGATTATTCCCAGTTGCCGTCCTCGCTTGTGGAGGCACTTGTGGCAACTGAGGATATAAGATTCTATGAACATTCGGGAATTGATTTTTATGCACTTGTGCGTGCAGTGGTCAAACGGGGAGTGATGGGGCAGAAGAGTGCCGGTGGCGGTTCTACCATAACCCAACAGCTGGCCAAGCAACTGTACTCGGCAAAGGCTCATACCGTGATGGAGAGATTAATGCAGAAACCGATAGAATGGGTTATTGCAGTACAGTTGGAGCGTAATTACACCAAAGATGAGATAATCGCTTTATATCTTAATTACTTTGATTTTTTGCATAATGCAGTTGGAATTAAAACTGCCGCAAATACATATTTTAACAAGGAACCGTCGAAACTTAATATTCCGGAATCGGCAATGCTCATAGGACTTTGCAAGAATCCGTCTTATTTTAATCCGGTACGTAATCCGGAAAGATGTCGTGAAAGACGTAATGTTGTGTTGATGCAAATGGTGAAAGCCGGGTATTTGAGCCGGGAGTTATATGATAAGTATTCAGCGGAACCATTGAAACTGAATTTCCATGTTGCTGATCATAAAGACGGTATAGCCGCGTATTTCCGTGATTTTTTGCGTAGATACATGATGGCCAAAAAACCGGAGCGGAATAATTATACTGAATGGAACAAGATAAAGTATTATCAGGATTCCATTAATTGGGAGAACGATCCTTTGTATGGTTGGTGCAATAAGAACTTTAAAAAGAACGGTGAACCGTACAATGTATATGCAGACGGGTTGAAGGTTTATACAACGATAGACTCGCGTATGCAGCAATATGCAGAACAAGCGACAAGAGATCATGTGGTTAAATTCTTGCAACCGGCTTTCAACCGTGAGAACAAAGGAAAATCCAACGCTCCTTTTTCCGGTAAACTGACAAGCAAACAGGTGCGGCAAATATTGATGCGTTCTGTCAGACAGAGTGATAGATACCATGAAATGAAGTCGTCCGGAGCGTCGGAAGATGAGATAATAAAAGCATTCAATACTCCGACCGAAATGCCGATATTTACATATCATGGTGAAGTGGATACAACCATGACGCCTCTTGACTCGATAAAGTATTACAAGTCATTCCTGCGTTGCGGCTTCATGAGTATGAGTCCGCAGAACGGTGCGGTGAAAGCTTATGTCGGAGGCTTGGATTTCATGCATTTTAATTATGATATGTGCACAGACGGACGTCGTCAGATCGGTTCAACTATTAAACCGTTTCTTTACTCTCTTGCAATGGAAAACGGAATGTCACCATGTGATATGGCTCCCAATGTGCAACAGACGTATATCGTGGCAGGCAGGCCGTGGACTCCACGCAATTCAAGTCATAGCAGATATGGCCAAATGGTTCCGTTGAAATGGGGATTGGCACAATCGAACAACTGGATATCGGCATATCTGATGAGTAAGTTGAACCCTCAGGCTTTTGTAGCGTTGTTGCATGAATATGGTATTAAAAATCCTGATATCCATCCGTCTATGTCGTTGTGTCTCGGCCCGTGTGATGTATCTGTGGCAGAGATGGTTAGTGCATATACGGCATTTGCGAACAACGGAATACGCTGTGAACCGCTTTTTGTAACAAAGATCGAGGACAATAATGGTAATGTCATTGCGACGTTTCAGCCTCGTATGAGTGAGGTTATAAGTACGGAAAGAGCACGTATGATGGTATATATGCTTAAAGGTGTTGTTGATGGAGGTACGGCTGGACGCCTTAGGTTTAAATATAATCTTAAAGGTGAGCTTGCCGGAAAAACCGGTACGACGAACAACAATAGTGATGCTTGGTTTATAGGCTTCACGCCTACGCTTGTAAGTGGTGTCTGGGTTGGAGGAGACGATAGAGATATCCATTTTGATTCAATGCGGATGGGGCAGGGAGCGACAATGGCCCTACCAATATTCGCCTATTATATGAAACGTGTTTTGGCTAATCCGAATTTGGAATATAGTGAACGGGACAGATTTGATATGCCCGAAGGCTATAATCCTTGCGAATCATTTGTGGATGAAAGTCTTATCGACGATAATGATATAGAAGAAATTTATGAATGAGAAAGTGACGGTTTTTCCAAACCGTCACTTCTTTTTAAACTCCATTTCTTTTGGCAGTTTCTGCCATTTTCTATTATTAGGCACTTTAAGAGAGTTGCCGCTTTCCTGCCTCAGAATATATATACTGTCATTTTTTTTGATGAAAGATACTTTTAAATCCTCACTCCCGTAATCGTTGACAAGATCAAATTCCGATTTATCACATTCGATTATTTTTCCGGATGTTATAAGCCAAAAGAAGTTGTTGTTTTTTTTCCCAAAATATCCGGGTAAACTTCCGAACATTTCATGTCCGGGTACAATTATATTGTTTGAATGAAGATTCATTCGTATGTATACATTATACTCATCATTAAAAAAATATCCTTCGAAGTTGCTTGTTTTGTTTTGAGCGCAAATCCCAATGTTTGAGGCTATTAACAATGACACAAGCCAAATACATCTTTTCATAACTGCTTCTATATTGATTAGAAAACAAAATTACTAAATATAAATCATTAAATTGGTGTTTTTTTGAAATTTATATGTTCATTTATCGGAATTATGTAAAATAATGTGTAACTTTGCTGCCATATATTAGATTTAATATGGTAAAAAATATATCAAATCCGGACTATATCTTTGAATCAAGTTGGGAGGTATGTAATAAGGTCGGTGGTATCTATACAGTTCTTTCCACACGCGCAAAGACATTACAGGACATGTTGCATGACAGGATAATATTTATAGGTCCTGATTTTTGGCAGGAAAATGAAAGCCCTTATTTTAAAGAAGATAAAGAATTGTTCTGCTCATGGAAAAAGAAGGCTGAGGCAGAAGGGTTAAATGTTAGGATAGGGCGTTGGACAATCCCTGGTGAGCCAATTGCAATACTTGTTGATTTTAAACCTTTTTTTGAAAAGAAAAACACGATTTATACTTGGTTGTGGGACAAATATCAAGTAGATAGTTTACACTCCTATGGTGATTATGATGAAGCCTCGATGTTTTCGTATGCGGCAGCTTTGGTTGTAGAGAGTTTCTATAATGACAATATAGCTCCTGACAAACGGGTCATATATCATGGAAATGAATGGATGACAGGCTTGGGGTTATTGTATATAAATAATAAGTTGCCTCAGATAGGGACTGTATTTACCACACATGCCACAAGTATCGGACGAAGTATAGCCGGAAATATGAAGCCTCTTTATGATTATCTGTTTGCATATAACGGAGATCAGATGGCCGGTGAGTTGAATATGCAGAGTAAGCATTCCATAGAAAAACAGACTGCATTTAATGTGGACTGTTTTACAACTGTCAGCGAGATTACGGCAAATGAATGTAGGGAATTATTGGACAAAGAGGTTGATGTGGTTCTTCCGAATGGATTTGATAATAGCTTCGTTCCCCAACCGACTGTATTTGCCAAAAAACGTAAGGCTGCAAGAAAGAAACTGCTTGATTTGGCAAATGCTCTGCTAGGAGATAATCTTGATGATGAAACAATGATTATATCTACAAGCGGGCGTTATGAATTTAGAAATAAAGGTATCGATGTATATATAGAATCGATGAACAGACTGTTACGCTGCAAGGATTTAAATCGTAATGTTCTGGCTTTTATAGAGGTACCAGGTTGGGTAGGTGAGCCGCGACAAGATTTGATTGAGCGTATTAAAAGTGGAAAAAGTTTTGATACACCACTTGAAGTTCCCCAGATAACCCATTGGCTGCATGAAATGAGCCATGATAATACTTTGGGGATGATGAAGTATTTTGATATGCATAATCATAAGAATGATAAAGTCAAGGTTATATTTCTGCCATGTTATTTGGATGGAAATGACGGTGTTCTCAATATGTCATATTATGATATTGTATTAGGTAATGATTTGTGCATTTATCCATCATATTATGAACCATGGGGATATACTCCATTGGAGTCTATCGCATTTAAAGTTCCTTGCATTACTACCGATTTGGCAGGATTTGGCTTATGGGTAAATTCAGTGAAAGGAGGATATAGTGATATTGAAGACGGAGTAAAGGTGGTTCATCGTACAGATTACAATTATTCAGAAGTAGCCGATGCCATCAAAGATACCGTAACAGAGTTTTCAAAATTTACAAAGCAAGATGTAGACAAGATAAGAAAGAGAGCGGAAGAATTATCTAAAAAGGCACTGTGGAGTGAATTTATAAAATACTATATGGAAGCGTATAATATAGCTTTGAATAGGGCTGAACAGCGTAAAGAAAATAGAATTTAATAATATAATAATTATGAAAATTAAAGCAGATTATACAAATTCTCCTCAATGGCAGGAGATTACTGTCAAATCAATCCTTCCGGAAGAATTAAAATGTCTGGATGAGATTGCACATAATGTCTGGTGGGCATGGAATTACGAGGCAAGAGATCTTTTCCGTGACTTGAATCCGGAGCTTTATCATGAAATAAACCACAATCCTGTTCTCCTATTGGAAAGACTTAGCTATGAGCGTAAGGAAGAGATTGTAAATGATAAAACTCTCATGGCGAGAATAAATAAAGTGTATGCAATGTTCCGTGAATACATGGATGTGAAACCGGATGCAAACCGTCCGTCCGTAGCATACTTTTCTATGGAATATGGTTTAAATCATGTCCTGAAAATTTATTCCGGCGGATTGGGAATGCTGGCTGGAGATTACCTGAAAGAGGCCTCTGACAGCAATGTTGATATGTGTGCCGTAGGATTTTTATATCGATTCGGATATTTCACACAGTCACTTAGCATGGATGGCCAGCAGATAGCTAAGTATGAGTCACAAAATTTCAATTCATTACCGATTGTTCGTCAACTTGATAAGGACGGAAATCCGTTGGTGGTAGATGTCCCTTATACAAATTATCAGGTTCATGCCTATGTTTGGTGTGTGAATGTAGGTAGAATAAAATTGTACCTTTTGGATACCGATAATGAAATGAATTCAGAATTTGACAAGCCGATCACTCACTCTCTTTATGGTGGTGATTGGGAGAATCGTTTGAAGCAGGAAATACTTCTTGGTATCGGAGGTGTGCTTGCTCTCAAAAAACTTGGTATTACCAAAGATATTTATCATTGCAATGAGGGACATGCCGCTTTATGTAATTTGCAACGTTTATGCGATTATATAGATGGCGGCTTGACATTTAACCAAGCTATGGAGCTTGTAAGAGCTTCTTCATTATATACAGTTCACACTCCTGTTCCGGCGGGTCATGACTATTTCGATGAGGGATTGTTTGGCAAGTATATGGGAGCATATCCGGCAAAGTTGGGCATTACTTGGGATGAGTTTATTGGAATGGGACGTAATAATCCTGATGATCATGGAGAAAAATTCTGTATGTCTGTCTTCGCATGTAATACATGCCAAGAAGTTAATGGCGTAAGTAAACTCCACGGTTGGGTGAGTCAGAAAATGTTTTCACCGATATGGAAAGGTTATTATCCGGAAGAGAACCATGTCGGATATGTGACCAATGGTGTGCACTTCCCTACTTGGACTGCTACAGAATGGCGTCAGTTGTACTCTAAGTACTTTGATAAGTCATTTATGGGTGATCAAAGCAACCAAAGTATTTGGGAGGCCATATATAATGTACCAAACGAGGAGATTTGGAATACACGTATGGCTCTTAAACAGAAATTGGTTGATTATATCCGCTTGCAATTCCGTGAGGCATGGCTTAAAAACCAAGGAGATCCATCGCGTGTAGTGTCATTGCTTGAAAAAATTAATCCGAATGCATTGATGATAGGTTTCTGTCGTAGATTTGCAACTTATAAGCGTGCGCATCTGTTGTTTACAGATCTTGACCGTTTAGCTAAGATTGTAAATAATCCGGAACATCCTGTACAGTTCTTGTTTTCAGGTAAAGCGCATCCGGCAGATGGAGCAGGTCAAGGTTTAATCAAGAAAATTTATGAGATCAGCCAACGCCCCGAGTTTTTAGGAAAAATCATATTCCTTGAAAATTATGATTTCCAATTAGCTCGTCGGTTGGTTTCAGGTGTTGATATTTGGATGAATACTCCTACACGTCCGCTTGAAGCATCTGGTACTTCAGGAGAAAAAGCCGAAATGAATGGTGTCGTTAATCTGTCTGTTCTTGACGGTTGGTGGCTTGAAGGATATCGTGAAGGCGCAGGATGGGCTTTGACAGAAAAACGCACTTATCAGAACCAGGGTTATCAAGACAAACTTGATGCGGCAACAATTTATAGTCTTCTTGAACGTGAGATAATCCCGCTATATTATAATAAAAACGAAAAAGGATTTAGCGAGGGTTGGATAAAGGTGATAAAGAATTCTATTGCCCAAATAGCACCTCATTATACAATGAAGCGGCAACTTGATGATTATTATGATAAGTTCTATGAAAAAGAGGCCATACGCTTTAAGACTCTTGCTGCTGATAATTATCGTTTGGCAAAAGATATTGCTCAATGGAAAGAGGCCGTGGCAGAACGTTGGGACTCAATAAAGGTTGTTTCTTCTGAGTGGGATATACCGTCAACGGGCATAGAAATGGGTAAAAACTACTCTTTGAAATATGTTATAGACGAGCAGGGGCTGGATGATGCTGTTGGTCTGGAACTTGTTTCTATTACACAGGACAAGAACGGTGAAGAGCGGATTTCAAATATAATTCCATTTAATGTAGTTGCGCATGATGGTAATTGTTATACTTTTGAAGGAAAATTAGAATCTAATAATGCCGGAATATTCAAGACGGCAGTTCGAATGTATCCAAAGTGCGATAAGCTACCTCATCGCCAAGACTTCTGTTATGTTAAATGGATAGAACTTCCGAATGCATAGAATGATTACATAGATTAAGTATAAGTGATATTATTTTAATTAGTCCTAAAAGCAAATGCTTTTAGGACTAATCTTTATGGTAAAACTTAAACCTAATTTACAGTTTCATAATCTGCAAATTAGTGAGTAGGGACAATAGGTACATGTCTCATTGTTTGATGTTGGTGTAAATGGTATAGACATATTGAATATCTCATTAATTGTGTGAGACAGCAATTCTTCAAATTCTTTTTTTACATCAAATATGTCTATTACAGGTTCTTTAGATAAGCATAGAGTAGGATCATAGCTGTCTTTTGTTGAAGCATGTTGTATAAACAATAATGCTGGGCTTACTGGTAGATGTGAAATGTCAGTATTTGCAGACGATCGAATAATAAGACTGTATAAAAATGATTGAAAATAATAATCAATATGCTTGGAAATATTTGAAGTATCAAAAATATCATCTATATTGTTTAAAGATTCAATATTTTTATTGCCTGTTTTATAATCAATGACTCTTATTCGCTTACCGAATTTATCTGTAATACAGTCTAATCTATCAACACGACCTCCTATTGTAGTTGTAAAAGATGTGGCATTAATACTAATATTCCAGTCTGCGATAACGTCTTCTTCCAGACTTATGATTTGAAATGGAGTAAATTGCATATCTATCTTAAGCAATTTTCGAATATATGTAATTATGACTTGACGGTTTATTAAATGCAATCCGGTATAATTGGGGCGTGATTCTTTTTCTGATTTAAACAATTCTTCCATAAAAGCTTCATCAACAATGTCTTCTATTTGCTTGCGGTTGTCTAAACATTCTTTTAAACATTCATGTGTAATGATGCCATTATTGATTGTTTGCAGATTTTGATATATTTTCTGAGATGCCGAATGAAATATATTTCCGAAAACCCGATTGTCAATCTTATCTATGATGTCCTCTTCTTTATCTTTTATTCCACATACATAATTATAATAAAACTGTTTGGGGCATCTCATATATTGATTAATCGCAGTGGGAGTGAGTAAAGGTGAATTTACTCTTTCTTTGTTTCTTTCACTGTTTTTATCAAATCTATTTATAAGCAAATCAGCGATTGTTTTATTCTTATCGATTTCTTTTGCTTCAAATATCATTGGTTTAGAGTCTGCATGCAATGTTTTATTGATTACATTATGGTTGCTTTCCACCATTATTTGTAGCATGAAACGACTTAATTCGCCTCTCGTTTGACTTTCCGTGGAACTATTATATAAAACTGTAATATCTTTTGCCCGTTGCAGCAATCTATAAAAATAATAGGCATATATGGCTATTTTGTTGTCTATTGTAGTGAGATTGTGTGCTTTACGAATATTATAAGGAATAAAAGAGTTGTCATTTATATCTTTGGGCATATTACCTTCATTGACAGATAAAATCAATAGATTGGTGAAATCAATATTTCTTGTTTCCAATACTCCCATGATTTGTATGCCTTCAATAGGCTCTCCGTGAAATGGTATTGATGTTGTATTAACGACTTGATTAATTAACCGTTGATAAGTAATAACATCAACATTCAAATCACCAGATAGTATTAGACTATAGAATCTATTTATCAATGTATATGTGCGAAATAATGATTCGTGCAGTAACGGATGCTTGATCTCTTTTACATTTGAAGCTATTTCTTTTATTATATCAATAATCCATTTTGTTATAGATTCAATCAATGATACCCCTCCACCATTATTTATATTCTGAAAGAGTAAAGTACAACCTTTGTCTATACACAATAATTCAGGAGTAGGATAATATTCTTTTTTTTCTTGATTTAGAGCATTATAAAGCATATTATAGTTTTTTGAAATATACTTTATATATGGGTGTTGTAAAATATAATTAACATCTTTCAGTTTATATTTCCCGGAAGAAGGGATAAAACCATTGATTTGCAATGAAATCAATAACGACAAAAAAGATGCTATTGAGGTTTGTGATAAAGGATACCCAGTCGTTATATTTATGGAATTTACATCATCTGGAATGCTATATATGACTGGTAATAATAGATTTTCATTGCACAATATGATTGCAGTACGTGCTCCGGCAGATATTCTATCTTTTTCTTTTAACCATGTACTTACATATCGGGCCTGTACATTTTCAGTTGAAGCAGAAATACATGTAATGTTTTTAGGTTTATTGAAATTATTATATATATCATCATTATTAGTGTCTAATTCATTGGGGAAATCACTTAAATATGAAGAAATATAATGTCCGGCCTCATGGCCATTCATATTATGGTTTTTCATATAATACAGATCAAAGTCCCAATAAAAAACAGCTTTCCCTTCTTTTTTTAAACGCTTAAAAAGTTTTTTTTCAACTTCCTGAAGAACATTAAATCCAACAAATATGTATTGTTCGTATTTGAACTCAACATAATTGTCATTGGCAACTTGTTTGTATAAAGCTCCTTCATAAGTCTGTCTCTCAATTCTTAATTTGCTATTGAACAATTTATAAATATCATATATCCTGTTCCAAAGATTTAAAAAGCGTTTTTTCAATTCAGAATTATGCTCCTCATTGAAATTGCTGAAGAATTTTTTTAATACTTTTATCTGTTCTTCATTTAAATATGATATATCATCCAATTCATGGATGTCTCTCACATTCATAAAAACTTTCCTTGCGTCAGCCATGTTTTTGTCTATATCATCAAAATCAGAAAGAAGCATTTGCCCCCAATTATAAAAATGATCAAGGGTTTCGGAACTTTTAGTACATTCAAGAAAGCATTTATGTAATTCACATATCAACTTTATCGGATCAGCGATTGTAAATGACGAGTGTGAGCGGAAAAGCTCACTAATTGTTATATAATTAGGACACCATATAGGCTTTTCTGTAATTTGGGCAAGATATTCATTAAAAAAGAGAGAAGCTCGCTTATTAGGAAAAACAATAGCTATCCTGGATAGATCAGAACCATACTTATCTACTATATCTTGGGCTACATATTCTAAAAAATCTTTCATAACTTTTCTATTTTGTTACTATATACAAACCATAAATATCCTTCTATTCTCTTATATCCCATGTTTGCAGCTAAATTCATATATTCCTGCAATTGTTGTTTGTATTCTTCACGAGGAATACCGAATTTAAAATCAACTATGATCATTTTGTTGCCGTCAGTCATAACTCTATCAGGTCTGCGTATTTGGACAGAGCCGTTTGTCTTGTCTTTATATAATATGGCGCATTCGTTATGTATATCCCATTTCCCAGAGAACCAATCAGCTATTTTTTTATTTTCAAGTCTTTCATTTAACATTTTTCTAATATCACTTTTGGTAAATGAATTAAGTATCCCATCTATTTCCAAATTCTCTAATGCTATTTCAATATCTTCTGTTGTGTGTATTTTTGAAAAAATATGATGCAGAACATTACCTGCATTGATATATTCCATTCTTGCACTATCTATGTCATCATTTCCAATGAATGTACGACTTTTATTGCTTTGCCTAAACTCAATCTTTTCTTTGAATGTCTTCAACTGGATTTTAATAATTTCTGGTTTTTTCAGGAATACATTTGATGATTTTTTTTCCTTATTGCTTTTTTCTTCACAAATACTCCCATATTCAAATTCAATGGGAATAGATTTATTCTCCTCTTTAATGAAGTTTGTCTGCAGTTCTTTGGCTATGTGTGGTAAGCATAATTGGATAAGATTAGATCTTGAATTTGTGGTATCTCTTTTGCCAATAACAAATAAATTGTCACATGCCCGTGTAAATGCAACATATAAAAGGTTTAGATTATCAACTGTATTCTGTAAATACTCATGATGATAATCTCTTTCATATATAGTGCCAATCATACTTTTGCTATAGTCGATTGGAGCGATAGGCAATTTGTTGTAAGGAGAGATATTAGGTTTACACCATAATATATCTCTTTGTGTTATTTGCCAGTCACAAAATGGAATGATAACGTTATTATATTCCAACCCTTTACTTTTATGTATGGAAATTATTCTAATGCCTTCAAAACTATCGCTTTGTATAGTTTTGTTACATGTGTTGGAATCCCATTCTTCCAAGAAATTAGCAATACATGGAACGTTATTGGATATAAATGTATCTAAATAATCATAGAACGCACATATATATGCACTTTGTCCTTTAATCTCTTTAAGCTTAAATATATCAAGTAATCGTTCTACCAGCTCATACAAAGGCATTTCTTGAAGATTTGCTATTTCATTTGTAAACTCATATGGCAAAATATTCTCTGAATCCTCATGTATAAAATAACATTCATCATAATCATCGTTCTGTGAACTGATGTATGCTTTCATTAATGCCAATTTGGTAATTCGATCATTAGGTTTTATTAATAAACGAAGTGACAATATGAGTATGTTTATAGAAAGTGATGCACTAAGTCGGAATGCCTCGTCTGATACAATATTAAACTCCGGCTCATTTTTTGTAAAGTATTCCGCAATAATAGGAATATATTTATTATTACGAACCAAGATGGTAATATTATTTGATGAAATACCATTGTCAATTAGTTTATGCAATGAATTTCTGATCTCTTCTAAAACACAATACTGGTAGTTTTCTTTTGGCAACAGTTTTATATTTATATATCCCTTATCCTGACGTTTATCCGGTATCGTTTGGCAAACATCTGCATAAGCTTGTTTGAGTAGAGTAGAATAGTTTGAGTCATATATTTTATCACATTCTATTTCAATTGCTTTTGAAAAGAAAGTATTATTAAAAAGAATAATATTCTTTTGTGATCTGTAATTTGTTTGTAATGTTTCTATTTTTAATTGTTGATTAGGGCGTTCAAATTGTGACTCTATGCTATTTAATAATTCCCAATCACCTGAACGCCATCTATATATACTTTGTTTGACATCGCCGACAATTAGATTTTTTGTATCTTTATGACTCATGCACTCTTTTAATAAGATCTTAAAATTCTCCCACTGTATATAGCTTGTATCTTGAAACTCATCTATCATTATATGCTTCAAATAACTGCCTATTTTTTCAAAAATGAAAGGGGAATCGTCGTCACCAATTAAAGATTTTAATAGATTTTGTGTATCACTTAATAAAAAACAGTTATTTCTTTCATTTATTTCTCTAACTTTTTTTTCAATTATATCTAATAATCTAAGTTGGCATAGATGACGGAGAGTAAGATCTGAAGATTTATATTTATTCCATTGGATAGGACGTTCTTCGAATGCCTTTTTTAAAATGGGCATTAATTTATCTGTTGCGACTTTATGTATATAGTTTTTTTGAGGATGGGTCTTTGTAGACCATTTTTCTGCAGAGTTAAGACATTCTATGACACGTTTTTTCTCTATGGATTCATCGAAAATTCCATTATTAATATGCAAGAAAAAACCTGCAACCCCACTTGACTTGTTAGATAAATCATCTATGGACAGGTTGGCTTCTTCGAGTGTGCTGAAAAAAGTTTGTGCAATTCTTTGCATGTAGTTTTGTGCGGTTTCCTTGTCTTTCCTAAGAACTGTGATGTATTTCTCAAAGAAATTACCATTATCAATAATTAGAGCTAATGACTGACTTTCTTGTTTGTAGTAATCATTAAATATTGTTTTCCCAAAATTCTTTATATGATGAATAACATTCCAACTTTTATCATCAGAAATTTTTTCATTAATGTAAGAGATTATCCATTGTAGGATATTGTTATTTTCATCCAATTCTTCAATAATCTCATCTACAGCTTTTTCTTCTATTTGACTATCATTTAGCTCTAAACGCATATTTATATTAATATCCAATTCTCTGGATATATTACGAAAGATTCTTTGAAAAAAAGAATCGATAGTCTCAACTTTGAAATAACTGTAATTATGCATCAGAAAGTTTAATGCGATTCCGGCTTGCGATATTACTTTACTGTGTGATATACCTAAATCTTTACATATAGTTTCTGCATATACATTAGAGTCGGGAAGTTCTTTCCAAATACCATATAATTGGCTTAAAATTCTCATTTTCATTTCTTCTGTTGCCTTATTTGTAAAAGTAACAGCAAGAATGTGTTTGTAATCAAGAGGATTTTTGATTAATAATTTTATATACTCTGTTGCCAATGTAAATGTTTTGCCACTTCCGGCACTGGCCTTATATATAGTTAGCGGTAAAAGCTTATCAATAATATTGTTCATTACCAATTCCTAAATAATTCAAATGTAAATTTATATCCGATTTCATAAAATCCTCCATTTAGAAGACTTCCAAATATTCCTAGTGAAAAGTATCTGTTTGTAATTCCATATCCAACTTCAAAATAAGGGCGTGTATGCTCTATTTGTAATGCACTAATATAAATGCTTTCGTTTTCAATATACTTACCGCACCAGGGGAGCCAAGTTAGAAATAACAAAGGGGATTCATAGGACATATTGGTACGAATGTAATACTTTGAAGCATTGTACCATTGACTGTTTAATAATTGAAATTGCCCAGTCCAATCGTTATCTTCATTTGGAAGATAGTTTTCATGAAAATTAGAAAAGTCAACAAAGAATGATGTAGAACGATTTGTATAGAACCCGCAACCAGTTCGGACTGTATATCGTTTTAGATTCTGCCATTTTTTTTTGAAAGATAAATCAAATTCCCATTTTTCGTACTCCATATTTGATATTAAGAATTTTGATATGCAACGTTCGTAGTTTGCAGTAATAATTGGTCCTTTTGAATTTAGATTCAATTGTATAGATATATTTGGAGCAAAACTACGATATGAAGTAGGTTTGTTCAAATCAGCCATATTATTTTTATTTACTGCATTTCTATAATGATAAATGCATCCAAATAATACTGATATATGTTTATTTATATTGGTATTTGTTGATAATTTTAGAATGTTATCATTGAAATAATCTAATTTCAGAGTTGAAAAATCTATAGTGTCACGATTTTCATTTTTAATGATATCTAAAACTCTTGAATCAGTTATCCGATTTCCTGTAGCGAAAACAAACTCAATCCATCTATTTTTTTTTCTATTAAATGTATATCGTAAAGGAGCGGTAAGGTATATTTTTTTTATTTTAAAGTTATATCCAAAATATGGATTAAATGAAATTTGTTTGTTGTATGAAAAGTTATAATGACCGTTAATCCTCATTTTATATGATAATCCACGACTATGACCATAACTTAGGTAAAGAGGGTTAAATATAGGCGAAAGACGCAAATAGGCATTATCTGTCTCTGCTTTCATTGAGTTTAAAATATGATCACCGATTATATCCCAGGCTACTTCTTTTATTTTAGATGCCTGAGTTTGTTTTTTATCGTAATCGATAGTATCATTATTACTTTTTTTATTGAAATATTCATTATATATACTATCTTCTGTATTTGTAAGAGGTATAGGACGCACCTTATTCATCAAAATATAATTTGATGTGTTCTTTATTGAATCAGAATGAAAAATATTGGTTTGCGGATCATAAAATATATCAAAAGAAGCCTCAATATCGTTTCCTAAAAACTTAAAATAAATCTTTGTATTACTATATTGTGGTAATATCAAATTGTATGAATTATTTGTTCTCATATCTATATTTGTCATAAACCTGATCATATCATATTCTCCGGTAAAACTTGTATATTCAATTCTTCCAGTAGAATTATTAACATGACAAAAACCTTTTATGAGTTGAGTACTGTTTACTCGTGGCTCAAATAGTATTTTAGTGTTTTGACTACTTATGCTGTCTATTATATACTTATAAAATTTCCTGTTATTATAATTAAAAGGGGACAGAACTTTATCATTAAATAATGACATTTCATATAATTGTGGGATTGTATATTTGAATATTACAGGCATTATTTTACGATAATGAGAAATGTTGCCTATTGCTACCTGTGGTTTTATTTCATAATTAACAATATTATTGAATACTATTTTGCCATAGGTCTCTCCAATATAATGTCGTTCTCCTTTAGCTATTGTATACATTGTTGGAATTAAAAATAGGGTAGGGTTGCGCCTTTGGGTTTTAAAACTATATTTCAAATATATACCATACTCCTCACCCTTTATCGGTTCTGTATAATTGCGCTTATATGAAAAAACTTTATTGAAAATAAGAGAATCATTGATTGGTTTACATAAAATAATACTGGGTATAAAAAAATATATACCCAGTACTATTAATATTATGGACCATCTTTCTTTCATAGTCCAAAAATAATAATAAAAAATTGATCTTGCAAAAATATTCAGAAGCTTTATCCTAAATATTTCATAAGAATCTTCGCATTTCCACTATCTCGAAGTTTGGCAATACTTTTTTCACGTATTTGACGTACTCTTTCTCTAGTCAATCCCAATTGGTCTCCAATCTCTTCTAAACCTTTTTCGTGACATCCGATTCCAAAACATTCACGAATAATTGTTATTTCTCTTTCTTTCAGTACTTTATTAAGCACACTGTTAAGTTCTTGTGCCATTGATTCGTGATCAACATGGCGGTCTGTACGGCTGTCATCTCCGCTTGCCATCACATCCAACATGCAGTTGTCCTCTCCATCTTGAAAAGGAGCGTCGATAGATACATGATGCCCGTCAGCCATTAGACTTTGCCCGATTTTCTCTTCATCTAGATTTGTAGCCTCACTCAATTCTGCCACAGATGGATGACGTTGATTTTCTTGTTCAAATTTGTTGATTTCATGATTTATTTTATTCAATGAGCCAACTTGATTTAATGGCAAACGAACAATACGACTTTGCTCAGCTATGGCTTGCAATATGCTTTGACGAATCCACCATACCGCATAAGAAATAAATTTAAATCCTCTTGTTTCATCAAATTTTTGCGCAGCTTTGATAAGTCCGATATTTCCTTCATCAATAAGATCCGTCAGACTGAGACCTTGATGCTGATATTGCTTAGCAACAGACACAACAAACCGAAGGTTTGCCGTAACTAATTTATCCTTAGCGCGCTCACCTTCCGGACCTCCTTTTCGAATTTTTTGGGCAAGCTCAATTTCCTCATCAATAGATATTAGAGGAGCCCGTCCTATTTCAACAAGGTACTTGTCCAATGCCTCACTGGAACGATTGGTAATGCTCTTTTGGATCTTTAATTGTCTCATTGCTTAATTTATATGTAATTTAAAATTAAATTTTTGATGATAAAATGTGTGTAATAATTATATTCAAAAAACGTTGCAAAATTACAAAAAAAACGAATACAGTGTATATCCATATATAAATATTTAAGTTAAAAACACACAAAAAATGGTAAGCTGTTGTGTCTATCCTATTATTTTAGAAATATATAACGTATATTTGCAATCCAAAATTATATATAATTAAGCTACTAATTACATTAAAAATACATGAAAAAAATATCTTTATTGATTATTGTAGTTGTATTTTTTTCAATATCATTGTTGGCGCAGAAAGCTACTGATTCAAGTCGTTTAACTACTGCTTATCCCCAATTTAAACCTGCAATAATAACTTTAGAAACTGGTAAAGTTATAGAGAAGGAGGCTGTTAATGTTTTTATGGCAAATGGTGCTTTGTTATATAAACATGGGAAAACAACCATGCAGGCAGAGATGAAGAATGTGAAAAAAGTTGATTTCGCAGACCGCACATACCTCAAAGTTGATACGATATTGGCGTATATTGTTGACACACTGAAAGATAATAAACTTTTATGTGCGACATTGATAGATTTGGAAGCATATAAATCAGAGATCTTGAATAATAAGCAAATAACAAATTTGGAATTGGGTTCTTATGTTAATGTATCAACAATGGATTTATCTGATATAAATGAATATCCTCTTGTCAATTATTATTATTACGAGCTAAATGGTGAGATAATAAAAGTTCATGAGCGGACTATTACAAAGAAAATCTCAAAGAATAAACGAACGCAGCTCAATACGTTGATGCAAGCACCTGATTTTAGTTGGGATGATATAAAATGGTTGATGAGAGTATTAAAAATAATGACATGAAATCATGTCGTTATTTTTTTTAGATAATGGGCATTATGATAAATAGCAATATCAAAACATTGCATAAACAAATTATTTAAATCAATAAAAACAAATGAAAAGAAAACTATTAACTTTAATCGCTTATGTCCCATTAATGGCATTGGCACAAACATTTGATTTTGACATGACGCAAAATCAAAATGTCTATTCGGATTCAATTGGATACGGATATGATATATTACCAGCTCCCAATACAACAAGTAAGTCTCCTTTTTATTTTTCAGTAAAAGTTCCGGATGGTAATTATAAAGTAAAAGTTGAGATTGGCTCAAAGAAAAAGAAAGCCATGACAACCATTCGTGCGGAGAGCCGTCGGTTGTTAGTTGAGAATGTTGCCACAGCCAAAGGAAAAACAGCTGTTTATGAATTTGTGATAAATAAACGCTCTCCTCAAATCAATGATAAATCTAAAGTACGGATTAAAGAACGTGAAAAAGATTATCTGAACTGGGACGATAAGTTGACATTGGAATTCAATGGTGACGCTCCGGCTGTCAGAAGCATCCATATAGAACGAGATGATAGTTGTCCCACCGTATATTTATGCGGTAATTCGACTGTTGTAGATCAAAATAATGAGCCGTGGGCCAGTTGGGGACAAATGTTTCCGAGATGGTTTGATGGTAATATCGCTATAGCCAATCATGCAGAAAGTGGATTGACGGCAGGTTCTTTTATCGCACAAAATCGTTTGATAAAGATTATGTCAACATTGAAACCTGGTGATTATGTAGTGTGTGAGTTCGGGCATAATGATGAGAAAGAGAAGGGGCCTGGTTCCGGAGCATGGTATCATTATTCCAGGAACTTAAAGATTTTTATCGATAACGTGCGCTCTAAGGGAGCTACGATTATTTTTTGTACCCCCACCCAACGCCGTCGTTTTGATGAAACCAAGAAGCATATTATAGATACTCATGGTGATTTTCCTGCGGCTATGAAAGCTGTTGCAGAAAGGGAGGATGTTCCTGTAATAGACTTAAATCAAATGACACGTGAATTCTTTGAAGCTCTTGGATACGAGGATAGTAAGCGCTCGTTAGTACATTATCCTGCGAATACATTTTCAGGACAGGAAAAGGAGCTTGCTGACAATACCCACTTCAATCCGTATGGTGCATACGAAGTAGCAAAAATGGTTGTTATGGGAATGAAGAGACTTAATCTTCCACTGTTGAAATATCTTAGAAATGATTTCAAGGATTTTGATCCAAGTCATCCAGATGATTGGAAAACATTTAAATGGAGTCCGTCTAAGACAGCGGATTTGAAGAAACCTGATGGAAATTAAATAATACAAATAAAGATAATGAAAAATAGATTTATGACAATTATGGCCTTGATGTTTGTCGCTGGAAATGCGGCCGCCCAATCATGGCCTGTTACTGCGATTGAGGCAAAACCCGGTGCACGTTGGTGGTGGCTTGGATCGGCTGTGAATGAGAATGATTTAGAATGGAACATGAAAGAGTATTCCAAAGTCGGTATCGGAGCATTGGAAGTTACTCCTTTATATGGCGTTCAAGGTAATGAGAAGAATGAGTTGCGTTTCCTGTCCTCACCCTGGATGGAAGCATTCAGGTTTGTTAAATCAGAAGGAAACAAAAACGGTCTTCTTATTGACATGAACAATGGCACGGGCTGGCCGTTTGGCGGTCCGAATGTTCCAATAAATGAGGCTGCCGCAAAATTAGTCCATACGGATATTACTGTTACCGGCAAAGAACTCCGCGGCGGAGTGAACATTAGTGTGACAGATGTAAAAGAGAAGCCGTTCGCAAAATTAAGCAGAGTCATGGCATATGGCAATGGAACGGTTGTTGACCTTACCTCAATGACAGATGCGAACGGTATTGTAACATGGAAGAAAGCTCCGAAAAAACAGAGTTTTAGAATTATATCTGCATATTGTTCACGTACACGTCAGCAAGTAAAACGTGCCGCTCCTGGTGGTGAGGGATATGTCATGGACCATTTTGATAAAAATGCCGTGGCTAATTATCTTCAAATGTTCGATAAGGCATTCGAGAGCAATAAGGTGCCCTACCCTAATTCTTTCTTTAACGATTCCTATGAAGTTTATAAGGCGAACTGGACTCCACGTCTGTTTGAAGAGTTTGAGGCTCGCCGTGGTTATAAATTGGAAGAGCATCTGTTGGAGTTGCTTGGCGAAGTAGAAGATAAAGACAATAAAGTGCTTGTAGATTATAGAGAGACCCTAAGTGACCTGTTGCTGGAGAATTTTACTAATCAGTGGACAGCTTGGGCACATAAGCATGGAGCGAAAACACGTAATCAGGCTCATGGGTCTCCGGCAAACCTGATTGATGTTTATTCGGCTGTTGATATTCCGGAAATTGAAGGTTTCGGCCTTTCGGAATTTGGTATAAAAGGCTTGCGCCGGGATACCGGTTTCACAAAAAAGAACGACAGCGATGTCTCAATGTTGAAATATGCTTCCTCTGCTGCCCATATCAATGGAAAGACCTTGGTGAGCAGCGAGACATTCACATGGCTTACAGAACATTTCCGCACTTCTTTATCACAATGCAAACCTGATATCGACCTGATGTTTACATGCGGCGTAAATAATATGTATTTTCATGGTACATGCTATTCACCCAAAAATGATGTCTGGCCTGGATGGAAATTTTATGCATCGATAGATATGAGTCCGACCAATAGCATTTGGCATGATGCTCCTTATTTCATGAAGTATATAGAGCGTTGCCAGAGTTTTTTGCAAATGGGACAGCCAGACAACGATTTCCTCGTTTATCTCCCGATACGGGATATGTGGGCAGAGCGTAAAGGGAAAGGCCCGGGCTCGTTGTTAATGCAGTTTGACATACACTCGATGGCAAAGAAAGCGCCTGAATTTATAAAGAGTATCATTGAAATAGACAAGGCCGGATATGACTGTGATTACATTAGTGAGAAATACCTGATGGGCACGTCTTATAAAAACGGTATGCTTGAAACAGCGGCCGGAACTCGCTATCATGCACTCATAATACCCGGTAGCGGACGTATGCCCCAAAAGGTTCGTGAGCATATTGATATGCTAAAATCCCAAGGAGCAGTGATTATATACGGGACTTCTGCGGCAGATATGGCCAAGGCAGCCAAGGCTGAGACAATGAAGAGCAAGTACGGATTGCGTATGATACGCCGCAAGAACGACACCGGACATCATTATTTCATAGCCAACTTATCTCCCAATGACATAAAAACCCGCATTCCACTGACCGTAAGTTATGTCGATGCCAGATGGTTTAATCCTCTAAATGGTGAAATATATGCTACGGATACAGATGACAACGGTATATTTATCAATCTAAAAAGTGGTGAATCCATGATTTTGCAAACATATAATGCCAAACAAAATGGAGCTACAGTTGAGCATAAAACAGAAATTGCAGGAATGGGAAAAATCCTTAACGGTAAATGGGATTTGGAATTTTGCAACAGCGCTCCCGCTGTATCCAAGAGTTTCAAACTGGATAAATTACAGACATGGGAGACTCTCGATGATGATTCTGTAAAGGTCACAATGGGAACTGGAGCATATACAACACATGTATATATGACGGCTCAGGAGGCAAAAGCTGACTGGATGATTGATTTGGGTGATGTGAGAGAAAGTGCGAGAGTGTATATTAACGGTAAATTTATCGGATGCGCATGGTCTGTGCCTTTCACTTTGAATTGTGGAAATGTTTTTAAGAAAGGTGACAATGTTGTACGTATCGAAGTTACGAATCTTCCGGCCAACAGAATTTCAGATCTTGACCGCAAGGGAGTGAAATGGCGCAAGTTTAAAGATATAAATGTGGTAGGTATAAAATACAAGAAATCCGGATATGAAAATTGGGCACCGGTTGAAAGCGGACTCAATTCAAATGTCGTTTTATATCAATATAAATAATCCCACAATTAAAAGAGAGCCGTGAGTCATTATTGCTTGCGGCTCTCTTTTCTATATATTAAATTGTATCGTGATAAAATTTGTATTATAGTATATTATGATGTATATTTGCAGGACTAAACAAAAAGACAAATGTATGAAGATAATGATATTTATTTACAAAACAAAAAGACGTGGCAACTTAAACAGTTTGTTCGCAACCTTGAATTTTGATAAAAACGATCCTATATACTATATGGATATATAATATAATGGTTTTAATACTTTTCCTGACTTCGTCACTTTTTTGAGTTCCAAAATAAGGATGCCTGATTTTCAC